>Ga0326513_10000582_pt1 | contig 31366 bp, 36 predicted proteins | sample 2_2465_0518_D_FD_203654 | JGI IMG/M metagenome (GOLD analysis project Ga0326513, IMG submission 203654) | Bovine rumen microbial communities from UC Davis, California, United States - 2_2465_0518 | ecosystem: Host-associated > Mammals > Digestive system > Stomach > Rumen | place: USA...
GAGGACGCCAAGGAACTTGCCGACATCGCTGCATCTGACGAGACCGAGAGCGGTGAGGTTAGTCTGAAATACTTCACCAACGACACAGACTACATCGAAATCGCTACCGACGGAACTGCAACCGCTTCTGACGGCTCTGCTGTAGATGATGGTGAGTACGCTTTGGCTGACGGCAGCGTATTGGTCATCGAGGACGGAAAGTTCAAAGAGACCAAGGTCAAGGAAGAGACAGACGAACCTGAACCTGTTGAAGCACCCATCGCTGAGGCAAGCGAAGACGACGACGAAAGCAAGGAAGACGGCGAAGAGCCTAAAGAAGAGACCCCTGCTGACGAGACCGATGACGAGGAAAAGAAAGACGATGAAGAGACCCAAGAGGTTGAACCGCCTTACACCCTTGTAGAGATTGACATCAACGGCGAGGTATTCAACGTTCCCCAACCTGTGTTCGACTACATCAAGTCATTGGAAGAGCAGAGTGCCGCCGGTGAGAACTTCCGCAAGGAACTCGCCAAACTTCAGTCTGTGACCCCATCGGCAAAGCCTGTAGGCAATGTGGTAAAACAGGAAACCGCAAAGGAAAACAAGGAGAATGTGGCTGACTTTTCGAGCCTTATCGCCAACATGAACAAAAAACTCCAATAACCAGTATCTTTATCCACTGAAAAATAACTAGGTAAAAAATACAAACTACTATGGCTAATTTGATTAACAATACTTTAAGTTTCACCCCAAAGGTAATGCCTGACTGGTACTACAAGGTGCTTCTGAAACCTAACTTCATTGCAAAGGACTACATCCGCGTTGAGCCTAACGTAACCAAGGAAGCAGTTCTCCGCAAGCTGGTTATGGCAAACAACACAGTTTCTCAGGTCGACAACCGCGACTGCGCTTGGACTCCCAAGCAGCGTTTCAGCAACGACACTGAGACTTTCACCGTCAAGAACTGGAAGATTAACGAGGAACAGTGCTTAGAGGAACTTGACAGCATCTACAGCGAGAACGTTCTCAGCGAGTTCCGCAACTATCAGGCAGGTGCTACCAAGACCATCATGCCTAACGACCTTGAGACCGCAGTCATGTTCCACCTTGAGAACTCTCTTGGTGCTGACATTGACCGCATCATCATCGGTGGTAACGGCAATGCTGTTGACGGCATCCAGAACGGTCTTATCGACAAGGCTCTTGCAAGTTCAAACACCATCAAGGTTGCCAACACCGTAAACATCGACGCTACCAATGTACTTGGTGAGATTCAGAAAGTTTACGACGCAATCCCCAACGTTGTCATCAACGAGTCACTGTACGAGCCTGAGAAAGCCCCTGTACGCATTTTCGTTGACATCAACACCTACCGTTACGCTTTGCAGGCACTGAGCGGTGTCGCTGGCGAGTATCAGGTGGTTCTTCCGTCTTGGACTTATGAGGGTGGCGTTATCCGCTACATGGGTGTTGAGGTTGCTCTTGTCAACTATATGCCCGCCAACACAATGTTCGCTGCATCTCGCGACAACATGATTTTCTTCACCGACCTTTTGAGTGATACCAAGGAAATCCGCGTTGCTCATGGCAATGACCTCAAGGATGAGTCTATGGTCTACATCAAAGGTAACTACAGAGCTGAGGCTGCCTTTGTCTTTGAAGACGAAGTGGTTTTATACTCACTTTAATAATAACCGACTAAAAACAAGATACGACTATGTTAAATTGTAAAATATCTAAAGTGCCTAGCGCACAATGTGACACAAGCGTCGGCGGTGTGCTGAAAATGGCCATCGCAAACTGGAGTGAGACTTACACTTTCACCGCTTCCGGCCAAGACTGTGCAATCGACACAATCGACCTTGGTACTGAGCATTTCTATGATTTGGCTTTTGCCGATGGAACTGGCTATGCCAATGCTAACCTGAGTGCTGGTGCAAACAACGACCAGAAAGCAGTGCTTCACCAAGCAGGTGGTATCCTCAACTGGCTTGACTGCGACCTTATCTCAGATTGGAAGAACTACTTACTTGGAAGAGTAATCGTAGCAGTTCTTACCAAGAACGGACAGGTATTCCTTTATGGCGTTGACAACGGTATGAGTGCAACCAACTTCGACTATGCAACCGGTACCGCAGAAACTGACGCGCAAGGTATCACTTTCCTTTATGAGGGTGTACAGCGCAATACTCCTCTGCTGGTTAAGGATTGGAAAACCATTTCCGACCTGTTTGCTAAACCTAGCAACAACGGTTAATCAACACAACACACTTTTCCTTATTTAATATTGAACCGTAGGGCTTAGATGCCTTGCGGTTCTTTGTTTATGTATCTGAATCTGTGTTTAACTCCATTAACCAGTACTGAATTACTTTCACCTCTACAATTATTGCTGATAGAATTAGGCTTTGCGCCTGTTTTTTCTGATGCTTCTTTAACGGAATTGAAAAAGCAAATATGATTCCAATTCATATCGCACATTTCGACAGGCTTGTACTTGCTTTCTGAAATCCTTTTATTTCTTGTACCGCTATTACAATTTGTTTTAGAAGAGACCCATCGCAAGTTCCACACACAGTTATTGGACTTGTCCTCATCGATATGGTCTACTTCAGGCAGGTTATTTGAATTGGGTAAAAAAGCAATAGCCACCAAGACACTTCTCTTGATGTGTTTCTTTACGCCATTTTTGGTTAGTTGAACCCTATGATAGCCCCAGCAATCAATATCACCTTTATGGATATATCCTGTTTTTACAGTTTTCACTCTTCCAAAGTTCGATACCATATACAATCCCTCGTACCCCGGTATCATTCTCCATTCTTCTTTCCTCATAAGCTTTTCTGCCAAGGTACTACTTTTCTTGCACTGGAGTGTACAATCTTTATATGAAAAACATTTTTCCTATGTTTAATTGCAAGTTAAATCGTAACATAAGTGTGACGCAGAACGAGGAAGACGCCTCTTGTGCAAACAACGAAATGATGGCTGGCGGTGTGGAAGACCGCTTTTACATATACAATATAGATGATATACAGGGTCTGAAGTTCGAGAACGACGATAGGTCTGATGAATCACTGTACGTTGACACCATCATCACCTCAGAACCCTACTATTTCGTTCAGGGAAGCGGTGTGACGTACTCAGAATCGCAGGACGGTGCTATTTATACCCATCAACTCACAGCAAATGTGAACAATATATCCAATGTTGTGCAAGATATCCTTTCTGATGCCGCTCCGGGCAAATATTTGGTATGTTTCAGACCGAAAGGAAGCGATGATTGGCGCATGTTTGGGTGGAAACTTGGTGCAACACTTACTCATACACTCGATATCAGTGAAAGTGCATCCAATTATGTGCTGAGTTTTTCAGATGAGTCTGAGTTTCCTTTGTTTGCGGTCAAATCCGACAACTTCAGCCTTAAGGACAAGCAGTTTGAGCCGCATTGGAAACCTTTGTTCGAGGTAATCTACTGTGAATTGGACGGAAACGGCAAACAGACAGGCTGGATTACCGCTCCTTATGTGGTAAAGGTCAATTCCGCTGGTGAACCGCTTGGTGCTGACAACAAACTGTGTGAATATTCGCATCTTCCGCAGGATGCGTACAAACTTCAGGGCAGACCTGACGGCGATTATCACATTGTCGGCACTTATGACGCGAATGCTGTCTATGAGGGGCAGCCTGTAAGGGTATTTGACCCCGAACTCTGTCTGCCTGAGAACGAGGGAACGATTTCATTCGATGAAGAGGTAGTAAGGCTCAATTCAACCACCAGACAATACGCTACGGTTGAACTGACGTCAAACGCTGCTTGGGCGATGATGTCAGAAGCACCCGAATACTGCACTATGAGTCCCAATTCAGGCGACGGAAACTCAACAGTCTCGTTTTATGCCGGAAGATGGGGTGGTGATGACGTCGTTACTGTCAGAAACCTCAATTCATACGAAGAGACAAGTATCACAATCCACAACAGGACTGTAATTCCCGGTGCAGGTGAAGAGTTCCCTTACGGCACTGAGGGATTCAATATCTATTGCAGGGCATACGGCGGTTCAGAGTCTTATACGGTACAGGTTGACAATCCCGGACTGACTCTTACTCCGACTTACGATTCAAGTGACGGAGAACCTGTTCTTGTGGGTTATGACGCCATTGTGAACGACCCTACAGTTCAGACCACAAGGACTTGGACGTTTACGTTTACGCATGACGATGACAATGAAGAGGTCAAGACAGCGACCTACACCATTTTGGCGATGGACACAACGCCTTTTTGGAGACTAATGAGACAATATTGCGAGGAAAGTTGATATATGGCAAAGACAGGATATTTGGTTAGCGTTTATATGGATGCGAATCCATATTCACCCACATACGGACAGGAACGGACTGAGAGGGAACTGGACACAACTGAGTGTCAGACCCAACAGCCGGCCAATTATGTCCATGTATATACCTACTGTGAAATGGCACCAAACGGCGCGTACACAGGAAATTGTGCCAAGGTTTACGAGGACGTAGAGCCGTTGTCACCGACTTACGGACAGCAGATGGAAGAAGTGGTCACAGACCAAGTTTTATGCCCACCTGACAGTGCTGACGCCGATTGGCAGCAGATTGACCAATACTGCGAACAGATTGCATACCAACCATCAGGAAAGATGGGAAATAGCGGTTATATGGTGACTGTTTATCGGGATATGGGAGAATACTCGCCCACATACAATCAGACAAGGGAAGACAAGACACAGGATTTGGTACACTGCACTCCACCCAGCACTGAGGACGTATGGGTTGTCATATCAGAGACCTGTCACTTGGTTGACGGATTAAGGGACGGAACTAAGGATGTGGTCAGGGTGAACACCAACGAATATTCCCCGAACTACAACGACGGACAGAGCGAGACAATCAATGTAGAGGACTTGACGATGTGTCCGTTAGACCCGGAATCGCCTGTATGGACTGAGACAAGTTACGTCTGTGTGTTGGATGACGGTTACAGAACGGGATATGTCACAGTGACTGAAGAGGACACAAACCCGCAGTCAGCATCATACGGACAGACGAGGACAAGAACGTATCAGGATTTGGAACGCTGCCCATATCAGCCGAAACCGCAGCCAGTGACGCTTAAATGGAGAGTGGTGAACAACAGGTCTGCTTCGACTGACGCGATAACGCACATCACTCTGCACTTCAACAACAATTTTGACATTGACATATTGGGAAGCGGAATATCACCGGCAGGCGGAAGACAGCAAGGCACTGTAAATCTGCCGGCTTCCCTGACGTCCACAGGGCTTGTCTGTGCTTCGATTGACCTCTCGCCTAACACTTCACTGCCCTTACGGTTTCAATTCAGCCAGACGCCATCCCCGTTCGTTTGGGATGATACCGCAGGTTCAGCCGTACTTACTGTTACGCTTTGGGACGGTGACGGAACAGGCCCGGAATGGACGGAGATAAGTTACACTTGCGAGACTGTTGACGGTTATCGCACAGGTGCTACAATCATCACAGAGGAAGATATGAATCCTGAGTCCGCTACCTATGGACAGACCCGGACAAGAACAGTTGAGAGCGATTCAAGGTGCCCGGCTCAGACTGCCGGAGATTGGGTGGAGACATCTTGGTCTTGCCAACAGGAAAGCGGCTACAACACAGGCAACGTATTGAGTGTGCAGACAGACCAAAACCCCAACAGTTCAACCTACGGAACTACGAGGACGAGGATTATCTATGATACTACAAGATGTCCATTGGACACCACTGCCGCTTGGACTGAGGTAAGTTATGTATGCGAAAAGGCTGACGGAAAGTACAACACAGGTACAATTATCATAACCGAAACAGACGTTAACCCAGGAAGTTCTACCTACGGACAGACAAGGACAACCACAGCAACAGGTGATTCAAGGTGTGTAAGGGACGAGAATCCTGATTGGGTTGAAGAGAGTTATGTATGTGAACAAGAGTCAGAACCAAGCACAGACCCGAATTGGGTTGAACAGTCAAGGGCTTGTCAAAAGGACGGAGACAATGAAAACACAGGCTATGCGACAGTTGTTGAAATTGACACCAATCCTTATTCGTCCACATACAACACAACAAGGACAAGGACAGTACAGGATTTGACGAACTGTCCGTTACCTCAGCATGACACAACTCCGAATTGGGTTGAGCAGTCGAGGACTTGTGTTACTTCAGGCGGATATAACACCGGTTACGCTGATGTTGTTGAACTCGATACAAATCCTTATTCCGCAACTTATAATACGACAAGAACAACTACGGTTCAGGATTTGGTTAACTGCCCAATTGACACAACTCCGAATTGGGTTGAGCAGTCGAGGACTTGTGAAAAAGACGGTGATAACGAAAATACAGGTTATGCCATCGTTGTTGAAATAGACACAAACCCAAATAGTGCTACATATAACACAACGAGAACAAGGTCTGAACTTGATTCTGTCAACTGTCCAGTCCAATACGGCCATTATAAGTTGAAATACGCAACGAGGGCTGGAGGAAGCGGTGAAATCGCATGCAACGGAAACACTACGCTTTCTTCGTCTGAAACAAGCTCAACAAAGTCAAATTATGTGACGGCAAAAATCGGTGATTGTGTTACATCCATAGGCGCTCAAGCATTCAGAAGTTGCAGTTATCTTACAAGCGTAACCATGCCGAACACTGTTACTTCAATTGGTGCTACTACTTTCAAAAGTTGTACACATCTCGAAAACGTAACATTGTCAACAGGACTTACATCTATAGCGAACTACACATTCTCAGAATGCTTCAGCCTCAGAGATGTTGTCATACCGAGCAGTGTGTCAACAATAAGTACAAAAGCATTCGAATATTGTGGCGGTCTTACTTCAATCACCTGCTTGGCTACGACGCCGCCTACATTGAGTTCTGACGCATTCAGCAACACCAACAGTACATTCATCATATATGTACCATCAGCATCAGTTGAAACATACAAGGCAGCAAGCGGTTGGTCTACATATCGAAGCCGCATCCAAGCAATCCCAAATCCATAAAATACATAAGCACAAATAAAAATTATGGCAAATACAGGAAACATAACGGTAACCGAGACGGACATGAATCCGTTCTCGCCTACATATGACACTACGAGGACTAGGACATATCAGGATTTGACAAGATGCCCGACGAACAACTTCAAACTCAGATACACAACATCCTCAGGCAGTGGAGAAATACCATGTGACGAAAGTACAACTTTGGCAAGTACGGAAACAAGTTCAACCAAGTCTACCTACGTTACAGCCGAAATTGGCCGTTGCGTAGAGGTCATAAGAGGCTCTTTCTATGAAGCATACTACCTGACTTCAGTAACGATTCCTGATACTGTTACAACGATGGGATATCATGCTTTCGCCTATTGTGACTTGACGTCTGTAGAAATACCACACAGTGTCACATCGATTGGAGACTACGATTTCAACGGAAACAGCAACATGAGTTCGATGACAGTTGATTCCAACAATCCGGTTTATGATTCAAGGAACAACTGCAACGCCATCATCGAGACGGCGTCAAACACCTTGGTTTCAGGCTGCAAGACTACGGTTATACCGAATACTGTAACGGCTATTGGTAACGGAGCGTTCTACTCAAACTTAAGTGCGAGGACAAACGGTCCGACAACCGTAAACATACCTAACAGTGTGGTTAGCATCGGCAGCTCAGCATTCTACACATGCACTTCTTTGACGACAATGAACATTCCTGATTCTGTCACATCGATTGACACTTTTGCGTTCTACAACTGTACAAATCTGAGAACGATTACGTTCGGCACAGGCCTTACTTCAATAAAGTTCAATTCACTTAGAATCTGTGAATCGTTGCAATCGATAACGTTCAAGTCTATTGTTCCGCCTACAATACCTGGTTCATCTTTCTCATATGATGTATTTGAGAGAACCAACAACTGCCCGATTTATGTGCCTGCCGAATCTGTACAAGCATACAAGACCGCAAGGAATTGGACACAACTCGCATCAAGAATACAGGCCATTCCAAGTTAATCAATCTAATCTTTATCTGAAAAACACATTAAACAATGTCAATATCAAGTCAATTACTGATACTCAATCAGACGAAACAGAATGTTCGAACTGCAATAAATAATAAAGGTGTGAGTGTCACCGATGAGGCTTTTTCTGTGTATCCGGATAAGGTCAGACTGATACCGAACGGCGGCGGCATCTATGAGAGCAACATCATACTGTATGTGGAAGCCAAACAGGAAAACGTAGTCATACCAGCTGGCACTGAGACTATAGGCGACTATGCTTTTTATTGTCTATATCCTAGAGCTGTCATGCTGAACCTGAAAACAGTGTCAATGCCTAACACAGTAACCGCAATAGGTGATTATGCGTTCATACATAACAATAACCTTTCGTCAATCAGCATGAGCACTACATTGGCTTCAATAGGTAAAGAAGCGTTCGGCTACTGTTATTCTCTGCAATCCGTTACGTTACCGTCGTCCATGAGGACAATTGGAAACAGCGCATTCCATTATTGCAATAGCCTTTCGTCTGTCACATTTAGTGAGGGTCTTACATCCATCGGCGAAGGCGCGTTTATGGAATGCCCATCGTTGACATCTGTCACAATTCCGTCAACGGTGACTTACATTGGCACCAGTGCGTTTTCTGCGAGGTCAAGCAGTATGACAGAGTTCACATGTATGGCGACAACACCGCCTACAATCTCTGAATCGACATTGTATTTGACAAACAACTGCCCGATTTATGTTCCGGATGAGAGCGTATTGGCTTATCAGGTTGCCGACGGATGGAGTACACACAGTTCAAGAATAAAAGGATTAAGCGAAAAACCGCAATGAGCATACAGTCAGAAATAACATTACTTCAGAGCACAAAGAATGAAATTGGCGTCGCCATTATGGAAAAAGGCGTCACAGTGTACGATTCAGACCTTTTCTCGACGTATCCGACAAGAATCAGTCAGATTTCAATGACGCCTGGCGATAAGGATGCCCTCTTCAGAAGCATACTGGAGAGAAATGTAACAGAACTTGAAATACCTGAAGGGGCAAAATACGTCGCAGCAAGCCGATTCAGAGACATCACAACACTTACGTCGCTTACGATTCCGTCAACCGTTACCTACATCGACGAGGGTGCGTTCTATAACTGTTCATCGTTGCAGTCGATTACTGTCAACTCCACAACGCCGCCATCGTTAATATATCATGATGTCGTTGGTTCGGAATATTGGCCTTTTGACAACACCAACAACTGTCCGATTTACGTTCCATCGGAATCGGTTCAAGCCTACAAGACCGCTTGGCCTCAATACGCGTCAAGGATATATGCACAGGCTTCACCTTATGCGTTGTTCAACTCAATGGTTGACGGTTCAGTGTCGGGAGCGTTCGAGATTCCTGACGGAACTCTGCATATCGGAGCCTACGCGTTCTACGGATTGAGCGGAATAACATCTGTGACTGTTCCCGATTCTGTGACCAGTATAGTTAGTTATGCATTCCAAGGATGTTCTTCGATGGCTTCAATCACTTTCACTTCAGAAAGACCGCCTGTGGCTGGCCATGAAATATTTACAGAAACCGACCCCAATCTTGTGATTTATGTGCCAGCTGCATCAGTCAATGCGTACAAGGCTGCAAGTGGTTGGAGCAATTACGCTTCAAAAATACAGGCCATACCAACATAACGAATTAATGACAGAAAAACTATGAACGAGGTTTCAAAACTGATAGAGAAAAGATTACTTCAAGCCGACATTGATGACACAGTGTCAAGCATAAGACCGGAAGCATTTATCTTTAATAACCTATTAAAAACAGCAGTCATTCCGGACACAGTGACATCAATAGGATATTATGCTTTCAGTTATTCCGGAAATATGGCCGCTGTCTTCTGCATGGCAACGACACCGCCAACATTGGGTCAAGAGGTTTTCTACAACACCAACGACTGCCCGATTTACGTACCGTCTGCAAGTGTATCGGCATATCAGTCTGCAAGTGTATGGTCTGACTATTCGTCGAGGATACAGGCTATGCCTTTGACCGCATTCTACTCGATTGACTCATACTACTGCGAGACAGACCAAAACGGAACGAGAACCGGAAACATTGTTGCTACGGAAAGGGACATGAACCCGATTTCACCCACATACGGACAGACGAGGACGAGGACATATGCGGATGCAGGCTGTGACGCCACAACTTATTTCGAAAAGGTGAACGATGTGTCCGAGGTCACATCAGGAAAATATCTGATAGTTGACGAGGATGCGGAAATGGTTCTCACCGGTAACTATGCGTACGACACAGATGCCAACAACGGACTCAACGGATACAACGCGTATCCTGTAGACATTGAGAACGGTGTGATATACAATATGTATCCGTTCCACATGTACGTCAACGGAAACTCAATGTTCGCAGTGGATTACGACTCATCGGCATCAAGTCTGTCAGGCACAGACGAAAACGGACGAGTTAAAAACATAGGTCAGTCGAGGAGGCTTACAAAATACTACAACCTATTCGGACATAGGGAGAGCTCCAATTTCATCGACGTCTCAATTGTGCCGGACACATCTGACGGAAGAATAGTGTTCAGAACTTCCAACGCAGCGATAGGCTTCGACGGACACTTCTTCAACTTCGGAGCAAGCACATCCGGTATGGCACTTTACAAACTGCACCAAGTTTGAAATCTTTATCACTAGACATTAACGAACAAACAAAAATAATTTCATTAAAATACTATAGTATAAATGGTTAATATAACTACTAGTGGTGGACTCATCACATTTCAGGACACTTCAACAGGGCTGACCAAACAAATCGGCCAGAACCGCCTCTGGGTTGCATTCAAGGGCGATACCGTCAATTTTCTACAGGTTGACATACCGACGGACGGATACGACGGAACACCGTTTTTCGCGGTAAGGGCATCCAACCTCACCATCAACGGACAGTCTTATACGATTGAGCAGTTGAAGAACGGAGAGGGTCTTGGCGACCTGTTCTCTTCAATGTCTTTCACCATTGAGATTGTGGACGAACTTCCCGAGACAGGCGACCCCTCTACCATCTACCTTATCGAGAACGGAGACACCGGCACTTACACCGAATATTTGTGGCTTGCACAGGAACAGACCTATGAGGAACTTGGTTCGGTTGCGGACGTTGACCTTGGAAATTACTACAATAAATCACAGGTCGACCAACTGCTTGCGCTCAAGGCTAACATCAGTTCTCTCGCTACAGTAGCGACATCAGGTTCGTACAATGACCTCAGCGACAAGCCTGTCATCCCCACTGTACCTACCAATGTAAGCGCGTTCAACAATGACGCCGGTTATCTGACCGAGCACCAGAGTCTTGACAACTACTACAACAAGACTCAGACCGACAACCTCTTGGCAGGTAAGGCCAATACAAGCGCGTTGGCAGGTAAGCAGGATACCCTTGTATCAGGCACAAACATCAAGACCATCAACAACCAGTCGCTTCTTGGCTCAGGTAACATCACCATCGAGGGCGGCGGTGGCGGCGATATGTCGAACTACTACACCAAGACCGAGACCAATACGCTGCTCAACGCAAAGGCTGACAGCAACTCGTTGGCGACTGTAGCGACATCAGGAAACTACAACGACTTGTCCAACAAGCCGACCATTCCAACAGTTCCCACCAACGTATCAGCATTCGTCAATGATGCTGGTTACCTGACGCAACATCAGTCTTTGGCAGATGTATTCGGCAAGGTGAACTACGACAGCAGCACCAAGAGAATCAACTTCTACGGCAAGGACGACACTTCAATGACCAATGTTTTGGGTTACGTTGACGCTTCCAGTTTCGTAGTGGACGGTATGGTTGAGGACGTAAGGATTGAGAACGGAAACCTCGTAATCGACTTCAACACCGATTCAGGCATCACCGACATCACAATTCCATTGACCGACATCTTTGACCCCAGCAACTACTACACCAAGACCGAGATTGATACGGCATTGGCTGGTAAGGCAAATTCAAGTTCACTCGCTACAGTCGCTACCACAGGTTCTTACAATGACCTGACCAACAAGCCTACAATCCCTGCCGCACAGGTGAACTCAGATTGGAACGCTTCAAGCGGTGTGGCTCAGATTCTTAACAAGCCGACATTCGCAACAGTCGCAACATCAGGCTCGTACAATGACCTGACTGATAAGCCTGTAATTCCTGCTGGTGTTACGGTTGACCAGACGCTTGATACAAGTTCGACAAACGCTATCGCCAACAGTGCAGTCGCTACCGCTCTGAACAGCAAGGCTGACTCAAGCGCATTGAGTGATTACGCTACGACAACAGCAATGAACACTGCTCTTACAGGTAAACAGGATACGCTGGTAAGCGGTACGAACATCAAGACCATCAACAACCAGTCGCTTCTTGGTGAGGGTAACATCACCATCGAGGGTGGAAGCCAAATCACCGTTGACAGCGCATTGAGTGCAAGTTCAACCAACCCTGTTCAGAACAAGGTGATTTACGCCGCAATTGGTGACATTGAGTCCGCATTGAGGACAATCAACGGAACTGCTTAATCCGGCATATGGGTTAATTTTAACAAGACAAATGGGGAGTATCGAGTCCTGATGCTTCCCATTTTCTGAATAGAAATCTTTATTAGAAAAACATATATCTCATGAGTATAGCAACAGAATTAACATTACTGGCCAACTCGAAACAGGCCATCAAGAACAGCATAAATCAAAAGGGCGGAAACATTACAGACTCCACCCCGCTTGCTGACTATTCCACAGCGATTGACAATCTGCCATCAGGCGGTGGTGACGATTCAGCATTGATTGATTTGATTGAGGGTGACATTACCACATTGAACATTCCCAGTGGAACAACAACAATTGGTAATTATGCATTTTATTATTGTGAAAGTCTGACAAGCGTAACATTTCCAAGTTCAGTGACATCTATTGGAAATAGGGCTTTTCAAGGATGTAAGAACTTATTCAAAAATAGCACCTTAACAATCCCCAGCACTATAACATCTATTGGCACTTATGCCTTTGCTGATTGCAATATAAAAAATATTGTTATTCAAAATGGCATAACGGAAATACCAAATTATGCATTCTATTGGGCAAGTACATCACCTAGAAGAAGTTTAACTTCAATTACAATTCCTAACGGAATAACAACAATCGGCCAATTTGCGTTTCATGGTTCTAATTATTATGAAAATCTTGAAATTACCATACCTGATAGTGTAACATCTATTGGCGACTATGCGTTCAATTCAGGTAGTAGTCTAATGAGCAGAGGATATGTTAAAAAATTAACAATAGGTACTGGGATTACAACAATAGGGTCTATGGCATTTAACGGCAGTAGTGATGCTTCTGGTGCTGTTATGGATACCTTGATAATTAAAGCGACAACACCACCAACAATACAAACAGGACAATATTCAGCTAGTTTTAGGTTCACCAACAACGCGGTAATCTATGTACCTGCCGAGTCAGTTGATACATACAAGGCTGCATCTGGTTGGAGTACCTATGCTGACAGAATCCAGGCGATTCCTGCTGAGTAAATGATAGGCATAAATCTTTATCGTCAGAAAATAATCGATTACTAAAAATATATTTTGACTTATGGCTATAAGCGACCAATTAACTTTACTTAATAATACGAAGACCGCTATCCGCACTGCCATCAACTCGAAGGGCGGCAGTGTAGGCGCGTCCGATACGTTTGCAAGTTATGCAACCGCAATTGTCAATCTTCCCAGCGGTGGTGACGATTCAGTATTGAGGGATTTGATTGAACGCGATATCGCAAGCATTACAATTCCTAGTGGAACAACGAGCATTGGAAACAATGTATTTTCATTTTGTTCATCACTTACATCAGTGACAATTCCGAATAGTGTAACAACCATTGGCAACGCTGCATTTCAAGGCTGTACCTCATTTACAAGCATAACCATCCCTAACAATGTTACAAGTATCGGAAACTTTGCATTCCAAAGTTGTACTTCACTCACAAGCGTAACCATCCCTAACAATGTTACAAGTATCGGAAACAATGCGTTTGACTATTGTACATCACTCACAAGTGCTACCATTGGAAACAGTGTTACGTCCATCGGTGATGCTGCATTTAACGCCTGCACTAGTCTGACGAGCATTATCATTCCAAGCAGTGTTACAACCATTGGAAGTCGAGCGTTTCAAGGTTGTAGTTCACTCACAAGTGTAACATTAAATGCAACAACCCCACCAACAATAGGCGGTGGTACTTACTATGGTTCTTTCAACGGTACTTATCCAATCTATGTGCCAGCTGCATCAGTCGATGCATATAAGGCCGCTTCCAATTGGAGTACATACGCTTCAAGAATCTATCCAATCCAGCAGGTTGCAACTGTTGACGGAAACCCAGTGTACAACTATGATTTGGGCATGGCCTCAACAGACACAATCACAAGCGAGAACATGGCGAAGATGCCGTCAGGAACATCGGTTGAGTTTGCCGAGGGGCTGACAAACATTGCGGCAGGTGAAATCAACTATCAGGAAGTGATTCTTCCTTCTACGTTCACAGGTTTCGGCGACAGCGACATGATTGGTTCAAACGTAACGACAATCACTTCCAACGCCGTAACGCCTCCGTCGGCATTCAGGAATCAACTTGGCGGCTCAGGACTGACAGCAATCTATGTTCCGGCAGCAAGTGTTGACACCTATAAGGCTCATGCCGCTTGGTCAGGTTTTGCTTCAATCATTCAGGCAATCCCTGTTCCTTTGATGGCTGAGATTACTCTGTCTGATGAAAGTGTATATGAGATTCCTTACGACGGTGTAGGTGTGCTGGACGAGAACAACGTTCCGTTTGACGATGCTCTTGCGCAAGCAACTGACATCCACATCACATCATACGCAACCGCGATAGGACAGCCTTACGAACTTGACGGTGCTTATTACGGAGTGTTCGAGGGTGATGGTTCTACCGATTCACTCAAAACCGTTACCATTGACGAGGGACTGACAGCAATCCCGAATCAGGCGTTTGCATCAAATGTTGGCCTTACAACGGTTACATTGCCAAGCACAATCACCTCAATCGGTGATTACGCGTTCGGAGTTACCGGCGGTGGAGTATTGGGTCCTATGTCATTCACCATACATGCGACCACACCGCCAACATTGGGTACTGATTCCGTTGGTGTGGCAAACGGTAGATTGAAAGGCAAGTTCTATGTACCTGCTGCATCGGTTGACACCTATAAGGCCGCAGCAGGATGGAGTAATTGGGCAAAGTTCATAGAGGCAATCCCTAGCGAATGACAATCAAGTATCATCGAAGCATAAACCACTCAAAGACCCGTTGGACTTAACAGTCTGACGGGTTTTTGTACATCTTATCTTTATATGAAAAAACGATTCTTCATATGAAATTAGACAAAGAAAACTCAATCGCGTTGAGAAGTTACAACATAACCCCGCCTGAGATTGACCCAAAGGTGAAAGCGAGTTGGAAGCAGTATATTCCGTTCGGTTACGGAAACGACTTCACTGATGTACTGTATGACCTTTACAGCGAGTCAGAATTACAGTCTGCCATCATCAACAACCAGATAAAGTACACATACGGCGCCGGTCTAAAGGACTACGCAGCGTCTATATACCAACCGAACATCGGCGAGAGATGGGAAGACTTCATCAAGAAATGCATCACCGACTACTGCATCTATGGAGCGTTCGCAGTGCAGATTGTCGTATCGGAGAGCGGCGACAGGTTCTTGTATTACCATACGCCGGTAAATCAGGTTCGTCTTGGCGGTTTTACGGAAGATAACCAGATTGAAACCGCGTACCTTGCAACCAATTGGAAACGGACAAACAACCGCAATGTGGTTGAAATCAAGATGTGGGGAGTTGAACAGCCCAAAAAGGGGGAAAGATACCTCGCTTATTTCAAGCCATATGACCCGAAACAACTTGTGTATGCAATCCCAAAGTGGGCATCATGCATGAATTGGATTGCGGCTGAAATCGCGCTGGGTGTCTATTACCATACGTTCATCAAGAACAACTTCAGCGCAAACCTTGCCATTACATTCCCCTCAGATATTGACGAGGACAAAAAACAGGAACTGTATCAGATGCTGACCGACTCGTTCGGCGGCCCTGATGCAGCAGGTTCAATTCTTCTCTTATTCGGAGAGAACGGCACTTGCCCTAACGCAGCCCCAATAGAGAGTGTGAACGCTGACGTATACAATCAGGTGTGCGACTTGATTACAAAGAAAATCATCACCGGCAACAGACTGACTTCACCTGTACTGGCCGGCATATCTACCAGCGACGGATTCGCTTCAAGGGCTGACGAGGCTATTGCCGCTTATTCACTTTATAAGTTGACTGTAATTGACGAAATCAGGGAGTTTGTGATGTTCAAGATAAACTACCTCTTGACTCTTAACGGACAACCTCGCGTACTGCAATTGCAGGACTATGACTTCAGAGCAGAGTTCGAGGGCAATACCACAAGCAACGACGAGAAAGAGGAGTCGCAAATCGATTCTGATAATAATGCAAATGATACAGAAGAACAGATTGAAGATGGCACAGAACAGGAATAAAATAGGTGAAACAATATTAATCAGTGAAGAACTCTTCAGATTATACAGCATAGTATCCAGACATACTCCGTTGGACAAATGTTATCCGTTCATTGAGTTGGCTCAGAACTATTATCTTGAGCCGATTCTTGGAACACCATTGTTGTTTGAACTTCAGATGCAGGTTGCTGACGGAAACGTAACCGAACTTAATCAGGGACTGTTGCTCAAAATAGCACCGTTCCTTAGCGCATGGACTGACTTTCTGGCGATAAGGACGTATTCTTATTCGACTACTGCCCGCGGTGTAACGAAAGACCACTCCGAAAACTCAGAAGCACTCAACGAAAAAGAATTGGGGTTTTACATCCACAATCTGAGAGAGACTGCGAACCAGCAGCAAGAACTGTTAGTACGCTATCTTTGCAGATGTGCAGATTCATTCCCCCTATGGCGGCCTGACAGTGATTGTGAGTGCGCCAAATACGTCGAGGAAAGCAACGGAACAGCAGACCCGGATTGGAGAAAATTGATTTATTTCCCATCAGGCCGCAGAAGCGGTTGCCCTAAATGCGACAGAGACTAATATAATTGAGCCGGTGGCTAAGATGCTTCCGGCTCATATTGATTGGCCCACTCGTCATAAAACATCCATTTGCGTTCGTAAGCAGTTTCTTGTTTATGATTGCAGCACAATGATATACATGATATGACGCCATTTACTTTACGGGCAGCGTCGCTAATAGATTTGTGTATCTCAATCTTTTTGCCGGAAATAGATAACTCAACCACTTTTTTACGCGCATTTTTACCATTCCTATTGTTCATTGTTCTCTCATACCGTTCATCAATGCCATTGATTTTATCACATATTTCAAATGACCACTGGAAACCGCCACATTCATTACGATTTCCTTTGCAGCATGATAGAATATTCGGAGCATTTAACCTAAGTTGATGTGCTGCATCTGAAGCCGACTCCCAACCATCTATAAACAGTCCATCAAGTCCGTAACGGAAAACAGGTATCGAATGATGTATTTTCATATGTTCTGCTTTTGTCAACCAACGAAGATTTTCCGGCCTATTGTCTGTTGGGTCAAAGTTATCATGGTGGACGTCCAATTCTTCAATTGGTATATCCTTTAACCTCTCTGGAATTGGTACATATATCATCGCAACGATTCTGTGAAGAAAAAACTGTTTTCGTTTGTACTTGTCAATATACATCTCTACATATAGATGTCCTCTTTTTTTTCTGTGGATTTTCAAGTAGCCTTTTTTATATTCCGAGTACACTTTATTATAACCGACTAAAAAATATTTACCATCATACCCCGGTATCTCTTTCCAAATCTCATCCATATGTTTCACATTATTTAAGTTAAAAGTGTTAATAGTGATTTCGGCAAAGGTACTACGTTTTCGACGCCGGTGACCATAATCTTTATGACAAAAATAAAATATTTATGAATCTACAGAAACTGAACGAAAAGTTGCTTCAAAAGTTTCTTGACAGCACCAAGTCAATCAAGAACAAAAGGATTGTTGAACATTCGCTGAACGATATGCTTCAGGTGATACTCGTAATACTGGTTATCATCGGTGTGGTATGCACAATCAATTTCAGTGGATGGGGACTGGTAATCTTCTACATCATATACGCGTTAGTTCTCTACGGATACATCGCAATGTGTCATGCCGTCAGAGTGTTAGTTCTTAATGTTCTATACCCTGAGGGAGAGACCGATGAAGAGATACAGGAAAACCATCTCAACAACCTGTTCACACAGATTGACACCTTAATAAAGCAGTTGAATGAGGATTAACGGTGAACAGAAAGCCAAAGTACTTCATCGGCATAGACAACGGTGTTACCGGCAGCATCGGAATCATTGACTGTAACGGTGACGCTGTCTGGTTCGGCAAAACGCCGGTGAAAAACACAAAGAACGGCAAGAGACTCGATTGGGCGAAACTCGAATCACTGCTCAAGGAATACTCAGACGCCGTATGTCTCATCGAGAGACCGTTCACCCATCCCAAGAGGTGGAAAGCAAGCATATCGGCTGCAAGGTGCGACGAGGCTCAGAGATGCGTTCTGGAGCGTTTGGGCATCAGGTATGACCATTTGGACTCTAGGACTTGGCAAAAGGTCTTAGGAAGCACCGGTGGGCTTAAATACGCATCCCTTGAGTTGGGTAATGAACTCTATCCGCAGTACAAACAGAATAAACACCCTGACAGGGACGGATTGTTAATCGCTAGACATTTATGGAACAATACATGATTTTTTTGGGAGACGCGTTCACAAAACTGAACGGTGAGAGTTTCAAACTTTTATACTACTTGACAATGACGTCAGCATCAGAAGAAGCGGATGCCGTTGAGATAAGCATAGGCATGCTCATGGACGTACTTGGCAAGTCTGAGCGTTCCGTTAAGCGGCTGATAGTTGATTTGGCCAACAAGGGGTTTATAACGGTTGATGATTGGTGCTTATTTAGACTCAATCTGAATATCACAGAAGAAATTATCGATGAAGATACTGATAATCAGAAAGAAAAGCCGAAAAGAGTAGGATTTATTTAAGATATTGTTGAAAAAAACCAGAATATCGCTATATTTATATGTGCAAGGTTTACAGATTCAGGAGTACCTTTGCACATGAACGCTCTACCTCGTTGAGGTCGCGTTCGGTCAGGTAAGGCGGACGGTTCGAAACGTCTATGGGGAAAGGTTCTCTCACTTCCGTTTTTCTCCTTTCCCCTCGCCAATACCTAATATAAAAAAGAGTGGAAGTGTATAAATCACCCGGTGAGAGGCAAGGGTGTATAAAATAAAAAGGAAAAACGGATAGAAGATGTGCAGATTTTATTTTTCAGTCTCTACAGAGCCGTATAACAGAAATATTGACGAGGGTTCTGAGAGCAAAATTGAATGGACAGAGGAAAAGGGTACGATTGAAGACTTAATCACTTTCATAAAAGACGAATACGCGTTCTGCCCAACATTTCACCACAACCAATTTACATTTGCAAACGGCCTTAAGAAAAACGAGAACCTAAAGGCATCGTACTTCATTGCGTTCGACTTTGACGCAGTTGAGACCGAGGCTGGCGATTTCTATGACATGATGATGTCAACAGACATTCCGCCAACTATCGTCTATACCACATGCAACAACGGTAAACGTAAGAAACCTACAGACAAATACTTCAACCGCTACAGGGTTGTATGGGTGCTTGATGAACCGATTACCACTTCTGAAGAATACACCGCGCTGCATATTGCATTAAAGAACGAGGTTGCGTCTATCACAGGTGATGATTACTCAGACGAGACTACCGACAAATCCGTATCTCACTTCTACGCTGGCTGCTCTTGTGCTGATGTTTGGTACAATGATACTGTTACTCCACTGAAGTTCCTTGAGGACAGGTATGAATACTGTAGTGGGTCGTTCTTCGGTGGTGTTGTAACACCTACGAACTCCCAAGAATTTATCCCCCGCGCCGTTACATATATAAGGGGGAAGAGCAATATGTCACCGCTCGGGGGATTTTCAGACTTCCTCAAGGACTACGAAGACAAACGTAACACATTCGGCATGTTGGTACAGAAATACGAACATATGATAGACCCGTTGCCGTTGAGGACGGATATAACACCGTATCTCAACGAAAGCAACGAGCGCAAACTGTACATAGACGTAAACGATGACTATATGGAAATCAAACTACCGTACAGGCGGATTAAGGACGGTCAGCACAGGAAAGCAAACATATTCTACCACTGCATAGAACTCAGGTTCATCACACCTGACGCAACGTATGAGGAACTGCTGTGGAGCGCTTTGCTGTATCTGTACTATCATATAAACAACACCGAAGACCCAATCAACCGCACCCAACTCAAGAAGAAAGTCATGGAAGCGTTAGGCGAAGACCTGAACAAATGGGAAGACCTCAGACGTAGACTGCTGAAAACGTTCAAACTCAATAAAACCGAAGTCTCAAAGAGAGACGGACTGAGTACGAGGGACGCATGCCTTAAGGCGAACAACGAAAGGGCTACGGACAAGAAGAACGAGAAATGGGAAAAGATGCTCAAGTGGTACAATCCCGACCTCAAGGACAAGGAAAACATAGCAATCCTCAAGGAAAAAGAGGGACTTGACGTAAGCGATAAGTACTACTACAAGTTCAAAAAGGCGAACGGACTGACGAGAAAGAAGAAATCAGAACCAAAACCGTACTCAGACATCACAGAAAACTCTCAGATTGTATCTGAGCCACAGGGAAGCGTCCTGAGAGCATTTAAGCCATCGGGTGGTATAGTTTATCGTTTTGGAGATTTGATGCGCTTAGAAGCGATTTATGGGACTTAAAGGTTAAAGTATGTTAAATCCAAACATCTGACGAACTTTTTTCGCTGCGTTAACATCTTTTAACAGTCTGACACTGATTCATGCGCCTTTTACGGAGTACCTTTGCGTCGTAAACGAACAACAAATGCATTTAGAGTTCATTGACATAATTAACATTATAAACTATTAAAAGATTAAACAAAATGGAAGAAGAAGTAAAATTGACAAGAAGCGTAAGGGTCAATATGCCCGAAGTTAGGAACGTAAAAGTGAATGAGTATGACGGAAAAACGGAAATCTACGAATGGGTCAACGAGAACAGGGAAAGGTTCACATCATACCGCTTCCTCATCGGTTTCGTCAACGACAATGAGATAGTTACTCCGTTCAAGCCTTTAGACGGTCAGAGCAATGATGTTTATCTCTACTCAGCAACCGACATAGGCAACAACTTGTTCACTACGATTGATGACGCTGTTGCGTCTTACGGAGTCTCACTGCTTGACATTGTTGTCTATGACCTAAAGAACGGTGATTTGTGGTATGTCGAGTCAAAGAAGTCGTACAATGACGTCGGTATTACTAAAGTGAATCAATAACGTTAGTTAATTCTATTGGGTGAATGGGTGCTCACGCACCCACACCCTTTTCAAAGACATTGAACAGAATATGGAATTAAAATGGTTAAGCATTTACAATAAGGACGCATGGAATCGTATGGTTGCGGAAAGTTGCGGTTCAGCATTCAGCAACAAACGCATCTTCAAGAAGAAGTACGCTGTATGCATCGAAACAGATTCAGACAGGGATATCATCATCCATTGGACGGATGATAAGGACTACGAACTCAAAGATGGACAGTTCCTCGTCGATGCCGAGACGATGGCGGTCATTGCCGAATATGGGGTAAAGGAATACTTCGAAGACCTGAAAGAAAGGATGCGGAAGAGCATAGAAGCCGACGAAGAGCAGAAATAAGGACAGATTCATTCCATGAAATATTTTGTACGTTGTTTGCCGCTGGCGCTGTGAAGCGTTGGCGGTTTTTTTGTTTCCATCTTTATCCTTAAAAACGATTATGGAAACAAACCAACTAACAGTAAAAAACACATCAAACGACAACAACCAAAACAACTCAAACATCAAGTGGTGGATTATCGCAATAGCCGCAATCCTTACTCTTATCAATGTCTCAGTATACCAATGCTCAAAGGCAGACAAGCCCACTGAGACCATCACTACAGATACTGTACTCGTACAGGATACGGTGTTCGAAACCGATTCATTCTGTTACTACCAACCTGTAGAGAAGATGGAATACATCTACAGATTCGATACGCTATACACACCTCAAGACTCAACACCAATCCCGTTGAAGAGGGTTGAATACACTGACTCAGTAGTGAAAGACAACGGTGCTACTGTTCTCTGGTACGCATCCGTATCCGGCTATAAAGCCTCATTGGACACCTTAGACTTCACAGTGGACTATCCTGTCATCACCAACACAGAGGTAGTCACCAATACCATTGAGAAAACCATTCAGAAACCTGCCCCAAGGTTCTCATTCGGTCCAAGCATCGGCATAGGCTACGGACTGACATCAAAACAGTTTGACGCATATGCCGGCTTCTCATTCACCTACCGATTCTGATAATTTTGTTAACATTTTTTCACAAAACTTGAAAAAATTGTGAATACCGCTATATTTATTTAGAAAAGGAAAGTAATATGAGAATGACGGAGAAAGAAATCAGAATTGAAGCAAGGGAAAGAACAGACTACAAGGCATTCCAACAGATATGCCACTATGAAATGAGAAAGATGCCCCCGATGAGCAAATGGGACGCGGTGACAGAGAACTCAGTGGTGGAATTAAAGAACCGCGACAAATACGAGATAGGGACATTCGATACGTTCACATTATCGCTGCACAAGTTAGACCATCTTGCGCTGGGCAGAAAAGAAGAGGAAAAACCGTACTCATGCGTAGTGGCGTTCTACCCATTGAGCAACAAGGCAGTCGTATTCGACACAACGGAACTCACACCTAACAACGCCGACATCGTCTGGCGCAAAGTCAAGAAGACAGAGTACGATGACGAGGAAAACGCCGAATGGGAATGGAAACCTTTCGCATCACTGTCTCTCAAAGAGGGCCGGCACAAAAACTATCGCACTATAGTGCTTGACGCTGACCTCAGCTGGACAAATGACGACTACCGAAGAAACGTCAGCGAACTCAGGAAATATTATAAGTGAAAATCAGGTATTTTCGTACAATCTTTATGAAAAAAATCGGGTAAAAGTCCCCAAAAAGTAGTACCTTTGCAGAAAAGGGAGAATAACAGCAAAAACCATATAAATCAGGATGAAACAGACAGTATTGAATGAAAACGGCAATTCCTACCAACAGGAAATAAACGGATTGGACATAGAGGGCATTCTTGAGAGAATCCTCACCCAAACACATCAACACCTCGATGACGACGAGGGCAACATATACGACGATGAGGAAGACCAGCTTGAACAACTCATTGACGCCATAGAAGACGGTGACATCACCGAGGAAAACTTTGACGACTATCTGCAACTGTGGGCACCAGAAATACTGTCTGATGATACCGGTGCCCACAAGACGGTAAGTCTGACAGTCTATGACGACGGCTCAAGAAGTTTCAAGTGCTTCGCCCCCGGAATGTATTTCGAGGTATACGAATGCTAACGGTCACTTGGAATGATATCCATCGCTAGATTCTGAGTGTTATCTTATATTACTTGTCATTTTAATTTCTTTTTTTCTTTCATTAAATTGAAAAATATTCATGTGTGTGTAAAAAAGAGCCGGTGCCGCTGGGATAGCGTTGCCGACTCGTTCTTTTTGCCGAGTCCTTTTTCTTTCAAGAAAAAGACGGAATCTCAATACAATCATTTGGACTTACGCCGGCGATTGAACGCCCTTGAGGATTCCCTGATTAAGTCTTCTGCACTCTCAATTGATTTGACATATCTGAAGATGCCTGACACACTACGTCCCATCATGGTTGCGAGATATACCGGATTGCTGTCCGTATCAGACATATAATGCGAAGCGAACGAATGTCTGAAACAATAATAACTGATGCCTGCGCTGTCATAGCCAAGTTCATCCAATACTTCCCTAAGTCTCTTGTTAACCATTGTCGAGCATGTCCCTGTAGTTTCACTAATCTTCTTGTCCGAATCATACTGATATTCACACTTGTTGTTCTGTAGGACAGGAAACAAATAGCCATGACGCAATCCCATAGTCGTATAGTAATAATGGAATAAAGGCATCACATCGTCAGTAACCTCAATGTATATGTCCGGTATCACAACATTCGTCTTCTTCCTGTGCAGACCCGATATCACATAATAGTCCTTGTCACCAACACTGATGACCGATATGTTCTCATCCTTGATGCGAACCAAATCACAGAAAGCAAGCCCCCTGCAATAGTACCCTATAAGGCATAACGCTATCGCACATAACTTCGAGTTACGGTTGCACAACTCATCCTCAACGCCGTCATTGTAACACCATACACCCTCAATGGCGTCGGCGGTTACGGATTCCCTCAAGAACCAAGACAATAACGAATCGACCATAGCCTTGTCAAGAGACCGGTGCTTCTGGCTAATCTTGTACTTGCGCCAATACTTCCAATCAATCATACCATCGACCAAACCCTTGGACTTGCCGTAACTGTATACAGACTTCACACAGGCCAATGTTACATTGACAGTTGAATCCGATACGTACTGCCTCTTCAAAGACGAAGCAAAGCCCTTTAGAGTGTCCGAAGTCAACGCCGACAGACCGAACCCCGAACCATAATGCTTCTCCAAACGTTTCAGAGAAGCCTTATACGCCATAACGGTGTTCTGAGACAAACCCTTGACCTTAACCATATCTTCCAACACCACAGCGAATGAAGATGACTGACTCAGTACCTCGCGTTCACTCAACAAATCATCAATGGTGTAATCCAACCCTTTGGCAACCAAAAGGTTACGTCGCTGTATTACAGCATTTTTGATTTCCTGCAATCTAAGGTTTAACGTACCTGACTGAGGATGAGTGGGTTTAATACATTGTTCTTTAAGTAACCATTGAGACTTTGGTATGTAAATGCCTGTCTGTCTGTCCTTTCTGCCTTTCCAAAAAATACGCAAGACGATTGGACATAATCCGTCCTTGTTTTTACGCTGGGCGTTGAGGACAAGGTTCACTGTTGCTTGGGTTGTTCTCATATCGACGCTTGTTAAAGTTACTGTTGTACTATTAAACTCAATGCAAAGATAGTAGAACCCTGTCTCTCTCCCCTCATTTTTTCCGTTAAAAAATCCTAAACGCTTCATTTTAAGGCGGATTAAAACGATGCAGACAGATTAAATTGAACGGCGAAATCGGCTTTCCGATAATATATTATTAAGGGAGCGCATATAAAATAATACTTCTAAATATCTTTATATTAAACAATTACAAAATAAACTATATTTTTGTTGTAGTATTAGTACCCGTTTGAGCAAAAAAATAGTACCTTTACAGAAAAAAATTATGAAAGAAGAAATATTTAGGGAAGTCCCTGGCTATCATGGGCGTTACATGGTTTCAAACAAAGGCAGAGTGTTCAGTGAATTGCACAACAAGATGCTTTCACCCGGAAAAAACAAAGACGGTTATTTATTCGTAAACTTGACCAAGCGTAAAAACGGAAACATCAGACATTGGTCTATTCATCGTTTGGTTGCTGTGGCATTCATTCCCAACCCAGACAACCTGCCTCAAATCAACCACAAGGACGAGGACAAGACGAACAACTGCGTAGAGAACCTTGAATGGTGTACGGCAGAGTACAATTGCAACTATGGTACAAGGAACGAGAGAGCCGGCAACAGAAAGCGTAATGGGAAACTGTCAAAACCTGTTCTTCAATACACACTTGACGGAAAGTTTATCAAAGAGTGGCCATCGGCGATTGAAATAACGAGACAATTGGGTTTTAATCAAGGCGGCATATCAAGATGCTGTTTAGGACAAGTTGACAAAGTATATGGTTTCATATGGGTATATAAAAATGAGGGGTAGTTCACCCTACCCCTCGACGATTCAGTCCGGTAGCTTTCCCGATGAACGACGAATCAAAAGTTCTCTATGATACGGATGTAGATGCCCTCATGGTTATCATGTGCTTTCTTCAGCATCCCATATAGTTTAATGAACGCTTCAGTCGAATTGACCAAACCGCCTTTTACTTTGTTGTAGCCTACCAGAATACAACCGTCAGTATCCTTTGCAGAGTTTCCGGTGTGTATCAGCACACCCTCATAGCCCGGCACATTGGACAGTCTTGGCATTCTGCCCTTGCACAGATTGAGGAAAAACTTTTTCTTTGAGTACTTAGGCGATATTACGTTCATCAATACCCCATAAACGCCAGTGGGTATTGCTGTCAATCCCTTAATCTTTCTCTTCAGTATCTCTTTCAACGGCATTTTGCTGTTCAGTCCCCTTGATGTGTCTTCGAGGGTATCAGACAGGTACATTCCGTCCACATATAAATGTCCTATGCAGTATTTGTCGTTATTGTACGTTCTCTTCAGCAGAAGTTCCATCTTCAGTATCGTTATAATCGTTATTCCTGTAATAGTCTTCAAAGCGTCTGTACATATAGTCTATCTTGGCGTTGTCTCTTCTGTTGTATGCGAATATGCCCATTGATGCGCCTGAGAGACCGAATATCTCACCACAGGCTGTCAATATAGAGCCGTCAATCACACCGGTAGGCGGTATACAGACACCGGCTATTATAAGCAAGCAGCCGAACACAGCAAGTCCGACTCCGAGCCAAATCCTGACACTTTCCCTTTTTACTCTTATTGTGTCAATGTCTTTTTTCATTTTACCTGATATTTATTTGTACATAAAGAGTTGATTTTTGAGCAAAACATCTTTAATTTATATATATGATTTCATTATGGAAATATCGATAAAAGTGCTTACAGGAAGCGGCTGCAAATGCTGCGACAACCTTGAGCCGAAGATTAAGAACGTATGCTCAAGGAACGGATACAGTCTGGAGTTCACAGACGTAGGAAACGTAAAGGATTTGCCCCTTGACCTCACCGGCGTACCATATATCATAATGACGGTTGACGGACGTTACGCCAACAGCTGGCAGGGTGATATGTGCGAGGAACTGATAGAGGCGAAGATAGACGCCACCATAGACAGATATAAAAGGATAAAACAGAGGGAAGAAAGTGAACTTAAGTGAGTTGCGCTCTACAACTGATGAACAGTTGACGCGCTTTTACGGTTATATCACAGACAACTACGAGCAATCAAGGCATGAGGTAATGAAAAACATCACATATGACCCCGACATCTTCGACGACGCGTACAACGACACAGTAATCAAGGTAGCCAACGTAATAAACGAGGGCAGGGAAATCGAGGACATCAGGTACTACTTCTTCATCAGTCTGAAATGGAACTACATCAACATGCAGAACCGCAAGAGAAGAATGCTGTCGAGGACTACCGACATAATGCCGGACGGAATGTTCGACGAGGAATATTCAGAGGAAAGGTACGACAAGGTGATGACGCTGTGGGATTTCATATCGGAGAAGCTGGAACGTCAGTTCGAACCCGGAGAGGTTGACATCTATCTCATATACTACAAACTCAAGAGCACAGGAAGTTCTTTGAGTTACAAGAAACTGTCCGACATCACAGGAATACCTGTCAAGGACATCACAAACATCATCCAGAAACTGAAGAAGTTCGTAAGGAATGATGAGGAAATAAAGGAAATGAAAAAAAGTCTGCTCATATGATAGTATTGGATTTTATACCGACATTGGCACAGTTCGTCACTGTGCTGGCTGTGCTGTTCTTCAGCATATGGTTCACACCGGTGTTTCAGAGGTACATACTGATGATGGAGTCTTTCATGCTCTATCCTTTCATCTGCGCCAAATGCACCAACTTTTGGATTAACCTGATAATGAACGCGTTTCTTGCGTACATATGGTCTCCTTGGTTTCTGCTGTGGGGCGGCATAACCTCAGTGGTGATTGCCGTAATGTATTGGTACAGCGCAAAGAAATCTTTATAAACAAAAATAATTAACGATATGATGATTAGAGATTCAAAATCGAACATTTCAGTGTCCAAGGGACATGGTTACACAGTGGAGAAAGTGAAGTTTGCCGTCAATTTCGTAGAGAAAGCCGGACGCAACACCACCATCGACGAATGGGTAGCCGCATACAACTACATCAAGAACGCGAACGAGACCGCACAGGGCTGTCAGGCTTGCAAAGCGGCAAAGTTCACCGCAGCAGTGAGAAACTACGCAAGATACGGATATCTGACACTTCTCAACGAGGGACATTCACCAGAGGAGTTCACTGACGCGGCATCGAAAGATGTAGAGCGCAAAGATGAACCTGCAAGCAAAACTGTTGAACCTGCAAGCGAAGTTGCAAGCGAACCAGAAGTTGTATCAACCGTTACTGAGACCGCAGACGAGGGTGAACCTACCGTAGAACTGCCACAACCATCAAAACCAAAAGTAAGGAGAAAGAAGAATGCTAAGTCTGACGATAAACAATAAGGACTATTCAGTTCCGACAACTTTCAGCGACATTACGTTGAGACAGTATTGCCGGATATTCTCAGGGCTGAAGAAGACAGACGGTCTTGAGGGCAGGGAACTGTTCATGGCGAACAAGGAGAATGAAGCGGCTATATTGTCGCGTCTTCTTGGTGAGAATGATGATTTCGCTATGGAACTGCCTTTGTCATTATACTCTACGCTGGTTGAAGCCACAAGTTTCATATACGGATTGCAGGATATGAAGCACAAGGGTTTTATCGAGGTGGACGGTAAGACATACAAGGCTTCAAAGCCTGAAGAGATGAATCTGAGGCAGTGGATTGACATTGACGTAACATCAGAGGAAGACGGTACGGACAAGTTCATAGACATTCTCTCAATGCTTCTGACAGAGGTCGGCGAGGACGGACAGCCAAAACCTTACAAGGGATTCAACAAGGAGTTCGCACAAAGGCTTGGAGATACCAAGTGCAGCGAGAGTCTTCCCATTGTGTTCCGTTTTTTTCTGAAAGGAGCGGTTTCATCAAGGATTACCCGTCTCTATTCAATGCTGACGGGGGTGGGCCGCTCTCTCCGGGATACTCAAAGTTCCTGAAGAACTGGAATTGGATGCATATCGTAAACACAGTTGCAAACGGAGACTTTCTGAAGATGGAACAGGTATTGGACTGTAACGCCGGTGACATATTCACATACATCAGTTACCTCACCGACAAGTCTGTGGCTGAGAAGCAGCAGAGGGACTTCGAGAGCAAATTGAAAATAAGTTAATAAAACATATACGATTATGGCAAAGAAACCATTACATCAGGTACATTTGACGAGGATACGCGAGGAACTCATCGCCGGAAAGACGATGTATGAGGTCATTTGGAATCTTCAGAACGGTCTGTACGATTGGTTCAAGGACAGTGCCGACAAGTCAGGCTCATATCTGACCAAGTTGGTGAAAGAGGCTTTGGACACCTGTCAGTACGAGTCTATGATTGCGAGAGACCAGCAGAAAGGTCTGCATCTTGAGCGTTATCTTGACCTTTACAGGACTTGTCTCGCCGCAAACGACAGGTCTACGGCAAGGGCTGTCCTCAGTGACATAGCGAAACTCATGGGTCTGAACAGTCCGAGTCAGATTCAGTTGGAGCAGACAAATTACAGGGTAAAACTGGTATAATTCAGAATGGCTCTGAGGAAGAACGCTGTATTGTCCGAACTGTGGCCGGCAGACTACCATTGCAGTGGCGGTGGGCGCAACGGTGACTATTTTGACCGCAAGAAGCAGAGGGAGATTGACGAGAAGACCAAGTACATTGACATTGAGTTGGAGTTCACTCCCAAGAAAGGTCAGAGAAGAATCATCGAGTTGTGCAACAACCGCGACTTGAGGAAGATTGTCATCAACATATTCAGGCAGTACGGCAAGAGTTTTGTATGCCGTTATCTCGCGTTGGTATGGATGCAGGTGCCGGACACAACTGTCGGCTACATCACACAGACGTCAAGGTTGGCAAAGGACATCTACAAGAAGTTCCTGTCAATGTATCCTGAGGAACTAATCAAGAGCAAGGACGGAAAGGACTTGATTATAGAGCTGGTGAACGGTTCTAAACTGATATTCTTCTCAGTCGAGCAGACCCATGCGATTCGAGGTTTCACATTGGACTATCTGATATGGGACGAGGTGTCTCACTGTAGGGAGTATACGCCTGAGGGCGAACATATCTATTACAACATTGTCGCTCCGTTGCTTGACGCCAAGGGCAAAAAGGAAATATACATCAGCACACCAAACGGTGCTCAGGGATTCTTCTACAACGAGGCGATGAAAGGCAAGAGCGGAGTTCCCGGATACGCCTATGTGGTCATCAATGTGGAAAAGGACGAGACCAAGAGCAAGGAATGGATTGAGAACAAGAAAGCGAGTTATCCCGAATTGGCTTGGCGACAGGAATACATGTGCGAGTTCCTTGAAGAGGGTCTGTCTTTCTTCACCAATTTCAAGGGCAGGTTCTGTGAAGCGGACTTCGATTGGGATTCAAGGCTGTATGCCGGCGTCGATTTCTCTTCAGTCGGAGAGGATGAGACGGTATTGTCTTTCATCAATGACAAGGGTCAGTGCATACAGTATGTGATTACCGGTGATTTGGACGAGAAGTACAGAAAGATGTCCAACAGGCTGTCTCAGGTGGGAAGAAACTTGCAGTACTGCCTTTTCGAGAAGAACAGCATCGGCGAGGTGATGGGAAACGAGGTGATGAAACTGTTGCCGCCGTATCTCAAGAAAAAGGTGGAGTTCATCACAACGTCCAACAGTTCAAAACAGGACTACATCGAGAAACTTGCGCTGGACATAGAGCAATCCAACATATCTTTTATGGAAGACAACAACGAGTTGTACGAGCAGTTCAAGGTGTTCACCTACAAGATATCGAAGACAGGAAAGAAGATATTCAACGCTTTGGACGGATACCATGACGACCGCGTCATCAGTTGCGCTTTAGCCAATCTTGCCAGACTGAGGTGCAACAGCAAGGGAAAGGCAGGAGCATTATTGATTAAAACATAGATTAGAATATGGTAAAAAGTTTAGTTAAGACATTCTACGACTTGGCGAGAGAGCACAAATTGGTCAGGTCTTTCAAATACGACAGGCTCTCAAAGGGTATGGGAGT
>Ga0326513_10000583_pt1 | contig 31336 bp, 40 predicted proteins | sample 2_2465_0518_D_FD_203654 | JGI IMG/M metagenome (GOLD analysis project Ga0326513, IMG submission 203654) | Bovine rumen microbial communities from UC Davis, California, United States - 2_2465_0518 | ecosystem: Host-associated > Mammals > Digestive system > Stomach > Rumen | place: USA...
GTTCGGCGCACTACGGCGTAGGTGGCAAGCAAGTTCATCAGTATGTGAGGGAAGAAGATACCGCCTGGCATTGCTCAAACTGGGCAGGCAATAGCGCCACGATCGGCATCGAAACCACCAACAGTACGGGCGCACCAGATTGGAAAGTATCTGATGAAACATTCGACACACTCTGCAAGCTCGTAGCGGAAATCGCAAAGCGAAACGGCTTAGGCAAGCTATGGATTAACCCGGATGCGGACTACCCAGCTCTATCTGGCCACAAAGACTGGCAAGGAGCATGCACCGTCTGCCCAGGGCCTTATCTGTACCCACGCTTGCAAGAAATCTGCGACCGAGCCAACGAAATCAACTACCCTACCAAGAAAGCCGAGCTCGTCTGGACAAAGTTCGATAAGACCGAAACCTATATCACCACACGCACGACCCACCTCTACGACTTCAACCACACTCACGCCGAGAATATCGTAGCAATCAAAGAATTCGCCAAAGACACCGCTATCGACATCTACGGTAAAGTCGAGAATAAGACTATCGGCATGACCTTCCTATTAACGGAATATTCCTTCACGAAGAAAATCACCAACGGCTTCAAGTTCGATGCGCTCACGCCAAAGCCAGCACCACAGCCACAACCTGCGCCAGAAGCCCCAGAAAAGCCGTCTGACGAGCCAAAAGACCCAGAACCAGTAATCGAGCCAGTCGAGCCAGAAAAACCACAAGACGAGCCGGTAATCGACCCAGAGGACAACAAAAGAGGTTTAACGGACGAAGAATATGCGCAGATACTAGCAGAAATGCAACAAATAGAGAATAACGCAAAGGAGAAAAATGTAATGATTCCTATGACGAATAAGACCTATGATATTTTGAAAATCGTAGCGATCGTGATTCTGCCACTCATCCAAGCCCTCTATGTCGGCTTAAGTAAAATCTGGGGATTCGGCTTCGGCACGGAAATCGACCAGACGATTCAGCTTATAGTAGCGGCTCTGAATACCGTCTTAGGCGTAGCGCTCGTTAAGAGTTCAAGCGACTACCACAAGGGCGACTAAACGCCAGAGGGCTTTATGCCCTCATACCTGCTCGACTAAAAATAATTATCAACAATCTGCAATTTTGATTATGTTCTGTTCAGTCGGGCAGATATGAGGTTATAAACCTCGAACCTTAAACCTTGAGAACTGTGAAAGGGGGAGCAGAGATGAAAGTTACCATCTTCGTCCGCATAATCGGCCGAATAGACAGCAAGAAACTCTATAACGAAATTGAGCATTTTGGCATCAATGTAACCGACTGCGGAGAGTACACGCTCGTTTATGGCGATGTGTGGCTCGAAACTGCGAGCAGAGTATTCTACCATTGCTCGCTGTATGGAAATACGATGACCGAACTTACGCATTGCAAGGAGGCGACATGAAATGGGAAGAAGGGGAAGAAGGCTTCGCAAACAACAGCGCCAGAAACACTTTAACCGCCACCATTAGGCATCTTATTTTTCAAAGAAAGCACTTTGGCGATGGCTACGGGTATCTTCTGCGCCAGGCGTTCGTGTTTGAGCTTGATGTAGATATACACAACGAGCTGCACAAACATATTCTGCACGATATACCTAAACCGTCCGAGGAGCAGCTTAAACACGCCTGGGAGGTCTATCAAGCTAACAAGTGGCTTATCGACCAATACGACATTATGCAAGCCACAGAGTGGCTTATGTGGGCTTGTAGCGATAGTGCGTGGCGCGCTTGCATGAAACGACAGCTTATCTATCTGAAAGATAATCTCAAGGAATACTAAACTGGTCGGAATCGACCATATTAAAGCCTCGGCGACAGTCGGGGCTTTTTGCTATAATATAGGCGGATATGGGTTTTGCAACCTATACCAATCTCGGTGAGATACCCGAGGGGAGTTAGCCGTGCTTCCAGATGCAGTAATCGGTAAAACTATTTTGCTAGCTAGGAGATAGTACCGCTCTTCGGGGCGGTTTTTTGTTTTATAGATGTAAAATAAGTGAATTGTTCCTGTGCTTAAGTGAACGCTCTCTACCTCTGTTAAAATCACACAATGTAAGCTTTTAGGGAACACAATTATCACACTTTGTAAAACTCGGTTAAGGTTTTATGTTGTCTAGTTTGGTGCTATTATCGAAGCATAACCCCAGGTGATGCCCACCCTTACCTGGGGCTTTTTGTGCGATAAAAGAATCTTTAAGAAGTAGTCTTTTTACGGCTTTTTATAAGCTCGATGATCATAACTACGAGGCAGAGGGCGTTCGATACGACTAGCGGGATATTACTGGTAAGAATACCGCTAACCATCCATCCAAGGTTGCCGACACTCACAAGCAATTTTACTGCCATAGGTTTCTTTGCAAGCATACCGCCAGCGCGGAAAAATGTTGCAATCCAGCCTAAAATCTGCGAAATAATATAAGCCATAAAGCCTCCTTTCCTCTAATTCTAGCAGATTGACAAATACGCCTTATTTTGGTATTATAGAGGTAATCAAGTTGCTATTCGATAACCTCGCGAGAGGTTGTTTTGGGTTCAACCTCAAAACATCGAGCGATTGAGGCCTACGCTCTAGGCGGATAAAGCTCCACAAATATCAAACCAAAAAGCTCGGAAGAGCGGCGGCTTTTTGGCGTTCAATTTAAGGAGGTATTTATGGGGAGTGTCCAGAGAATCAATGAGATACTCAATGATAAATCAGTGAATATTAAACAAAGTTTAATATCAATGAAATCAATGAGTAATAGTAATCCTGTGGAAAAGATGTGGAAAAGTAATAAAATCACAGCCCAGGAGGCCGAAGCTAAAGCAAGATTCTTAACGCAAAGACTTAACGCGCCAGACTGCTACAAGTTTTATCTTAAATGCGTATATCATTTGAGCGAAGCAGAGATACAACAAGCGCTAGAAGTGGCAACAAGACCTTATGTAAGATGCCCAGCAAGATACTTTAGCACTTCTGCGAAGAAGCTACTTGTAGCTAAAGGCTATTGATCTACCAATACTCCCAGGCAAAACTAATCGGGAGTATTTTTTATGCGAATATCCGAGGCCTTTGACCTCTATCGGGACGACTATATCCGCCTCAAGAACCAAAGCAAGCGCACAGAAGAAATACACGAATGCTGCAAACGCCTGCTTATAACAAATATCGGAGATATAGACATATCAGAGCTAACATTAAACGGGATAAGAGATTGGAGGGAAGAACTGCTAAAGACTAGAGGTATAAACAGCGTAAGGGTGTATATAATTAGGCTTCGAGCCGTGCTTAACTATCTGAATATACGCAGGCTGCCATCATTGGATGCTAGGCTTGTGCCAGTACCACAGCGAGAGCCGTCCGTGCCGACCTTTCTGGATGCGCAAGAAGTAAGCTCCATGATTGACCACGCATTTAGCGTTAGGAATGCTTTTATAGTGAGTTTGATATATTCTAGCGGAATCCGCCTAAGCGAGCTTATAAGGCTAAATAGAGGGCAAATACACGATAATTCTTTTACGGTTGTAGGCAAAGGACGGAAGCCAAGGCTCTGTTTTATAGACGAACGCACAAACGAACTCATGGAGCGATATCTAGCAACGCGCAAAGACAACCATCCAGCACTGATCGTATCGCAGGAGCATAAGGACAGGATGACTGCCACAAACATTCAGCTCCTAGTCCGCAACACGGCCCTCCGAGCAGGCATTAACAAGCGAGTAACGCCACATACCTTGCGCCATAGCTTCGCTACAAACTTCTTACGCAATAACGGAAATATGCGATATTTAGCCCAATTACTCGGCCACGCAAGCCTAGAAACAACGCAGATTTACGCCCATGTCGTAGATAAGGATTTACAGAGGCAATACAAGATTTACCACACAATTTAACATAACAATATTGACTTTAAGCTAAAGCTTTGCTATTATAGAGGTAGTTAAATCAAAGCTCACTTACAAATCACAAAGCAAAAATAGCAAAGCTAGAGGCTTTGCTTGGAGTCGCAGTAGAGCGCATCCATGGTAAGGATGAGGTCACCGGTTCAAACCCGGTTCGCGGCTCCAGGCAATTAAGTTAGATTATTTAACCCCCTACTTTGTAGGGGGATTTTTGGTGCTTATCGGGGTTATCAAACAGCAACTTGATACTCCGTAGGCATAATACACCGACTACGGCAAGCCAAGGTTAGGATATTTAACAATTTAGGAATCGTTTTACAAATCACAGAGCAAGGCGCTCCGCATCTCAAGAAGTTATATAGATTGGAGATAGCAGGCCAGCGCCAAGCTCTTTCAGGATTCAATCGCTAAACTAGGGCGGAAGACTTTCTCTTAAACAATATCTGGCATGTTAAGTATTTTCATATCTTTTAGCATGACTTATTCATATCTGAAGAATCGGCAGATTTTCCGCATTAGCACATCACACATCAGTAAGGAGTTTTGGATAGTCTAGGATACTCCCATAGTTTTCCTATCCGCCCTAATTCAGCGGTTGAATCGAAATATTAACTATAAGATTCCTCCCCAATCGCTAGGCATCAGCTCGGAACAGGACTAACTACTTTCTCATTATTAAGTCTTTTTCTTCATTACACCTTTTTATGTTTTGGTTTTTTGTCTGGCCCTCGCAAGCCAGTTTTTTATGTACATAACTCACAAATACTACTGGTGCTTAGCGACTGGGGAGAGAAAAGAGGTAAATAAATGCTAAAGAAAACGATACTAACTTTAATCGCAGTCGGAGCGGTTTTTATGATCGCAGCATGGCACGGCGAGATTGAGCGCCAGCGCATGGAAGCTTACGCCGTGGCAAATAATTGCACATGGAGCTACGACTACTACATTACGGAGCAACCGATATGCAAGTAGATTACTACGACCGCCCAGAGTGGTCTTACAGCCAAATGAAAACTATTTTAGACAGCGGCATAGATTACGCCGTTGCAAAGAAGCAGGGCAAGATTCCAGGCCCGAAAAGCCCAGCTATCGACCTAGGACAACTAGCTCACATGATGGTTCTAGGCGGCCCTGACCAGTTCGCTTTAAGTGAGTTCCCAGATTATAGAACCAAAGCCGCGCGAGAGTGGCGCGATTCGCAAGAGGAACTGGGCAAGATAGTTATCAGCCAAGCACAGTGGAACGATATAGAGCAGATTGTAACCAATATCGAGGCGCATCCGCACTTCAAAGAGTATCTAGGAAAGGGCGACAAAGCCTTTAACGAGCTAGAACTATACGCAACGGCGGACGGAGTGAAGCTACGAGGCAAAGCGGACTACTTGCGCAAGCTAGATAGCGGAGGCCTTATTATTACCGACTTAAAGACTACGGCGCAATTCGATAGTTGGAACAGGAAAGCTTATTACAGCCACTATGATCTACAAGCTGCGGTTTATTCGCTACTAGGAACGGCGGCACTAAACGCAAAGCCAGAGCTTACAAACTACTACTTCTGCGTTGCGGAAACCGTGCCACCATACAGAGTGCAATTCATGCACACGAGCTTAGAGTTCATAGAATCAGGCGAGCGCAAGCTGCGCAAGTGTATAGACGAGATTAAACAATTTGGCGATAGAGAGCCAAGCTTCTTATTACAAGAGGTTATAGAACTAGGAGATTATAGCTTATGACAAACGAGGTAACAAGATATATAAAGGACGAAAATGTCGGGAAGCGAATAAACGAGCTTTTGAAAGACAGAGCGCCACAATTTACTACTACGCTCATGGCTGCACTAAACAGCAACAAGGCGCTAAATAGCTGCGAGCCACAAAGCGTATTAACGGCAGCGCTCACGGCGGCGAGCATGGACTTGCCGATTAACCAAAACTTGGGCTTTGCCTACCTTATCCCATACAAGAACAAAGACGGCGATGTCTGCCAGTTTCAGATGGGCTATAAAGGCTTTATTCAGCTCGCACAACGCTCGGGTTACTACAAAACTATCAATGCTACGGAAGTTCGAGAGGGCGAGATAGCAAAGATTGACCGATTGAGCGGCGAGATTGAGTTCGAGTGGATTGAGGACGACAAGGAAAGAGAAAAAGCTAAGGTAGTAGGCTATGTTGCATACTTCAAGCTTCTAAACGGCTTTGAGAAGTCGCTTTACTGGAGTGTTGAGAAGTGCAAAGCACACGCAACGAGGTTCAGTAAAAGCTTCAAGTACGGTGGAGGCCTCTGGAAAGACGACTTCGAGAGCATGGCTATTAAAACCGTGCTAAAGCAACTGATTAGCAAATATGGCCCGCTTAACACGCAACTTCAAGAGGCCATAGCAAAAGACCAAACGATTAACGGCGAATATATCGACAACCCGGATTACTCCGAGCCAATCACGATTGAAAACGCCGAAACAGGAGCAAGCGAAGATGAATAAAGTAACGAAAAGGGCACTCTGTTGGCTCAGCGATGGGCTAACAGAGGCGAAAGCCGTAGAAAATGTCACAGACGAGCTAGTTTACGACATCTTAGAGCAATACGAGCTAGAACTTGAGGATAAAGAGATGGCAAAGCTTGAGAGAGTAATCCGAGTGGCGGTAGATGCCAACATTAACTGGGAAGAAATCGAAGATGTCTGCAACGAGAGCGATGCGTACTTAGATGCAAAACGGAGCGCTCTATATGGCTAGAAAGCGCACAGAAGAAGAAATACTAAAGCGTGATTGTGTAATATCGGTAATTCTAACGATAATCTGCACGATCGCAGCGGCAATACTAATAATTTACATCGGCAAAAGCATGGAGGAGGCAATATGTCTGGCAAAGCAAGTCTTATGAACGAAACATGGGACGAGGATATTAAGAAGCTTCTAAAGGAGCTGGAGAGTGAGGGATAAAACAGCGAAGCATGATAGCTTACTAGCTTGCGAATATAAGCACGGTTACGCAAGCTACGCAATCGCTGAAGAAGTAGCAAAGAAAATGAACGCTCGCAAAAAAGTTGGTAGATGTCGAGAAAAAGGCCACACGGCGGCAAGAATCTACAAATGCGAGCATTGTGGCCAATATCACATTACAGGAACGAAGTTTTACAAAAAATAACAGGCTTTGCCCCTTGAAGCGCCTAGCTAGTGGTATGGCTGGGCAGACAGGGGGCAACCCCTACGCCCCAGCGCTTACTGTTTGTCTGGGGCTTACTAAGAAGCTTAAAAACGACATCGGAGGCTTACCGCTCCCGTCCTGCAAGTAAATAGTTAAATGGAACCGCTTGCAGGGGGGGTTATAAGCCCCTACGGTGTCTTGAATCTTCCGCACGATTATTCGCGTGGTGGTGCTCGGCTGAGTCCAATCAAGCATCCAGGGCGACTGCGAGCGCTCTGGATGCGACAGCAGACTACTAAAACTAATCACAAAGCAAAGGAGTATATATGAAAATCTTTATTGATACGCAAGAAACGCTAGAGGCGAGAAAAGGAACGAGCAGCCTAAAGCTTGCAACCTTAAAGCTTGGCCTCATGCAATACGACAAAACAAGAAGCCTAGCCAAAGCAACCGAGATTTGCGACTGGCTTATTGATAACCTAGATATGCCAAAGAGCGTAAAGGTTAGGAGAGGCTAGAATGGCTGGAACTAAAGCAGGCGGTGTTAAAGCCGCCGCTACAAACATAGCAAGGCATGGCACAGAGTTTTACCGCGAGATAGGCCGAAAAGGCGGCCGTAATGGCCACACAGGAGGCTTCGCAGCCAACCCAGAACTTGCAAAAATCGCCGGCGCAAAAGGCGGCAAGATTTCAAAGCGCGGACCATCCAAGAAAAAGTCGGCCAGTTCAGAGCCGAAAGGAGAATACACGGCAAAGAAATGGCGTGCAGAGATTGATAATTACGAAAGGATTTACGGGTAGGATTATGTTTAAGTTCAACAAGAAAGCTAATAACACTAAAGAATCTTCGGAAGCGGTCAGAGAGCTTTGCGAAGTGGAGGATATAGAGATGCCTTATGATCCTGAGCTAGATACGATCGAATACTTACGCAGCCTAGACAAAAAGGAATACGAGAAGATTATCCGCAAAACAGAGATTTATCGCGAGGCAGACGAAGCAGTAGCAAAGCTAGACAGTAAAAAGGTAGTTAAAAAGACTCAAGAGCTTATCGAGGATGAGTTTGTAGAACAGTAAAACAACACCCAGGGGCAACCCTGGGCTTTGGAGGATATATGAAGCTCAGAAATAAGAAGACAGGGGAGATTAAAGAATGGCAAAGAGTAGGGGCAATCGTCTATGGCGAAATGAACGAAGTCTATGACTCTGCCGAATATAACTCTCTCGCCGAACTCAACGAAGATTGGGAAGACTACAAGCCAGCCGAGCCATACATCGAAGATGAGAAAATACGCAAGTTTGTTCGAGATTGGGCAACATTCAACAAGATTTTGAAAGCATGTATTCAAAAACCAGACGGCAAGGACTATTGGTATAAGGTTCTGGGGAATGATAAAGAAGCAAAGCGTGCTTGGGCAATCTACATTCACGCATCGTATTCAGAAACGGTTAGCAAGGATTACAACTGTGATGGGCCTATGATTCCGATCGCCGAACTTTGCGGAGAGGAGCAAGAATGCGAGAACTAAAGTATAGAGCGTGGGACAAAGTCGAGAAGAAGATGCTTTTCGATGCTGACCCATTCGCCATTTATGTTTCTGGAAGCAACGAGCCGCTCTTGGCGGAAACGCACAGGAACGAGGACTGCATCTTTGAGCAATACACTTGCCTCAAAGATAAAAACGGTAAAAAGATATACGAGGGGGATATAGTCGAAGCCTTCATTGATGGAGTTTGGGCAACTGGCAAAAATACCGTAGGCTTCGGAAAAGTCAAATGGAAGCTTGAGGTTATCTACAATGATATTCGGTTTATGGATGTCTTTAGGGTTATTGGTTCAAGGAACGCTTCAGACCGCATCTACTACTTATTCGATAAAGAGCTGTCCGAGCTAGAGGTCATTGGCAATATTCACGAGAACCCAGAGCTAATTGGAAAGGAGGAAAAATGATAATCCTAATCATCACAAATATTCTTCTAACGATCGCAATCACAATGTTCGTGATTGTATCGCTGGGTGAAGCGGCCAAAAATAGCCGACCAATAGTCATAAAAGAAGCTAAGGCTCTGCGTGATTACTACGAGGGCAGACTTAAGGACTTGCAGGCAAAGGCTGATAAGGCAGAAGAAGATTGTGCCAAATACAAAAAGCTATACGAATCCGAACTCCAAAAGAATGGTGATGTGTCTAGCTTAAGGGAAGAGAAAATCAGATTAGAAGCGCAAGTCAAACGCCTATCTGGCGATCTGAACTATTGCGAGGACAGGATTAACGACATGGCACAAGAAAATGCCTATCTAAATGAGCAAATCAAGGCGTTGAAAAAGCCTGCGAAGAAAGGGAAGAAGAAATGCGAGAGCTAGGGTTTAGAGTTTGGAATAAGGCTTTGCACCACTACAGACATTTTGTGCTGCAAAAGGGCGTAAGCGTAAGTATAGGGGCAGACCTAGAAATTGAGCAATACACAGGCCTTAAAGACAAGAACGGCAAAGAGATATATGAGGGGGATATAGTTAGATACGGCCGCCATATTAGCGGTATTATTCCGCCAGAAAGCCGAACGGCGGTCGTAAAGTGGTGGTCTGGAGAGGAAGAATATTACCCATGCTGTACGACTAGCGGATTTGCGTTGCCTTATAGTGAAGATGGCTACGAGGTTATAGGTAACATCCACGAGAACCAAGAGCTAATTGGAGAGGAGGGAAAATGAACCTAGCAACAGAAGGGTGTTATATCAACAAAGAAATGATAGACAAGGTTGATGTAAGTGAAACAGGTCAAATCATAATTAAGTTAAAACCATCGTCTTTGGGCTTACGGATGTTCAAGCGATTAGATGAAATACATAAAATTGGAGAGAACCCAGAACTATTGGAACACAAGGGGTAAAAATGGACGAGGCAAAGTTTGCAAATGATTTTGAAGAAAGACATGGCTGGAGCCCAGATATTGGTTACGAAGTAATCGAGCCAAAGCCAAAGAAAAAGAAGAAAGAGCCAAAGCTAACCCATAAACAAGAAGTGTTTGTAGCAGAGTATGCAAGGAACGGCGGTAACGCAACAGCAGCGGCTAAAGTGGCATACCCAAATCAAACTGAAGCAAGCGCAACACAACAGGGGTGGGAGAACTTAAGGAAACCTGAGTTAGCAGCAGCTATCCGTAGAGAGTTTGCAAAGCAAGGGGTAACACTCGATAAAGCTATCCGTCCTATCGTAAAAGGCCTCGAAGCTAAAGACAAAGACGGCAACGATGACCTACAAAAGCAGATGATGGCGCACGATCGTTGGCTCAAAGCTTCAATGCTAGACCGAGAAGATGGCTTGCAGCTCAATATCGAGAACGCTAAGGGCATAGAGATAACGTTTAAGAACTTTAGGAAAGAAGATGACTAGCGAAGCAGATTTACAAGTGCAAATAGCAGACTACCTACGCTTGCAGTATCCAAACGTTATGTTTCACAGCGACTACGGCTCGGGTATCAAGCTAACGATGGGGCAAGCTATCAAGCAGAAGCGCCAGAACGGCGGCCGCAGAGCGTGGCCAGATATGTTTATTGCAGAGCATAGAGTGGTTAAAGCCTCGTGCAAGGTTATACGGCCAGAAGATAGCGTTATAAAAGAAGCTCAATTTATCGAGCAGAAGCACGGACTCTTTATTGAAATCAAAAAGGCCGGCACTCGTATCTTCAAGAAAGACGGAACGCTGGTAGCAGACGAGCATATTAGAGAGCAATTCGATGTATTAGAGCAACTTCGCAAGCGTGGCTATATGGCCGAGTTCGCTTGCGGATTCGATGAAGCAAAGAGAATTATTGACAGGTATTTAGGAGGTAAGTAGATGCGCGTAAAATATTGGATACCTTACGAAGCGCAGCCGCATATAACTAGCGACCTGGGCGAAGCAAGCAAGCTAGTCCAGGCGAAGCAGGCCACGCTCGAAAGCGTAGAGCATGAGAAGCCAGGCAAGAGAATTATCGTGCAGATGACCTATCTTAACGACATTGGCGGTATAGAAACGGCTATGGCGAATATGTCCGCAGCGTTCCCAGAAGCTAACTTTTGCTTTGTGATCAATAGCCACGCAAGCAACGCAGAAGCCCAGATATTGCGCCTAGCACAACGCCACGATGTTTTAATCGACAAGAGCGGCAACGCGCACTACAACGGCGATATAGCTCTTATATTTACGCCTATTATGCAGAGTGTGCCATTTGAGCGCATACATTGCCCTATCGTCTATCAATTTATACATAGCGATATAGGCAAGCTTATGGAGATGGAGCAGTGGCATGACTTCAAGTGGCAGCCGCATCCAAAGGTTAAAAAGGTTATATCCGTATCAGAAACAGCCAAAGATAGCTTAAAACAAGCCCTCGGTGTCGATTCCGAAGTATTGGCGAATATTTTAGCCGAGCCTAGCAAAAGGCCGGTATTTTTGTGTTTGAGCCGTGCAACGCCAGAAAAGGGTATAGATAGACTGCTTAAGATGGTGCAGGCGTTCGATAGAGCTGGCAAAGACTATGTGCTGTACCTATGCTCCACGCTTGACCCTTACGGTAGTTATTACAGAGAGCTAAAGAATAGCGCCCATGTCGTGCTAGTAGAGCCGAACCCGTATAACGATAGCCTCATGCGTTGTGCAGATTACCTAGTGCAGTTATCTACATGTGAGAGCTATTGCTACTCCGTCCATCAGGCTACGGCGCAAGGTGTGGCGGTTATTGGCACGAAAATCCCAGAGATTGAAAAGGTGGTAACAGGCGGCAAAAACGGCTACTTGCTCAACCTTGATATGTCTAACTTGGATGTTGAGAAGATATTTAACAAGATTCCTAGACCAAAGGCCAAGCCAGAGCCTATTGATTCAAACTGGCAAAAAGTATTAACAGGAGAATTGTAGATGGCAACTAAAAAGACCACCGCAAAGAAAGCGCCGGCGAAGAAACCGACCGCCAAGAAGATTGAGCGCAAAAACACGCCGCAGCTAGACCTATCTAATAGACAAGACTACCTATCTATCATTATCCCCAGCTACAATAGCCGTGAGAGCCTAGAGCGCACTATAAACAAGCTAATTGATGAGCGAGCGAACTATGGCGTAACGGCTGAGATTATTGTTATTGACGATGGCAGCACGGACGGCACGGCAGAGATACTACAAGGCAAGAGAGGCCTCATTAAAGCAATTATCCAAGAAAACAAGGGTGTATCCGCCGCAAGAAACGCAGGCCTAGAAGCTAGCACGGGTAAATATATCAGCTTTGTAGATGCAGACGATATTATATCTGATAGTTATATCCAAGATGTTACGGCAGAGATTAAAGACGATGCTTGCGACTTTGTCACTTTCCCATGGAGAAAGACCGGAACAGATGAGGTATATTTTGATGTATTCAGCCCTATCCCGAGCGCCGCAGTTTGGGCCTATGCGTTCAAAATTGCAGTTATTGGCAACGAGCGCTTTAGAGAGGATTGGCAGATTGGTGAGGATTTGGACTGGCTAAAGCGAGTACTGCCAGGCAAGCGCAAAAAGTTCAGCGACAAGATAGTTTATACCTACGGCTGGAACGCCAACCCAGATAGCCTATCAAAACGCCATAACATGGGCGAGCTCCCATTGGAGAGGCAAAATGTTTAGCATCATCATACCGAACTATAACAATGCCGCTTGGCTAGATAGGTGTTTGTTGAGCGTACTCAAGCAAAAATACAAAGACTACGAAATAATCGTGGTGGATGATTGCTCGACCGACTCAAGCCGGGATATTCTATACCTCTACAACGACAAGATAGATACGATAGCCTATGAGCGCCGCAAAAGATGGAACGGCGGCTCTAGAAATGTTGGCATGACATTTACCCATAAAAAATATGTACTATTTATGGATTCGGATGACTGCCTAGCAGACGATATGTGCTTAACAGAGCTAGATAAGATAATTAAGGCCAATAACTATCCTGATCTAGTGCGACTAAGCTACTACTACTGCGAGAATGGCCAAGAACGGCTCGTAGATTTGAGCAGCCAAGATACGCCAGATAAAATAACGCACGATGTTAATGTAGCGTGTTGGACTAAGTGTATAAAGCGAGATAAGCTCGTAAAGTTTCCAGAAAATACACTAATGGAAGATGTCGTGCAGCATGTTGCTCAGATGGATGTTATAGACAGCGTAGCCGTATGCCCTAAAGGAATAATCAAGTGGAACAGAGATAATGCCAACAGCACAAGCAAGCAGAAAAATAGCAAGTGGCGCTCTAGTCTATACCGGTACTATGCCGATTTGCTAGATTTGACAGTTACGAAGCCATACTGCCAGGCAGAGCTAGAGAAGCGCCGTGCGAACGCCCTGCGCAACATTAAAAACGACAGATTCGAGCAGGAGTAATTATGGCAGGCAAAACAGAGCTAATAATCCCAGAGCAATACAAAGAGCTATTCCAACCGAGCAAACAATGGCGACATATCATATACAAGGGTGGCCGTTCGAGCGGTAAAAGCTATCAAGTGGCGCTCTCAAGGCTTATTCTAGGCTCACAGAAGAAGCTTAGAGGCCTTTGCACTCGTGAGTACCAGAACTCTATGGACGACTCCGTAAAGGCGCTTCTAGCTGACCTAGTAGCCAAATACGGCCTAAATGATTGGAAAGTTCTAGACAAAGAGCTGCGCAATCTTCGCACAGGCTCAGAGATTCACTTTAAGGGCTTGCATAATAACGAGCAGACTATCAAATCTTACGAGGGTGTCGATTGGTGCTGGGTAGAGGAGGCGCAGAGCGTATCGGCGGACTCAATCCACACGCTAGTTCCTACGATTCGCAAAGAGGGCAGTCAAATTATATGGACATATAACCCGCTAACAGAGAACGACCCAGTAAAGACGGAGGTCGAGGACAGATACAAGGCTCGTGGCACGGCGTTTGTGTGTCATATCAACTCGGACGATGTAGAGGAGCTTTTAAGCCCGGAAATCATCGAAGAACGAGAAGCTATGCGAGTAGATAATCCCGACTTATTCGCTCATGTATGGCTAGGACAGCCATTAACGAGCAAAACAGGTTCGGTATTCGGTAACCAGATAGCAAGGGCAGAGATTGACGGCAGGATAGGCAGAGTTCCTTACGATGCCAGCGCGGGTGTTTACGCCGTATTCGACCTTGGTATTAGCGATTCTACGGCTATTTGGTGGTATCAGATGATAGGCCGAGAAATCCACTTTATAGACTACTACGAGAACTCTGGCGAAGAATTAGGCCACTATATATCCATGCTCCACAGCAAGGGCTACAACTACACGACAATTTACTTGCCACACGATGCCAAACAGCGCGAGCTTCAGACCGGCAAGACTCGCGTAGAGTTCTTTGAGCAAAACGGCTTCCATAATATCGAAGTGCTACGACCGACTAACTTCAATCTTGGCGATGACGATATTAACTTGATCGCACGACCAACCTTTAGCCGTGTGTGGATTGACAGAGAAAAATGCGCCCGTGGCCTAGAGTGCTTAAGAGCCTATCATTATGAGTATGACGAGAAAAATAAGCTCCTAAAATCACGCCCCGAGCATGATTGGAGTAGCCATGCTAGCTCTGCTTTTATATATGCCTGTATGGCGGCAACGGAGTCGTCCGAAGCGCAACAAATTAGCGTAAAGTTCAAAACTTACACGCCAAAAGAGTTTAGAAGCAACAAAAATAATGATTCTTGGTGGTAAAGCAAGTGTGGTATAATGTCGGTAATGGCGATGTGTCGATTGACACGATGGCAAAAAAGGCCGCAAAATCTAACGACACTAAAAATGACGATCCAGTTTTAAGCAAGTTCCTCAAGTTTTTTACGGACTCTTGGACATATGCACAGCAGAACTACCACCAGACTTGGGAGCGCAACTGGAAACTATACAGAAATATCAGAACCGAGAAAAACCACCCCGGCACGATTGAAACTTTTGTGCCGATGGTAAATAGCACAGTAAATACTATTGTAGCCTCACTTTTTAACTCAAATCCAACAGTAAAATATATCCCAAATCGCGCAGACCAATCAGCCGAAACAGAGATATTAAACGATGTCTATCAGGACTTCGCTCGCCGTGATGGCTGGGCTTTGAAGAATAAGATTAACGGCCGACAAGGTATAATCACCGGCAATTATTTCGCCTACTACGAGTGGATGCCAGACGATGCTGGCGGCTTTGTGCATAAGGAGATAATCCCTATTCGCGATGCCATTATTGACCCAAATGCTCGCAATCTTTCAGATGCCAAGTATGTTGGCCGTAGGTTCTTTGCAAGCAAGAAATCCCTAGAAAATGCGCTAATTTACGACCCAGAAAAGGGCAAAATGGTAAAGCGCTACAAAGACCTAGATAGCGTTAGAGAAAATGCCGAAGCTGGTGGTATTGATACCGAAAGCGACAAGGCTATTAAAGATTCTGCGCTAGGCTCTGTATCCCCAGACAAGGGCGCGCAGGTTGAAGTAATCGAAATCTGGACTCATGAAGAAGTATGCGTAATTGCAAACAGGACTACTGTTATTGAGCACCGCGAGAACCCTTACTACACGCTTAACAAGAGCAAGTTTGAGCAGCGCCGCCTAGAGTGGGAAATTGAGCGCCTTAATAAATTGCAAGAAACTGCAGGCAAAGAAGATATTGGCGAGTTTAACGAGGAGTTTAACAAAGAAAACGCCGGACTTATTCCATTTGCGCACGGCTGCGATTATCCAGATGTATCGCTTATTTATGGCTCAAGCGATGTAGATATTATTGCGGACGAGCAGGAGCTTCTAAACACGCTTACAGACCTAAATGTCGAAGCTATCCTATATCAGCTATTCCCAGAGCGCCGTATTGACCCTAGATTTGCAGGCAAGGTAGATAACCTAGACCCAGCTCCAGGCAAAGTTTACCCATTGCCAGCAGGCGCTATGGATTGGCAGACTCCTCCATCAATCCCGACTAACGCTTTTGCAGAGCGCAACAACATTAAAGGCGAGATTCGCGAGGCTGCGAGTGTATCCGAGATTAGTAAAGGTATTACAGCCACAGATAGCACGACAGCGACCGAAATTAAGGCCATGCTCGGACAGGCAGATATTAGAATCCGTGAAAAGGCGGACAACCTTGCTCAAGGCTTCTTTATGCAAGAGGCTACAATCGTCTTCAAGCTACTCAAGCTCTATGCAGATGATAACTATATGATCCGAAAAGTAGGCGAGGACGGTATAGACTTCGAGCAAGTCGATATGGCTCGCTTTACAGGCGAATATACGCCAATGGTAACGCTTGATGTCCAGGCAAGGCTTGAACAGTCCGAGAAGCAGGAAGCTTACACTAACGCTTACCAGATGATTATTGCAGACCAAACCAACAACCTAACCGAAGCAAAGCGTATTATGTATCCGAAGATGATGCCAGACCTATCGCAAGAGGAAATTATGGCGATTATCACGCCAAACCAGCAGGCGCTACCACAACCGCAACCGAATCCAGAAATGCAAGACCTAGCAACGCAAGACATTAACGCACTAGACCAAGCCAATATGGCCGCACAGGAGCAATTAGTCCAATGACCCAACTATCCGAAGCAGAAAAAAGAGTTATGACCCTATGGCTCAACACCGATACGGGGGCAACTCTGCTAGAGATGATTAAGGAAACAGAACAGAGCTATTTAGACGAGGCTATGGTGGGAATAAGCCAAGGCCCACAATACACGCACGGCAGAGTAGTAGCAGCGCAAGCAATCGACACTATATACCAATGGCTAAAGGCGTATAGAACGGAAGACAAGCCCAAAGAGACAGAAGATTAGCCAAATCACAACATACCAAGCACCTTAACAAGAGCAAACAAACAGGCCAACAATTCGGCACTACAAAGTTATATTACTTAAAAATCCGGCAATGGGCCGGCGCATCGCCAAATGTGGTAGTGCCGAGCTGTTGGGAGTGATAAGCCCCCAAGCATAACAACCATCTAACAATTTTAGGAGAGTTCATGGAAGAACAAACTGGAACCGCAGATGAGTTAATTTTCGAGGCCTCTGATGTGGATACGGGCGCGACCGAATCCACAGAAGAACAAACCAACGAAGTTAGCAACAGCTCGGCAGTCGAGGAAACCACGGAACAATCGGAGAACCAAAAGGAAGCTACCGAAGAACCGGCCGTAGAATCGACAGAAACTACGCAAACTGGCGATGCGATAGACCAATTTTTGGCAAAAAAGGGCATAAACCCTAACGATCCAAACGCTATTCGTAAAATAGCGGAGATGTACCAAAACTCCGAAAAAGGCTTTTATAGCAAGTCGCAAGAGGCTGCGCAATTACAACGCAGACTAGCCCAACAGCAAGCGCAACAGGCTACGCCTGACCAGCAAGCGCTTTCAGAAGTACGCGCTATGCGTATAGAGATGGATACAAAGGAGTGGATGAATAGCCACAATTTATCCGCCGTAGATGAGCAGAAAATGGTCGAGTATATCAACCAACCGCTTACAGATAGGCAAGGAAATGTAGTTATCAATCCAATGACCGGCGCTCCATATACTAAAGGCGTATTGGTGAATAACGGACAGCTCAACCTGGACGATGTTTACAAGCTAGCGGGATGCGGCAGACAGCAAGAAGTCGAAACTCTTAAAGCAAACCTCCGTAAAGAGGTTGAAAACGAGATGGCTGCACGCCAAGCGGCAAAGAGGCCAAGTAGCAACGCTACTAACTCCACGCAGTTTGGCAAAGCTGAACAAGAAGACCCATTTTTGGCCGGATTGTTTAGCGACTAACGCAACTAATCAATTTTTGGAGAATTAAAATGGCAGGCATTAACCTAGCTGCAAAATATGAGAGCAAGCTCAATCAGGCTTTTGCTCACGGTTCTTACACCGATGCTTGGATCAACAAACAATACGACTTTACTGGCGTTAAAACTATCGAAGTTTACACCTTTATTTCACAGGCTTTGAGCAACTACGACCGCACTTCTACTGGCGATCGCTTTGGTGGCCACAACGAAGCACAGGACAACTGCGTTGCTTATACGCTCGCTAATGATAAGTGCTTTAAGATTGCTATTGACGAAGGTAACTACACCGAACAGCAGTTTGCAAAGAAAGCTGGTGAAGTCCTTAAGATTGAAATGGACGAGCAGTACACCCCAGCAGTCGATAAGGTTCGCTTGACTAAGGCAGCTATCGGCGCAGCAGCAGCTTCACAGTATTACGCACCAACCGCTAACGATGCTTACGGCGATGTTTTGAAGATGAGCGCAGATCTTGACGAAGCTAAAGCTCCACAGAGTGGCCGCGTACTCTTTGTAACGCCAATTTTCTACAACCAGATTAAGAAGCAGATTACTACAACTGTAAATGCTTCCGAATACAACGGTAAGCTTCTTGGTAAGGGCTTTGTAGGCGAACTCGATGGCACAGCAGTTGTGAAAGTTCCGTCCAGCTACTTCCCAACCAACACGAGCGCAATTATGCTCCACCGCGATGCTTTGCTCGGCGCAAACAAGATTAAGAATGTTAAGATTCTTGACGATTCTGAACTCGTTGACGGCAAAGTTATTAAGGGCCGCTTTATCTTCGATGCTTTCGTCCTCGATGCAAAGAAGAAAGCAGTTGCAGCTATCGGTACTGGCTCTTTGAGCTAATCTAATAGTCTAACTGACTTCCTTATATCAAGCCCCCTACGGCCGAGGGGGCTTTTTGTGCTAAAATATAACTAATGGCGGTGCGAGTGCATATTATATGGACTCAAACTATAATCTTGGCGGCCTGGTGTCTAGAATCCAGGACAAGCTGGACGACTTGGAGTTTCCAGAGGACACCATAACCCAGTTTATTAACGATGCCTATTACGACATTCTCGGCGATGAAGAATACCAATTTTTGGAGAAATATTACCAAGCCGCAACGCAAGAAAGCGGTATTTTGCCGCTCCCTAGCAACTACCAGAGCCTTTTCACTCTTACCGCGACAAACGACAAAGGCACTTTTGTGCTCGAATATATGTCTAAAGAGGAGTTTTTTGCACACGACAAAGAATCTAGCGCAAAAAACTACCACTACACTATCTTCGGCGACCAACTATTTTACAATTTGCCTAGCCTTGTAAACGAAACTACTCCAGAGGGCGAGGAGAAGTTTTACGATCTAAAGCTTTACTATCTTGCGAAGCCTAAACCGCTCGTAAACACTAAAGATAAGCCGCTTATCCCGTACGAATTCAGCGAAGCCCTAGTATTGGGCGCACTAGCACGCTGCGAACGCCGCCGCGATAACTTCGATTATGCTGGCATCTACGAGGCTAAGATGGACGAGCTCGTTACGAACATGAAGCTACGCTACTGCCCACGCCAGCTCGCAAACGCTAACAGGGCTAAATTGCCTGTAATTGTGAGGACTAGACACTAATGGCGATTAAAACAAGCTTCCCAGAGCGCAATATCCCGAATATTGGCACAAAGCGCTCGAACCCAGTAACGACTAACTTTGCTAAAGGTGTTTATACCTACAAGCCTAACGACACTATGGGCTTAGACGAGCTTAGGCTTGCGCAGGATGCACGCTTTGATAGAGTTGGCGAATATGGCACGAGAAAGGGCTTAAAGGCTCTCTCAAGCAATATTATTGGCCTTACGGCGACAGGAACAGCAAGCACAACGCCTGGCACTTACGCAGATATAACTAGCCCTTGGACTTATACGGCAAGCGCAAACGCTCGCATCTGTGGATTCAGATACAAAGCCTTACTAGTAGGTGATGCAGATAAGGCAGCTATTCTTACATTTACGCTATCCGTAAATAATGAGGTAGTAGATAAGACCGCTATTAACCCAGCGGAGCTAACGCAAAGCTTGGCGGAATACGATGCGCTATTTAACTCTGCCCCAGATATTAAGAACGGAGATGTTGTAAAGATTACGCTCGGCGCACAAAACGCAGATAACGCCACAAATTATATCGAGCTAACGCAGATAAGCGGCGCACTAGCAGGGCAACTACTAACTTGCACGGCTGGTGGCATAGATTCTATCTTTGAGGCCAATATAGACGGCGCAAAGACCGTGTTATTTACCCAGAACGGTGTTTTATATAAGATGGCCGCAAATGGAACTATAACAAGCATCAGAACGCTCCCGACTGGCGCAGGCAGAGTGAGATATAGCCAGAATCTTAACCAAATCCGCTATGTTGATGGCGTAGAATCACCACGCTTGCTAGACCCTAGCAACGCATGGAACGATACAAAGATTGATACGCTCGACCTTGCGACAGATACAGACCTAAATATTACGCCTACTAATATCATGAACGGCACAAGCGATAACTTGATGTATTTCGCATCCGAGCCAAACACAGAAGCCGTTTGGACTTACCCTTATGGCTACTCTTACGCCAAAAGCCCAGCATATAGCACGACAGAGCGCATAGACGGAGAGCCAGGCGATACTTTAACGGTAGATACCTCCACAATTACGCCTAATTACCCAGCTATTGCCGTTGGGGATTGGATTACTGGCCAAGGCAGAAGCACGGCAGAAGTTACGGCTATATCTGGCACAACTGTAAGCCTAACGATTGTCGATACTACTCCAACAGTTATATCCAGCTACGATAAGTTTGGTGTAGATTTTTACCAGAACTTCCCAGCGATCAAGACGGGCGACCCTCTAACGGCGATGTTCAACCTTGCTGGCGTTATGTATTTCCAAACAAGGCGCAATAAATACCTTATGTATTCGCAGAGTGCGGACTCGTGGAGCCAGCAAGCTAGCAACGCACAAGGCGGCACTTTTAGCCAGGAGTCTGTTGTTTGCGACCTGAACTACGCCTACTACGCTAACGATAATGGCATCTATATCTTCGATGGTTCAAGCGAGCAATCCCTAACGCAAAATACGATTCAGAACGCCTACGATGCTATTCCTAATAAGGAAACTATCCGCCTAGACTTATTCAAAAATAGGCTATATGTTTTCTTCTCGGATGATGGCACAGAGCTTAATACTTGCTTTGTGTACAACATCAATCTAAAGGTCTGGGAGAGCTTTGATTCAAATACCTATATTGGTGCTACTTCAGCCCGTCAAAACGCTTCTGGGCGCTTCCTGTGCGGTCATAGCCGTATTGGATTGATTATGGAGAACGAAGCCGAGGACGGCGATTATAGCAGCCTAGGACAGCCTCTAGCGTTCAACCTCGAAACAGCTTACGAGCCTTTTGGCCAGACGAGTTGCTACAAGCGTATTACCAAGTGGCGACCAGATTTTGCTACAACCGAGCGAGATTATACGGTGGAGTGCGGCTATGCGCTCGACTATACCGACCAAGTAAAATACGCCTTTAGCATAGAGCTACAACGGCAGGCAGTAACCGCTATTGATGGCTATATCTGGGATAATCCAAGCGATTACGGAGTGCCAGCCGTTCCGACACGCCATACGACTACGCCAAAAGTGAACGGCCAATTTTACCGCTGCCAGATTCGCTACCAGCATATCGCAGCCTTCGAGCCTGTTATATTCCGCTCGCATACTCTAACACTACAAACGCAACGCATAAGATAAGGAGCGCAAAATGCCTAACAGATTTACGCCTATCACAAGCACACAAAGCACAAAAGCGGCTTTGCAACAGATTAACCAAAACTTTATGCAACTCGATGCCGAGGCCTTTACTAAAACGGTATCAAAGGGCGAAAATAACCAGATTACTTTCGGAAAGCTTCCTAATGGGCGTTATGGCTTACTAATCTATGATGCTAAAGGGATGCCAAGGGCGCTTATAGGCCAAGCGCCTAGAGATGGCCGCGTAGGTATATGGATGACTAAAGTAGGCTTTAATGTCCTTACAGAGATTGACTAATGCAGATTCCGACAAACTTTATAGCTAACTCCGACTATCCTTACGATCAGATAGTTTATTTTAAGGATTACGAGCTTACTACGAACGGCAACAGATACCAGACGATAACCATAGCACACGGCTTAGGCTTTGTGCCGTTGTGCTTTGGCGTTTGGAGCGAGAGCCAAGACTTCGAGCCATCTTATACGCTTTTGAGCGAGGGATATGGCCCTGACGAGATGATTTTATGGGTAGAATCTGACGACACTAACATCTATATCCGTAAAGACCACTATCCGCATACCTCTGGCAAGAAACTTTACCTCAAGATATATGCTTTTGCGCCTATCAGTTGGACGGGCGACTGCGAGCCTACTGCTACAACTAGCGATTTTCTGCTATTCAACACGGACTTAGGCTACTCCCAGCTTATTGCGGCAGGCGAGGTTCAGCCATGGCCGTTTGACTCGCAAAGCCCTCAAACTGGCATATCTGGGGAAGTTGGCAAAGATGGCTTCGTGGAGCTTTCTGGGCGCTCTGGTAGCGTTAGCATTTATTACTACGAGCCATTACAGCCTACGGTTATGACTTGGAAAACTACGGCAAGCACGGGGCGCACAGAATTGCGCATGAATTGCGTTTTTAGCACTTTTGGCTTCGCTACCTCGCTCTATCCGTCAGTAACATACAACGAAAATACTGGCTTTCAGAACGAACATGCTATTGCGATCAATACAGGAACAACTAGGACTGGGCAAGCTAATTACAACGATATAACTCATATTAGGATTTACGCATAATGGCAAGAGTGAATAGGTTTGTATTTAACAGCGACTTTATGACAATAGCTAAAGCCGGCCACGGAGAGGCTAATATGACTATTCCAGCTGGCGAAACTGGCGCAGGCGGTGCATCATACTACGGAACTGTTTGGACTAGCATGGATATTCCGAGCGGTTGCTTTGCGAGGGCTAGGCTTCAATATACTGGCTCATTTAGGGCTATTGATGCGGGTATAAGTGGCCTATTCTTTATAACGGCCACTAAGAACGGCAAGCAGATTCAATATATGTGCCAGCTCGTGTTTAATGGCGGCAAGGTTGGTATTTATTATGTAGTTACGAATATGACCGACACGAGCCAAGTGCTGTGCGATGCGCAGACGGTAAAGCTTATAATAGACTTCCTAAAACAGCCTAGCTCGTGATATACTTTGAAAATACCTGAATAATCTTCTATATTTAAGGTAGCCGGGCCTTTTTATTGCTTTGTGTGGCTCGGTTTTTTGTTATACTCAATACAGATAGTTAAATTTTTAACCATCCTATTTTTTTACACAGAGAGCCACCGCTTTTGGTGGCTTTTTGTCGTGCTATAATAAAAATAACTTTGGCGTTGCGTGGATAAAACGCAATATGGCGAATCTCGAGCAGATTTTGGCCGAAACGAGCAAATCCTACGATAACAGTAGGAACGCTCTTAACGACCAGATAAATGCTATTTCGGGCGATTTGGATGCGCAGAAACAGCGCATAAACGCTCAATACGCACAACAGGGCAAAGCGTTAGATAACCAGCGAAACTGGCAAGCGCAAGCCTCAAGCATGGCCGCAAGCAATAACGGCGGCTCTTTTGGCGGTAAATCTGAAATCGCTAACAAAAAATACTACCAACAGCAGTTTGTGCCAGCGGTAACGCAGATGAACACGAACCAAGCTAACGATCTATCTAGTGCCGAATCGCAAGCCAATCAGAATAGGCGCTCGCTTCAGCAGACACTTGCAAGTCTTAATGACGAGGCTAGCCGCTACGGTATGCAGCGCTACGATGCCGCAGTTGCAGCAGAAGAAGCCAAACGCCAATGGGAGGCAGAGATGGCGGAGAAGCAGCGCCAATTCAACGAGCAGAGCCGCCAATTCTGGGCTAACTACGAACAACAAAAGGCCATGCAGAACTATCTTAACCAGGCTAATAACACCGGCAATAACAACCTCAAGAGCTGGGATTTTGGCAACGGCTATCAGATTGTTCAGAACCCTTACGGCGAAGCCGAGTATTATAGCAACGGCAATAAAATCAACGCTTACAACTTCCTTACTGGAACTGGTGGCGGCAATAACTGGGATAAGTGGAACGATGTCTGGAATAACGGCGTAAGCACTCGTGGCGTAGGCTCTGACACAATCCGCGGTATCAATAACTTCCTTAACACCGGCAACTATAACAGCGCTTACGACTACTTGAGAGGTATGTAATATGGCTTTGTATAACAACTTGAGCATGGACGAATACAACCGCATGGCAGCTCGTGCCAAGCGTGATGCAGCGGAAAAGGCGGCGCAGAACCTTGCGAACCGCCAAGCAGCGGTCCAGGCGGCTAATAAAAAGACTGGTGGCCTAGTAGATACCCTCGTGGGCATCGGAACAGGCATTAAAGATAAGGTTGTAGATGCAGGCGCAACGCTTGCGAACATAGGCAAGACATTCGTAGGGGGCTTAGAGGAACTTATTGCGGATAACGACACTAAAAACACGATGTCGGGCGACTCCAAGCGCCGTAACGAAATTGCGCAGAAATATGGCTACGCAAGCTACTCTGATGCGGCGAATGACGACAACGCAAGCCAAGACTTTTGGAACGAGATTAAAAGCTCCAACAAAAAGACGCAAGACACGCTTAAAGCTGATCGCAAGACTTACGAAAACAGCGTAGGCAATGTGCAAGACATCAACCTTAACAAAGCGGCAGGCCAAGCACTCAATACTATTGATACCGTAGGCATGGCTCTCGGTGGCGGCGCGGGCGTAGCGGCTAATATTTTAGGCGGTGGTCTAGCGGGAATTGGCGACCAATACAAAGCGGATGCTGAAAGAGGCAAGACAACGCTCGACCTAGGCAACTTTAGCCTCAAAAACGCCGCAACAGGTATGGCAGGCGGCGCAGCTGGCTCGCTAGCAGGTGGTGTTTTAGGCAAAGCGGCAACCAAGGCAAGCAACCCACTTACAAAGGCTTTAACTAGCCAACTCGGTCAAGGCATCGGGAGCGGTGCGGCAGCAGGCGCAGCAGGTGGCTTTACTGGCACGCTTACGCAAGGCGGTAGCTTACAAGATGCACTAGCAAACGCTTTAGAGGGCGCAAAAGGCGGCGCAATCGGTGGCGGTGTTATGGCTGGCGCAACTGGCCTAGCAGGTAGGGGATTAAACAGACTCCAGAACGGCAGAACGGCTAATACGGTAGAATCAGAGCCAGTAGATGCACAAATTGTAGCCAAGAATAAAGTCCAAGCTCCACAAGCTAGGGCTATCGAGGCAGAAATTGTAGAGCCTGCAAATAATCGCAGAGGCATCGCGATCAAAGACCTTAACGCAGGTGTGGAAGAAATCCCCGTTAGAACGGCCGTAGAAACGCCAAGCAGAGGGAAATATATCGACAGCGTAGTAGCAGGCAAAAACCTCCCAGAAGCTAAAATACCGACCTCTGACGAGAGATTTACAACCTACTGGGGAGATAGCCTAAAGAATATAGTAGCTAACGGTGACATGGGCGAAGGCGCAGACCTAGTAAAGACATTACAGAGCGCTGGTGTGTCTAAAGCAGATATTGAAGCTTTGAGAAACGGCGCAGCAACCAACGCAGCAGACAATAATACCTTTGGCGCATACGGCATGAATAGCCGCGAAGATTTGCCAACGCTTAACCGCCAGGAGTATTACGCAGATAGAACCGGCAGGCCAGGCGCAAGCGTAACTTCAGAGGATATTCCGGCATATATGCAAGATAGGATGCGCAACGATGCAGGCCGTGGCTTTGGCTCAAGCTCGGACAACGAGAGCATTATGCGCGAGGTCTTTGGCGGCAACATGGACAAGGAGCAGATGTATGACCTATACGAGCAGTTAGCCCAGACCACGCAGAACCCAACTTACACGGCCGAGAACTTTGGCGCAGCTTTGGCGTTTGACCCAGAGCTCAACGCAAGAGTTACGCAAGCTTTCCTAGACCAATACAACCCAACACGCAAGATTCAAGTCCAGGGCGGTCCAGCTATCTCCGACAATATCCCAGTAGCAGACAGAACTACGCGCTATGCAGAAAACACGCTTCCAGCTCGCACTTATGAGCAACCAACGGCAAGAGAAAATAAGGTTATGAACGCCGAGCCGACAACAGTAAAGGCAACGCCAACTACTACGGCAGTAGCAGAGCCAGAAATTGACTACATCACAGAAGTCCAGCGTCAAAAAGCACAAATTGCAGCAGATAAGGCAAAGAGGCAGGCAATTGGTGGAGTTATTGAGCAATACGGCACGACAAGGCTTAGCGATCGCATCGAGGGACTACCAACAGCTATTGAAGATATGCTCGACCTAGGATTAACAGATAGGGCGGAAATTGAGCTGTTTAGTAAGAAGCTCGCAAGCGGAGATAGCGAAATATCCAAAGCGATTCGTAAATCACTTAACGAGGCTACTCCTATTGACGGCAAATGGGGCTTTACTTGGGAAGATGTATTCAACGCCGCTGGCGCTGCTAATAACGAGGCGGCGCAGAAGCAGATCAAGAGCTTCTATGAAAGCCAAGCAAAGAAGCTCCTAAAAGCTGACGAAAACGGCCAATTTAATCGCAATGATGTCTATGACTTCGGTAAAGCGCTCGAAAAAGAGGGCTATAAGAAGTATGACAGGGGTGTACGCAATCAAAACACAAACACACAAGTATATGGCGAAGCGCTTATAAATATGTCGCAAGATATTATAGGCAAAGCTACTGACGGCGTGGATGTTTCTGGCAAATTCAATGCTAACAAGCTAAAGAACTTGCTCCCAGGTAACGAAGCATGGGCTGGAAAAGTAGATGCGCTTAGCGCAAACGCAAAGACCGTCCAAGACTTGCGTAGTGCTATGGCAAGCGCAACAAAAATGAACTTGCTCAAGCAGGCCGAGGAATACAATATAAACACTTTCGGGCAAAACCAAGGCGACAAGGGCAAAGGCGGCGCAGTAGCAAAGGCAGCGAAGGCTATCTTAACCGGCAAGCCTCTATCCGCAGCCGAAGCAGGCACGGAGCTAGTCTTAGGCTCAGACAAAGCTAAGCAGAAAGCTATCAAAAAGAGCTATGAGAACTATAAAAAATATCAGGCACAAGCAAACGGCGAAACTCCAACCACGCCTGCTGGAAAGCTATCTGGCGTAAAACAAACTATTGCAGATAAGACTGGCAAAGTAGGAGAAACCGCTAAGAATATCGCAAGCAAGACCGCTGAAAAGGTTGGAAAAGCTACGGCAGGCCTCAACGACACAACGCTCTCTGGCATGGCGCTAGGCGGCTCAACTGTTGGCGATATGCTTACAAAGGCTACAAACCGCTCTATCGCTAAAGACCAGGCAGAGTTTGCGAATAACCGTGCTAATGTGGCGCAAAAGACGGCAGAGTTTGAACAAGCTGCCAACGACTACACGCAGGCTATCGCAGAGCAACAAGCGGCTGAAAATCAGCTTGCGCAAGGCGCTTCTGGCGCAAGTGGTTCGGCGAATATGCTTGCACGCATCAACAACGCTATGGAACTAGCTATGCAAGCAGGCGATATTAACGCTTACAGCCAGTTAGCAGACCTTTACAAGCAGGCTTACAACATCTACGAGATGCAGAACCCACAGACAAAGAACGAGGGTAAAGCACTCTCTACAAACCAATCAAAGGCCCTAGCAGCTTCGCAACAGCTTGAACAGCTTGCGCAAATGACTCCAAATGCCGGAACGGTAGCCTCTACAATCCCAGTATTAGGCGGTATTGTAGACTTAACAGGAGGCAACGAGTATGCCAACCAAGCAGAAGCTCTAGCGACCACGCTCGGCTACTTGCTATCTGGCGCGAATATTAAGGAATCTGAAGCAAAGCGCATTGGACAGTCTTATGTGCCAAACGCTTTCGACTCCGAAGCAGTCAGACAGCAGAAGCTCGACCGAGCAAGACAGCTTATTCAGAGCTATATGTCGGATACTGGCGCAATCCAGCAATAGTCACAAAAATAGCCCCCCCGAAAAGGGGCTATTTTTTAACTATCTAGCTTTTTAATTCTTTGGCCATAATCTGCAAGTATTTCTTTAGCTATACGATCATAACACTCTTTGGCCTCACGCTCGGCCTTGTTAGCTTTGCTCATAAAATCTACTTGGCGTTTTGGCGGCAAACAGCCGTTTATGGCAAACTTTAAGTTAGAGTATAAAAAATCCACTTTCTCGTTTAGACTATCTATCATTTCGGCTTGAGCTTGGATAGTTAGATATAGCGCCTGGATGGCGTTGCTGTGGGCATCAATTTTACCCGCAAATAAATCGGTATTATCATCCATAACCTTAGCCATACGCAGTAAGCTATCGTTATCGAGCCGACTTCTGGCACTAAAGTTTATCTCCATAGACACTCCCATTTAGTTAGCTCAATTATACCATGTGATATAATTTAGGTAATTGGCGTTGCGTAGTTAATAACTATGTTCATCGAAGAAATCGAGGCGAAAGAACGCACTCTTGGCGACAAGTTCGAGGAGTTCGGCAAGAAACTCGGCAAGCTATGTGATCTTGGCTACGACATCTTAGGCGATAAGAAAATGGGCGAAAAAGAGCGCTCCGAGTTTATCGACATTCTTGCAAATATCAAGGGCGCTAAAATGGCGGCCTACAAGCAGATGGAAAAATACAGCGATGTAAAAGAATCCGACCGCAAGAAGATTGACGAAAAAGCCGATGCTTTTGTAAAGGGCTTAGATATTGAGGACTAGGCCATGGATTTTGACGAATTGATACCACAGGGGATTCAACCGCTCATTATCCCGCAGAAAAATACCTATAATATCGCACTCGAAACCGACTACACTCCGCAAGACGGCGATAAGTTTTACTTTACGATCAAGACCACTCCAGACAATGACTATACGGACGATGAAGCTTTACTAAAAAAAGATTGGACTTTTGGCACGGACTGCGAGATAGATAACGAGGGTTATATCTTATTGCCTCTATCTGAAACCGACACAAGTATAGATTATGGCAAATACTACTACGATATTAAACTTGTAACTTCTGGCGCAACTACGGGCACTTCGGTAGTGCCGATTGGTATAGTTATTATTGCTCCAGTAACTACTTTGAGGGCTTAAATTATGGCGAGAATTATAGTTAATAACCCAAGACAAGTCATAAATGGTGGCGCAAAAAAGTACTATTTCAAGGTTAAAGGCCTCGGTGGCCCAAAGGGCGATAAAGGCGATAAAGGCGATACGGGTAGCCAAGGCCCACAAGGGCCACAGGGCAACGCTGCTACTATTTCTGTCGGCTCTACAACTACGCTAGCCGTTGGGCAAGATGCGACAGTAGAAAATGTCGGTTCAATTTATAACGCTGTGCTAAACTTCGGCATCCCACAAGGCCCAAGAGGCCCACAGGGTGCAACTGGTGCGAAAGGCGATAAGGGCGATAAAGGCGACCAAGGTAACCCAGGCCCGCAAGGCGAAAAAGGCACGAACGCTACGGTTACAGTAGGCACGACTACTACTACTGAACCAGGAACGCAGGCTTATGCATGGAACTCCAGCAGCAACCCAAACAACGCCGTGATTAACTTCAACATCCCGAGGGGAGATGCTGGCCCAATGCCTGAAATAGCGCAGACTACTGGTACTAGCACAACTAAGGTCATGAGCCAAAACGCTACAACAGAAGCATTAACCACCGGCTTAGCTGCAAAGCAGGACAAGCTCACGGCAGGTGCAAACATCCAAATCCAGAACGGCACCATCAGCGCAACAGATACGACCTACACGGCAGGAAACGGCCTCAACCTCAACGGCACAGAGTTCAGCGCAGACACCGATATTCTAGCGACCAAAGAAGACCTAGAGGGTTACTATACCAAGCCTGAAACCGACAACTTGCTTGCGCCAAAGCTCGAAGCTGAGGTGGTGGCAGAACTCCCAACGACAGGAGCAGAAGGTAAGCTATACCTCACCCCAAAAGCGCACACGACTCAGACCGCAACAGGAAACCCAGTAACAGCAAGCGTAACAGAGCAAGCTGGCGCAATCGAGAGCTTCCAGCTGGACGGCGATACCTTCCAACAGAGCTATACAGGGAAGAACCTAGTAAATATAGACGAATTCACAATTCAGAGCGTCTATACAGGGCTAACAATCCAACTTGTCAATAAAGACAAAAGCACAGGGGCTATCGGATTTAAGCTTACAGGGAGTGTCGCTGAGAGCTTGTGGTCTGTATATGCACAAACAAACGAGATGCAGCTCGAACCGAATACTACTTACACACTGTCAAGAACATTCTCTGAAGTCGGTGGATTCAGGTTCGCTGGCGGAATACGCATCAAGATTGGTTCAACATATCAAACGACAACCACCGATGCCTCTACTACTTTCACTACTGATGCAACGGGTATAGCCCAAGTCTTAATTTATGCAACTTATAACCAACAAGGGCCAACCTCTAACATTAACTCGACCGTAACCTTTTCCAATCTGCTTCTTGAGAAAGGCTCAACAGTTACCTCTTTCGAGCCATTCGTGGGCGGACAGCCTAGCCCTAACCCAGATTATCCACAAGCAATACAGACGGTTACAGGAACACAGACCATCACAATCAACGGCACGGACTACCCTCTCGACCTCGGCTCTATCGAACTCTGCAAGCTCGGCTCTTATCAGGACTACATCTATAAAGATGGGGATGATTGGAAAGTGCACAAAGCAGTAGCTAAACACGCACTTAAGCCTAATGAGGGTTGGCTTATCCCGAACCCTGCTAGATATCCAAACCTATTCCAAACGAACGCTATAAGCGACCTATACAACTTGTCGGACGCATACACGACAGCTTCTACTTCGCCGCAGGCATATTGCGAGGCTCTAGTTTATCTCCCTGGTTCGGGAGATGTCCGCACAACACAAGGTTTTTCTTTGTTCCATACGGTTGAGGGAGGGGCGGAGTATACCATCGCTCGTATCAATATAGCTGGCTTCACTACGACAACCCAGTTAGATAACTGGCTAAGCACCTGTAACGCAAACTTTTGGTATGGCGTTAAAATACCGACCGACACCGTTATTACAGACCAAACGCTTATCTCCCAGCTCGAAGCAATCCGCACGGCAGCACTAGAGAACGGCGCAAACACCATCACGAACACCGCCACAGGCTCGAACCTCGCAGGCGATATGGAAATCGGCTACTACGGCTTCAACCCTCGCAATCGCTACGACAAGTGGCTCTGGCTCGATATCAACAACGAATACGAGCAAATCGGGAGCTAGAGATGGAAGAAGTAATAAATAACTTGGAAACCATCAGCAGAGTAGGCGGGTTAGTCGTAATGGCAGGGCTATTTGTGTGGGCATTCATCCAAGACCGCAATAAAAATACCAAGCTACT
>Ga0326513_10000584_pt1 | contig 31324 bp, 54 predicted proteins | sample 2_2465_0518_D_FD_203654 | JGI IMG/M metagenome (GOLD analysis project Ga0326513, IMG submission 203654) | Bovine rumen microbial communities from UC Davis, California, United States - 2_2465_0518 | ecosystem: Host-associated > Mammals > Digestive system > Stomach > Rumen | place: USA...
GTCCCGTATTTCCGATGAATCTATCGCGATAGGGGGGGGGATCACATCACCGGATCCTCGCTCCATTCGATCTTATCCGCGATCACATCGTATCCGTCCACCGTCGACCACCGATGCTTCCCGGATAAATTACACTTGTGATGTGTCAGTACGGTCTCTTTCCCGTCGACCTTGCACTTGTAGATCCCTCTCTTTTCCGGAAATCCTTCCTTCCATTCTGTTTTCATAGTTCGATCCCTCTCTTCCTGGCCACTCTCTTCATGAGCGCTTCGCCTTCTTCGGTGAGCTTCCCTGTGTTCCTGTCGTGCATCCGATCGTGTGCCTCTCTTGATACGCTGATCAGATTCCAGTCACACAGCCAGAATTGCGGATACTCTGTCAGCGGGAAGATGTGGTGCACCGTGTCCGCTGGCACGTTCTTGCCGTACCTTGCGGAGATCTGGCATCTGTATCCGTCTCTTGACAGGATCGCTTTTCTCTTCCGGATCCATCTCTGGTCCTTGTATCTGCTCTTCATGACATAAAAAGAAGCAGCTGCCTCCAGCTGCTCTGTCCTTTTCTCTATTTCCTCAGCATAAATATATCACGGCTTCCGTGGGACATTATAGGACATCTTCTGATCTAAGATCTTGTCGACTTCCTGCAGCGCTCTTCCGTGTCTTCTCGTTGTGTGCCTGTAGGAATAATGCAGTTCCACTGCTACTTCCTCCCACGTCTTTCCGTCTATGTAAAACAAATACAGCAGCCGCGAGAGATTTGCATCCCGCACCTTGCTGATCGTGTCCAGTATGTCCATCTTTGCTTTCCAGAGATCCGACTTGTCCCTGATCAGTTTTCTCTCGTAGTCTCCGATCTTGACTTCCAAATCTATGACGGCCTGCGCCGTCGGATCTGTTGTCCCGGTCCCGTGCGGCTGTCCATCCGGCCATGCGCTCCGGATCGTCTCCTGTTCCTCTCTCACATCCCTGATCATGTCCTCGATGTTCCTGATGTCCTTTTCGATCTTCCTGATTCTCCACAGGTATGCTTTCGCCCTGTTCTTCTCCAACGGCGTCGTCCCTCCTCTCAAGCTAAGATATCATCAATAGAGAGCTGCTCTCCCCATTCTTCCGGATAGAGCGGCTCCCACTTCGCCGGCCTGCCTTTGTAATACTGCTTGATCCGCGGCTGCGGTTCCAGGCTGACCTCTATGTATTCCAGGCAGCACGCTCCTGTGATCGGATGCTCGTACTTCCTGATGCTGTCTCTGTCTATGGCGTATCCTTCCCTGGCCTTCAGATCTTCCGTGTCGAATGTCGCCTGTCTTTTCATCTGCTCCACGCGCGGCTCTGGCCTTGACACCTGTCTGCTGCAGCGGAACGCCTTCTTGTGCTTTCCTCTGCAATCTTTCGACTCTTCCGCGTTCTTCATCATGTATGCTGCCACCTTCTGATAGTTGTATCCTTTCAGCGGCTGCGCGAATGTGTCTTCCTCCGGCCAGTATCTATACAGCACCTCCAGCGGTACTTCCTTGTTCAGAACGATATGATGATGCGGCTTTCCGTTCTGGCTTCCGATCCCCATGGTCTCGATCAGTCTGAACGGGATCTGATGCTTCTTGCAGTATCTCTGCAGACCGCGCTTCAGCTTTCCGACCAGAGTCAGAGACTCGTCCGGTGTTACCATCTGCTGATGCGACAGAGTGATCCACCAGTCTCCCGGCGTGAAGCTCGCGTTCAGCTTAGCTGTCAGCTCCCGCTCCTGGTTCATTCTGTTGATCTTCTTCACAGCGTCCGGCGTCGGATTCGTCTTCGGCTTCCTGGCCTTGCCTGTGCGGATCCTGCTGGAGTCTGTGATCCTCGTGATGATCGTCTTCCCTGCTATGGTCGTGAATCTTCTATACATTTCTTTGTGTGGCGAGTTGTTAATATTTCTATTTGGATCAGAGCGAGGCACGCTTCCGCGATGCTCTCGCCCGGTTTTCTTCCTTATTTATTGATTGCAAGCTCTACCAGGATCTGCCCCAGTCTCTGCGCTGCTTCTTTGCTCAGCGTTCCGATCTTGGAGCTCTTCGTATGGTCCGGGCTCCAGGAGCGGATGTCGATCTTCGGTTCGTTCCCGTTCCAGCTGATCAGGTTGACCTCCTTCGTCCATCCGCTCTCCGTTTCATCGAATACCCCGTATGTCTGAATCACCTCATATCCGATCTCTCTTCTCATGTTTCCCTCCATTATTTATAAAAGGCGCGGACATCGCTGCCCCGATTGAAAAGCCAGCCGCATCTCCGGCATAAAGTTTCGCCGGGGATTTTTTCTAATGTTAATCGCTGAAGTTTCTGTTTTTACTTGAAGTATTTTTGACTTTTGATCATTCACGGTTCATTTTTTACGTTTCAGCTTTAATCCGGATTCGAACCGGAGCGCAGACCTTCTGTCTGAGCATTCGCCAAATTCTATGATAGGACTCGAACCTATAACCTCACGGTTTCTCGCCGTGCGCTCTACCCATTGAGCTACTCTCTATGATCTCCGCATGATCACGCTGCCTGTTCAGGCCGGCAGCCTGCCCGGATGCTTTTGCTTTTCTCGCGATGCCCGCGCCATTTATACTACATTTCCACTTCGATGAATGTCACCGCATTGGACAGCGCCAGCTGCGTGTCTATGTCTGCCCTGAATCCGTCGATTTCTTCATGCAGCTTCTCGATCTCTGCCTCTACTCCGATCGGATCCACCAGTTTATATTCGTGCGTCTTCCTGTATGCCTCTTCTAAAATCGCCTGCTTATCCTCGATTCCGGACGCGTCAGATCCTGCGATCTGCATCAGCATTTCCCGCACTTCTTTTTCCAGCTGATCTGCGAGCTGATCCTGTCGTTTCAGTACCTGCGCATATTGTCCTTCGAGCACTCTCAGGAGCTCTTCCTTGTATTCGATGGAATGTTTCCTGTCGATCGCCTCTGTGACAGTCATCTCTTTCCCTGCCACAGTCACCTTCGTGATGGCATTGGAGAGCATGACCGCAGCCTTGATCTCGTCTCTGTTCTTTATTATCTGTACGATCGATTCATAGTCCGCCTTCCGCTGCTTCTCTACATGCTCCAGCACTTCCTTTGTCTCTGTTCCCCTGGCAATGCCGATGAACTGCTTCCCGATCAGTGCCTTCGCGATCTTCTCGTCGTACAGGGACAGCTCCCTGAGCGCTTCTGTGATCGTCATCTTCTTCATTATTTCTTCTCCTTATTACCTACTAACTCGCTGGGTTTTATCTTCCTGCGCTTTTCATTCTCGATCTTCTGTGCGATCTCGTTCTTCCTGGCGCGGATCCTTCCTTCCGCTTTTCTGTTCGCCCTGGCATTCTGCCGGCGTTCTTTTCTTCCCGGGCTTTTCTTCATCCCTTAATCCTCCTTATGATCTCATCCGCTGTCAGATATCCTTCGACCCTGTCTCCTATTTCCTTTTCGTTTACGATGCTCCCCATCGCCTCCAGCAGTCCTTCCTCGTATCCGTAGGATCCGCGCTGGCATATTACATCGAACAGCTCTTTCCCGTTTTCTTCATCGAAAACTCTGATCTGGTGGCGATCTTCTCCGATCCCGCCCTGTCTTTCGATTCGTTCGTATTTATACCCGTTCTGCTGCAGAAACTTTTCCAGTTTGTCGAGCTCCATCTCCTGCCGCATGACTCCTGTATTGTCCTCCGCTATTCGGCACCTTATCCGCAGATTCGTGTTTTCTTTTTTCAGCCGCTCGATTTCCTGTTTCATTTCCTCATATTTCGCGTAGTTAAAAACGGTCGGTTTTACACTCGTTTTCTTTGAGCTCCTTCTCTATCTCGTCCCAGTTGCACGGGCTTGTCCCTCTGATCTTGCATCCTCCCTGATCCTCGTCGTGCAGCTTGCATCCGTCTTCGCATCTTGGATGCTTGTTGCAGTATCCTGTGATGTACCTGATCGCCTTCGCAAGTGTGAACTCTACCGGCGGAGGCGGGATCCTGATTATTTCCGGCGACGGCGGTGTGCTTTTTCTGAACATGTCAGTCCTCCCTGTTCCATGTGAACTTTGAAAAGATATGGCATTTATCCACCAGCACCCATGACTCCGTACATGTCTTCATTAGATAATACGAGTACGCTCTCGCCGCCGTCTCGTTATCGAATACCGTGTGTATCGGTTCTTTTCCCCGCCTTATCTCCGTCACCACAAATATTTCTGCTTCCGGAAGTCCCTGGATCACTCCATACACTTCTGCTTTGTACTCGTTCGCCTCCGGCGGAGCCTTTACACCCGCCAGCTTGTTGAACAGATCTGTTCTGTGTATCAGGTCACTCATTGTCTTCGCCCTCTCTGTATAACTCGTCGCGCACCCACGGCGCGAACCAGCTGTATCCTTTTACATGGAACAGGCACCCCAGGAAGATGCGCATCATTTTTATCCACCGTCTCATTCCTCACCGTCCTTTCCGCTTTGGACACCAACGATACTCGCAAAAACATGTCTTAGACGATGCCCCACACATTCCAAGACCGTGCGACTCAGTATAATAATCCTTGCAGACCATCTTTCTTACAAAGTGTCGGATTTCATAACCGCAACATATGATGGTAGCAAACCAATCATAAATCATTCTTCCTCGCCTCCCTTCGGAATCTCGTCAATGATGACCGTCCCGGTCGAAGAATAAATAATGTGCCTCTTTCCATTTAGATCGAACTTGATCTTTGTCACGCCTTCGGTCTGGTGCTCCTCGACGTCAAACTGTCCTTTGTACTCAGCGATCTGATCTCCTTCCATGTCGTACACTTTCACCACTCTATACAGTCCGCCGTCCGTGTTTGACTTGAACGTCTTCTGCATTCTCTTTCCGCCCTCAGTGCTATACAGGATCCAGTGCAGGCCGAAGCATATCGATCCTGCAATTACAATGCAGGCGATCGCCCCTCCGATTTTTCCTGCTTTGCTGTGGTCAGCTGTGGCAGCTATTAACGCTCCGATTATCCCTGCGATTGCGAAAATAATAATTCCGACCCATATTCCTATCATTCTTCCTCGCCTCCACAATCTGCTTCTCTTATATACTCGACAAGAAGCTCTTTGTCTCCGCATAACATCACTTGAAGTATCACCACTTTTTCATGGTTTATTTCCGGCTGTCTTACATCGAAGGCCGCATTTGCCATACCACTTGTCATGTGGAATCTCACGATTCTTGACTTCGGATGGCTTTTAATAAGTGTTCCACTTACCGAATGTACGTTTAGTTTGTTGTATACACTACAGTCGAACATCTTCCTCACCATCCTCTCTGCGTTCTCCGTATAAGCAAAATCCATCGTCACAAAGAAAATCACAAATCGCATATCTGCCACGATTCTTACGGTCTCGGCATCTGACCACCTCTACGGCATCTATGGTTGGTGCGTCATCAATCTCATGGAACATAACATATTGCCGCATACCTATCGTGTCGTTGCCACGTTTGATATAGCAGTTTTCTTTTAATGCGTCCGCATCAATCAGTCTCATGCTTCACCATCCTTCCACGGCTCTGGTAACGGCATCCATGCTGTTACGTGTTCTCCGTCTTTTCCCCAGCCCTTCTCTTCTTCCGGGCAGATCTCTGACGGTTTGCCCCAGTATTCTCCGATCTCCACTTCCCGGTCCGTCTTTGACCATTTATATGTCACGAGCACCGGATCGCAGTCCTCCGGAAGTCTCTCGCTCACCGGGATCCACTTTTGCGATCCGTATCGTCTGTGCACCTTCCTGAGCTTCCCCCACTCCCATGCCAGCGTTACGCCTGTTCCGACTACGTACCCGGATACCAGAGCTATTGTCGCAGTAATGAATATCATCCCTTTGTCTCTCTTCTCTTTCTTTTCGCCTGGTACAGATCGCACCTTCCTTCTATGATTGGATGCTTTCCACCGAGGCTTCTCAGTTCCCCTGTTATGGTCACGTACCCGCACCCGCCGCCTCCGTAATGGCTCCCGTACTTACAGATGTTCCATACCTCGCACACAGTGCTTGGTGTTATCTTCTCCGGTTCTTCTATCTGGATTTTCTTTTTTCTTCTGTATGTGCTCATGGAACGCGCCCGCTGCTTTGCCTTCTGGATCTCCGCGTGTTTTTCTCTGCACTTTGTGCATAGCTGTCTTTTCGCTGCGTCCTTCCAGATCGGCGCCCCACACTCGACGCACAGGTCCCATCTTGGCGTGAAGCACATACCTCTCAGGTTCCCCGTCCTATTCTTCTCCATCTTTCTGCTTCCTTCTTTCGCTGTGCCGCAGCAGGTCCACCGTATGCTCGCAGATCCCCGCGTGCTCGCAGGTCATGATCGTAGCGAACGGCCTTGCATCTGTGTATAGCGTTTCCTGACGGATCTCCAGCAGGCTGCAGTCTTCACAAAACTCAAACGGTACACTTACCATTGTCTCCACTTTGAACATATCTTCTCCTTACAGTGCTTCCATGTCTTCCCACTTTGGCATCTGTTCTTCCCGGAGCGGTTCGTCCTGATCCGGTTCCTTTTTCTGCTCGATGTACAGCCTCATGATCTTGTCCCACTCTCTTTCCGGAATCTCATGCTTCATTGTCTGCCTCCTGTTCGACCTCATCCCATGTCATGATTCTGTTTTCTTCCACGATCGCCTTCAGTAAAAACAGATAGTTCATCGAGTCTGTTATCTTCTCGCTCCATCTCTCCTGTGAGTATGCTGCGGATCCGCGCTGATCCATGCACATGTCCGCCACGGAGACCAGATGCTTCGACAACATCCCCATCAGCGCCGCCTCCGGAGTGACCCCCATCAGCGCCGCAGCTGCCTTGAAGTGTTCCAGCTTATCTTCAGATCCTTCTGTGTACTCCTCACTCTTCCCGGCCATGATATTCATACACACATCGAACTGACGGTTCATGATCTTCTGCAATTCTTCTGTTTTCATCCCTGTTCCTTTCATACAATCTTTTCAAACGGACATCTTTCGCAGATCTTGTCGAGTTCTTCCTGTCTTTCTATCTCATACGGATACTTGCAGTAATTGTTGCAGAACTCTGCGACCGCTTCCTCGATGATCTGCACCACTGTCTTCTTCTGTTCCTTCATCTTGTGATCCTCCTAATCCAGTTCATGACTTTCCACCGGTCTCTGCAGCTGAACGTGTTCCCGCAGATGTCCAGCATCATCATTCTTCCGTCCTTCTTCCGGATCACCGGTTCCCTGTGCGGTGTATAGTGCGGGCAGATCGTCCGGTCGCATGCCATGAACCTCTGGTACCACTTCTTCTTCCTTATGTATCCTCCCCGTCTACTCTTCATAGATCTCTCCACTCCGGTCTTCTGATCCTGCGGCGCGGGACGCCCGGTGGGAATATCCCGAATGCCCATCTCATCTTCAGAGCGCTCAGCGGCTTCATTTCTATCGTTGCACTGAATCCTTCCAGGAATTCCATGTCCATTTCCTGCTTCATTTTTTCCGTCATTTCCGGCGTCAGCGTCAGCTCGCCCTGGATCTCCATCTGCTCTCCGGTTTCCATATCGATAACAGTAAATTTATTCATCGTTCTCTTTTCTTCTGTCCTTCCACGCCTGGATCCAGTCCTTCAGCATCAGCGCTCCCGGCTCCCATATGATCGTCTTCCCACTGGATACCGCCCACAGGAGTTCCTGCTTGCATCCGTCTGACTTCTCCCAGCCTCGCATCATGCAGACGGCGTCTACCGTCGGATCCTCGATCGTTGCCTTTGCGATCTTCATGTATGACTCCCACTCCAGCTGCATCTTGATCAGGTCCTCCGGAGATATGATCAGTGCTTTTTCCTCCATTTTCTCCGCCGCGCGCTCCAGCTTTATCTTTACAAGCTCAAAGTGTATTAACGCTTCCACCGGCTTCCGGCCTGTGATCGGCCCGCTCAAATAGATCTTCTTCATTTTCCTTTTTTCCTCTCGATGTACTCTTTCAGCTCTCCGCGCATGATCCTCGCCCGGTTGAACAGCGTCTCTCCGTCTGCCGGCCGGTTATCCCGGAACGCCTGCTGCGACTGCTCCTCCAGTTTGTGGATCTTGTCCATCATTCTCTTCTCATGCGACCGGATCATGTTCTTTTGGTTTCTGATCTGCGCCGCCTGTTCATCTTCCGTCTTCCGGAACGCTGCCCGCTTCCGGTTGTGCTCGATCCTGTTCTGCAGTGCTATGTAATCCGGGTCGTCCAGAATGCACGTTTCCCTTTTGCATCCCGTTTCCCATGCTCCGTCCATGAAGGTACACAATGTGTCTCTTTCTGTGCAGTACAGGAACGACCCATACATTTTGATGTGCGCTTCTCTCGCAGCCTCTACGGGAGATAGTTCCTTCCTATCATTGCCATCCAGCACCTTCTTGCCTCCTCCGGATCCAGTCCGAACTCCTGGATCAGCTTCTGCTCATATGTGTATTGGTAGTACATGCTCCACTTCAGGTTCTCGATCCGCGCCCAGTCGTCCGCATTGGCATGCAGCCTTGCGTGGATCTCCGGACAGACATCTACCTGGAACCTGTGCTCGATCGATGTCGATCTGTTAGGCCCTCCGAAGATCTCATGCCTCTCCGCTCCGGGCTGTCCTGTGTACCAGCAGATCCTGTTTGGTTTATCTTTGTACCCGTTCTGCTGCTTCTTCTTTTTCGTCTCCTTCGGTTTCGGGAACGGACAGCTTCGGTAATAGTCCTTTAATATGTCACTGCTCAATGTTGCCCCCCTGCTTCACTGACTTCGACCTCTCCACGATGATCTTGCCTCCGGCATTCCTGACTTTAAGATTCGTGTGGTCGATCCGTATGGCGATAGATTCCATCTTCCCTTCCACGATCATGAATGCCAGATCCAGTATCTTTTCATACGCTTCCGGATCTACCGGATCCCAGTTGTTCTCCGGTGCCAGTTCCCCGATCAGCTCATCGAGCCGTTCTGACACAAGTTTTTCCCGCTTTGCGATTTTTCCTCCTGGGCAGTCGCAGCTTTCTGTCGCCATGCGGTCCGCCTGCTCCTGATCTGCTACCTGTAGCATCTTCGTCTGCCCGCAAAACTGGCATGTCCCCGTCATTGTTTTCAATTTTTCCATACCGTGCATATTCCTTTCTCATTTTTCCGACCGTCCACGCTCTGGACGGGCAGTTCCTTCCTTTCAGCTGCCTGAGTATCCGTCTCGTGTTCTCGTCCTGCAGCGCTTCCTCCTCCTGAGCGATCCAGTTCGGCTTTGATTTGTATCTCACTGGTATGCCGGCACCACGCTGTTGTATGCCAGCATCATCATTGCGATGAACAGTATCATCGATACTGCGTATATCCCGACCTCGAACCATTCCTTTTTTCTTTTCATGACTCTCCTCCTGGCTTTTCCTGCCTGTTCTGTCTCCGGAGTTCCGCATCCTTCACCGGGTCTCCTGTCCCTCCGTTCGCGTAATAGTCCTCAATTATCGCGAGGATCGTTTTCAGGCACTGGCGCTCGATGGCGTCGATGTCTATGATCATCTCTTCGTTCATGGTCTTTCTCCTGGTCTCTACAGACCCCAGTCGTACGGATCCGCGTCGTAGTCGTCCGCGTTATAATCCGGATTGTGCATCGCGTCGTATTCTCTCGCCGCTGTGTCCCAGTCGCATCCTGTTGCTTCCATCAATTCCTCGATCCACTCGAACATTTCCTTTTCCTCCTAATTATTTTTCTTCTCAATACTCTAATTTAATTAGAGTCCGATGTAAAAAAAATATCTTCAAATTTTACGCCTGTTATAGCAGCGAAAAGTTTTGCTTGCTTTATCGTTACGTCTTCCGGATGTGATTCCATTCTTTGATAGGTCTGCACGTGTACGCCCATCTGATCGGCAGTTTCCTTCTGCGTCATATTTGCTCCGATTCTTGCCTGTTTCATTGTAATTTGCACCCTGCTTCCTCCTTCCGTTTTTTGTTTCATGTTACTCTAAAATAATTAGAGTGTCAATATATTTTCCACCTTTTTGATGGTTTTTCTCACTTTTCAATGGATTATTATCTATTTTAATTATATAATATCTTCTACTATATGGAGGTTTTTCAAATGAGCATTTCAGAGAATATAAAAAATCTGCGTTTGCAGTATGATCTTACTCAGTCTGAACTTGGCGAGATCGCGGGCGTTTCAGACAAGGCAGTCTCCACATGGGAAAACGGTACTGCTGAACCTCGTATGGGAGCGATCCAAAGAATTGCAGAACATTTCCATATCTCGAAGGGCTCTCTTGTAGATGATGCCCCGGATATAAAACCCACCGGCGATTCTTTAACCGCTTCAGAGGCGGCGCTCCTCACAATAGTAAAAGAGCTTAATGATGCTGGACAGCAGAAGGTTTTTGACTACGCTAAAGATCTTCAGGCTTCCGGCTTATATTTAAAGACCGCGCCGTCCGCCGTGGCTGAAACTGCTTGAATGATTGGAGGTATTTGATATGGCTAAGGAAACCTGCGCAATTTGTGGAAAAATGGTCGGGATGGCGAGCAGAGTCCGACTGGCAGACGGGAATTGTATCTGCATGGACTGCTATAAGCTCGCCGGTTATGGGATGATGACAAATAGCAATAACCTCACTCTGGATCAGGTGCGCTATGATCTGGCCAATGACCCTACTGCCATCGCCCGGCAGGAAAAAGAGGCGTACAAGTCTCGCGTCCAGCTTGACAAGTTCGGACTAGACTTCGATCACTACAATCTGGATGATCTTCATGCCCGGAACATCGATTCCGTCAAGGAGATCTCCGCTTCACTCGCCGGCTCGAAGCTGTACTCCTTTGGCTCGCTTCTCTCCGGAGACGCGAATCAGACTTTTCTCATGGAGATGGAGCGCGCACAGGTCGAACAAAATATGATCCTCATGCGACAGAATGAGGAAATCATCCGCCTTCTTCAGATAATCTATGGAGCAATAGTCAATAACCAATGAGAAGGTCTGTAATTTATGCCAGATACTCCGCCGGCCCGAGCCAGACTGATGTCTCGATCGAAGGACAGGAGAAGGTCTGCCAGGACTACATCGCGCGGAAGGATTATGAATATGTCCGGATGTATGCTGATCGGCATATCTCCGGAAGGACGGATAAGCGTCCGGCGTTCCAGCGTATGATCGATGATGCCAGATCCGGCAGCTTTGATGTGGTCGTTGTCTATTCCCTTGACCGCTTCAGCCGCGACAAATACGATTCTGCGATCTATAAAAAGACGCTGCGCGACTGCGGCGTTGTCGTGGAGTCCGCCTCGGAGAATATCCCGGACGGTCCGGAAGGGATCATGTTCGAAGGGATCCTGGAGTCTCTGGCCGTCTATTACTCCGCTGAGCTGTCGAAGAAGATCCGGCGCGGGATGGACGTCAAGGCTCGGAAGTGTCTCTCGACCGGCGGGCCGACTCCGTTCGGATACGCCCTGCAGGATGGATCCTATCATCCGGATCCGAATGCTGCACCGCACGTTGCGGAGGTCTTCCGTATGTATCTGTCCGGATCCTCGTTCGCTGACTGTTCACGCTATCTGAACGGCCTCGGTTTTACTACATCGAAAGGGAAGCCATTCTCCTCCGGGACGGTCCGGAAGATCCTGACGAATAAAAAGTACTGTGGTTATTATGTGTACAATGGGATGGAAGTTGAAGGCGGAATGCCTCAGCTGATAGATGAGAATACTTTTTACAAGGTGCAGAAGATGATAGCTAAGAATAAACCCCACCGGCCGCGCGGAGATTTCGCCCTGACCGGGAAGCTGATCTGCGGGATCTGCGGCGAGCACATGACCGGGACCTCCGGAACTTCAAAGACCGGCGCAGTCCATTATTATTACAAATGCCCCTCGAAGGACCGGAAGAACATACCCCGGGATCTGATAGAGCATACAGTCGCCCAGTATGTCCGTGACGTCCTGTCTGATCCTGAGCGCATCGATACCATTGTCGATCGACTGTTTGCCTTACATCTGGAAGAAGATCGCACACAGGCAAAATCTGCGGCGCTGGTGGACAATCTGAAACGTATAGAAAAAAAGATCGACGGCATCGTCGATCACATTATGGAGAACGGATCCTCTCCTGCCCTGGCTGATAAACTGTCCACGCTGGAGGAGGACCGCGCGATCCTCCGGGCAGATCTTGATCAGCTGCAGTGTGAACCCGCTCTGACGCGCGACATGATCCGCGCCGGTCTGCAGCTGGCGCTCCTTGGAGAGCAGACCACGGATGCAGATGTGATTCGGATCTTCGTCCATCAGGTCCTTCTGCATGAGGATCATCTGATCGTAGAATTCAATATAAAAGGACACGAGGGACTCCAGAAGACTGATCTTCTCGAGTTCGACCTGTGTCCTGATTGGTGGAGCATAGGTACATCAAATCGAACCCTTGCCATATATCGCGGCAGCATTCTTCTGGTCGGATCCATCTTTCAATAAAAATGGGCCGCGGACGCATCCCCAGCCCATGTCCTCACCGGATTCCGTGCCGGCAAGGAGGTCACGTCTTTGATTATACCAGAATCCGACTCAATAAAAAAGGCCGGAGCTTTATGCTCCGGTTTCTTTTATGCTGTCCTATGCAGGTCTTTGGTCGGAAGATCATAGACCTTTTTCATCCTTGCCTCCATGTCCCCGTTCCATCCTGCCGCTTTGTATGCTTCATAGAGGACGTCTATCTCACGCCTCTGTTCTGGCGTCGCGAAGTCTTCGTCCAGCCTCTGCTCGATTTTTTCTGATAACTCTGAGTATGATACCGCCGCGAGGATCTTTCTGGTCGTGGACTTCCTATCAAGCAGCTTTGTCACCACCACCGTCAGAAAGCTGAATAAAGCCTGTGATCCTACGATGTACCCGATGATTGTTCCGACCGCTTCACTCATCCCGATCACCTCCGTACTATTCTCGCTCTTTCCAGGCACTCCTTCCCGAAGGCGCCCCTGTCTACCTTCAGCCCTTCTGCTTTTTCAAAATCGCGGACAGCGTCCATGGTGAGCCTCCCCACCTCTCCGTCCGGATCCAGGCGCTCATATCCGAAGTACCAGTTCAGGAAGACCTGGAGGAGCTTTACCTGCGTACCAGTGTCTCCGGAAGTGAACCATCCACGTTTCGGAAGCGTCGGCAGCTTGCCCGGATACGTGATCCCCTGCGGCTTCGGGTCGTCCTTGTACAGATAACTCAGATCCACCTTCCCGCTGATCCCGGAGACCCTTCCGGAGCTGGTGTACTGCCACATGTAGATGTCATGCTTGTAGTCGCATCTCTTGGCATACTGCGCGACCCAGATCTTCCATGTCTTGTAGATGTCCTCTGCGATGTATCCGTTCAGCGTGGACAGATTCGCGTAGACCATCGGCGTGTACCCTGCGGATCTGATCGTCCTGCAGAAGGCGTCGCATATCTGCTTACATCTCTGCTTTCCCATCTTCCGGGCCCGGGCTGCGTTCAGTCTCCCTCCGAATTCCCAGTCGAAGGCCACCGGCAGCGTGATCCAGTTCTTATATGGTTTCAGGATCTCGATCACGTACCTGGCTTCTTCGATCGCCTCCGTCTCGGATACGGCCTGGCTGTAATGGTATGCCCCGATTCCCTTCACATTTGCCCTGTACGCGTTTTTAATGTTCTGGTCGAACACTTTATCCTTATGCAGATTAAATCCGCTCTGGCTCGTATATGAGCACCGCAGGATCACGTTCGGGACGTCATTGTGATGCCTTTGGAATACGCTGACCGGGATCACGCCCTGCCATGCGCTGATATCTATGACCTTTTCCATCTTCTCCCCTTCTACTTCGCCGCTCTGTATACGATGAACTTCTTTGTGTCTGCCGGCTTCCGTGCCGTGCTGATCTTCTGGATGATGCCGTATGTCTTCCCGTTATAGTGCGCGTTCGCGATCTTGCCGTTGCCGACGTAGATGTAGATATGACCGCCTCCCTTGTACAGATAGAACACGACATCGCCCGGCTTCAGCTCGTCCAGGTCTCTGATCCCGGTATTCTTCCAGAGCGGGTTATCCTTACAATGCTTCTCGACTCCGTCCAGTCCTCTCGGGAACTTGGTATCATACCCGGTCGACCGGATCACGGTTCCCACGAATACGTCGCAGGATGCTCCGGCCCTGGTCTGCTTGCCCCACTTGCTCCGGTTCGGGAATGCTGTCTCGATTGCCTTCTTAAAGGCTGCCGTTGCGGATCCTCCCGGATATGAGTATTTGCTCTTGGCTGTCCCTTCCGGCCATGCGCACGCCTTCGCCTGATCGCAGATCTTTTCCGCGCTCGTTTTAGCTGCCGGTTTCGGTGTCGGCTTCGGATCCGGCGTCGGCATCGGCTTCGGAGCGTAATACTTGTTCAGGAATGCCTGCAGAGCCTTGACGCTCTTCTTACCGAAGACACCATCATCAGCCAGTTTCGCCCCGTTCTTGTTCAGATATCTCTGGAAGACCTCACTGGTGTGCTTGCCCCATTTGCCGTCTACCGGCTTTGCTCCGATCTTCTTCTGGAGCGCACGGACCGTGTTCGGCCCGATCTCGCCGTCTACTGTAGTTCCGAGCCATGTCTGCATCCGGCAGGCTGTCTGGTATCCGAGGACCCCGTCAACCTGAAGTAGCTTCGTGACCGGATCCGGCTTCGGTTCCTCGACCGGAGCTGCATCGCTGTAGGCCGGTCTGGCAGCGGAGCAGATATATGTATACGGTCTTACCTGGCGGCAGACCATCCCTCCGTTGCTCTGGCTTCCGGACTTGCTGGTATTTCCTTCGATGCAGATGAGATTTGTTCCATCTACTTTTTCGACGATCCCGATATGAGAGCGATACGCATCCATCCTTCCGAAGTCCATGCACACCACGTCTCCCGGCTTTGCCATCCGCAGGTATGCCTTCCGTGTCTCCTTGCTGGTGTTCTTTTTCATGGCCCACTTTCCGCCGCACTTGCTCACGATCTGATCCTGCGCGTATGCAGCGTTGCTGTTATGTGGAAATAAGGATCCTGCTTTTGCCTGCTTGAAGTCCCACCATAAAAAAGTGGCGCACCATGGCACGCCATTCTCTCCGAACGCTTTCCCGTATTTTGTCCTGTTCGAGTTTTTTGGGGATTCTGTGACGCCGATCTGAGACGCCGCCACCTTCAGCACTTCACTCGCCTTTGCCATGGTTTTCCTCCTCGCCTTCCCAGTAGTTATACGGTAGTTCGCCCTTTTCGGGCATCTCCTCGGCGCCCATGGACGCCATTACCGGCGACAGGATCGCCATTACTAGAGCCACTATCAAAGCCTTGTACCCGGCACTGATATGAAAAACCCCGACGATGAGGTCGAGGTTCGCTATTAATACTCCGATGATGCCCTGTATGATGGTACGAAGCAGTCTGTATTTTGCTTCGTTGCTGATAAATAATCTGTTCATGATTTCCCCCTTATATCAAGAACGTGACTGCTCCCATGAGATACTGCGCCTGTTTCAAGTCGCTCGCTTTGCCACGGAGCGAAATTACGCCATTTTGTTCTATACTGACTATAGCGTTGTAGTATGTCGCACTCCCCCATGCGCCCGAATTTCTCGCACCAATCGGAAATACTCTTTGCGCGGGTGGTCTATATCCTTCTGGGAGTGTGCCGATAGTATCTACGCCCGTAAGTGACGATAATGCTGTCCCGTTTCCAAGTTGAATGGAGAGCATCACGACTTTCCCGCACTTGTATAGTGTGGACGTCGCAGATACGCCAGAAGCTGTCAGCGTGATCTGTGTGCTCTTCGTCGTGAGCTCGTCAATGATTTTTTCTAACACTGTATTTAACCTGCTCACAGAGCCCACCCCCTTTCGGGGATGATGGCTATGCGATACGGATTGCCGTCAATTTGTTTTGTAACGCGGTTCCTGCTTGTCCGATGTTGTGATATACGGTTCCATACACTGTTGTGCTCTGCTCTATGCTGAGGATCGCCGTCAGATTGTGACGCAGAACGCCCTGCGAGTACACCTGCTGCGAGGCGTTGTCTGATGTGGTTGTTATAGTTGCCTGAAATGTATGCGGAGAACTTCCTACATTCAGGCCGACCTGAAAGTTCACTATCCAGACTCCTGCAGGCAGCGTTATGCTTGCCGTATTTGTTTTGGTTGCATCCGGGACCGATGTCGTTATATCTGCTCCGGACATAACGGCTCCCGTCCTCGCAATCAGTGCGTCCATAAGGTTGTACAGTCTGCTCATGCTGACACCTCCTTGCGGAGATGTTTAAGACACCGCAGCGCCCCCCCAATTTTTGCGTGATACTAATAATGCTCATCTGTCCTCCTCCCTCAGCTGATGCCCAGCGCGTTCTCGAGTGCGGTCATTTCTGTGTCGGTAATAAGTATCATATCCATCAGCAGCTGCAGCCGGCTGAACAGCGCGGCCACAGTCATGCCGGACGAAATATTCGCGTATGACGTATCGATCTGGAATGTAACAGTTACAGTATCGAGGTTCTCTACGCTTCCTGTCGCTCCCTGCGGGATCACAAAATTCAGAATAGCATCATTTTCGGTTCCAGAATTTGTTACCTGTACCGCGCTTCCGGGCTGTCCTGTCTGGACTGTCCCGACCTGTATCGTCGCTGCTGTTCCTTCAGGCCCTTGCGGTCCCGTCAGCTCTCCCCGGTCCAGCTTCTGCTGGACGGTGTTGGTGATCGCCGTCGCTCCGCTGGCTGCCGCGTTCGCTGCATCCGTCGCGTCTTCCACGTCGCTGATCGTATCGTTGTACTCCTGCAGAGTGTCTATGTTGTCCTGGTTCATCATCTCGATCGATGTCGCGATGGACTCCCGGACCTGCTCTCCATAGACCGCCTGCCGGATCTGTGCCACATAAGGTGCTACGTTTGCCATTAGTTCGTTGCTCCTTTCGTTAATAACTCTACTTTTTCCAGTCTTTCTTTCAGATCATCGATCTCTTTTTTCTGATCCTGGATCAGCTGCAGCATCCCCGGTATCATCCTGATCGGGCTCCACGTCCATGTCTCGGATTCTTCCGGATCCTCTTTTGATACAGCAGCTGGATAGATCTCATCCAGATCCTCAACGATGAACCCGATCAGATCCTTGCCTCTATTTGGATCATCATCCGATAAAAAGTCGTCGTTGTACTTGTACTGGATCACTTCAACGTCGTACAGACGATCAGGATCCAGCTCCTCATTCTCGACCGGTTTGATGTCGTGCTTGATTTTTCGGGATGATGATCCTTCGTTCGCGCGGAATAGTAATCCTGCAGCAGTGACATACAGGTTGCCGTAGTGCGCAGATGTGGTCCTGTTGTTGCCCGGTCTGATCTCCACTCCGTTATAGTTGACCTCTACAGCTCCTTCATTGTAGCTGTTATACATGAACGCATAATCTTGATCAACTATAAACAGAGTTTCCCCGGGAGATGCTTCATATTTGGTAGGTGCGACTCTTAGCCGTCCCGTTGCTTGTATCGCGAATGTTGAGTTCCCTCCGTAAGCCGTACAGAACGCATCCTCCGAAAAGCCCGTTGGCGCCGTCATCCTGACGAATCCTTGCCTGCCGTTTACAGTAAAGACTTTTGTCAAGGAGTTTGCCGACAGCGACATGCCCCCAATCGTCCCCGATATGGCTTTGAGCGCTCCGCTGTCGTTGACCGTGAACTTTCCGCCGCCCAGGTTGATGCTTCCCTTCTTCATGGTCAGCACGCCCTGATCGTTTACGTAAAAGTTCCCGCCGCCCAGGTTGATGCTTCCCTTCTTCATGGTCAGCACGCCCTGGTCATTGACGGCAAAGCTCCCGCCGCCCAGGTTGATGCTTCCCTTCTTCATGGTCAGCACGCCCTGGTCATTGACGGCAAAGCTCCCGCCGCCCAGGTTGATGCTTCCCTTCTTCATGGTCAGCACGCCTGTCGACATGTTGAGCTGCGTATTCCCTGCGTGATCCTTCAGCGTCCCGGTAGTAATAAAGTCCGCTACCAGATTCCCGTCTATCGTCCACGCGTTGCGATACGTCCATGACGTGGATCCTGCCGAGCTTTGCCCGAAGCCGATGCCGTTCTTGTTAATCCTGACGCATCTCGTCGCCGCCGATTCAGTCGCCGCGTTCATGATCAGAATCTCATACGGCTGTCCGGTGTCGTCCTGTCGTATGATCAGGTACCCTCCAAGTCCTCCTGATAGCAGCGCGGTCGCGTTCTGGACCGCAGACGACACTTCATCTGTGATCTGGTTGGCGATCTCTGTTACCTGCTTTGTATTATCGAACGTGTATGTCCCCAGTTCTCCTCCGAGGACCATGCTTGAACCGGCCGGATCAAACAGGTCTATGTTCATCTGCGTGATCTGGTATTCCGCCTGGATGTCGTGCGGCAGTGATATCACCTGCGCGATCTCTCCCAGGCCGAACCGCTTATAGTCCACATCTATCCGCGACAGGTCCACAGCTGACAGCTCGATCGTTGTCCCGAGCACACTTATCTTCCCGATATATTCCGCCGCCTTCAGTGCGAGGTTTTCCTGAAGCGTTACGTCGTCCCATATCTGCTTGATGTAGATCCTTCCATGGGCCGCTTCACCTGCAGCATCTCTGATTGCATACTCTCCGTTCAGGTATCCCGTCGTGCCATCCCAGAAAATACCGCCTCCATGTGTGTACTGCGTGATCCGGTTCCTCACCGATGTCGTCGGTGTATACCCGCTCAGCGTGACTCTTTTTTCAGTGTCCCCGATCTGTGCGCCCTCCGGGATCACGCATGTATATATCGACTCCGCCTGTGTGTGCGTGCTCAGATCCAGAAGGTTCTCCCCGAATGTGATCGGCTGCGTCGCAGCTCCGAACGTCTCTATGTAGTCTATATATCTTGTGGATCCTGATACCCGCAGCCGGATGAATCCTCCGTGTGTTTCTATCAGCCTCTCGTTGATTGTCTCCAGCGTGCTCTTATAGTCCTCCGAGCTTCTGGCCAGATTGTTGTTTGAGTCCGTGACCGTTACGGTCCCCACCGTGAATCTTTTTCTCGCGTTCCATCCGAAGGATCCGACACTTAAATTGTGCCTTTCTATCAGTCTCTGGATGAAGGCCCTGATGCAGTTTGTCCCTCTTATTGAGTTGCTCCCGGTAAAGTCGAACGGCGGAATCTGCGTATCCAGCAGGTATCCGAGTATGCCCTCGCATGTAACTTCCGCCATCAGGTCGAAGTTCCCTTCGATGCTGATCGGACGTCCGATCCAGTATATCTGATCGTCGTCGTATACATATATCTCGGATGCCATCGGCAAGATCTGTGCCCGGTTCGGATGGTCCGGGTTGATCCCGAACGTCAGCGTCCCGGACTTGTTCAGCTCCAGACTCAGGACGGGCTGATTCAGCTTCAGTGTCTCGTCATACGAGTTATGCAGCACATACTCGCCCGTCTGGTTTTGGACTGTAATCGAGTACATCTACAGGATCCCTCCTCTCATGTCGACGCTGACCTTTCCGTATCCCGTGAATGTGAACTGGTTGATGTCCGTGTGCACATCCTGCGAAGAGATCACGATCTGCGGGAAGCTGTTCATCCCGTTATGCAGATAGTACGTATTTCCATCGAACACCATTCTCATAGATGACTGCCCGCTGTTCAGTGTGACGTAGAACTTCGGGCTCTCCGGCTGCTCGTATCCTATGATCCCCACCGTTCTCGTTCCGCTGATAACGATGTTACTGTAGTTCCTGATCACGCCGGTCTCGAAGTTGAACGGGTCCCAGAGCCAGTCTTCGTCCGATGCGTATACCGGATACTTCAGAGGATCCGCATCCAGATCGATCCGTATCGCCTGCGCTCCGTTGTCTATGTACTCTCTTGATACTGCGCATCTCCCGTCATAATAATAATCCGGCTCATCATCCAGGACGAGCTTGCATCTTTGGCCGTGGTATTTGTTAAGGATCTCTGAATATCTCTGCGTCAGTCTTCGCGGTGTGTCTACCATCATCGCTGCGAACCATACGGATCTCTGTCCGTATGTCACCGGGCCCAGGCTTCCGGTCAGATCCAGCATCCCGTTTCTTCCCGGGATCTCGACCATGTTCGTGCGCGGTTCCGGTGTGGATACTCCGTATCCCATCTTTGACAAGTCATATATTTCTTCAAAATCCACGATGCCCGCGAGCACCTCAGAATCTAATACTAACTTCATGCGCGCCTCCGATCCAGTATGCTCTGATCATGCAGTCCGCCGTTTACGATCGGTGTCACCGCTCTTCCGACCACCTTTCCGTCCAGGATGACGTTCGTCGTAATAACAGCGCCGTCCATCCCTGCGGATGCGTTGACACCTTCCACGATCCTGTCCGCCATGTTGCTGAACATGTCAGCCATCTGATCCCACAGGATATCCAGCGGCAATGCCGCTTCAGCTCCGGCTTCTCCGAATCCTCTGTTGCCTATAATCGTCGGGCTCGTGAAGATTCCGCCTTTTGCGTACCAGTCTATTCCCAATGACGGTATGGATCCCTTCAGCAGATCTCCGATCTGCCAGCCTTTCGGATGTATCGCGAAATGCGGTAGCTTGATGTGCGGCCACTTGAACTTGAATTTGAAGAACCCTTTGATCCGATCTACTATGCCTTTGATAACGTCCGCCGCATTCCGGATCGGTGCTGTAATCGCTTCTTTGATCCGATCCCATGCCTCTTTTGTTTTGGTCCTTATTCCGTCCCATGCCGCTTCCAGCAGTTGCTTCGCTGCTCTGATCGGCGCCATGATCGCTTCCTTGATGCCATTCCAGGCCGCAGACGCGGTCGTCTTTATTGCGGCCCACAGCTTCTTGAAGAATGCTTTGATCTTGTCCCAATTTTTATAAATCAGGATGATCGCGGCGATGGCTGCAGCTGCCACCAGCATCCACGGGTTCGCCATCATGATGCCCTTCAGCACGTTGAACGCTTTCCCGATCTTCCCGATCCATCCAATGACCTGCGGCATAGTCGTTATGAACTTTCCGATCCCTGATAGCATAACCCCTGCCACTGCCAGAACCGGTCCGATCGCCGCAGCCAGCAATCCCATGATTGTTATGATCTTTTGTGTTTTCGGGTCCAGCTCCGAGAACTTATTTATCCACTCCGTTATTTTCTGGATGACCGGAGTGATGATCGGCAGCAGGTTCGTCCCGAACGCTACGCCCAGATCTTCCACGGCGGCCTTGAACGTTTTCATGCTGTTGGCTGTTCCGTCTGATGTCCTGGAATAGTCTCCCTGTGCATCCTTGGTCTTTGACAAAACATACTGGTAGCGCAGAGTCGTCTTCTCCGCCTGGGACATCTCCTTCCAGACGAGTCCCTGATCAGCTGCGAACTGCTGAAGGTTTGTATCGCTCATTACAACACCGAACTTTTTGAGCGCTTCTGATTCTCCTGTGAAGATCCCCTCCAGCGCCTTCGCCGCGTCTTCATTGCTGGTATTAAAGTATGATGCCAGATCTGCGGAAAGTCCTGCCAGTGTCGTCGACATCCCTGCAGCGTCTTTATCAGTCAGCCCGATGCCTTTTCCGAGTGCTCCGAATGCAGATACCGCTCCGGATGCCGCTACTTTGGAGAGTCCGAATTCCTTCATTGCATTGTTTGCCCAGTTTGTTACTTCCTTTGAGCTGGATCCGAATGCCACATCGATCTTGTTCAGGTTCTCCTCATAGTCCGATGCGAGGTTTGTCGCTGCTGCAGCCCCTCCGACGATTGGCGCGGTGACATACCTCGACATCGATGACCCGACCGATTTCAGCTTTCCGCCGAGCTTGTCGAACTGTCCGCCCAGCTTCTTAAAATCGTAGCTGTCGATTTTCTTTAACTCATCGCCCGTCTTCTGCAGCTGTCCCTCAAAGTGCTTCAGTTTTGATTCAGTCTCTATGATTTCCCTGCGCAGCTCTCTGTAGTCCTGCGAGTTCTTATCTACGGACGGATCCTCGTCCATTTTCGCCTGTGTAGTCCTCAGCGCCTCCAGCTGCTTCTTCGTCTCTCCGATCCTTGTGTTCAGGATCTTCTGCTTCTGTTCCAGGAGTTCCACGTTCCCCGGGTTGAATCTGAGAGCACGGTTCACGCTCTTCAGCTCCGAATCTATTCCCTTTGTTTCTTTTTCGATCTTGTTCAGCGCTTCGCCCAGCTTGGTCGTGTCGCCGTTGAACTCTATTGTGATTCCTTTTATGTTTTTTCCGATCGCCATGTAATCACCCCAGGAACGCGTCCCAGTCTGCCTGTGTTGCTGCTCTCCTTGTGTCTGGTTCTTTTTCTTTCTGTTTATTCCTTCCGGATCCGCTTCTGTCGCTCAGCTTGTGCATCCGGTTGTATTCTTCCACATAATCGATGATCTGCCCGATCTCCATGTCGCGCATCGCATCTACTGTCAGCCCTCTTTCGACTCCTGCGATCGTGACTGTATCCAGTCCGACGGGCTCACTTCTTTTACCTTTGTCAGGAGTCTTTCCGCGTTTTTTGAGCTGATCGAAGAATCAATGATCGTATAAAACAGCGCCGGAACGGCCACATCCAGCGGGAACCGTTCGAACTGATTAAAAAACTCCTTCGGCCCCGGGATCTTATCGTTTGCGTTGTACGCCATAGCCCAAAAAATGTTGAAAATTGTCAGAGTTTCCATCCCTGACACTTTAATGAATGCCTCCACCAGCGCGTCATTGTTCAGCGCGTCCATGATGGTCTTCTCGTTAACTTCTCCGCCGGACTCCTGCAGCACGCTTATTCCTGCTGCCAGTACGCTTTCGATGATCGGCATGATGTCCGGCAGGATGTCATGCCCGAATCTGTCTCGGTATTCGTACAGCCACCCGGCTGACGAATCGATCTCTATCTTCTTGTCCTCGATCCTGATCTCTCTGATCATGGTTTCACCTCGCTTCGTGAATCGCTGAAGTAAAGGCGGGAAGGCGGCAGCGATGACCGCTTTTCGGGAGCGGCCCTATCCCGCCCAGGAGGATTATTCGGACTGTGCCGGCAGCGCCGGAACAGGCGGATTTGTGAACAGCGTGTCGTATGCTGCTGCTCCCTGCTCGTATGCCGCACGGACGATCCCGGTCCCGTTGTCTCCATTCACTGTGAACGGCAGCGTCGCCGTCGCCGGTTCGATAGTGTCTTCTGTCGTGGCATATTCCCGGGTGATCTGCCCGAGAGCGACGTTATAAAAGATCCCGCGTCTTGCTTTCTCGTCTCCCTCTGCCTGGAACATGAAGTAGACCTTCTTGTTCTGCATGCCTTTGATCTGCGCGATGCCTCCGCCGTCCAGTGCTACGTAGTTCATGAACGTGGTCTTGAACGTATCATCGAAGAGCGCGTTCTCGATCTCTCCGGTGTAGCCGTTGTCAGAGTATCCCGTCCAGTACTTGACGTTGTCCGCGTAGAACGTGTTCTCTTCGGATTCCGCTTCAAGGCTGATGTTGACGGTTCCCGGAACATGGATCGGTGTCCCCAGGGTGACTACGCCCTCATCGCTCACGCTATACAGACCGACGTGCAGGTTGCTGACGCCGAAAAGTACCTTGTTAGCCATGGTTTCTCCTTTCTAAATGTCGTAATAAATCAAGAAGACATCCTGATCTTCGATGTAGATGTCTTCCGTCTTTTCGTATTTGAATCCGTTCTCCAGCAGGAGAGCTTCGATCTCCGCTTCAAAGTCCGGATCCTTTCTCTTGAAGTAATATTCGATCTGTGTCCTGTCCTTGACCAGATAGTATGTGTTGTCCGCCTGGAACTGATCCTGCCCGGATCCCACGATGCAGAAGTACGGAAGCTCCTGCTCTGTAGAGTGATATCCATATGCAACAGGCCGGCCCAGCGTCTGCAGCATCTGAAACACTGTCATAGTTCTGATTCCACCTTTCTCAGGAAGTTCTCCACGCCACGCTCCTCTGCCGGCTCGATGTGCCGGATGGCCGGTGCTCTGCCGTAGGTCCCGTACTGGTTCTTTACCACGTGGCCCTTCTCCAGCAGATGCGTCAGTCGGTATGTCGGCGCTTTGTTATACACCACGGTGTTGATTCCGCCGGCCGGGATCTTCTTCTCTTTCATCGCCCAGTTGTTCGCATAGTGCTTTCCGGCTCTCTTGCTCTTTGGCGATGTCTGCTTCAGGTCCTTGACGGTCTCCTTGGCGGTCTCTATTGCAGCCTTGTTGACGACTTCCTGCACTTCCTGCCCGTATTCTTCCAGAATCGCTCTGATCTGATCCTGTACGCTCTTAGCCATCTCCGATTTTCCTCTCCAGCAGCAGCTCGATCCCGTTTGGTCCCATGCCGGATCCATGATGCAAAGATCCGGCGTCTCTGTATGTCCGGATCACCGAATACAGGACGCCGTTATATCTTGCGAGCTTCTGGCCGGCATAGTCAGCAAAGTCTGACAGGCGGGCCGTGATCTCCGGATGCAGATTCGCCACGGCTGCGGAGTAAAACTCGTTCCGCGTCACTCCGTAGATCTGGCAGAAGACATCTGTCTCCTGTGCCTCTCTGATCTCGTTTCCGTATTCGTCGTATGACGTCACCGGTTCACTGATCAGCGTTATCACATCATCCATCGGATCCACCTCCCATGTCGAACAGGCGGTTGTTGATCTGCCTGCGGATCATGCGCGGCATTCCTTCTCCGGGGTCGCGCTTCCTCCACATCCATGCAGCGTACATGATCTGCAGATTCGCGTCTTCGATACTGTCGGGAGAGAGAGTCACGCCCTCTCTCTCGATTTCTCCGGATGCTGCCTGCAGATACTGAGTCAGCCGCTCGTCGTATGCAGTTGTCTTGATGCCGAGATCAATCTTCAGCATCTGAAGTTTTGTTTCTGTCGTCATGCGCTGGCCTCCTCGATCGCTGCTATGATTTGAGCCTTCGTCCAGGACGAGCGAACCTCGATCCCAAGAGACTCAGCATATTCCGTCAGCTCTGCTTTGGTCATGCTTGTGAGATCAGGCAGCTCGTTTCCCTCGTCCTGCGTTATTCCGAGTCCGCAGCATTCGCTGTGTCCGGCGCGAACGTGATCCCGGAAGCAGACGGTGTGGTCCCGCCGATGCCGATGGCGACGAAGCCTTCCGCGATGGCCGGTTTTCCGTCATATCTTGCGGTTCCCTTGAAGACTGTTCTGTCCTCGATGAATCTCGCATGCTCGGACTGTGCCAGCTTGGTTCCGGCTCTCTCGCCCAGCAGATACAGGTCGAAGTATCCTCCGACGATGACGTTGTCAGGGATGAAGTCCAGAACTTCAATTACCCCGCCAATTACCGGCATTACGCCGTTGACTCCTGCGACGATCGCGCCGCCTGCATCGACCGCCATCGCTGCCGCGATCAGTGCAGTGTATGTAGTCTCATTCATGACCCATACTTTCTCGCCTCTGGAATACTTGCCCTTCGCCGCAGCTGTATCGATCACGAATGCTCTGAAGAGCTCGATCCCTGTCACGCTGGACGCGATGGTCTTGATGTTGGAAGTGTGCAGGTCGACCCACGGTCTTGCTGTGTCCGGATAATCCGCCGGTTCGGAAGTCTGCGCCAGTCTCGTGAAGACTCCGAGCGGCATTCTGGTCCCGAGACCGAAAACGATCGCCTTGTCCAGCGCGAGTCCGATCGCCTGGCCCAGAACGGTCAGAAGTTCGGATGCCAGATCGATGTCGGAATCCTCCAGAGTCGCGTTACAGATATCGAAGTATCCACCGACCTTCCAGCAGTCCAGTTCGACGTCAGCGAATCCCAGCGCGAGCTCGTTCAGAATCCCGCAGCAGTCAGTCCATACTGCCTCCGGGATGGTTCCCATGACGACAGCTCTTCCGGATCCACCGATCGGTCTGACGTTGACGTGCTTGTACAGCTTGGAGTATTCCATGATGTTCTCACGGATCAGTCCGAGGAATACTTCCGGAACCAGCAGCTCCGCGCCGCTGACCGCTCTCTTCTCCTTCATAACTTCTCTGACGCGCATCAGGAATTCCTTAACGTCCTCACGCGCGAAGATTGCAGTTCTCTCCTGCATGTCCATGGCTCTGAAGATGTTTCTTCTGTTCATAGTTGTTACATTGCTCCTTTCGCTTTCTGCTGCCGGTGCCGGCGCTGCCGGTGCCGGTTCCTGTGCCTGCTCGATCTCTGCGAGCTCCTGCTCGATGGTCCCGACTCTCTCTTCGAGTCCTGCGATGCCTTCATCGACCTCAGTGCGGTCCGCTTCAAACGCCGCGACCTCTTCCTCGACGGCCGTGCGCTCTTCTTCGGTCTCCGCTTCCTCGATCGCCTGTGTCAGCTCCGCTTCACGCGTCTGCAGCTGTTCCCTTCTGGTTCTCAGTTCGGCCAGTTCTGTATTAGCGCGTTCGAGCTCTTTACGCTTCATCAGTGCTCTGAGTGCCATTCTTTACCCTCTCTTTCATCTGCGCCCGCCAGACTTCGCTCTGCCTCTTCTCGATGCTGTCCTTCTGCTCCTGCCTGGCTTCTATGTTCGTTTCTGTGTACGCCGGGAACGTACAGCAGCTTACCTCGTACAGCGGATTGATCTTTGTGATCGTCCAGTGCACTGTCCCGTCCTCCCGGAAATCGGTTTCCTCGGACGCGATGTCGAATCCGATCGAGCACCCATCCACGTCTCCACGTTTGACTCTCTCATAGAGATCCATGGCAGCCGAATCGTTCGGATTGATCCGGATCTGCCCCCAGAGCCCATGAGCATCTTCACGCAGTTCCAGAGTCTTCACTTTGTTTCGACCCAGAACCAGCGTCGTGTCGTGGTTGATGAGCGCCCTCACGTCTCCTCCGAGCGCCTCTTCAAAAGCGCCCGGCGCGATGGACTCACTCATTCCATATCCGATGTCGTAGTTGCTATTAAAAACGGCGAAGTATCCTTCGATGATCGGATCCTCGCCGTCTTCCCGCGTTTTAAAATCTGTGCAGACCATGCGGATCTGCCGCTTCCCTATACCGTCCCTTTTCATGTTGTCCCTCCGTTCAGTTTGCTCTGATCTCCCAGTCTGTCGCTTGGGATATAATTCTCCAGCATTACCAGCTCGTTGAGTCCTTCTCTCGGTCCCATGCCGATCCGGTCACGCACTTCGTTTCCGTCTACGATCCCCTGCTTTCGCAATTCGCCGTATACGTTTGCGATCGTCTGCAGATCCCAGTCCAGCAGACTCAGCTCGTTGAATCTGAGGTACCAGTCCGGGCTGATGATCAGTTTTCTGGTCATCTCCTGCGCGATCCCTGTCACGATGGCCCGGACCTTCGTTCTGACGAAGTTGTTCCAGGCTTCCTGATCGTAGTCTCCGACGCCCACTAAAAACGGCGGCACGCCGATCACGGCAGCCACCGTCTTCTTGTCTATCTCTACTGTGTCCGATATGGCCAGATCCGCCAGCGTCAGCGGCCGGATCTCCTTCACATCTATCTGCTCGCCCGGGATGACCCACGGCTGCCCGGCGCCCTCTGTTTTGATGTAGTTCTCCAGCAGCTCCTTCCGCTTCTTCGGATCCGCGAAGGAATCATTCATCGCGTCGACCTTGACGATGATCGACGGTTTCCACTTGCTCTGCAGGAAGCCCTTCTTCGTCGCCTCTGCCTGCTTCAGATTGTCCGCGATGCTCTTCAGCGACACATTGATGCCTTGGCCCTTCCACAGATAGAGCTTGTCCGGGTTGTAAGTAAAGTGCAGGACGTCGTCCGGCCTGAATGCCTTCCCGTCGATCCATACCTGGTAATCGCTGTATCCGATCGGAACGAAAGACACCCGGTCCGCTGCGATCGGCTCCAGCTCCCGCAGGTACCCTGCGCGCGTATGCGGCAGGACGACTGCGTTCCCCTTGCCGTACAGCAGAAGATTCATGACGATGGATTCCATCCATGCCTTCCTGGTCATGTACGGCATCGGCGTGATGTCTATCATTCTGGATAACTCGTTTTCGATCCGGACGTCCCCGTCCGGTGTGTTCATCATCAGATGAATCGTGATCGTTCCGATCAGCTCCGCGATGCTTCTGCAGGCCGTCATGATCTCCGGATTCTTATCCAGGGACGTGTATCCCGGGACGCACAGTCCGTCACTCTGCTGATCTATCAGGAAACCGATACATGACTGCTCTCTTTTCTTAAATGGATTTTTCATTCACCCTTCCCCCACCAGTTTCTGATTCTTTCATTCCGCGTATGAGATTCGATCCAGCGCACCGCAGCGAACACGGATGCGTCGAACAGGTCCATACGCATCTCCGGAGAGATCTTCTCATACTGGATCATGTCGTCTGTTTTCTCTATTGCGTGCACATTTGAGACGCAGTATTCATACGCCTCTGAATGCAGATAATATAATTTCCCGTTTTTCGCTGATGTCTCGATCCTCCGGAAGCCTTTTGACTTGATCCAGTACATCTGCGGCTGCTCCGCGATACGGAATCCTGCCCGCTTCATGGCCGGGTAATACTCTTCTCCGGAGAATTTGCGATCGTGACCGATCTCCTGGATCCGGAATCCCATCTTCCGCATCTCTATAAACCAGTTAACAATATCCGAGATGTTCACCGTCGGCGTGTTGCAGATGGTCAGCCATCCATCGTCTTTCCATCCGAACAGTGGGATGTTGTCCTCATCCGCCTTCTTCGCGGCCTCTGTGACCGGGAAGAATCCGTGTGTGATGATGATGTCCACATCCTCTTTGTCGTAGTGCCCGAACAGCGCTGCAGCTGTCAGGTCGTATCTTCTGGACAGGTCCGCGCCGCCGTACCATGTGATGTCCATCTTCGCCAGCTGCTGCAACGTCCAGTTGTAGTTGTTGTCGCTCCGCTTGAACTCGTCCAGGTCGAACCAGCTTCTCATGCTGCTGGTGTATATGTTCAGGGACCGGGACAGGAAGTCTTTCCGCTGCACCGGATCGTTCATCGCCTGCAGCGATTCCTGCAGGATGTCCTCCGGCCGGATCGTGACTCCGTAGTTCGGATTCGCCTTTTCATGCTGGACGGGATTCGTGAAGTCGACTTCTCCTTTGTCGTCCTGGTCTGCCCTTGCGACGAATGAGAAGAAGCTGTCGTCCTTGATCAGACCTGCGCTCACCTTGACCGCGTACTCCTGGCGGGCATACCCAAAACTGTTGACATTGTCGCCTGCCGTCGTGATGCCCACGATCAGCTTGTTCTGGTATGCCTTCATCGCCTCTTTGAATCGGTTGTATTGCGCCGGCTTCCTGTATGCTGCGACCTCGTCGCAGATCGCGAAGTTGCAGTTGAATGAATCCTGTGTATCCGGATTCGATGCCAGCGCGATGATCTCGATGGATCCATCCGGACGCCCGGAGGCATCCCGGAAGATGTACCTGATCGAATGATCGAAGCTGTTGTTCTTTACTTCGAACTTGCCCACAATCTTCTGATACTGCAGAGAGAACAGCAGGAAGTTGAACGCTTGCAGCGCCTGCTTTAACGCAGCGCCTACGATGTACACCCGGGATCCGCTTCTTCGCTGCAGGATCGCAACGGCCCAGGCGAGCCCTGCCACGAAAGACGTCTTGCCGTTCTTACGCGGCCATTCTATAAAGGCTTCCTTGAATCTGCGATTGTTCGTACCCTTGTACCAGAATCCCAGGAGGTTATATACCACGAACATCTGGAACGGCTGCAGCAGGAACGGTTTCCCCATCAGCGGGATCCCGTTCAGATCTTCTCCCTGCGCATGCACGAGTGTGGTCTGTATGATATTGATTGCGATGTCCGGCTCTCTGGTCCTCAGTTCCAGATCGTCACGCTGCAGATCCTCTCTGTATCTCCTGCAGGCATCGATGATGTTCTCCCCTGCGATCTTCGCTCCGGAGAGAACATCATCGACATACTGATCTACTATGTTTTTGTAGCTTCTTGTTTTCTTTTCATCCATCAGGTCTCTTGATCTTCATGCACGGTCCGGAGGTATTGTTTTGATCCCCCTCCGGAGGGATCCTGGCGGAATGCGGAGGAGTCGCACCTCCTTCGGCTCTCGCCGGCCTCTGCTTAGCAAGCAGGCCCGTTACTGTTCCGGCAGCATTCCATAAAAATGCGCTGCTTTTCGGCAGCGCCTATATTCCTATTCCGGAGAGCAGTTCCTCGAACGTGCCCTCTTTCTGTTTGTCTGACGATGTGTCGTTTCCTAATTTCCGGAAGCCTTGCGGCGTCAGTCCCAGATCTCTCCAGTATGCCAGTGCCTGCTGGTTGCAGTCGTTGATAACCACCAGCGCGGGATTCTTCACCAGATTCGTCGCCCCACCTTTATTCGTGTGCTGGATCACTGGAGACTTCCCCATGGCCTTGTACTGCTTTTGTGCCTGGTCTCTCGTCTCCATGATCCCGGCGAGCTGCTCGATGGCGAGATCGAAAAACGGTTGATATGTTCCGGCTTCCTCACAGGCTGCCCGGATCTTTTTTCTCCATGTCGCCTTCGCTGCCATCGTCCTTTCCTTCCCCGAGTAATGCCCGGATCATTCCTTCTGAATACCATGTGTGCTCTACATTGATCTCCGGCGGTTCGTCCACTGAGTTGAACCGGATCCAGATGTTCATATCTCTCATCATCCGCGTTTCCGGAACAAGCTGATCCGCGTTCTCCTGGATCCATTTGCCCGCTTCACGGATGCTGTCTCTCAGTCTTTCTTTTAAGTCAGGTTTCATCCTTGCCATTTTTCTCCTCCTGTATCTCAATCCTTTTCTCCGTCTATGATATCCAGCTTTTTCTGCAACAGATATGCTGCTTCAAGGTTATCCATGATCTCCCAGCGCTCCGGATCCGGAAATCTCGGATCATACGGCAGGATATTGCATCCGAGGATCTTCGCCTCGATCGCCGTTCTTCCGACTGCATAGATGTTCTCGTATCTTGCCATTCTCTGCAGGAACTGGATCCTTGGCAGGCCTTCGATATAATCGATCCCTGCCGGCAGCTGCGCTCCGGTTTTCTTTGACGGTCTTCCTGCGAATGCCGTCTTCATCGTTTTCTCGCTCCGGAACAGCTTCACCGCTTCAACATCCACGGACAGCGGCAGATAAATCGCAGTCCCCAGATGCTGGACCTTCGGAACGGTCTCCGGGATCCCGCATACCAGGATCAGATCTCTGTACGGCTTCAGATGGTCGTAGTTCTCCGGACGCAGATTGTTGTGGATGAAGACGATCGCGTGATCGCATCCGAGACCCTGCACGTTGACCGTGATCCAGCTCCGGTCCGTCCGGACGTTCGGGATGATCCGCTTCACAATTTCCTTGCTGTAATAAAAAGCACCATTAAAGCGATTTTTGCCGGAAACCCGCAAATTTTGTTTATAAATTGTCGAATTGTGATCTATAATCATAGATTTTCCTTCGGATCAGACCCTTTTTCCCGAAAAATCTGCCGTATGTATAAATGCC
>Ga0326513_10000585_pt1 | contig 31284 bp, 24 predicted proteins | sample 2_2465_0518_D_FD_203654 | JGI IMG/M metagenome (GOLD analysis project Ga0326513, IMG submission 203654) | Bovine rumen microbial communities from UC Davis, California, United States - 2_2465_0518 | ecosystem: Host-associated > Mammals > Digestive system > Stomach > Rumen | place: USA...
TCACCACATTAGACCTGCGGGATAAAGATCAGCATGAGAGAAAGCCTGTGTTCAAACCCCGTCCGGCTGATGATATCCAAGAAGTTGTTGAATATTAAAGAACGTTTTCGTTAAGCCAGATGACCAATGTCAAGCTCGCTTGAGGATTGGCATGGCGAGAAAACGAGCATGAAAATGAACGTTTTCGTTAAGCCAAAAGAGCAGAGCGATGCTTGCATCGGCTATGCCTTGGCGAGAAAACGAGCATAAAAATGAAGCATTATGAAATACAGTATCCGAATTGGGCTCTGGCAGGTGCTGTGCCTGCTGATGATGCCGACCCTGCTGTCTTGCGGCAGGGAAGTGACCTATCCGCCCGCGCTGGTCAGGGCCGACAGCCTGATAGAGAACGGCCGGCCTTTCGAGGCGGTGCAGCTGCTGACGGCCAACCGGAGGCAGGTGTCCCACTGGGATGAGGCCGCAAGGATGCGCTACTACCTGCTGCGCTTCAAGGCACGCGACCTCACGGAGTCTGTCCACAGGGAGGACAAAAACCTCCTGCCCATGCTCCAATACTATACGGCTCATCCCCGTGAGTGCGACCTTGCCGAGGTGTATTACTATGCCGCCCGCGTCTATCAGGACGTCGGGGATGCCTTGCAGGCACTCGACCTGTATGAGAAAGCTCTCGCCGGCACCGATGACGAGGGGCTGCGGCGCGACGCCTTCATTCGCATGGGCGCTATCTACGGCAAGGAGGAACTCTATGAGGAGGCCATCGACCTCTGCCTGCAGGCGTTGGACATCGACAGCATCCGGGGCGACACCGCCCTGTGGACATACGACTGCCGCGACCTCGCCTCTCTGTACAAAGCCCTCGGGCAGTATAACGAGGCCACAGCCTATTATCTGAAAGCCGGAAGGAACAAGATGTTGAAGCGTTTCTCGCAAATGGGACTGGCCGAGATAGAGTATGAACGGGGTGACTATACCTCGGCGTGGCGACGCATCACCCCGATTTTGCGCACCAATCAGAATTCCGAGGATAGCCGCCTCTGGCTGCTGGCCGGCAAACTGTGCTACCGGCGGGGGCATACGGACGCAGCGCAGGAATACCTCAGCATTGTGACGCAGCACGGCGATGCCGTCAGCCGGAAAGAGGCCTACCGCTATATCGCCTGTATCGATGCGGGCGAGGGCGGTCTCTTGCGGCAGTATATCGCCTTTGCCGATGCGGCGGAGGCCGAGAGCCGGCAGGAAGCCTTGCTCCGGAAGAAAGCGCTCTACAACTACAGCCAGAAGGAACGCGAAAACGCCCTCATGCAGGAAGAGATGCTCAACCGCAGGACGCAGTTCATGGCAATTGTCGCCGGCCTCGTCATCGCCTGCCTGCTGCTCGCGGTGAGCCTGCTGCTCATACGGAGGAAACGTTCCACCATCGCCGGCCTCCGGCAGAGCATTGACGCGCTGAACGAGAAGTACGACTCCGAGCACGTGCGTCTCGAACGGCTCCAAAGGGAGGAGCTCGGACGGCGCAAGACGCTCCGCCATTCGCGCGGAGCGGTAGCCTCGTCAGAGGCCTATACCCTTGTGCGTGAACACTTGGCGAGCCGTTCCGTCATCCCGGACGAAGAGTGGCCTACTATCCAGCAGACACTCTCGGAAGTGTATCCCGACTTCTACCGCCAGCTCATGTCGTGGAAAATCAACGCCCAGGAGACGCGCATCTGTCTGCTCATGAAAATGGAGTTCCCGCAGTCGGAGATAGCCGTCCTCACCGGTCGCACCGACGAGGCCGTCAGCTCCTCCAAGCGCAGAATGTGCCAGAAGGTGCTCGGCACGGAGCCCTCCGCATCGGAGTGGAACAAGTATATCGACTCTCTTTGACCCTCTCCTGTCCCCCTTAAAAGGGCGGTCCCTGTGACGCACCCCTCGATAACCCATAACCCCGTTTTATGCTAAAATACTTTGTCAGCATCGTTTTTCTCTCGGTTGCCTGTGCCACAGTTGAGGCGCAGGACGTACAGCCATTGGTACAAACTCGATGGGACCAGGGAGACCCGTTCAATCAGTTATGCCCTATAGCAGACTCTGTTTCCGGGCAAAATGCAATGGCCGGCTGCGGCCCGATAGCAATGGCCCAGATTATACGCTATTGGGAAGAGCCGTCGGCTTCTCCTTCAGGCGGCGACTATCAGTGGGGGATGATGACCGCCTATCCCTCGACAACCCGGGAAGGCATGGCCATTGCAAAACTGGTAGCCGATTGCGGCGTGAATGCCTTTACGTCCTACGGCAAGGAATCCAGCGGGACCAAAACGCAGAATATAGTGAATGCCTTGAAGAAACGTTTCGGTTACAATCCGTACATTGCCATTGTCAATCGCAAGCTTTACCCGGGCGAGGACGGCCGAATAAAATGGCAGAAGATGGTATTCGAGGAATTGCGGGCCGGACGGCCGGTTCTAAAGACAAGCCGCGCCGGGCAGCTGGCCGAGCTGCTGCCAAAAGAAGAATGGCCGGAACTGCACCATCTGAAAATCAGCGGTCCGTTGGATGCGACCGATATCAAACTGCTGCGGCTGATGGCGACGGAAGACACCATTCACGGACAGCACGGATTCCTGCACTCGCTGGACCTGCGGGAAGCCCAGTTGAGATACTTTCCGGACAGGTCGTTTGAGAAGACCCAGTCGCTGGTCTATGTCCGTCTGCCAGAAGGACTTAGGCAGATAGGGCGCGACGCGTTCAGGGATTGCAGCGGACTCAATGAGGTCGAAATTCCCGTTTCGGTATGGCGCATACGCGGGTGGGCTTTCATCAATTGCAAAAATCTGCTCGATATACACATTCCCCGGGGAGTGCATAATATACTCACCTCCACGTTCCAAGGTTGCGAAAACCTGACTGAGGTGACATTACCCGCATCCATCGACACACTGGGGGCGTTTGTATTCAACGGCTGCCGGCGACTGGAGCGTCTGTACATCCCCGCCGCGACCACACACATAGGTGTCGGGTTGCTGAAAAACTGCCCAAATATCCGGGAGGTAACCATTGCCCCCGCCAATTCCAACTTTGCCTACCGTGACGGACAGATTGTCGGGTTGACCGAACGCGCTAAATTACAATTAGGACAAATGGGACGAAAAAAGCCGACCACCTTGAAATCCCCCGCAAGGCGCAAAGGAAAAGGGAGATGAAACCATTTCCGCAAAGCAAAGGCAGGAGACCCGTGTGGGGCCTCCTGCCGGAATGGAATACAAGGCTGATCTGACAAGAAAGAATGTCGCCTTGTTGATTTATGCCTTGGCGCGCTCTACGTAGCTGCCGTCGCGGGTATCGACGATGATGGTGTCGCCCTCGTTGATGAAGAGGGGCACGCGGCACTCTACACCGGTCTCGAGGGTGGCAGGCTTCATGGCGTTGGTGGCGGTGTTGCCCATCACGCCGGGCTCGCAGTATGTAATCTTGAGGGCCGTCTTGACAGGCATCTCGGCGGTGAGGATGGTCTCGGTGTCAGCGTCGGATACCACTTCCACGATGTCGCCTTCCTTCATGTAGTCGGCACCTGTGATGAGGTCGTGCTGCATGGGGATCTGGTCGTAGGTCTCCTGGTTCATGAAAATGTAGTCGTTGCCTTCCTTGTAGAGGAACTGGTAGGGACGGTGCTCAACGCGTACCTCCTCGAGCTTCTCGCCGATGTTGAAACGACGCTCGTAAACGAGTCCGGAAACCACGTCTTTCAACTTGGTGCGCATGAAGGTGTTGCCCTTGCCGGGCTTAACATGCAAGAACTCGATCACTACGAGGATCTTGCCATCGATACGAACGACGGTGCCGTTCTTGATGTCTTGGGAGTTAATCATAAATCTTGAATCTTATTATTGAATTTGTAAAAAATATAAACTTTTGAGGGTGCAAAGATAGTAAATAAAGATGACATAACCAACAAAAATGCATAAAAACGTGCAAAAAAATGAAGTTTTTTGCTGAAATATTTGGATATTTCAATTATTTTCTCTATTTTTGCACCCGCGTTTTGACAAAAAACGCTCCGATTCGAAAATAAATAATAAAATAAATAATAGGAGAACAAGATTATGAAAATGACTTTCCAGCCCCACAACCATCGCCGTCTCCACAAGCATGGTTTCCGCAGCCGCATGGCCACCAAGAACGGCCGTCGCGTGCTCGCAGCTCGTCGCGCTAAAGGCCGCAAGAACCTTACCGTAGGCGACACGATGCATTGATTCGCATCTCTCTGAAGAAAAACTATCGACTGTCTTTGTGGTTCGCCTCAAGGACAGTTTTTTTTAGCCTCTCCCCAGCCCTCCCCTCAAGGGAAGGGGGAACCTCACCCTCAGGCCCATCTTTTTAAGGCGGAGAGAATGACGACGAATAAAGAATCTGATGAAATCCCGAATACAATCCCTTCTGTCACAACTGCGGCGCGGTCTGTATGAGAAAGATACGGAGGTGGCGCTCTCGCTGCTTGCCGCCATTTCGGGCCAGAGCATTCTGCTGCTGGGCCCTCCCGGTGTGGCCAAAAGCATGGTGGCCCGCCGCTTGAAAGATGCCTTCCGCGATGCCCGCAGTTTTGAATACCTTATGTCCCGCTTCTCAACACCCGACGAGATTTTCGGACCGGTGTCAATCTCGCAGCTCCGCACCAACGACCGCTACCGGCGCATGACCGACGGCTATCTGCCCTCGGCCGACGTGGTCTTTCTGGATGAGATCTGGAAGGCGGGACCGGCCATCCAGAACACGCTGCTGACAGTGCTGAACGAAAAGACCTACCTGAACGGCGACGAGGTGATGCGGCTGCCCCTCAAACTGCTGATGGGCGCCAGCAACGAACTGCCTACGCGCGGTGAGGGCCTGGAAGCCTTGTGGGACCGTTTCCTGCTGAGGGTCTTCTCCGAGCCGATCCGGGACGAAAAGACATTCAGCGCCATGTTGGTGGACGATGCGCCGCTACAGCCGGTGGAAGAAGCTTTGCAGGTCACGGACGAAGAATACGCCCAATGGCAGCAGGCAATCGCACAGATTGCCGTGCCGCAGGCCATTCTCGATACGCTGAATGACATCCGCCGGGCACTCCGGACACTTAAGATAGAGGGAGACGAACTGACGCGTACCGTCTATGTGAGCGACCGCCGCTGGAAACAGGTGGTGCGGCTGCTCCGTGCCTCGGCCTATATCCACGACCGAAAAGAAGTGAAGCCCGAGGACCTGCTGCTCCTGCAGCACGCCCTTTGGACCGAACCCGACGAACGCGAACCCATAGCCCGCCTCGTGAGGAGCCGGATTCTGGGACCCTGCACAGAACGGCTCTATGCCTTCCAGAAGGCTATGGGCGGACGGCTGAAGGCCCGCAAGGTGGAGAACGTTATCTCAGAACGGCGCAACGAGGGCGACCACCGCGACGACGACCTCATCATCTATGACGACTGTCTGTACCGCATCGACAACCACGGCAACGGCCAGACCTATATCTGGGTGTCCGATTTTGTACAGATGGCCAACCGCCGTTCACCCAACGACGCGACAGTGCGCGGCGTGATGTATGCCGACCCGCAGGAGCCCTCGCGAACCATCATACGCGTCTATCGCAACCCCGACCTGCTACGGGAGGGCAACACAGACATTCCGCCGGTGTCGACGATGACCACCGTCAACCTGCAGCGCGATGACCGCTACATCTACGTGAACGGTTCGCGCTATCCCCTCCACAGGGCGCTGCGCGGCGAGTCGCTGCATCAGTATACACGTCAGCAGGCTCCCGAAGAGGCTCCCGGGCAGGATCTTGAGACGGCGGTGGATGAACTCTACCAGCAGGCCACCCTGTTGGGAACAGCCTGCAAGAACCACCTCTTTGCCACTGCCGACGACCGGGCCCTGTTCGACGACGAGATGAAGGCCTTCCAACGTCAAATCGCATTAACCCGCGCCGATGTCCGTCAGGTACTCTACGGTGATTGACCGTTTCATCCGTTCGGGCGAAGTGCCCCCGGTCGTTCTCACCGACGGCCAGGAACCCCTGCTGGCCTGTGTCGTCCAGACGATGCAGGACGAGGAGATCCGGCTGGGGGTGAGGGGCGACCGCGTGAAGGAACGCATCTTCCGGGACGAGATGATGCAGTTCATCACGGAATGTGAGGAGAAAGAGGCGTTCCGCAGGAAATGTCTGCCACCCCACTACGACCCCGAGGCCGCTGCGCTGCAGTATGCCGAGGATGTGGCACAGCGCCGGGAGGCCCATCATCCGCTGATGATGCTCAACCTCCGGCAGATTCCTATCTATTTAAAAAGGTGTAATATAACGGATCTGGATTTCTTTCAGGCCTGGAACCTGATGGGCGGTTATTGGAACGAGGTGCTCTTCGAACAGGCCCGCCGCCTCGTGAGACTTCAGCACGACTTCCCGCAGTTGCTCGACATTGCCCGATACATGGGACGCGAGGCCGACACCGAGGGCCCGGACCGGATGAAGGCGGATGCCGGAGCTGCGATGTCGCTGGACCACGCAAGCCATTCCGACATCGAAGGCTTCACGCTGGGCAATGACCTGACAGCCCTGCTGCCCAACGAACTGGCCCTGAGTGCCGATCCCGACACCGTCGATCTCTTCACGCTGCGTTATGCCACCCGTACGCTCCAGATGTTCCGTTCGCGGAGCGACCTCCTGAAACCGACACGCCGCCTGACGGAGAAGAACGCCCGAAGGGAGGGCCCTATGGTTGTGGTGCTTGACACGTCGGCCTCGATGGACGGACAGCCGCTGGAGACGGGCTATTCGCTGGTGGTGCGACTGCTGGAATATGCCATCGCCAGGAAACGCGCGCTCTTTCTGGTCTCATTCGCCGTAGCCGCGCATCCCATAGACTGTGTGCAGGAGAAAGGTAAACTCCTGCGGCAGATGCGACAGCGCGCCGACGGACATACCGATGTGTCGGAGGCCCTCGACGTTGTCTTCGACCTGCTCGAGAAGAATCCCGACTATATGGGAGCCGATGTGGCTCTGGTCTCCGACTTTCAGGTGCCCATGGTGGAGAAGAAAAAACAGGGCGTATGGCGCCGTCTGCAGGAAGCCGGAACCCGCTTCTACGGATTGCAGTTGGGGATGATGGAACATTCCCGATGGCGCGCCTTTTGCGACAAATATTGGGTAATAGATTATCATTTCAAGATGTCAAGATACAATTTTGTGCCTGAATCATGATTAAAAATCCATAATTTTAAGGAATTTTGTTCCCCATGTCAAAAAATATATGTATCTTTGCAACAGGAAAACAACAATCAAATTTATAAACAAAATGAAGAAACTCCTTTATTCCCTTATGCTAGCCCTCTTCGCTGTAGTGGCTACATCATGTTCAAAGCAGATGGGCGAACTTTCGTCCGACTATGTTTCATGCAATCCCTCACCCCTTGTAGCCAAGGGCGGTAAGGTGGATGCAACCGTTTCTATCAATTTCCCCGCCAAGTTCTTCCCCAAGAAGGCGACGCTGACCGTTACCCCCGTGCTGGTTGCCGCCAACGGTACCGAGCAGAAGGGCGAACCCGTTTACTATCAGGGCGAGAAGGTGAAAGGCAACGATCAGGTCATCGCCTACAAGACCGGTGGCAACGCATCGTTCAAGACGAGCTTCGACTACGCCCCCGCCTATGCCAAGAGCGCGCTCTACCTCGACCTCAAGGCCACCAAGGGCAGCAAGACCTATAACCTTCCCCGTGTGAAGATTGCCGACGGTGTAGTGGCTACCGAGACCCTTGCTTCAGCCGAGAACGTTACGCCCGCCTACGGCAAGGACAACTTCGTAAAAGACACGTTCCGCAAGTACATCGCCACGATGATCTACGAGTATCAGTCAACCAACCTCCGCGCTTCGCAGACCAAGACCGACGAGATGAAGGCCCTGAATAAAGCTGTGGCTGAGACCAAGAAGAACGACCGTCAGGAGCTTGAGGGCATCGACATGGTTTCGACTGCATCGCCTGAAGGCAGCTACCAGCTCAACGAGCGTCTCGCCGCCGGCCGTGAGAAATCATCGTCCAACTACCTCAACAACATGCTCAAGAAGGCCAAGGTACAGGGTACCATCACGCCCGAGCAGATTGCCGAGGACTGGGAAGGCTTCCAGCAGCTCGTATCCGAGAGCGATATCCGCGACAAGCAGCTTATCCTCGACGTGCTCGGCCGCTTCAGCGATCCTGCACAGCGTGAGAGCGAAATCCGCAACCTTTCTGCCGCTTACACCGAACTTGCCGACAAGATCCTTCCCCAGCTCCGCTACTCGAAGGTGACCGCTACGGTGAAGAACATCGGTAAGACCAACGAGGAAATTGCCGCCGTATGGGCATCGAAGCCCGATTCGCTCACCGTTGAGGAAGCGCTCTACTACGCAACCCTCCTCGACAACGACGATGCACGCATCCCCGTGTATGAGAAGATTGCCCAGATCTATCCGCAGGATCCCCGTGCCCTCAACAACCTGGCCGGCATCTACTACAAGAAGGGCAACTACGACAAGGCTGCCGATCTCTGGAAGCAGGTCAAGAGCATCGACCCCACCAGTCCTCAGGCCAGCCTGAACCAGGGTCTGCTCGCTCTTCGTAACGGCGACGTGCGCAATGCCGAGACGCTGATTAGCAACGGAGCACTTGCTCAGGAATACGGCGAGGCTATGGCTACGGTCAACACCCTGAAGGGTAACTATGACGAGGCTATCAGCCAGTTCGGCAATGTCAATACCAACAACAAGGCTGTGGCTCAGATTTGTGCCGGCAAGCTGATGGATGCTACCAATACACTGAACGCTGTGGCCAATCCCGACGGCATGACTTCCTACCTGAAGGCTATCATTGCTGCCCGTCAGTCGAACGGCGATGCTGTGGTCAGCAACCTCAAGCAGGCTGTACAGCTCGATCCCTCGCTCGCCCAGAAGGCTGAGAACGACATCGAGTTCGCCAAGTACGCTTCCGCTATCACGGGTCTCTGATTCTGATTTGGTTTTGAATAAAAAAGCCCGCTCCGGTAAGGAGCGGGTTTATTTTTTCTAGGCTATCCTAGGCAATCCTAGGCAATCCTAGGTAATCCTAGGCAATTCTAGGTAATTCTAGGCAATTCTAGGTAATTCTAGGTAATTCTAGGCAATCCTAGACAATTCTAGGCAATCCTAGAGGGATTTTACTCTATCGCATCCTTAATATCCTCGACCTTGACGATGTTGTTGACGATGGCATAAATCACGAGGCCGGCGGGGGAATGGATCTCGAGTTTCTTGGCGATGTTGCGGCGGTGGGTCAGCACCGTGTGGATGGAAAGGCAGAGGGAATTGGCAATCTCCTTGTTGGTGAGGCCTTTGACCACGCCGATGAGGATGTCCTTCTCGCGTTCGGAAAGCTGTTCCTTGCTGTTCTCGGGCGCCTCGGTCTTTTCTTCGTCCTCGACATCCACCTGACTTTCGAGCAGGGAGACCGCCGAACAGAATATCGAATCCTCGAGCTGGGTGTGGGTCGAGAGGTCCTGGTCGAGGGCAAATAGGTCCATCAGCGCATGGTTGAGCAGATAGGTGTGGTTTGTGGGCGGCACGTAGCGCACCAGAATGTTCTTGAGATCGGACATCTTGGAGTCGATGTTCTTGTGGCTCTGAATCTCCATCTGCGTCTCAAATTCCTGAAGGGAATGTTCGGGGTCGCGGTGTCCTTCCAGAAGACCGTCCACGTATTTGAAGACATCGGATTCCTCAAACTCCATGTGTTTGGTCACCTCCTGAGTGTAGTCGTCGAAGAACTTCATAATCAGGAAGGCCACCTCGTTGCTCGACCGCATGTCGATGGCCGAAACGAGACGCTGCCGGATATGGGGCAGCATGAAGTCGAGGAAGTAGCTGTGGGAGTTCCGCAGGTAGTTGAGGAGCGCTCCCACCGACAGCGATCCGTATTCGTCGAAGGTGGGCTTGGTGCCGGAGCTTACGAAATTGCATACCACCAGAAAGGTGTCGGTGTCCACACCGCAGTGTTCGCAGACCTCACTCACACTCTTGTCGCCGAAGCCGAGCGGAATGTCGAATCGGCTCAAAACCTGTAACAGCTGATAGTCGTCCGAGATGAGGGCGCTCATGCTGTCATTACCTCTGTATTTATGTCCCATTGTTGTTATTTTTATTTTCAGAAATGTGTTTGTCCGGCCCGTCATCGTCCTCCAGGTCGCATCCGCACTTGTCGCAGAAGTGTGCGTCGGGCAGGTGACCGCGTTTGCCGCAATTGGGACAGACGCGCATCTTGTCGGCATGGTCCTTGCGTCCGTCGCGAATCATCTGGGCCGATACAATGCCCGTGGGTACGGCCAGGATGGTGTAGCCGAACAGCATCACCACCGCCGAGAGAAATCTGCCTATGGGTGTGACCGGAGTGATGTCGCCGTAGCCCACGGTCGTCATCGTCACAATGGCCCAGTAGATTGATGTCGGAATGTTGGTGAACTGGGTGCCGGGCTGGTTGCCTTCCACCATGAACATGAGCGTGCCGATGCTGATGACCATAATCACCACAAAGAGGAAGAATACCGAAATCTTGCGCATGCTCTGTCGCAGCGACTCCAGAAGCATGTGTCCCTCCTGCAGGAAGGAGAAAAGTTTGAAGACTCGGAAAATACGGATCAGCCGGAACGACCGGAGCACCATCATGAATCTTGCACCGTGGAAGAAATAACCCAGGTAGGGCGGGAGGGTGGCCAGCAGGTCGACGATGCCGAAGAAGCTCAGGGCATATTCCCTGGGGTTGGGCGAACAGTAGAGACGCGCCAGATATTCGAAGGTGAAGAAGACCGTGAACAGGTATTCCAACACCACCATCGTAGTCATCAGCCAGCGGACGTGCACGAACAGGGTGTCGAACATCGTAATCAGGATGCTCAGTATGATGAAAACGATGAGCAGGGTGTCAAACAGTTTGCCCTCGGGTGTGTCGCTTTCGAAGATGATGGTGTACAGCTTCTGCTTCAGCTTTTCGTTGTGCATGAATGCATGCCACCGAGCTTTCAGCCGAGCTATTGTTCCGAACTTAGCCATAAAAAAAGGGTCTTTTGTCTGCAAAGATAACAAAAAAAAGGCAAAGGGTGGTCTAAAAAGATGCAAAAATGATAAAATGCCCCCAAAAATTGTAAATTGTTTTCATTTTATGCAATTATTTGAAATAAAAATGTTATCTTTGCGAGGTTTTTTTTGACGGTGTGTCGACAAAATGAGACCAGCACCGCCGGAGTCCTTTTTTGTAAATCCATTTTTTTTAATTCCTGTTCCATTCTAACTTCCGACATGTTAGGTATATTATTTCGCCGCTACCGCAACTTGGCTAATGTTGCGAATGCGAAAACAGTGATAGGCGGCTTTCTTGCGATTGCCCTCTATATCATTTTGTCACTGATTCCCTCCGAATGGTATGGTCTGCCCGGGATCAGCGATGTGGAACGCCGTATGGTGGCTATCTTTGTTACTGCTGCGCTCCTGTGGCTCTCAGAAGCCGTGCCCACATGGGTTACGTCAGTAATCATCATCTTTGTGATGCTGATGACCGTTTCCGATTCATCCCTTATCTGGTTCCGCCAGGGAGATAATGTGGGCACCCTGATTTCGTACAAAGAAATCCTGGCCACCTTCTCCGACCCCGTCATCATCCTCTTCATCGGTGGATTTATTCTTGCTATCGGCGTGGCCAAGGTGGGTCTCGATTCCTGGATGGCCAAGGTGCTGCTTTATCCTTTCGGTACCCGCTCCAATATGGTTCTGTTGGGTTTCATCCTCGTCACCGCTATCTTCTCGGCCTTCATTTCCAATACGGCTACTGCTGCAATGATGCTGGCCTTTCTGGGTCCTGTGCTGCGTGTGCTGCCGGCCAACGGCAAGGGACGCACAGCCCTGGCGATGGCCATCCCGCTGGGTGCCAATATCGGTGGTATGATGACACCCATCGGCACGCCCCCCAACGGCATTGCCATGAAATATCTGAACGCGTCGGCTGCAGAGGGCGGTCTCGACATGGGACTCACCTTTAGCGACTGGGCCGTCCGTATGGTTCCCATCACCCTCGTTGTGCTCCTCATCGGCTGGATTGTCATCATGTGGCTCTTCCCGTTCAGGGACAAACATATCAAGCTCGAGATTGACTCCAAACTCAAGAAAGGCTACAAGACGTGGATGGTGTCCATCGCCTTTGTACTCACCGTCGTTGTGTGGTTCACGGGTGCCTGGAATGGTATCAACGCCAACGTGGCAGCCTTCCTGCCCATCATGCTGCTCTGTATGACAGGCATCATCTCCAAGCGGGATCTGCAGTCCATCGACTGGTCGGTGCTCTGGATGGTGGCCGGCGGTTTCGCCCTGGGCCTCGGCTTCAACAAGTCAGGTCTGGCTCACGATCTCGTCAATGCCATTCCTTTTGCCGAATGGTCGCCTCTTGCCGTCATTATCGGAGCCGGTCTCATCTGCTGGCTGCTCTCCAACTTCATCTCCAACTCGGCTACTGCGGCACTCCTTGTGCCCATCCTCTGTGCTGTAGGTATAGGCATGGGTGATGCTCTTGCACCTGTTGGCGGCAATATGACACTGCTTATCGGCATTGCAATGGCAGCCTCCCTCGCTATGACACTCCCCATCTCCACGCCTCCGAATGCGCTCGCCGCTTCTACGGGCTTTGTATCCCAGAGCGACATGGCCAAGGCCGGATTCCTTATCGGTGTCCTTGGCGGCGTAGTGGGTTACCTGATGCTCATCTTCTTGTTCAGTTAATCTCGACCGGGCGGTCAGCCCGGCCGGCACCGAATACAAGTTGTCGCGCGTACCTTATTATATATAGGGTGCGCGCGATTATTAGTGTGCCCGGCCGTTTTCCGTTTTTGTAATCAGATTATCCCTTTTTTATCGAATTATTATCATTTTGCTTACCAAATGTGCCATCGATGCGTATATTTATTCAAAAATCCTTTAAAAATAATGATTTTTTGAAATTTTTTCTTCAAAAATTTGGAAATTTGAAATAAACACCTTATCTTTGCATCGCAAAAAGTCAGAAAAAATCATTTTTTCAAACTTTCTGACATTTTTAACTTTTGCAATACAAAGTATAATATAACAAACTATATCAAACATCCAAAACTTCAAAAAAAATGAAAGCATCTGAAGTAATTGCAAATTTGGAGAAAAGATTCCCCAATGAACCTGAGTACATTCAGGCAGTGTCCGTTGTTTTGAACTCCATCGAGGAGGAATACAACAAGCATCCCGAATTCGAGAAGGCCAACCTGATTGAGCGGCTCTGCATTCCCGAGCGTATCTATCAATTCCGTGTGACCTGGCAGGACGACAATCACGTAATCCATACCAACATGGGTTACCGTATCCAGCACTCCAACGCCATCGGTCCCTACAAGGGCGGTCTCCGTTTCCACCCCTCTGTGAACCTTTCGATTCTCAAGTTCCTTGCTTTCGAACAGACCTTCAAGAACTCGCTCACAACCCTTCCCATGGGCGGCGCTAAGGGTGGTTCCGACTTTGACCCCGCCGGCAAGTCCGATCCCGAAATCATGCGTTTCTGTCAGCAGTTCATGAGTGAGCTTTATCAGTATATCGGTGCTGACGTCGATGTTCCTGCAGGAGATATCGGCGTAGGCGGTCGCGAAATCGGCTACCTCTATGGTATGTACAAGAAGGTGACCCACGCCTACACGGGAGTTCTCACCGGCAAGGGTCTCAGCTTCGGCGGTTCGCTGATTCGTCCCGAGGCTACCGGCTACGGTAACATCTACTTCCTCCAGGAAATGCTCGCTACCAAGGGTATCGACATTGAGGGTAAGACCATCGTGGTTTCCGGTTCCGGTAACGTTGCCCAGTACACCATCCAGAAGGCTATGCGTCTCGGTGCCAAGGTTGTTACCTGCTCCGACCACAACGGCTACGTTTACGATCCCGAAGGATTCACCGAGGAGAAACTCGCCTACCTTATGGAACTCAAGAACGTTCGCCACGGCCGTGTGAAGGAATATGCCGAGCACTTCGGTCTGAAGTATGTGGCCGGTGCGCATCCCTGGGGTGAAAAGTGCGACATTGCCCTGCCCTCTGCCACCCAGAACGAGATCAACGAAGAAGAGGCAAAGACCCTCGTTAAGAACGGCTGTTTCGCCGTCAGCGAAGGTGCCAACATGCCCTCTACGCCCGGTGCCATCAAGGTATTCCAGGAGAGCGGTTTGCTCTACGCCCCCGGTAAGGCCAGCAACGCAGGCGGTGTGTCTGTTTCCGGTCTCGAAATGGCTCAGAACTCAGTACGCTACTCATGGTCGGCTGAGGAGGTTGACAACAAGCTCCATGACATCATGCGCCAGATCCACGCTTCTTGCGTGAAGTACGGCAAGAACCCCGACGGCTCTATCAACTACGTCAAGGGTGCCAACGTTGCCGGCTTCATGAAGGTAGCCGAGGCCATGATGGCTCAGGGTGTGGTTTAATCCACAATCCTCCCCGCCTTTCGGACGGATTGCAGGTTTGCTCATTGACTTCATCACTTTCCAACAGACCATTCCCTGCTCAGTGTACCTGTAATCCCTCTTTCAGAACGAATCATTCTATCCTCTTTTCAATATTTGACAGAGGGGAGCCCAACGCGAAGTCGGGCTCCCCTTATTGGTTAGCTTTATTTTCTGAAGAATAAGCGGGATTACTTGTAGAATGTCTTGTCGAAGGCTGAGAATTCGTCTTTGCCCTTCACGCAGCGACGCCACCACGCTTGTATGAATCCCAGGCCGTAGCCCATCAGCTGGGTGAAAGCTGCGGGGATGCTGAGCAGTCCTACACGAAGGCTGCGGTTCTTGAGGGCAGAGTCGGCAAAGATGATGAGGGCATAGAGCGCTACGGGTGCCAATGCCGTGAGCCCCAGTATGAGGCAGTTGCGGGAGCAGGGGGCGGAGACAAAGACTGCCGTCAGCAGACTTGCTGCGCTGAGGGTTGTAAGCAGGATGACGCCAAGGGTGAACACCGTAGGCAACAGGTGCACGGCTTTCAGTGTACCGGGATGACGCTTGGTGAGGTTGATGCGGGCGATGCCGCTGTTGTATACCTGCCGGAAGAACTTCTTCAGATCGGTACGCCGCTTGTGCCACACCCACGCATCGGTCAGCAGGCGTGTCGGGTGACCGGCCTCCACGATACGGTAGCTGAAGTCGATGTCCTCGCCGAAACGCATCTTGGAGAAACCTCCCAGTTCGCGCCACACCGTGTCACGCACGCCCATGTTGTAGGAGCGGGGGTAGAACTTGTCCAGTTTGGCACCCTTGCCGCCGCGTATGCCGCCGGTGGTGAAGAAGGAGGTCATCGCGTAACTGATGGCTTTCTGTATGGGAGTGAAGTCGGGATGTGCTGCATCGGGGCCTCCCCAGGCATCGCATTTCGGAACGTGCTGGCCTTCCTTGACGCAGAGGGCGGCATCGGCAGCTGCAAGATAGTCTTGCGGCAACACCACATCGCTGTCGAGCACGATGAACCATTCGCCCCGGGCGCGCTCAGCGCCGAAGTTGCGGCTCTGTCCGGGTCCGCTGTTCTCCTTGTTGTAATAATGCAGGTCCAGTCGGGAGGCATAGCTCTCGCATACTTCGCGGCAGGGCTTCTGCGAACCGTCCTCCACGATGATTACCTCAAAGTCCTGCAGTGTCTGTTGCGTCAGGCTTTCGAGCAGCTCCTGCACCTCGTCCGGGCGGTTATATACGGGAACAATAATGGAATATTTCATGTCTGTTCAGACTTTCTGTTCATTTTCATGCTCGTTTTCTCGCCAAGGCATAGCCGATGCAAGCATCGCTCTGCTCTTTTGGCTTAACGAAAACGTTCGTTTTGTCGCCGCAAAGATACACCTTATTTTGGGAAAAAACAAATTTTCGTTGGCCAAATCTTAAAAAATATTCCGATTGGCCCCCAAAAAGTTCATTCGTTGGTTCACGTTGCCGAAAAAACGCTGAAGACAGCGCAGTTATTGCCGCCACTTGGCGAGGAAGGCGGCGAGGCGATGTTCGGTCTCTTCGCGGAAGGTGACGGAGGCCGGGGCATTGGGATCGAAGAAACGGTGGTTGAGGGCAGCGAGGATGGGGCGCAGTTCCGTCAGGTAGCCAAGAGTCCGTGTGGAGAAGAGAACGTCGCCGAGACGTTCCCAGATGTAATCGACAGCCTGGGGTGAGGGATGGAGCATGTCGGGCGCATAGAAGCGGTAGTCGCGAAGTTCGTCCATCACAATCTCGTAGGCGGGGAAGTACCAGCAATCCTCCGGATGGTCCTTCACAAAGGCCTCGGCAGCGAGCAGGAGCACGGCTTTGGACAACTGGCTGCTGTGGAAGCCGTATTTGGCATAGCGGATGGGGCTGACGGTCACCAGCGTCCGTACTTCGGTATTGCGTTCCCGCAGGAGCTTCCGCGTCTGTTCCAGCCATTCGAGACACTGGGCGACGGTGAGCTCTTCTTCCCGGAAAAGGTTCTGCGGACGTTTCTCGCAGTTGTCAACAATCTCTCCGGTCTCCCGGAGCCGGTAAATATGGTTGGTTCCGAGGGTGAGGAACGCGATGTCCGGCACAAAGGAGGTGCGGGTGACGGTATGGCACACGCTGGCGGGATTGTACATTGTGCCGTAGGGATTGACCTCGGCGGTAAAGTATTGTTCGCAGAATTTCCGTCCGATGCTGTCGGCAAAGCAGGAGCCGGCAAAGAGCAGGCGGCTGCCCGGGTCCACCTTCCAGGCGGGGCTTTGGATTTCAACGGGGGTATTCAGTTTCATATCTTTTCTTTTTGGGAATTCTTCATTCTAAAAAAATGAGCCTCGATTCACATCGAAACTCATTGACATTCATCACTTAATATTTATTTACTAGATCTGTTACTCTTTGCGTTTGTTTTGCTTTGCAAAGATAAGTTCTTTTTTCGAAAAAAACAAATCTTTTGTCTGAAAAATGCATTTTGGGAGAATTTCTTTTCTCAAAAGATGTTTTATAACATAAAAATCAGTATTTTATTCTATTTTTTTGCAGTTAGCAGGGCTTTGGCATTGGCGATGGCCTCGGGGGTGAGGGCCGAGCCTGATAGGAGGCGGGCAATCTCCCCGATACGTTCCTTTCCGTTGAGCCGCGTGATGTGGGTCTGCGTGTCGTCGGCCTCGTCTTCCTTATATATATAATAATGAGTATCGCCCTTCGAAGCGACCTGGGGCAGGTGGGTAATGGTGATGACCTGAATGTGGTGGGCGATGTCCGCCATCACTTCGCCCATGCGGTCGGCAGTTGGGCCGGAGACACCCGTGTCTATTTCGTCGAAGACGATGGTGGGCAGCATACGGGCAGAGGCGATGAGAGCCTTGATGGAGAGCATGAGACGCGAGATTTCGCCGCCGGAAGCCACCTGGCCGATGGAGAGGAGTGGCTGCCGCCGGTTGGCCGAGAAGAGGAATGTGATGCTGTCGGCACCGGAGGGGGAGAAGTCATCGAGCGATTCTATTTGAACCTCGAAACGGACATTGGGCATCCCCAGGTAGGCGACCTTGTCAATGAGGTCTTTTTCGAAAGCCGAAGCGGCTTTGCGCCGGGCCGCGGAGAGGGCTTCGGCATTATGGCGCGTTGCGGTCAGCAGTTCTTTTTCGCGGGCAGCCAGTTCGTCGAGGCGGGCATCACTGCCCTCTAACTGCTGCAGCCTGGCCCCGAGGTCATCGCGCAGGGCGATGAGGGCGGCCACGCTGTCCGCTCCGTGTTTCTTCTGGAGCGAGTAGATGAGGTCGAGTCGGGATTCCACTTCCTCCATGCGCTGCGGGTCGAAACTGATGCGGTCGGTCTGGTTCTCCACATCGCGTGCGATATCGGCGAGGTCGATGGCGTCGGCTTCGAGTCGTTCGGCCAGTTCGTGTATGGCGGGATAGACCGATTCCAGTCGCCTGGCATTGCGGGCCATAGCCGTAACTTCGGCCACGATGTTGGCATCTTCGTTCTGCAGACTGTTGGATATGGCTGCGAGCGACGACTTGATTTCCTCGGCATGTGACAGCAGCGACTGTTCGTCTTCGAGCCGGGTCTGTTCTTCCTCGTCGTCAAGTTTAGCATCTGACAGCTGTTGCCACTGGAACCGCATGTAATCGGCCTCGCGGGCTGTGCGCTGAGCTTCGGCACGGAGGTCGGCTATCTGCCGGCGTACGTCCGTGAGAGCTCTGTAGCTCTCACGATAACGTCCCAGTTCGGCATCGTCGTGCGCCAGGGCGTCAATCACTTCCTGCTGGAAGGTATCGGTGCCCAGCATCAGATTCTGGTGCTGGGAATGGATGTCGATGAGCCGTTCGCCGAGACTCTTGAGCTGAGGCAGCAGCACGGGCGTGTCGTTGATGAAGGCGCGGCTCTTGCCCGCAGCGGTCACTTCGCGGCGGATGATTGTGGCGGAAGGCTCGTATTCGAGGTCACTCGCGGCAAAGAAGGCCGAGAGGTCATATCCTGTGATATCGAAGACGGCCTCGACAACACATTTCCCGGTGCCGGAACGCACCGTTTTGGAGTCGGCACGTCCGCCCAGGATGAGCGAAAGAGCTCCCATGATGATGGATTTGCCCGCGCCCGTTTCGCCCGTCATGACGGTGAAACCCGGCGAGAACTGCATCTCGAGGTGGGAGATGAGTGCGTAATTGTCGATAGTGAGATTTCTGAGCATCGTTATCTGAAACTTGTACTTGAACCTTGAATCCTTAACCCTTGTTTAACCCTATTCTTTGTATTCCTTCTTGATTTTGGAGAGTTGGGAGCTGTAGGTAGGGTAACAGTCGCGAAGCTGCTCATAGACGGAGTTTTTTTCGGACATGGGCGCTTCGGAATAGATGTTGACGAGTTCGTCGAGTTTGCAGTTGATGAAAAGCGAAAGCAGCGGTGTCTTGGCATCCACCGAACGGATATCCTTCAGCACAGGCAGGGATGAGGTGATCTGGTTGCGGCCCTTGTCCATCGACTGGTACATGGCATCGAGGCCCAGCCGGTGGTAGGTGTACCAGAGGTTGCGGAACGGCGCCTGCGACTCGGCCAGCAGAGCCGTGATGACGGCATGCCGGTTGTTGTCGTTGTCGAAGGCTTTCCATCCGGGGTTCTCGGAACTCTGCATGGTGGCCACGATGTTGCTGCACGTCTGAAGGTAGGTCTCACCGCCACGGGGAGAGAAACTGTCGAAGTCGAGGCCCAGTATGAGATAGACATAGTAGGCGCAGACAGCAACAAGTTCGTTGTCAAGCTGGTAGGCATTGTAGTTGAGCATCTGTCCCTCGGTGTAGGTGAAGGTGAGCTGGTTGTCCTTCCAGTTGAGCGTCGGTGTGGTGTAGGACGAATAGTAGACCGGACGCGATGCTTGGACGGTGAGCGAGGCTTTGTAGGTATCGTCGGCAGGCATCGAGGAAATGACAAAGGCAAAGTTGCAGGTAATCTTCTCGGTGACGGCGAACTGCAGCGTGGTCCACTGCTGGTTGCTGATGAGTTCAGTAAGGTCGTTCTGCAGCGTCTCGAAGCGGTCGCGATAGGATGCTTCGAGTTGCTGTACATTGAAGGTAATCTTGGCCTCCAGCTCCTGCGCCTCCAGTGTGGCGGGGAGGAAGGCTGGCATCGCACAGAGGGTGCCCATCAGCCGGCAGAGGACAGCGAATCTTTTCATCAACCAGACTTTCAACTTCCAACTCTCATTTAATCACCTTGTCCTCCAGATTCCATCCCATGATGGCGGATATCTGCGGAATGAGGGTGGAGGCGATTTTACGCTGTCCCTGATAGTTGGGATGCCAGTCGGCCCCCATGTCGCGGTCCTCGGTGACGATGCCGTTCATGGGTTGGGCGAAATGAACATTCCGATCGCCTGCCTGGGCCTCGCGCAAAGCCTGGAGGGCGGTGTGGAGATAGGCTGACGAACTGTGGGGCTCGATGCAGAGGATGGGCACCCCGCTGCCGTATTTGCTGCGCAGACTTGCGATAAGTTTGCCGTAGTTGCCGACATACTGCCAAACCTCCGGGATGGCCGTAGGCGAGAAGTCGTTGGTGCCGAGATTGATCATGATGAGCGAAGGCGTGTAGGCCTTGAAGTCGTAGGTCAGGCTGTCACTCTCGTCGAGGACCCTTTCGTGGCGCACCAGCATGTTGATGTCCTCCATCTGGTTGGGGCTGCCGTACCATCGGCACAATCCCTGTCCGGAATGAGCGCAGAGCACATAGTCGGCATCGAAGTAGCGGGCAATGATCGGAGTGTAGGCGTGGTCGCAGTTCTCGGTCTCGGTGCTGTAGGGCTCCGACGCTTTGGCGGCATCGGCTCCGTAGCCGCAGGTATAGCTGTCGCCGTAGGTCTCGATGAGGCGGGGGCGCAGCGGTATCTTGGCGATGGTTCCCTTGGCATCCAGCAGGATGCGATGAATGGTGACACGGCCGTCCTGTCCCTCGGTGCATTTCTGCAGGCGGAGGGTGTGGGTCTTGCCTTTCAGTTTCTGCGCCAGCACGATGCGTTGCGGTTGGGTATTGTCGATTTTGATTTTTGCCACCCACTGTCCGTCGATGAAGACGTTGTGAAAGGTTTTGCCCCGGGCAGAGGCTTCGATGGCGATGCCGGTTCCGGTGAAGGTACACTGCATCTGGGTGCCTATCCAGTCGTATTGTACGCTGCCGTCGTCACTAACGGCGACACGGCCGATGAAAGTCGCATCGCAGGGAAGCACAACTGTGGCCGCAGCAAATGCCGACGAGCACAGGGAGAACAGAATGATAAAGAGGAAATTTTTCATCGTTTCATCATGCTGAGTTTGATGTTGGTAAGCATTTTCTTGGCCTGTTGAGGGAATTCGCCGTTTATCATCCAGGCATAATAGGTCGGTTCGGATTGGAGCACCTCCTTGACGGGGCGGCCCTTGTGTTTGCCGAAATTGAAGCAGACGCGGTTCTCGCTGTCGTAGATGAAAGTGCCTGTCATGTCGGCAAAATTATTCATCCGGGAGAACCCCTCCAGTCCCTTCACATCGGATCCGATGTCATCGTACCGTTCCAACTGTGCCTGCAGCACCTCCCATGTGGCCCGGGTGTCGGCGTCCGACGAATGGGCGTTGGCAAATCCCTCGGGATTGACATAGAAGCGATAGGCGGCATCGAGGTTGCGGCGTTCCTTCTTGTGGTAGATGTTCTGCACATCGATGTAATGTGCTTTATCGAACAGCGAAATATCACAGCCGGCGCGCAGCATCTCCTCGATGAGCAGGGGCACGTCGAATTTGTTGGAGTTGAATCCCGCGAAGTCGCACCCCGTGAATTCGGTGATGAGCCGGGGTGCCAGCGCCTTGAATGTCGGGGCGTCGGCCACCATTTCGTCGGTGATGCCTGTCAGTCGGGTGATTTCTTCTGTGATTCTGCATTCCGGGTTGACGTAGGAATTGCCGGGTTGCTCCTCGCCGGAGGGCAGGACTTTGATCCACGAAATCTGGATAATGCGGTCGCGGGCAATATTAAGCCCCGTGGTTTCCAGGTCGAAAACCACGAGGGGCCTTGTGAGATGTAGTTTCATGCGTGTGAATTCATTAGAACTCGTTGAGCATCATGGGCATGATGAGCATCAGCAGGTCTTCGTTCTCCTTGTTCTGGACAGGAACGATGAGGCCGGCCCGTGCGGGATCTGACAGCCGGAGTTCAACCTCGTCGGCATTGACGGTGTTGAGAATCTCGATGAGGTAGCCTGCACGGAAGCCAATCTTCATGGGTGCTCCGTCGTAGGTGCAGGTTACCGTCTCGATACCCGAGTGGCTGTAGTCCATGTCCTGCGAAGAAATGGTGAGCAGGTTCTTGTCCAGCTCGAACTTGATTTGGTTGGTGGCCGAGTTGGCGAACACCGAGATGCGGCGCACAGCATTGACAAAGACCTGACGGTCGATGATCATGTGGTTGATATTGTTCTTCGGGATAACGGCCTCATAGCGGGGGAACCGGCCCTCGATGAGACGGCAGGTAATCTGATAGCCGCCCACGGTAATGCGTGCACACTTCTCGTCCCAGTCGATGATGGCGTCCTCCATGTCCTTGGAGATGGAGTTCTTGATGAGGGTGGCGGGCTTCTTGGGAAGGATGAAGCAGGATTCGAACCCGGGTTTCACGCTGTTGTTGATGAGGCGTACGAGTTTTTTCGAGTCTGAAGCCACGAAGACGATGTGCTCGGGTTTGATGTCGAAATAGATGCCGTTCATGACAGGACGGAGGTCATCGTCGGCGGTGGCGAAGATGGTGCTCTGTATGCCGCTCAGCAACGTCTGGGCCGAAAGTTCGAGATGGGAAGCGCCCTCGCTGAGGGGCTTGGGGAGGGGATACTCCTTGGCATTCTCGGCAATGAAGTTGTATTTGCCGTTCTGATAGTGGACAAATATCTCGAGGTTGTCGTCATCTACCTCAAAGAGCAGCGTCTGCTGGGGCATCTCCTTGATGGGGTCGATCAGCGTCTTGACAGGCACAGCAAACGAACCTTCCCCCGTCACGTTTTCAATCGTGGTGGAGGTGACAATGGTGGTGTCGCCATCGGATGCCGTCATCGTGAGGATGCCGGGCTGAACCTGGAACAGGAAATTGTCCAGGATGGGCATGGAGTTTTTGCTGATTAAAACATGGCTGATCGTAGTCAGGTGGCTGAGGAGATCAGAGCTGAGGACTTCGAATTTCATACTATATTGTTTTTAAAATTGTTTATAATTGATTTATTGGGGCAAATATACGGAATTTTTCTTGAAGTTGCAAATGTTTTGGCAAGATTTTTTTCTTTTTAGTATATTTTAAACGGAAGAAGGGGTAAAAAGCGGTGACAAAGGAACAAAAAAGTGCTGCAGAAGGGAATCCGCAGCACAGAAAAAGAAGATTTCGGGGATGAAAAATGCGCACCCTTCAAATGCGGGAAAGGACGGTCTTGAGGTAGAGCCACATCTTGGGAACGGATGCGATGAGGCAGCGTTCCTCCGGGGTGTGGACATCCTTCAGCGTGGGGCCGAACGAAATCATGTCGACATCGGGATACTTGGTGAGGAAAAGACCGCACTCCAGGCCGGCATGGATAGCCAGAATCTCGGCTTTTTCGTGGAAGAGTTCCTCATAGACATCGGAACAGATCTTGACTATCGGCGCCGCGGGGTTGGGATTCCAGCCGGGATAGCCGTCGCTCTGACGCACCTCGGCTCCGGCCAGTTCGAATACCGTTTTTACCATGAGCGCGATTTCGGCCTTCTGGCTCTCGATGTTGGAGCGTTGGGAGGTTGCCACGTCGATGAAACCGGGACGGTTCATCTTGACGGAGGCCAGGTTGGTGGAGGTCTGAACCAGATTCTCCATCGTGTGGCTCATGGCGTAGACGCCGTGGGGACAGGCGATGACGGACTTGAGAAGCTTGTCTGCCACACCCTGTTCGATGACGGTCTGGGGGGTGTCGGCAGTCTGGATGATGAATTTCACACCGTCCTCCACATTGCGGTATTCTTCCTCGACGCTGGCTGCAAACCGGTTCAGTTCGGCCACAACAGCATCCTTGCGCGACATGGGGATGCCGATAAGGGCTTCCGCCTCACGAGGAATAGCATTGTGCTTGTCGCCGCCGTGGAAATCACTCAGCACCGTCGTGTCGGGCTGGGCAGCCAGGAAGCGCGCCAGGAGTTTGAGGGCATTGGCGTGTCCCTCGTGAATCTGTCCGCCGGAATGGCCGCCCTTGAGGCCTTCGACCGAAATACGGGCATAGAAGAGATTGGCGGGGGCGGGAATAGCGGCATAACGGAATGTGGCCATGGTGTCCTGGCCGCCCGCACATCCGATGTAGAGCAGATTGTCCTCTTCCGAGTCGAGGTTGATGAGGATTTTGCCCTTCAGTACTCCGGCCTTGAGATTGTTGGCACCCGTCATGCCGGTCTCCTCGTCATAGGTGAAGAGGGCTTCCATGGGACCGTGTTCGAAACTGTCGTCGGTCAGCGCAGCCAGACCGAGCGCTACGCCGAGGCCGTCGTCGGCCCCCAGTGTCGTACCCTTGGCACGCAGCCACTCGCCGTCGATGACGGTCTGGATGGGGTCGTTGTCGAAATCTATCTCAACACCTTTCACCTTTTCGCAGACCATATCCATGTGACCCTGAATGGTGACCACCGGATGGTTCTCGCGACCGGGCGTGGCTGGTTTGCGCATAATGACGTTGCCGGTTTCATCCACTTCGCACTCCAAACTGTGCTTTGCGGCGAAGTCGACGAGCCATTTGCGAATCTTGTCTTCTTTCTTTGAGGGACGAGGCACTTTGGTTATCTCGTCGAAGATGCTCCATACGTTTTTGGGGGCTAAATCTTTAATTTCCATAGAATTGCTGTATAAAAATACTTAAAAATGAGTTTCCTCGTTATAAAAAAATACAAAGCGTGACGCTGAGTCAAAGAAAACTATTATCTTTGCAGTTGCAAAGTTACGACAATGCGACGAAAAAAACAAATATTTTTGGTTTTTTTATGCAAAAATCGTACTTTGCGTCAAAATTTAAGTAACTTATGTGGCAAACAATCGTCATTTCGCTCCTCTTTGTGGGTTTGGCATTGGCTCTGTTGGCGGTGAAGGTAATTTTCGTCAAAGACGGTAAATTCCCCAACACCCATGTCTCCGGTTCGAAGGCTATGCGCGACCGCGGCATTCACTGCAACGAGACGCAGGACTGGGAAGAACAGCACCGCACCGGTCTCTACAAGGACACGCAGGTGACGAAAATCAAAGACTGAACAGAAACTTATCAAAATATTTAATATAATATGAAAAAACATTTTACTATTGCTGCCGTAGCTGTTATGATGGCTGCTGCAATTACCGGTTGCCAGTCGAATGGCTCACAGAGCAGTGAGGTGGTTCGCACAGTTGCCTTGAGCGACACGATGAAACTGCCAATTGCCTACATCAACGTGGATTCGCTGTTGCTGAACTACAACTATGCGAAAGACATGAACGAGGAATTTGTCAAGAAGGCCGAGGACGCCCGCAGTCGTGTGAACGCCCAGATGCAGCGTTTCCAGAAGGATTACAATGACTTCCAGCGCAAGCTCCAGACCAATGCCTTCCTGAGCGAAGACCGTGCCAAGCAGGAAGCCTCCCGTCTGCAGGACCGTCAGGTGGAGATTGAGAAGCTGCAGGAACAGCTTCAGCAGGAGCTCAACGTACAGCAGGCCCAGATGAACATGCGTCTCAACGACACAGTTCGCACTTATCTGCGCGAGATGAACGAGGTGAAGAAGTATGAGCTGATTCTTTCCAACACGATGTACGACAACATCCTCATCGACTTCCCCAAGTATGACATCACCGGCGAGGTAATCGAGGCGCTCAATGCCCGCTACGCCAAGAATCAGGCTGCGAAATAATACTCATATTAAGTAAAAACGGAAATCCCCGGCAGAGCATTCTGTCGGGGATTGTCTTTATTGTTTCGGAGCTCTCCGAAAGCGGAGGGGCTCACCTATAACCGTTAACCTATAAACGTTAACCTATAACCTATAACCTATAACCGAGGCAGGTCCTTAGCCGGTGAAGCATCCTTCTGACGTATCTCCACGTGTCGTACCTTGCCCGAGATGGTCTTGGGCAGTTCGTCGACAAACTCGATGACGCGTGGGTACTTGTAGGGAGCCGTTACGCGCTTCACGTGATTCTGAATCTCCTTGGCAAGGGCATCGCCGGCCTTGTCGCGGTAGGAGGGAGCAAGCACGATGGTGGCTTTGACCACCTGGCCGCGCACGGGATCCGGCACGCCGGTAATCGCACATTCCATCACAGCCGGATGCGTCATGCAGGCCGATTCCACCTCGAAGGGGCCGATACGGTAGCCCGATGACTTGATGACATCGTCGGCACGTCCTACAAACCAGAAGTAGCCGTCTTCGTCGCGGTTCACGACGTCGCCTGTGTAGTAGATGCCGTTGCGGTGGGCCAGTTCCGTAATCACGGGGTTGTGGAAATATTCCTTGAAGAGGCCAAGCGGTTTGCCCTTGTCGGTGCGGATGACCAGCTGGCCGTTTTCGCCGGGTTTGCAGCTTTCGCCGCGGTCGTTGAGCACATCCACTTTGTACTGCGGACCTTCCACGCCCATCGATCCCGGGCGGGGAGTTACCCAGGGGTAGGTGGCGATGGAGAGCGTTGTCTCGGTCTGGCCGTAGCCTTCCCTGAGCTGGATGCCCGTGAGCTGTTCCCACTGCTGATAGACGGTGGGATTCAGGGCCTCGCCCGCAATGGTGCAGTAGCGCAGGTGCGAGAGATCGTATTTACTGAGGTCTTCGCGTATCATGAAACGGAAGACTGTGGGAGGTGCGCAGAACGATGTGATTTTGTAGTCCTGAATGACCTGCAGCAGTTTGTCGGCTTCGAATTTGCCGTCGAAGTCATAGACGAATATCGTGGCTCCGAATATCATCTGCGCATAGAACTTGCCCCATACCGCCTTGCCCCAGCCGGTGTCGGCCAGCGTGAGGTGAAGCGAGGTTTCGTCGAGGTTGTGCCAAATGCCCGTGATGATGTGTCCCAGAGGATAGGTGAAGTCGTGGACCACCATCTTGGGTTCGCCCACGGTGCCCGACGTGAAATACATCAGCATCGAGTCGGAGTTCTTGTTCACATATTCGGGACGTTCGAATTTGGGAGCGGCGTTGACACCCTTCCAGAAGTTGAGCCACCCTTCCGCATATTCCGGACCGATGGAGATGCGGTACTGGAGTGAGGGAGAGGTCGGCATGGCATCGTTGATATGTTTCATCACCAGCGAATCGCCGCAGGCTATGATGGCGCGAATACCGGCCGAGTTGCAGCGATAAGCCACGTCGTAGCCTGTCAGCAGGTGGGTGGCGGGAATGACGATGGCCCCGATTTTGCAGAGTGCCACCATGCAGTACCACCATTCGATTCTGCGTTTCAGGATGAGCATCACACGGTCGCCCTTGTCGATGCCGAGGCTGCGGAGATAGGCGGCCACCTGGTCGCTCTTCTCTTTGTATTGGGCATAGTTGACGTGCAGGATGCCGCCCTGGTCGTTGGTCCAGAGGATGGCTTCTTTCTGCGGGGCAATGCGGGCCCACTCGTCAACAACGTCGTATCCGAAATTGAAATTCTCGGGAACTTCAACCTTGAAGTTCTGCATGAAGTCTTCGTAGGAGGAGAACTTAGTCTGTCTGAGAAATCTTTCTACCATAAATATCGTTTTTGACACCGCAAAGATACACCTTATTTATTATATATGGAACCCAAAGGGCCGGAAATGAGAGATATTTATCGTTTATTGTGCAAGGACGGGGCCGTTTGGGGAAGAAGAAGTCGCGAATTTAACAAATAATAAGAAATCGCCCCCTGTCCTGAGCCGGGCGGGGAGCGACGGGGCGATTCTCAATAGAGGAATGCTAAAAAGTGTTTAGAATTCCTTAAAAGAATATCAGCTGCACGATGATATAGATGGGCAGGCAGATGACGAGCGAGAACTTGAGCATGTAGCCGAAGAAGGACGGCATCTTGATGCCCGACTGCTCGGCGATGGACTTGACCATGAAGTTGGGGCCGTTGCCGATGTAGGTGAGCGCGCCGAAGAAGACGGCTCCTACGGAGATGGCCTTGAGCAGAATCTCGTCGATGCCGGCCACGAGGGTCGCCGTCTCCGAAACGGGCAGCGTGGTGGCTGTGGCGTGGAATACCATCGCCGTGGGCGCATTGTCGAGGAAGGCCGAGAGGGTGCCCGTGCTGTAGAAAAACTGCCAGGGCTCGCTCACGGGCAGCGGATTCTGCTGGAGGAAGAGCAGGGCGGGAGTCATCGTGGCGAAGATGCCGCAGAAGACGCACGCAACCTCGAGGATCGGGGTCCACGAGAAGTTGTTGGCCACACGTGTCTGGCGCTTGGTGGTCAGCATGCTGAGCACAATGATGGCGATGAAGGCCCACTCGCGCAGCAGCTTGAGGTAGAACGGAGCGTCGTGTTCGCCCATCGAGGGGATGTACTTCGGGTTGATGAACATGGTGGAGGCGATGACGCAGAGCAGCCACACGATGTTGATAAGGCCACCGAGGGAGATGCCCGTGGTGTGCGTGTTGTCGGCCTCGATGTTCTCCTTGGGCTCACGCTTGTAGTACCACGTGTCCATCGCGAAGTAGGTGCCCAGCAGCAGAAGGCCCGTCACGGCCCACTCAGGCGTCAGGTTGAAGAACCATGTGAAGTCGGCACCCTTCTGGAAAAGCAGGAAGAGCGGCGGGTCGCCGAGCGGAGTGAGCAGGCCGCCGCAGTTGGCCACCACGGCAATGAAGAACAGGATAGTGTGCGCCTTGTACTTGCGCTCGCTGATGGTCTGGATGAGCAGGCGGATCAGGAGCATGGCGGCGCCTGTGGTGCCCATAAAGGATGCCAGCACCCAGCCGATGGCCAGAATGCAGGTGTTGGTCAGAGGCGTGGCCTTCAGGTCGCCCTTGATGCGGATGCCGCCGGTGGTCACGAACAGCGCCATGAGGAGCAGGATGAAGGGGATGTAGTCATAGATCATCTGGTGCTCCAGGTCGTGGCTCATGCCGTTGAGACAGAGCCAGATGCCGACGGGAACGCCCAGGATGAGCGACACGTAGAGTTTGTGAAGGTTATGCTCCCACCATTCTTCGGCCTTCGTGAGCGGCAGGATGGCGATGCACAGCAGCTGGACCACAAAGGGCACGAGCAGCAGAATCGGAATTTGAACTTGATCCATAAATATAGGGGGTGTTATTTGTTTTGTTGTCAGTCGAGCTTGAGCACGGCCAGGAAGGCGGTCTGGGGTACTTCGACACGGCCGATCTGTTTCATGCGTTTCTTGCCGCGCTTCTGGGCTTCGAGCAGTTTGCGTTTACGCGACACATCGCCGCCGTAGCACTTGGCCGTCACATCCTTGCGCACCTGTTTGATGGTTTCGCGGGCAATGATTTTGGCACCGATGGCGGCCTGTACGGCCACATCGAACTGCTGGCGGGGAATCAGGTCCTTGAGTTTCTCGCACATCCTGCGGCCGAAGGGAACCGCATTGTCGCGGTGGGTGAGCGTCGAGAGGGCATCGACAGGTTCGCCGTTCAGGAGGATGTCGAGTTTCACGAGGTCGGAGGGACGGTAGTCGTGGATGTAGTAGTCGAACGAGGCATAGCCCTTCGAGATGGACTTGAGTTTGTCGTAGAAATCAATCACGATTTCGCCCAGCGGCAGGTCGAACAGGATTTCCACACGTCCGCCCGAGATATAGGTCTGTTTCACAAGCACGCCGCGTTTGTCGAGACACAGTTTCATGATGGGGCCTATGAAATCCGTCACCGAGATGATGGTGGCACGGATGTAGGGTTCCTCGATGTGCTCAATCATTGTGGGGTCGGGCATGCCCGAGGGGTTGTGAATCTCGGTCATCGTGCCGTGTTTGTCGAACACATGGTAGCTCACGTTGGGCACCGTGGTGATGACCTCCATGTTGAATTCGCGGTCCAGGCGTTCCTGTACAATCTCCATGTGGAGCAGCCCCAGGAAGCCGCAGCGGAATCCGAAGCCGAGGGCTAACGACGATTCGGGGGTGAAGGTGAGCGAGGCATCGTTGAGCTGCAGTTTCTCGAGCGAGGAACGCAGGTTCTCGAAGTCCTCGGTCACGATGGGGTAGATGCCCGCAAAGACCATGGGCTTGACTTCCTTGAAACCCTCGATGGCGTGGCTGCACGGGTTCTTCTGATGGGTGATGGTGTCGCCCACCTTGACCTCGGTCGAGGTCTTGATGCCCGAACAGATGTAGCCCACATCGCCGCAGTACACCGCGTCACGGGGCTCAAAATCCATGCGCAGGATGCCCACCTCGTCGGCGTCATATTGGCGTCCGGTATTTACGAAGGCCACCTTGTCGCCTTTGCGTAGCGTACCGTTCACAATCTTGTAGTAGGCAATGACACCGCGGTAGCTGTTGAAGACCGAGTCGAAGATGAGGGCCTGGAGCGGGGCCTCCGGGTCGCCCTTGGGGGCGGGAATGCGTTCCACGATGGCTCTCAGTATTTCATCCACACCCAGACCTGTCTTGCCCGATGCGCGGATTATCTCCCCGCGGTCGCAGCCCAGAAGCTCCACGATTTCGTCCTCCACCATCTCGGGCATTGCGCTCTCGAGGTCGCATTTGTTGATGACGGGAATGATGGCCAGGTCGTGTTCGATGGCCATATAGAGGTTGGAAATGGTCTGGGCCTGAATGCCCTGTGTGCCGTCGACGATGAGCAGTGCGCCCTCGCACGCGGCGATTGAGCGTGAAACCTCGTAGCTGAAGTCCACATGGCCGGGAGTGTCAATCAGGTTCAGCACATATTTCTGCCCGTCCTGTATATAATCCATCTGGATGGCGTGGCTCTTGATGGTGATGCCGCGCTCACGCTCCAGGTCCATGTTGTCAAGTATTTGGGCCTGCATCTCGCGCTCGGCCACTGTCTTGGTCTGTTCCAACAGGCGGTCGGCCAGGGTGGATTTGCCGTGGTCGATGTGGGCGATGATGCAGAAGTTTCTGATATTTTGCATAAATTTGAATTTCGGGTGCAAAGATACACATTTTTTCTGAAACCACCAATTTTTCCGAAAGAAAAATGAAATTTACTGTGCTTTCCCGGATTGAATCTCCCTCTTATCCTCCCGTTTGAGGCATGACGGGAAGCGGTTGTGAGTAAAAATCGGTGCCGTTGTGCATGATTTTTCGGATTTTCTCCAGTATATCTCGCAGGTGAAGGTCTCATAGGACGGATAATAATCCTCGGCATTGAGCAGAGACGTTATTGATAACAATGAAATAAGAATATTTTTCTCGGCTCACCTGCAAAACCGCGTGGATTAGCCGAAAATCATGACCAGTCTGAAGATGAAGAACGTTTTCGTTAAGCCAAAAGAGCAGAGCGATGCTTGCATCGGCTATGCCTTGGCGAGAAAACGAGCATAAAAATGAACGTTTTCGTTAAGCCAGATGACCAAAACCATGCTTGCATGAGTTTTGGCATGGCGGGAAAACGAGCATAAAAATGAACGTTTTCGTTAAGCCAGATGACCAAAACCATGCTTGCATGAGTTTTGGCATGGCGAGAAAACGAGCATGAAAATGAACTGATCAGGAGAGGTCTACCATTGCAAATGGCGGAAGTTGACAATGCCGTTGTCTGCCTGCGGATTCTCTTGTTGCCCGTCATAGACCACAGCGGTCTTCAGCAGCCGTTCCTTCAGCAGAGGGCGCAGGTAGTTCAGGTTG
>Ga0326513_10000586_pt1 | contig 31260 bp, 25 predicted proteins | sample 2_2465_0518_D_FD_203654 | JGI IMG/M metagenome (GOLD analysis project Ga0326513, IMG submission 203654) | Bovine rumen microbial communities from UC Davis, California, United States - 2_2465_0518 | ecosystem: Host-associated > Mammals > Digestive system > Stomach > Rumen | place: USA...
TAGTTATACCGTGTGGGTTCAAGTCCCACTTTCCGCATAACAGTTAAGAAGCAGGTCGATACGACCTGCTTTTTTCATGTTTGACGGAGAGGGGACTTGAACCCAAGAGCCCTGCGGGCTCCGGTTCAAGGTCTACGCTTCGCTCCGGTCGGCGCTAAGCGAACGTCCCCCGGACGTTCAGCGCCACTTTCCGCATAACAGCTAAGAAGCAGGTCGATACGACCTGCTTTTTTCATGTGTGACGGAGAGGGGACTTGAACCCAAGAGCCCTGCGGGCTCCGTTTCAAGGTCTGCGCTTCGCTCTTTTTATATTTTGACAAACATCGCTTTATATTCTACAATTATCCCGTTATGCGATCTTTCGCATAGCGGTCAATTTTGCTTAAGAGGTGAGTCGGTCGTGGCATATAAGAATAGCGGCGGAAAACAGAATAAATGGTATCTGTACGCGCTGACTGCTGCGGCTGCAGTCGGTACTGCGGTGGCGATCTATCAGCTGGAGAAGAAGCGCGCCGCGAAGAAACGTGCCGACTATGACAGGCTATGTGAGATCCGCCGTCTGCGGCGTGCACAGCAGAGCATGAAAGAACCGCCTCCCGAGGAAACGAGCGTTCCGCCTGAAGATTACGTTATACCGGAGGAAAGCGTTCATGCAGAGAACAGCAACGAGTCACCTCCCGTAGAAACAAAACTTTCACTTGTAGAACCCGGCGTTCCTGAATCGATCGAACCTGCAGGGGAGAACGGGCCGCAGGAAGAAGACACGGACTCCTGGCTGGAAGAAGAATTGTCGAAACGTGCCGCGGAAGTTAAGGATCTGAATGATCCGGATACCGGCGATGTGCCGCGGTTCCGCATTGAGATTCCTCCCGAAAAGAAGGAGGAAAAGGAAGAGAAGAGACCTCAGCCGGTTCGTCAGGAGATCCCCGAATTGAAGGATACGCGATCGGGCACTGAGATTCTGATGGAAAGAGTTTCGAAGACGAAAGCATGGCTTGTCGAGAAGGACGATGATGGTATCGAACGGAAGCATTCCGTATCGATCGTTCTGACTAATATGCCCGAGGACGTTGAGAATGACGATATGTATGACGAAGAAGAATTCGTCTCCGAGGAGGATGACGTTTTTGCTTCGCCAAACGGTAGCGAAGAAGATGAGGGCAGTCTCATCGGTGAATTGGAAGCCGTGCTCTTTGCGATGGGAGAGCCGCTCGGCACCGCAAGGCTTGCCGACGCGATACAGAAGTCGAAGGAGGAGACGGAAAAACTTCTCCGTAAGCTGAAGGACAGCTACAACGATCCGGAATCCGGCATTCGTCTGATGGATCTGGAAGGATCCTGGCAGCTCTGCACAAAGGAGCAGTACTTTGAGAAATTAAAGGAGTTCGGCAGCGAGGGCGAGAAGCCGCAGCTGACGGATGTTGTCATGGAAACGCTTTCCATCATTGCCTGCAAGCAGCCGGTGACGAGATCTCAGATCGAGAAGATACGCGGTGTAAGCTGTGAACATGCGGTGTCGAAGCTTCTTGATTATGAACTGATCGAGGAGAAGGGCAGGCTGGAGATTCCGGGAAAGCCGATCATACTCGGAACGACCGATAAGTTTCTCCGTTACTTCGGCATGGAATCGATCAGCGAGCTTCCGGTCCTTGATCCGGTGCAGATCGAAGACTTCAAGATGGAAGCGGAAGCAGAGGTCCGCAAGGCCGATAATGTTGCCGATGTCTGAGCAAGTGTTTTCGGATCATTTATAAAAAGAAGATCACGTAGCGCCGGAAATAGCGTTCCGTGATCTTTTTTGGCGTCATTTTCAGAAAAAACAAAAAAGTCAGAAATAAAAAAGGATTTAAGGGATAAGATGCCGTATATATAGATTAGACAGTATTACCATCAGTGGTAAACGGCAGCGTTTTTGTCGTCGCCACATGTGACGGATGGAGGTGTCTTATGACCATCAGGGAAAATATAGAACAAAATGAGCTTCAGAACCTGAGTCCCTTTGCTGCGGCAAGTGTCCGCACGCGCGGACGAGAGCTGTTCGAAGAGCCCTGTGATGTACGTACCGAATTCATGCGTGACCGTGACAGGATCCTTCATTCGAAAGCTTTCCGCCGGTTAAAGGATAAGACGCAGGTGTTTTTGTCACCACAGGGAGATCATTACCGCACGAGACTCACACACACACTGGAAGTCTCGCAGATCGCGAGAACAGTAGCCAAAGGTCTTCGCCTTAATGAGGATCTTGTGGAAGCTATCGCGCTCGGACATGATCTGGGGCATACGCCCTTCGGGCACGCCGGTGAACGGGCACTGAACAAGCTGTCGCCCTACGGCTTCAAGCATTATGAACAGAGCCTCCGTGTAGTGGAGCGTCTGGAGAAAAACGGACAGGGGCTAAATCTGACCTGGGAAGTCAGGGACGGAATCGTCAATCATCAGATGGATACGATTCCCGCGACGCTGGAGGGCAAGATCGTCCGTCTGGCGGACAAGATCGCCTATATCCATCATGATATGGATGACGCGCAGCGGGCCGGGATCATCAGCGAGGACGATATTCCGATCACGATCCGTATGACACTCGGGTATACGACGAAGGAACGGCTCAACACCTTCGTGATCGATATGATCAACAGCAGTGAAGGCAGGAACGACATCTGTCAGTCACCGGAGGTCGAAGATGCCATGAGGATGCTGCGGAAATTGATGTTCCAGGATGTTTACACAAATCCGGTCGCGAAATCCGAAGAGATCAAGGTCGGACGGATGCTGACCCACATGTTTGATTATTACCGGAACAATCCGGAATTGATGTCCTCCGAGTACCGGAGACTGATCACAGAAGGCGAACCGGTGGAGCGGGTCGTGTGCGATTATATTTCCGGCATGACTGACCAGTTCTGTGTTAATAAATTTAAAGAGATCTATGTCCCCAAATCATGGGACATCTTCTGATCTCCGCAGTACCATTCGATAAGGAGTAATAATGCGATATACCGATGAGGTTATTGAAAATGTCCGCGAACACAATGATATCGTGGATGTAATCTCCGAGCACGTGAAGCTGCAGAGGCGTGGGAATTCTTATGTAGGGCTATGTCCCTTCCATAACGAAAAAACGCCTTCCTTCAACGTGAGCCAGGATAAACAGATGTATTACTGCTTCGGCTGTCAGGCCGGCGGCAACGTTTTTTCCTTTGAGATGCAATATAACAATTACACCTTCCAGGAGGCGATGCAGGTGCTTGCCGAAAGGGCCGGCATTGAACTGCCGCAGTCGGAACCAAGCGCGGCGCAGAAGGAGAAGGCATCAAAGGACGCGATGCTGCGTGAGATCAACAAGACCGCTGCCGAACATTTCTACGTGAAGATGAAAAGGCCGGGCGGCGAGAAAGCCGCAGCCTATCTGAAGGGACGCGGACTTACGGACGAAACGATTCGGAATTTCGGACTCGGCTATGCCGGAAAAGGCGGCAACGAGCTGTATAACCTTATGAAGAAGAAGGGCTATCCGGATCAGCTTCTGAAGGAATCGGGACTTTTTCACTATGATGAAAAACGCGGCTTTACCGATACGTTCTGGAACCGCGTCATGTATCCGATCATGGATAAAAACAGCCGCGTCATCGGCTTCGGCGGCCGTGTGATGGGTGACGGTGAACCGAAGTATCTGAATTCACCGGAGACACCGATCTTCAATAAAAGGATGAATCTCTACGGACTGAATTACGCGCGCAGAACAAGGCGGCGCAATTTCATTATCTGTGAAGGCTATATGGACGTGATCTCGATGCACCAGGCCGGTTATACCAATGCCGTGGCCTCGTTGGGAACGGCACTGACGCCGGAACAATGCAATCTGATGAAGAGGTTCACCAAGGAAGTTCTGGTCATCTATGATATGGACGGCGCCGGCGTGAAGGCTGCCATGAGAGCGATCCCGATGCTGAGGAGCGCGGGACTTGCCACAAAGGTCGTCAACTTAAGACCGCACAAAGACCCCGATGAGTTTATCAAGACAGAAGGTGTGGAAGCCTTCGAAAAGCGGCTGGAAGAAGCGGAGAACAGCTTCCTCTTCATGATCCGGATGAAAGAGCGGGATTATGATATGAAGGACCCGCAGGGCTTCTCTGATTTTCTCCATGAGGTCGAGAAGATGCTGGGGAATATTGAGGATGAGATCGAGCGAACCAGTTACCTGAAGGCAGTCGCCCACCGGTATCAGATCGATCCGGAGATCCTCCGCAAGGGGATCGGCATGATGGAAATAAAGGGAGGTATCAATGCCTCCTCTGTAAAGCCTTCCATTGAGCGGAAAAGAAACGGTCCGGTGTCCAAAAAGACCGAACTTTCTCTGAAACAGCAGAAGATCCTTCTGACATGGCTTGTCGCTTCGCCGGAATTGATCCGCAAGGTCAGCCTCTATCTGCAGCCGCAGGATTTCAATGAGGGACTTGTCCGCAGAATCGCGGAATATGTCTGGACACATGCCGGAGACGCGAAAATCGGCACCGCCTCGATCGTCAATCAGTTCGAGGACGAGGAGGAACAGTCAAAGGCCATGGCGATCATCAGCGCCGATATGGCAATCGATGATGAGAAGGACAAGCGAAACGCGCTGTTCGATCTGATCTGCCAGATCCGAAAAAACGGCATCGACAACAGAGCCGCCGCCCTTGATCCGACCGATATGGCCGGCCTCATGAAGATCATGAAGGAACGAAGGGAACTGGAGACCTTTATCCAGGGAGGACCGCCTGCCGATCTGCTTTCGTGACGGACCGCCATGACGGCGGAGGTTACGGGACGGCAGGATCAACGGAATCAGCGACGCGATCATAAATTATGAATAATAATGTTTTTAGATAAAGGAGCATATACATGGATAACGATACCGCAAAATTACTTGAGAAAACCAAAAGCCTTCTTGCCGTGGCGAAGAAGAAGAAAAACGCGCTGGAATATCAGGAGATCCTCGATTTTTATGCGGACATGAACCTGAACGAGAAGCAGCTCGCAACGGTCATCAATTACCTGGAAGAGCATGACATCGATGTCCTCCGAATCAGTAACGAAGCGGATGAGAGTAATGACGACGATGTACTCATCATGGAAGAGGAAGGCAGCGAGAACAATGAAGAGGTCGATCTCGAGAATATTGATCTCTCTGTTCCGGAAGGTGTAAGCATCGAGGATCCGGTACGCATGTACCTTAAGGAAATCGGAAAAGTGCCGCTCCTTACCGCGGAAGAGGAGGTCGAACTGGCTCAGAAGATGGAGGCCGGTGATGAGATGGCGAAAAAACGTCTTGCCGAGGCAAACCTCCGACTGGTCGTTTCCATTGCCAAGAGATATGTCGGCAGAGGCATGCTTTTCCTCGATCTGATCCAGGAAGGAAATCTCGGTCTGATCAAGGCCGTAGAGAAATTCGACTACACCAAGGGATACAAATTCTCCACCTACGCGACCTGGTGGATCCGTCAGGCCATCACCCGCGCGATCGCCGATCAGGCCAGAACGATCCGTATTCCGGTGCACATGGTCGAGACGATCAATAAACTGATCCGTGTATCCAGACAGCTCCTGCAGGAGCTCGGCCGGGAACCTACCCCGGAAGAGATCGCGGAGGAAATGGACATGTCGGTGGAACGTGTTCGTGAGATCCTGAAGATCTCGCAGGAACCGGTATCTCTGGAGACACCGATCGGTGAAGAAGAGGACAGCCACCTCGGTGATTTCATTCAGGATGACAACGTACCGGTACCGGCAGACGCGGCAGCCTTCACCATGCTGAAGGAGCAGCTGGAGGAGGTCCTCGGAACACTGACGGAGAGAGAACAGAAGGTCCTTCGTCTGCGTTTCGGCCTCGATGACGGAAGAGCCAGAACACTGGAAGAGGTCGGCAAGGAGTTCAACGTTACACGTGAGCGTATTCGTCAGATCGAAGCCAAAGCGCTCCGGAAGCTTCGTCACCCGAGCCGCAGCAGAAAACTGAAGGATTACCTCGATTAACCGCTATGAGAAATGTTAAATTATCAGACAGACTGGCCGCGGTGGCGGAGATGACCGATCCCGGAGTTAAACTTGCCGATATCGGAACAGATCATGCCTTTCTGCCGGTCAGCCTCTGCCTTACCGGAAAGATCCCGGGAGCGATCGCGGCCGATGTACGGCCGGGGCCTCTGTCAAGAGCGGAGGAGCATATTCGGGAAGCCGGTCTTACAGACGTGATAGAGACCAGACTTTCCGACGGGCTGATGGCCTTTAAACCGGGTGAAGTCAGGGAGATCGTGATCGCCGGTATGGGAGGCCGTTTGATGATCAGGATCCTCACCGATGCGGCCGATGTGACACGTGAACTGAACACGCTGATCCTGGAACCGCAGTCCGAAACGGGAGCACTGCGGAAAAAAATTGCGGAGCTTGGTTTTTGCATCGAGCGGGAGAATATGATCCTGGAGGACGGCAAGTATTATCCGGTGATCCGTGCTGTCAGAGGCGAAACGGGTCCCGTCAGTGATTGCGAGGCGGAGTACGGCCCGCTTCTTTTGAAAGAACAGAATCCGGTACTTCATAAATTTTTGCTGTTTCGAAGAAGGATCCTTCTCGATATCGATCGCAAATTAAAAGAGGCGGGGACGGAAGCCGCATCTTCACGCAGAAAGGAAACGGAGGTGGAACTGCGCCTGATTTCCGAGGCGCTGCAGTATTATGAGATGTAACGATATTATCAAGAAACTGGAAGAAGAATATCCTCTGACTTGTGCGGAGGAGTGGGATAATCCGGGCCTTCTCGTAGGGAGAAGAAACCGCGAAGTCCGGAAGATCTATGTGACGCTTGACGCGACGGAACGGCCCTTAAAAGCCGCGATCGACTGGGGCGCCGATCTGATCATTTCGCATCACCCGCTCCTTTTCAAGAGCGTGAAACAGATCAATGATGATACCTTCATCGGCCGTCGTATCATTGCCATGATCGAAAATGATATTTCTTATTACGCGATGCATACGAACTTTGATGTGCTCGGTATGGCTCATGTCAATGAAAGGCAGCTCGAACTGGCGGATACGAGAGTCCTTGATATTACCAGAGACGAGGACGGTGTTGTCGAGGGTATCGGACGCGTCGGTTATCTTCCCATTGAAATGACCCTGAGCGAGACCGCGGAGTACGTACGGAAGAAGCTGAAACTTCCGACTGTTCGCTGTTACGGCCTGCACGAGGATGCTAACGGGGATATTATCGGTGACGAAGAGGCAGAGAAGATCAGCCGCGTCGCGATCTGCGGAGGCTCCGGGAAGAGCGTTGTAAGTCGTGCGATCGAGGAAGGCGCGCAGGTCCTGATCACCGGTGATATCGATTATCATACGGCCATCGACGCTCTGGCACAGGGGCTTCATATCATTGATGCCGGCCATTACGGCACAGAATATTGTTTCATTGAATATATGACGAAAAAACTGCAGAAGCTGTTTCCTGAGTGCGAAGTGAAAGGCGCGGAGATCCGCCAGCCGTACGCTGTCGTGTGATCAACGGTCCGGATCGCAGGAAGAAATGGGGTGAAGTTTTGGCTGACAGACTTTATAAGGTAACGGTGGGGGATACCGTAACGGAAGTCGCGGAAGGTACTTCGTACGGTGATATCATCGGAAATTACGACGGGGAAGGCGCCGAACGCGCCGTGCTCGTTTATGCCAACGGAATTCTGCAGGAGCTGCCGAAAACGGTCGCGGAGGATGTCCGTCTGGAACCGGTTCTGCTGAAAAGCCGCGTCGGTTTCGATACCTACAAGAGGAGCCTGAATCTCCTCTTTCTGAAGGCACTCTATGACCTTTGCGGCAAAGAGGACGGATTCGGTGTTTTTCTGCATTTTTCCAATGCGAACGGCTATTATTATACGCTGGACGGCAGGGTGGAGGCGTCGGAAGCCCTTGCGGAAAAGGTTGCGGGGCGCATGCGGGAACTCTGTGAGAAGGACATTCCGATCGTGAAGCGTACCGTAAAGACGAGGGAGGCACAGAAGCTCTTCAGCGGCGCGGGACTTCCGGACAAAAAAGAACTTTTCGCTTATCGGCGCGTATCGAGAGTGCCGCTGTACAGCATTGAGGACTATGAGGATTATTTCTACGGCTACATGGTTAGCAGCACTGGTTTTCTGAAGTATTTCGACGTGGCCGCATACGGGAAAGGTCTCGTCCTGGTTCTTCCGGAAGCCGGGGATCCGACGGTCGTCAGACCCTTTGCCGCATATCCGAAGATCTTCCGCGTGCAGGAAATGTCCGAAGAATGGGGCGCGCAGATGGAGATCAATTCGGTCTGCGATCTGAACCGCAGCATCACAATGGGTACGATCGGTCACAAAATGCTCGTTTCGGAGGCGCTGCAGGAGAGCAGGATCTCCGATATCGCCGCCGAGATCAAGGCGAGGGGAAATGTCAAATTTGTGATGATCGCCGGTCCTTCCTCCTCGGGAAAAACAACCTTTTCCAGAAGACTGTCGATCCAGTTATCGGCGCACGGTCTCAATCCGTATCCGATCAGCCTGGATAATTTCTATAAGGACAGGGCACTTTGCCCGAAGAACCCCGACGGTTCCTATGACTTCGAATGTCTGGAAGCGATCGATGTCGATCTGATCCGGGAGGATCTGCAAAAGCTGCTTAAGGGAGAAGAAGTTCTCCTGCCGCGGTTTAACTTTCTGACGGGGCAGCGCGAATTCAAGGATGACCGTCTGCAGTTGAAGGAGAAGGATATTCTGGTGATCGAAGGGATCCACGGCCTGAATAACGCGCTCAGCGATTTTCTTCCCCCGGAGTCCAAATACCGGATCTATATCAGTGCGATGACGCAGCTAAACGTCGATGAACACAACCACATTTCCACGACGGACGGGCGGCTTCTTCGCCGTATGGTCCGCGACAATATGCATCGCGGCACGACCGCGCAGGAGACGATCGCCATGTGGCCTTCCGTTCGAAAGGGAGAACGGGACAATATCTTCCCGCATCAGGAAAATGCCGATACGATCTTCAATTCCGCGTTGATCTATGAGCTTAGTATTCTGAAGACATACGCGGAGCCGCTCCTGTTCCAGATTCCGGAGGGGGTTCCGGAGTATCAGGAAGCGAAAAGGCTTCTGCGCTTCCTCGATTACTTCCTCGGCATGCCGTCGGAAAATGTTCCCAAAAACTCGATTCTACGGGAATTCATCGGCGGAAGCTGTTTCGACGTATAACAGAGTGCATGAATGTAAGGGTCATGTATGGTTTTTGATGCAAAGTGATATTTATTTCACGCACGCAGGTTTTGTGCTATAATAACGTAGATTCAGCAAGTGTGGTATGTGATCGCGGCCGGAAGGACCGAAAGGGACCGGCTGAGGAAAGTCCGGGCTTCGCAGAGCAGGATGCCGGCTAACGGCCGGCGGAGGCGACTCCAGGGAAAGTGCAACAGAGATATACCGCCTTAGGGCAAGGGTGAAAAGGCAGTGTAAGAGACTACCGATCCTCCGGTAACGGAGGATGCCATGTAAACCCCATCCGAAGAAAGACCGAACAGAAAACGATGCGGCTGCTCGTCGCGTTTTCAGGTGGGTCGATTGAAACTGCCGGCAACGGCAGTGCACAGATAGATGATCACACACGACATAACCCGGCTTATCGCTGCGCTTGCTAAATCACTGTTATGTAGAATTAATCATTATGAATATCCCGGAAGGATGTGAACAACAGAGCATGAGGAAGATTATTCTGGCATCCGCTTCGCCGAGAAGAAGAGAACTTCTGGCACAGGCAGGTATTCCCTTTGAAGTAATGCCTTCCGGCGTAGAAGAGCATATTACCGGGACCGATCCGAAGGATGTTGTCCGGGAACTATCGGAAATCAAGTGCAGTGACATTGCTGGACGGCTTGACGCGGACGAAAGCTTCCGGGATTCAGTCGTCGTACTCGGCGCGGATACCGTGGTGGTACTCGATAACGCGATTCTCGGGAAGCCTGACGGAACAGCAGGCGCGATTGCGATGATCCGTTCGCTGCAGGGCAGAACGCACGCCGTTTATACCGGTGTCACCATGAAGATGCTGACAGACGGCAGACTTACGGAGGAGATCTCCTTTGCGGTGGAAACAAAGGTCACCGTTTTTCCAATGACCGAAGAGGAGATCCGAGAATATGCCGCAACGGGTGAACCGCTCGACAAGGCCGGTGCTTACGGCATACAGGGCGGCTTCTGCCGCTATATCGAGAAGATCGACGGCGATTATTACAATGTTGTAGGGCTTCCTGTATCGGCAGTATACAGGCAGCTGAAAAAATGGAACGTAAAGTAAAGAAACCAGGGAGAGACACAATATGGCAATCGGACAGAATAAAGGTTTTGGAAGCAATAAAGCGGCTTCTCTGAAGAGCAGCCGGATCGTTCCCATTATCTGGGCGGTCATTTTCTTTGTATTCGGATTATTCCTGTTGATTAATCCGGGACCCGTTATGCTGCTGCTCAGCGAGATCATCGGAATCGGTGTGATGCTGTTCGGCGCATTTCTCATTTTTTCTTTCATCGCGCATTTGAAGCGTTTTCCCGGCTTTGCGAATATTCCGTCCGTCATTGTCGGCGCACTTCTGATCATCTTCGGAATTTTTATTATGAGAAGCCCGGGATTTATCATCAGTTTTATCAGCATTATCTTCGGCATCGCGTTGTTGTCTTTCGCCTTTAACGATTTCTTTGAGATGGAGCATCTTCGCGCGCTGAATGATCAGAGATGGTGGCTCAGCCTTGTCGCCGGAGTCCTCACTCTTGTTCTGGCAATCATCGTCTTCGTTCATCCGTTCGGCACTTCGGCTTTCTTCTTCCGTATCGCGGGCGGCGCATTGATGTTTGCCTCTGTTTACGCGTTCCTGATGAACTTCCGTGTCAGAAGATATTGTGAAAAAAATGCCGGCTCATATGAAGATATCATCGACGGAGAGGCTGTCATCGAAGATGACAAATAATCATTGATTCTGCGAAAGCTGCTGCATTTTCTGCGGCAGCTTTATTACAGATAGAAGCAACAGAATTTACATCTACAGAACAGAAATTCCCTGTTTTTAAGGAGGTATGTATGCAGCATCTGAAAAAACTTCGACACGTCATGTCACCGCTGGATCTGTCGGTAGAAGAGATCGATCATCTGATGGAGCTCGCTGCCGACATGGAGGCAAATCCGGAGAAATACGCGCACGTCTGTGACGGGATGAAGCTGGCAACGCTTTTCTATGAGCCCAGTACGCGCACGCGCCTGTCGTTCGAGACTGCCATGCTCAATCTGGGAGGTCAGGTCATCGGTTTCCATTCCGCAAACAGCAGCTCGGCAACGAAGGGTGAGAGCGTTGCGGATACGATCCGTGTTCTGGGATGTTTTGCCGATATTGCGGCGATGCGGCATCCGAAGGAAGGCGCGCCGATGGTTGCGGCCTCTGTTTCTCCGATCCCCGTTATTAACGCCGGTGACGGCGGTCATCAGCACCCGACCCAGACGCTGGCCGATCTGATGACGATCCATACCGTAAAAGGCCGTCTCGACGGACTGACCGTCGGTATTTGCGGTGATCTGAAATTCGGACGTACCGTTCACTCGCTGATCAATGCGCTGATCCGCTATCCGAACGTTAAATTTGTTCTGATCTCGCCGGAAGAACTGCAGCTGCCGGATTACGTGAAGGATGATGTTCTTGACGCCAACGGCATTCCGTACGAGGAGAAGATCCGGCTGGAGGACGCGCTTCCGGATCTGGATATCCTCTACATGACACGTGTACAGAAGGAACGTTTTTTCAACGAGGACGATTATGTCCGCATGAAAGACTTCTATATTCTCAACGAAGAGAAGATGGAACTGGCAAAGGAAGATATGTATGTGCTTCATCCGCTTCCCCGTGTCAATGAGATCTCTGTCGACGTAGACGCGGACCCGCGTGCCGCATACTTCAAGCAGGTATATTGGGGAATGTATATGCGCATGGCCCTGATCTTCACACTTCTTGAACTGGAGGTAGAATAAATGTTAAACGTAGGCGCTATTGAACAGGGATTTGTTATGGATCATATCAAAGCCGGCAAGGCGATGACGATCTATCATGATCTGAAACTGGATCAGCTTGATTGCTGCGTGGCAATTATCAAGAACGCGAGAAGCAACAAAATGGGAAAAAAGGACATCATTAAGGTCGAATGCCCGGTAGATGAGCTCGATCTCGGCATCGTCGGATTTATCGATCCGGATATTACCGTCAATGTGATCGAAAACGGCAGGATCGTCGACAAGAAGAAGCTCAGCCTTCCGAAGGAGATCCGCAACGTGATCCGCTGCAAGAATCCGCGCTGCATCACTTCGATCGAACAGGGACTCGATCAGGTCTTTGTGCTGACCGATCCGAATAAGGCCGTTTACCGCTGCAAATACTGCGAAGAGAAGTACCACGGACATCGCAACAGATAAAATAAATCAGAAATAATCAGAAATAAATGAGGTCAGTTTATGGATCATATCATATCAAAGCTTCTGATCTACGGAAGTTTGCCTGAAGAAACAATTCTAATGCAGCTGGGAGACATCTGCCGCAACGCGAGGGAAAATACCCAGACAAAGGATGAACTCCGCACGAGATGCTTTCATCAGATCAAGCGGATTCTGAATGTCTCTACAGACTATGCGTTTGACAAAAACCTGTGGCATAATTATCTGACGTTTTTGCTGATCACCGATGAGAATTCCTTCTCACTGACCTGTGAAAAGGTCGGGGCAAGTGACGGCAGCGTCAATTACTTCGCGAAGAATGACTTCAAAGCATTCCGCGAGCTTTTTAATTATGACTTCGGCTGGCTGGAGACTTACCTCGGCATCGACTGCTTCAGCCATATCCTGCACTACAAAGCGATCGTCAAACCGGAGCTTATGTACAACAAGAACGTCAGCGAGAAGGTCAGAACACTCAGTGAGAAGCTCGAGACCGCTGCAGATGAGAATGAATTTTTTGACAATATCACCGCTTTTTACAGGGATTACGGCGTAGGTATGTTCGGCCTGAATAAGGCCTTCCGTATTGCGTCCGATGATAACGGTGCCATCAGATTTCATGCCATCAATAATATGGATAAGGTCATGCTCGATGACCTCGTGGGTTATGAGATCCAGAAGAAAAAACTGGTCGACAATACGAAAGCCTTCGTTGAGGGCCGCAAGGCGAACAACTGCCTGCTGTTCGGCGATTCGGGCACCGGCAAATCCACCTCGATCAAGGCGATCGTCAATGAGTTTTACCCGATGGGCCTTCGTATGATCGAGATCTATAAGCATCAGTTCAAGGATCTTTCCAATGTCATTGCAAAGATCAAAAACCGCAATTACAAGTTTATCATCTACATGGATGACCTTTCCTTCGAGGAATTCGAGATCGAATATAAGTTCCTGAAGGCGGTCATTGAGGGCGGTGTCGAGACAAAGCCCGATAATGTCCTGATCTACGCGACGTCCAACCGGCGTCACCTGATCAAGGAGACCTGGAGTGACCGCGACGATGTCAAGGTCGAGAACGGTATCCACAAATCCGATACGATGGAGGAAAAACTTTCTCTCGTACATCGTTTCGGTGTGACGATCAATTACTCCAAACCGACGCAGGCGGAGTACTTTGATATCGTGATAAATCTGGCAAAGAAGGCAGGCCTTACGATGACAGAGGAAGAACTCCGTGCCGGCGCAAACGCATGGGAGCTGAGTCACGGCGGCATTTCCGGCCGGACCGCGCAGCAGTATGTCACATATCTGATCGGTACCGTTGATAAATAATACAGTTTATGCAGACGAGCTGGCGCTTTTGGCGGCAGCCCGTTTGCTATATACGGAAGAATTTTCGGGAATTTGTGGAAACAGGGAAGGAAGACCGGATCATGATCTATGAAGAAGCACGAAAATATATGGCGGGAAAACCGGGGGAGATCCATCTCTCTCTCGACCGGATCCGGGTGCTGCTGGAACGCCTGGGCAGCCCGGAGAAGAAGCTTCGCTTTATCCATATCGCGGGAACAAACGGGAAAGGGAGCACGGCAAACTTCCTGTACGCCGCATTTGTCGAAGCCGGATATAATCCGGGCCTTTTTACCTCGCCTGTTGTCTTTGAATACGGCGAGCAGTTCCGCTGCATGAAAGGTCTGATCACGACGGAGGAATATTGTGAGATCGCGGACAGATTGAAGGCAGAGACTGACCGGATGGAGCAAAGCGGGATTCCCTGTCCTTCCTCCTTTGAATTGGAAACCTGTATGGCCTTCCTGTATTTTCTTCACGAACATTGTGATCCTGTCATTCTGGAATGCGGCATGGGGGGAGAGAATGACGCGACCAATGTTATTCCCGCGCCTGTTCTGGCTGTTTTTACGCCTATCTCTCTTGATCACAGCGCGTGGCTGGGATCGACGATCGAAGAGATCGCAGGGGTGAAGGCAGGAATTATCAAGAAGGGATGCCGCGTGATCTCCGGCTGTCAGGAAGACGGAGTTCTGGAAGTCCTGGAACAGAAGGCTTCAGCGGTCGGAGCGGCATTTGTCCGGACGGGGTACTGCGAGCCGGGAAATTCATGCATTTACCGGGGACTTACGCTGAAGCCCGGCATTCCGGGAATCTGCCAGATACAGAATGCGGCAGCCGCTGCCGATGCGCTTCTGGAATGGGGTGCCTGTATCGCCCCGATCCCGCGGCAGGCGATCGAGAGTGGAATCGCGAAAGCGTCGCTTCCCGGAAGGTTTATGAAGGCTGCCGAAGATCCCGATTTTATCGTGGACGGGGCACACAATCCCGGTGCCGCGAAACGGCTCCGTGAATATATCGAAGCCCTCCCCTCAATAACAGGAAAGACATATAACCGGACGATCCTTGTCGCGGGGATCTTTAAGGACAAGGATTACCGAAGCGTTTTTTCAACGGTCCTGCCGCTTGCGGACGAAGTGATCACCGTGGCTACACCGGGAAATGAGAGAGCGCTGCCTGCGGAAGAAGCCGCTGCGGAAGCAGCACGATTCGTGAAGAGCGTCCGTGCCTGCCGGTCTGTCGAAGAAGCAGTAGATTCGGCATATTCGATGGCGGATCCGGGAGATCTGATCATTTCGTTCGGGTCCCTGTCCAATATCAAAGCGATTATTGACCGGGTAAAGCTTCATTCTGAAAGCAGACAAAAATAACAAAAAAATCCCGCTCTGATATTCAGATGTGAAGATTTCTGCTATAATAAGATGATATGTATATCATGACAGACCCAAGGAGTTCCCAATGAGTGATTTAGATAAATACCGTGAACAGATCGACGAGACCGATGCCGCGATCGTTAAGCTGTTTGAGAAACGCATGAAACTGGTCGAGAACGTTGCGGATTACAAGATCCGCAGCGGTAAATCGATCCTTGACCGCAGCCGCGAACAGGAAAAGCTCGAGAAGGTCACCGGCTTTGCCAGCACTGACTTCAATGCGGAAGGCGTTCGCGAGATGTTCGAACAGCTGATGGCAATCAGCCGCAAGAGGCAGTACCAGCTGCTTACAGAAAACGGCGTGACACTTCCGGTCGATTACGCGCTCACCAATAAGCTGCATTTTCATAATGCCAAGGTCGTTTTTCAGGGAGTGGAAGGAGCTTACAGCTTTGAAGCGATGAAGACCTTCTTCGATGATTCAATCGAGAGCATCCACGTAAAAACGTGGCGTGAAGCAATGGAACTTGTCACCGAGGGTGAAGCCGATTTTGCTGTTCTTCCGATCGAAAACTCGACAGCGGGCATCGTTTCGGATATCTATGATCTGCTTCTGGAGTTCAATAACTATATTGTCGGCGAGCAGATCATTCCTATCGAGCATACGCTGATGGCTGTTCCGGGAACGAAGATGGAGGAGATCCGTACGGTATTTTCGCATCCGCAGGGACTGGCGCAGTGCGCTGCATACCTTGACGCCGAGCATCCGGACTGGAAGCGGGAGAGCGTTCTCAATACCGCTATGGCAGCCGAAAAGGTGTCGAAGGAGGGACTGCACACACAGGCGGCTATCGCCAGCAGAAGCGCCGCAGAATACTTCGGTCTTGAAATTCTGAAGGACGGAGGACTTTCCGCCGAGCAGAACTCCACGCGTTTCATTATTATTTCGCACAATCGCATGTTCGCAAGAGACGCGAAGAAAGTCAGCATCTGCTTTGGTCTTCCGCATAAATGCGGTACCTTATACAGCATGCTTTCGCACTTTATCTTCAATGGCCTGAACATGTTCAAGATCGAATCGAGGCCGATTCCGGATCATCCGTTTGAGTACCGTTTCTTTATTGACTTTGAGGGAAATCTCGAGGATGCCGCTGTACGAAACGCGCTCCGGGGCCTCAAGGAAGAAGCGGAAGAACTTCGATTACTGGGCAACTACTGACAACAACAGGGGGATTTTACATGGCCGTTACAACCTATGCCGCAATTGATATCGGCAGTTATGATCTGACTCTGGAGATCTTTGAGATCTCCGCGAAAAACGGTATTCACTGTATCAATAAGCTCAGGCATCGCCTGGAGCTCGGACGGGGCACCTTCTCGGTAGGCAGAATCGCGCCGGAGATGGTAGATGAACTCTGCAATGTTCTTCGTGATTTCCGCTCCGTAATGAAAGAATACAAGGTTGATTCGTATGACGCGATCGCGACCAGCGCGATCCGCGAAGCTCAGAATGACCTGTTTGTTCTGGGCCGGATCCGTCAGCTCACCGGCCTGGAAGTAAGGATCCTCAGCAACTCGGAACAGCGTTTTCTAAGTTACAAGGCGATCGCTTCTATTGAGGGCAGATTTAAAGAGATGATCCAGAAGGGTACCGTGGTCATCGACCTCGACGGCGGCAGTATCCAGATCTCGATCTTTGATAATTCCGAACTGATTCAGACGGCCAATATGCGAATGGGAAGCATGCGCATCCGGGAGCGTCTGCAGGCGGCGACAGCCGGCAATAACGACTATGATGAACTTGTCCGCGAGCTGATTCATGAGGATCTGGACAGCTTTTCCAAGATGTATCTCAAGAACAGAAAGATCGAGAATATCATTCTGAACGGTGATTTCATAACCGAGATGATCTTCCGCGATCCGAAGCATCGGGATCGATCGACACGTATGTTGACCCGTGACAGCTTTGAGAAATGGTATCGCAAGATCGCGAAGAAATCGGTAGCCGATCTGGCGATCAACAACAATATTGCCATGGAATACGCCTCGCTCCTTCGCCCGTCGGCGATCCTCTATCACCTTTTCGTAGAGTTGATGGATCCGGTAAGCATCTGGGCACCCGGAACGCATCTGTCCCGTGGTCTTGCCTACGAATACGCCGAGAATAAGAAACTTCTGCCGGAGACACATGATTTTGAGAATGATATCATCAGCTGCGCGCGTCATCTGGCCAAGCGCTACGGCGTGACCCGCCCGCATATTGACAACATGGATATGACGGCTAAGGCAATTTTCGACGCGACGAAAGAGTTCCACGGAATTGATGGACGGGGGCGGCTCCTTCTTGGAATTACGACGATGCTTCATGATGTCGGAAAATATATCAGCTATACTTACCGCGCCGAAAACACCTACAATATCATCATGACCAATGAGATCATCGGAATATCGCACGCGGAGCGCGAGATCGTGGCGCTGGCGGCAAAATATATTGTTCTTCCGTTTCCGCCGTTTGAGGACCTCGTTATTGAAAGCGGCATCAACAGGGAGACTTACCTGGAGGTGGCAAGCCTTACGGCGATCATTCGTCTGGCCAACGCGCTGGACCGCAGCCACATGCAGAAGATACGCGCCATTGATGCTTCGGTCAAGAAGAAAGAACTGGTGCTGAAGCTTTCCGTATCGCAGGATTACAGCCTGGAATCGGGACTTATCCGGGAAGAAGCGGATTTCTTCACGGAGGTATTCGGCATTCGTCCGGTTTTGAAAATAAAAAGAACGATTCTGTAAAGGAGAATCCCGATGAAAGAAGAATATATACCATACGCAAAACCTGAATATTTTCGCAACCGTGAACTTTCCTGGGTGAGCTTCGATGAAAGAGTTCTGCATGAAGCGATCGATGAGACGATTCCGCTCTTTGAACGTCTCAAATTCCTCAGCATTACATCCTCAAATCTGGATGAATTCTATATGGTCCGTGTCGCTTCTCTGAAAGATATGGTCCATACCAAATATACCAAGCGCGATATTGCCGGTATGACAGCGGAAGAACAGCTGACGGAGATCTCAAAAGCGACGCATAATATGGTCGCGAGGCAATACAAGACCTACGACGAGCTGCTCGCGAAGCTTGACGGGATCGGCTTCCACCTCTGCCGTCAGCATGAACAGCTCACGGATAAGCAGGCAGCCTATATCGATGAATACTTTGACCGGAATATCTATCCGGTCCTGACCCCGATGGCCATGGATTCCTCCCGTCCGTTTCCGCTGATCCGCAACAAAACGCTGAATATCGGTGCGCTGATCCGCAAGAAGGAAGAGAAGAACGAGAAGAAGACCTCCTTTGCCACGGTGCAGGTTCCGTCGGTCCTTCCGCGCTTTATCACCCTTCCGAATGCGGAAGACGAAGGAAATACCATCATCCTCATGGATGAGATCATTGAACGAAATCTGGAAAAACTATTTTCCGGTTACACGGTCGTCTGTGCCCATCCTTATCGTATTATGCGAAACGCAGAACTGGGCATCGACGAGGATGAAGCGGCCGATCTTCTTGTGGAGATCCGCAAATCTCTCAAAAAGAGACAGTGGGGCGAAGTTATCCGCCTTGAGGTGGAGGACGGTATCGAACCGGAACTTCTGTCCGTACTCAAGGATGAATTCCGCGTGAGAGAAGAGGATACCTTCTATATTCAAGGTCCTCTGGATCTGACATTCCTGATGAAGGTATACTTTGCTTTCGATTACGAAGAATATAAGATCCCGCCGTATAAACCGGCAGAAGTTCCCGCATTGCAGAATGAGGATGATATTTTTACCAATATCCGTAAGGGGGATATCTTCCTTCATCATCCTTACCAGACCTTTGATCCGGTCGTAGAGTTTGTACAGCAGGCGACAAGAGATCCGCAGGTTCTGACGATCAAGCAGACACTGTACCGTGTGAGCGGCAATTCCCCGATTATCGCGGCTCTGGCACAGGCAGCCGAGAACGGCAAGCAGGTCACAGCCCTTGTGGAATTGAAGGCACGCTTTGATGAGGAAAATAATATTGTCTGGGCAGAGAAGCTGGAAAAGGCAGGCTGCCATGTAATATACGGTCTGGTCGGTCTGAAGACGCACAGCAAGATCACCCTCGTTGTCCGCAGTGAGGATGACGGTATCAGACGTTATGTGCATCTGGGTACCGGAAACTACAATGATTCCACGGCTAAGTTATATACCGACTGCGGTATTCTGACCTGTGATGAACGGATCGGTGAAGACGCGAGCGCCGTATTCAATATGATCAGCGGCTATTCAGAGCCGGATCGGTGGAACAGCCTTCTGGTAGCGCCGCTCTGGATGAAGGACCGTTTCCTGCATCTGATCCATATGGAAGAAGAAAATGCCAGGGCGGGTCAGCAGGGGCGTATCGTTGCAAAAATGAATTCGCTCTGTGATCCGGAGATCATTGCCGCACTGTACAAGGCATCCGCTGCCGGTGTTAAGATCGATCTGATCATCCGCGGAATCTGCTGTCTGAAGGTCGGTATTCCGGGAGTCAGCGAGAATATCACCGTCCGTTCCATCGTCGGCAACTTCCTGGAACATGCGAGGATCTTTTATTTCTACAGCTCCGGACAGGAAGAGATATTTATGGGAAGCGCTGACTGGATGCCGCGAAATCTGGACAAACGTGTCGAGATCGTTTTTCCGCTTGAATCCGAGGAACTGAAGGAAGAGGCACGAAAGATTCTTCAGGTGCAGCTCGCGGATAATGTGAAGGCAAGTATTCTGCAGCCGGACGGCACGTATATCAAACCGGATCGTGGCAATGAGGAAGCCGTCAACGCCCAGGATTATTTCTGTAAATGGTATACGGACCGGGCAATGGAGAAGAGCGCCGCGGAAGACAACCGCGTATTTATCCCGGTAAGCCATGTGCAGGAATGAATACAATGTGATGCAATCCATGACAATTCGAAAAAATTAATATTTTAGCACGTTAAAACAGAAATATTTTCGCAGCGGTAAGGGCAATACACGTTCATTTCCGTTATAGTTAAAGTTGACAATCTAATTTTTAGCGTGTAAAATAGCAAACAGTTTAAGTTTTAAAGGACAAGAAAATATGAAGCAAAGAATTTTTTCTATTCTGGTTGATAACTCAGCCGGTGTATTGAGCCGCATTTCGGGCCTGTTCAGCCGCCGCGGCTACAACATCGACAGCCTTACCGTCGGTGTCACTGCCGATCCGAGATATTCCCGCATGACGATCGTCTCCACAGGAGATGACGCGGTCCTCGAACAGATCACCAAGCAGCTGGCCAAGCAGGTCGATGTCAGAAGCATCAAAGTGCTGAAGGCGGATACGAGCGTTCATCGCGAACTGATTCTTGTCAAGATCAGAGTCGACAAGGAAGAGAGGCAGAATGTACTCGCACTCACCAGTATCTTCCGCGCAAATATCATTGATGTAGGCACAGACTCCGTGATCATTGAACTTACGGGAGCACAGAGTAAACTGGATCCGTTTATCAAACTCATTCAGGAACAGGGATATGAGATTGTGGAACTGGCAAGAACGGGTATCACCGGACTTTCCAGAGGCATTGGAGATGTCACATATCTCGATGATTGACAGCTAAAGAGTTTTGCCGCTCTTTAACATACCCGACTCGTTACTAATATCGGTTCGGAGACTAATTACATTTTTTATTAATGAATGGAGGAACACCAAATGGCAGCACAGATTTTTTATCAGGAAGACTGTAACCTTTCTCTTCTCGAGGGCAAGAAAATTGCCATCATCGGCTATGGCAGCCAGGGACATGCACACGCACTGAACCTGAAAGAGTCCGGATGCGATGTTATCATCGGTCTCTACGAGGGATCCAAATCCTGGAAGAGAGCGGAGGAGCAGGGATTTAAAGTATACACAGCAGCTGAAGCAGCTAAGCAGGCTGATATCATCATGATTCTGATCAATGATGAGCTTCAGGCTAAGCTCTACAAAGAGAGCATCGAGCCGAACCTCAAAGAGGGCGATATGCTTATGTTCGCTCACGGCTTCAATATCCACTTCAATCAGATCGTACCGCCAAAATATGTTGACGTTACCATGATCGCACCGAAAGCTCCGGGTCACACCGTAAGATCCGAGTACCTCCGCGGACGCGGAACACCGTGCCTGATCGCTGTTGAGCAGGATTACACAGGAAAAGCAAAAGATCTCGCTATGGCTTACGGTCTTGGTATCGGCGGCGCAAGAGCAGGTCTTCTGGAGACAACCTTCCGTATCGAGACAGAGACCGACCTCTTCGGTGAGCAGGCAGTTCTCTGCGGCGGCGTATCCGCTCTGATGCAGGCTGGCTTCGATACTCTTGTTGAGGCAGGTTATGATCCGAGAAACGCATACTTCGAGTGCATCCATGAGATGAAACTGATCGTAGATCTGATCTACCAGAGCGGTTTCAAGGGAATGAGATACTCCATTTCCAACACCGCTGAGTACGGCGATTATATCACCGGACCGAAGATCGTTACCGATGAGACCAAAAAGACAATGAAGAAGATCCTGTCCGATATCCAGGACGGTACTTTCGCAAAAGACTTCCTGCTTGACATGTCCGCAGCAGGCGGCCAGGCTCACTTCAAAGCTCTGCGCAGAAAAGCTGCCGAGCATCCGTCCGAGGCTGTCGGCGAAGAGGTTCGTAAACTGTACAGCTGGAATGGTGAAGAGAAATTCATCAACAACTAATCCGAGCTTACGTTGTAACTTTCAGGCTGCCGCATGATCCGCGACAGCCTGTTTTTGTAATAGGAGGAATGATACATGGGAATGACGATGACGCAGAAGATCCTTGCGCAGGCGGCAGGACTGGACCGCGTAGAAGCGGGACAGCTGATCGAGGCGAAGCTGGATCTTGTACTCGGCAATGATATTACAACGCCGGTCGCGATCCACGAGATGGACAAGTTCACCAATGATAAAGTTTTTGACAAAGACAAAATTGCTCTGGTAATGGATCACTTCATTCCGAACAAGGATATCAAATCCGCAGAGCACTGTAAGGAAGTCCGTGAGTTCTCGAAAAAACATTCGATCACGAACTACTTTGATGTGGGACAGATGGGTATCGAGCATGCGCTTCTTCCGGAAAAAGGACTCGTAGTAGCGGGTGACGTCGTGATCGGCGCGGATTCTCATACCTGTACCTATGGCGCACTGGGCGCATTTTCCACCGGTGTCGGCAGTACCGATATGGCAGCCGGGATGGCAACCGGAAGAGCATGGTTCAAAGTGCCTTCCGCGATCAAAGTCGTACTGACCGGCAAACCTTCCAAATGGGTAAGCGGTAAGGATGTGATTCTTCACCTGATCGGCGAGATCGGCGTAGACGGCGCACTCTATAAATCTCTGGAGTTTACCGGTGAGGGCGTAGCGGAGCTCTCCATGGACGATCGTCTGTCCATTTCCAACATGGCCATCGAGGCCGGCGGAAAAAACGGAATCTTCCCGGTCGATGACCGCACCATCGAATATATGAAGGAACATTCCACCAAGGAATGGAAGGTATTCGAGGCCGATGAAGACGCGGAGTACGAAAGTGTCGTAACGATCGACCTCTCAACACTGAAATCCACCGTTTCCTTCCCGCACCTTCCGGAAAATACCAGAACGATCGACGAGGTCGGCGAGATCAAGGTGGATCAGTCCGTCATCGGTTCCTGTACGAACGGAAGAATTGAAGACCTTCGCGCTGCCGCGGAGATCCTGAAGGGCCGCAAGGTTGCGAAGGACGTTCGCTGCATCATCATCCCGGCTACCCAGAATGTTTATCTGCAGGCAATGGAAGAGGGCCTTCTGAAGATCTTTATCGAAGCAGGTGCCGTTGTCAGCACGCCGACCTGCGGGCCGTGTCTCGGCGGTTACATGGGAATCCTCGCGGAAGGCGAGCGCTGCATTTCCACAACAAACAGAAACTTTGTAGGCCGTATGGGCCATGTAAAATCCGAAGTATACCTTGCCAGCCCGGCAGTAGCCGCAGCAAGTGCGGTCACCGGTAAGATCAGTTCACCGGCGGAACTCGGAATGTAAGGAGGAGAGAAGATGCAGGCAAAAGGAACAGTATTTAAATACGGCGATAATGTAGATACCGACGTAATTATCCCGGCAAGATATCTGAATTCCTCCGATCCGGCAGAGCTTGCGCAGCACTGCATGGAGGATATCGATAAGGATTTTGTGAAAAACGTAGCCACCGGTGATATCATCGTGGCCAACAAGAATTTTGGCTGCGGATCATCCCGTGAACACGCACCGATCGCCATCAAGGCTGCCGGCGTAAGCTGCGTCATTGCGGAGACCTTCGCGCGTATTTTCTATCGCAACGCGATCAATATCGGCCTTCCGATCATTGAGTGTCCGGAAGCCGCAAAGGCGATCTCTGCAGGGGATACGGTTGAAGTCGATTTTGATTCCGGTATGATCACCGATGTGACCACCGGAGAGAAATACCAGGGACAGGCATTCCCGGAGTTCATGCAGAAACTCATCAATGCAGGCGGACTGGTAAATTACATCAATACAGAAGCATAAACAAAAATAATAAGCATAAAAAAGAAAACCTGCCGGGGAGATCCTCGGCAGGTTTTTCTATAGATCGGGGCAACAAGATTCGAACTTGCGGCCTCACGGCCCCCAGCCGTGCGCTCTAGCCAAACTGAGCCATGCCCCGCAACAAGTAGAATTATACAATGTTGTGAAATATTTGTAAAGATGCGAACTTTTTTTATATTGATTTCACCGCTTTATTGTGGTAAAATGGCGCAGTACAAGCGTATAAATAATTTCTAAATGAGAGGGAATTACTATGACAAATGCACAGGTTGGCATTCTGGTCGTTATGATCGTATACCTGCTCGGTATGTTGCTCATCGGCTTTGCCGTATCAAAGAAAAACGAAACCGTTTCTGACTTCTACCTTGGCGGAAGAAAGCTCGGACCGCTCGTAACCGCAATGAGTGCGGAAGCGTCCGATATGAGCAGTTATCTGCTGATGGGACTTCCGGGTCTTGCGTATCTGACGGGTCTTGCCGATGTCGGCTGGACAGCGATCGGTCTTGCAATCGGCACCTATCTTAACTGGCTTCTTGTAGCCAGGAGAATTCGCCGCTATACAGCAAAGACGAATTCCATTACGATTCCGGACTTCTTCTCCGATCGCTACGGTGATAAACGGAGGATCCTGATGATGATCGCGGCATTCGAGATCATTATTTTCTTCATTCCGTATACCGGCTCCGGTTTCGCTGCCTGCGGAAAACTTTTCTCCAGTCTGTTCGGCACAGATTACCATATCGCGATGATCATCAGTGCGATCGTTATCGTTGCTTATACCATGACCGGCGGTTTCCTGGCTGCCAGCCTGACCGACTTTATTCAGAGCATCGTCATGACGATTGCCCTTATCATCGTTCTCTGTTTTGGAATTTCCAAAGCGGGCGGTGTGGATGCAGTCGTTAATAATGCGACGTCCCTGGCGGGTTATCTGTCCTTCAGCCAGACACATGATCCGGCGACCGGCCTTGCTGCAGCATACGGACCGATCACCGTCATTTCGACCCTTGCATGGGGGCTTGGCTATTTCGGTATGCCGCATATTCTGCTTCGTTTCATGGCGATCGAGGATGATTCCAAGCTGAAGATCTCAAGGAGAGTTGCTTCCGTATGGGTCGTTATCTCCATGGGAATTGCCGTATGCATCGGAATTGTCGGTCTGGCAATGAGTGCAAACGGATCCATCGAAACACTCGACGGTTCGGCTTCCGAGACGATCATTGTCAAATTGTCCGCTCTTTTAAGTACACACGGTTGGATCGCTGCTGTTTTTGCCGGCCTGATTCTTTCCGGAATTCTGGCGGCTACAATGTCTACTTCGGATTCTCAGCTCCTTGCTGCGTCGTCTTCGGTATCCGAAAATATTGTGCATGAGTTTTTCCATCTGGAAATGGAAGAAAAGAAGTCGATCGGACTTGCCCGGATCAGCCTTCTCATCATTGCCGTGATCGGTGTGGCGATCGCATGGAATCCGGACAGCTCTGTTTTCAGTATCGTTTCGTTCGCATGGGCGGGCTTCGGTGCATCCTTCGGGCCGCAGGTCCTCCTTGCCCTGTTCTGGAGACGTTCCAACAAATGGGGATGCCTGGCGGGAATGCTCGGCGGCGCAGTAGTGATCTTCGTCTGGAAATTCGCCGTTCGTCCTATGGGCGGCGCCTGGAATATTTATGAGCTGCTTCCGGCATTCATCGTTGCCCTTGCGCTCAATGTGCTCGTAAGCCTTCTGACCAAGGCTCCGGAGAAGGAGATCACAGAGACCTTCGATTCGATCGGTAAATAATTACAGGCAGGTTCATGTCTGACGTTCGGTGAAAGTTTCTGAAACGGTTGACATTTCCCGGTATGAATGGTATGGTTTATTAAGTTAAATGCGAGGACGAGGAATAGTAAGTTTACCTTCTGATTCAGAGAACTGCCGGTTGGTGCGAGGCAGATGAGGAAGAAAACCGAACTGACCTCCGAGCGGCTGCCCGAATTTCCATAGAATAGTAGGCGCAGACGGATGCCCACCGTTAGAGGGGAAAGGATATTACATCGCAGGATCGTATCCGTTGAGAGCACGGTAAGCCGTGAATAAGAGTGGTACCGCGTAGGATTGTTACAACCTTACGTCTCTTGCTTTGATGCAGGAGATGTAAGGTTTTTTTAGACTGATGCATCTGCCTGCCGACATGATAACAAGGAGGAAAAGGATCATGATGAATTATAAGAAGTACAAAAAACAGTATTATCTGCCGCCGGTTCCGTGCAATGACTGGGTCAGCAAGGATTCTATCGACAAGGCTCCGGTATGGTGCAGTGTCGATCTGCGTGACGGAAACCAGGCGCTTGTTATTCCGATGGATCTGGATACCAAGATCGAATTTTTCAAGATGCTTGTAAAAGTAGGCTTTAAGGAGATCGAAGTCGGCTTCCCGGCAGCATCAGAAACCGAATTTGTTTTTCTCCGTCGTCTGATCGAAGAGGATCTTATCCCGGATGATGTCACCGTGCAGGTACTGACACAGGCCCGCGAGCATATTATCCGCCGGACATTTGAAGCATTGAAGGGCTGCAAAAACGCCATCGTCCATGTCTATAATTCCACCTCCTTCGCACAGCGCCAGCAGGTTTTCAAAAAGAACAAGGAAGAGATCAAGCAGATCGCGATCGAAGGCGCCAAGCTTCTGAAGCAGCTGACGGAGGAAGCCGGTGAGAAATACCGTTTCGAGTACAGCCCGGAGAGCTTTACCGGAACGGAACCGGAATACGCGCTGGAGGTTTGTAATGCCGTTCTCGATGTATGGCAGCCGACAGCGGACCGGAAGGCGATTATCAATCTGCCGAGTACGGTGCAGCTTTCCATGCCGCATGTATACGCGAGCCAGATCGAGTACATGAGCAAGAATCTGAAATATCGTGAGAATGTTGTCGTTTCCCTTCACCCGCACAATGATCGCGGATGCGGCGTCAGCGACGCGGAACTCGGCCTTCTGGCGGGCGCGGACAGGATCGAGGGTACACTTTTCGGAAACGGCGAGAGAACAGGTAACGTGGATATCATCACGCTTGCTATGAACATGTATATGCAGGGCGTTGATCCGAAGATGAATTTCAATGACATGCCGGAGATCTGCGCGAATTATGAGGAATTTACGGGGATGCAGGTAAGTCCGAGGAGCCCGTACTGCGGTGCTCTTGTATTTGCTGCCTTTTCCGGTTCGCATCAGGACGCGATCGCGAAGGGCATGCACTGGATCGAAACAGAGGATCCGGATCACTGGACGGTACCGTATCTGCCGATCGATCCGACCGATATCGGAAGAAGCTACGATGCCGATGTTATCCGCATCAACAGTCAGTCCGGAAAGGGCGGCGTCGGTTATATTCTGGAGACGAATTACGATCTGATGCTTCCGAAGAAGATGCGCGAGGCGATGGGCTACGCAGCCAAGGATCTGTCCGATCATCTCCATAAGGAACTGAAGCCGGATGAGATCTACAGTCTGTTCAAAGAGAAGTTCGAAAATGTGACAGCACCGCTTTCCGTCAACGGTGTGCACTTCCGTCAGCTTGATGAGGGAAATATCGAGGCTTCCGTCAACGCAAAATACGGCGACGGGGCGTATACAGTAACGAAGGCGATCGGAAACGGCCGTCTCGATGCGGTAAGCAATGCTCTGAAAGCCGCATTTGGCTTTGATTTCACGCTGACCACATATCAGGAGCACGCGCTGACAAAGTCCTCCAGTTCAAAGGCGATCGCCTATGTCGGCATCACCAATCCGGACGGAACGACAAGCTGGGGCGCCGGCGTAGACGGTGATATTATCCGCGCTTCGATCGATGCCCTTGTCACAGCGGTCAATAATCGATAAATTTTTTTGATCGTATTTGCAGCGGACCGGCCGCGGGAGCTCCGGCCCGCTGATATTTTCTTATGCACAGAAGGATTCTGTGTGCTATAATGAATCCGATTTCAACAGATCACTTGTAAAAACATCTTACAGGAGGAGATTTCATGCAGATTTTATATGGAAGCACACGCGGAGGTGAAAGCGGTATCACCGCATCGAAAGCGGTTCTGAACGGACTTGCCTGTGACGGCGGCCTTTATGTTCCGGATTCTTTCCCGAAGCTTGATGTCCCGTTCGAAGAACTCGAGAAGATGGACTATCGTGAGATCGCTTATGAAGTAATGAGCCGTTTTCTTACCGATTACACGGAAGACGAACTGAAACACTGCATCAACAGCGCGTATGATTCCAAATTCGATACACCGGATATCGCGGCATTGAAGAAGGCGGACGGCGCTTACTTCCTGGAGCTTTTCCATGGAAAAACGATCGCCTTTAAGGATATGGCTCTTTCCATTCTGCCGTATCTGATGACCACGGCTGCCAAAAAGAACGAGATCAAAAACAAGATCGTTATTCTGACGGCAACCTCCGGTGATACCGGTAAGGCCGCAATGGCCGGCTTTGCGGATGTACCGGGAACAGAGATCATTGTTTTTTACCCGAAGGACGGCGTAAGTCCGGTCCAGGAGCGTCAGATGGTCACCCAGAAGGGGGAAAATACACACGTTGTTGCGATCCGCGGTAATTTCGACGATGCGCAGACGGGTGTAAAAGAGATCTTCAATAATAAGGCGCTGGAGAAGGAAATGGATGCCGCAGGCTTCCAGTTCAGCTCCGCAAACTCCATTAACATCGGACGACTGATCCCGCAGGCAGCGTACTACGTTTATGCTTATGTTCAGCTGATCAAAAAAGGTGTGATCAAGGCCGGTGATCCGATCAATGTGACCGTTCCGACAGGAAACTTCGGAAACATTCTGGCTGCTTATTACGCGAAGCAGATGGGTCTTCCGTTTGCAAAGCTGATCTGTGCGTCGAATGAGAACAAAGTCCTTGTCGATTTCTTCCGCAGCGGAACCTATGATAAGAATCGCCCGTTCATTCTCACAACTTCTCCGTCCATGGATATCCTTGTTTCGAGCAATCTGGAGCGTCTGATCTATCTAATCGCCGGAAGAGACGCGGAGAAGACTGCGGAACTGATGAAGGCACTCGCAAGCGGCGGCAAGTATACGATCACCGAAGAAATGAAGGAACAGCTTTCCGACTTCTACGGCAACAATGCGACGGAAGAGGAAGTATCCGCAGCGATCGGCAAGCTTTATGCAGCCGACAAATATGTGATCGATCCGCATACAGCGGTAGCCGCTGCTGTTTATGACAAATACAAAGAAGAGACCGGTGACGATCTTACGACCGTGATCGCATCGACGGCGAGCCCGTATAAGTTTGCCCGTCCGGTACTTCATGCCATCGACGGCAAGTATGATGCTCTGAGTGATATGGAGCAGTTCGACGCACTCACTTCAGTGTCCGGTGTTGCCGTTCCGAACGCGATCGAGGAGATCAAAAACGCGCCTGTTCGTCACAATACCGTCTGTGATGTCGACAAGATGGAAGAGACCGTAAAAGGAATGCTTGGTCTGTAAGGTTCGTTCCCGGCATATTCTTTCGGAACCTGCCCGGAAATTTTATTTGAATTTTATTCAGGATCGGCCTGTTCTTATTGTATAATAGGAACAGGCTGTTTTTTGCTTACGGGTATGCTGCCGCTTACAGAAGGAAGGTTTGTATGAACACCGAAGACACATTAGAAAATGCATTAGAGGATACAATAGCCGGAATAAAGGCGCCGGATCCGGAAATCAAACGGGATGTTCAAAGCCGGTGGGATTCGATCGCCAAACCGCTTCACGGTCTGGGACTTCTCGAAGATATGGTGAGTGACATCGCGGCGGCACAGGGGACGACGCAGATCGATATCAGAAGGCGTGCTCTTGTAACTTTTTGCGCTGATAATGGCGTAGTGGCGGAAGGGGTTACCCAGACGGGGCAGGAGGTCACCGCGAATGTCGCGGAGAATTTCCTTACGGGCAATGCAACCGCATCGATCCTCTGTAAGAGGGCCGGTACAGATCATTTTCCTGTCGATATCGGCATGGCAAAGCGGACTTCTGTTCCGGATCGAAGAATCGCCGCCGGCACGCAGGATCTCCTGTACGGTCCGGCCATGACAAGAGCACAGGCAGTTCAAGGAATCGTGACAGGTATAGGTATCGCGGAAGAGCTGGCACAGAAAGGATACCGGATCCTTGCCGCCGGCGAAATGGGCATCGGCAATACAACAACAAGCAGTGCCATGGCGTCTGTTCTTCTCGATAAGGATCCGGAAGAAGTGACAGGTAGAGGCGCAGGCCTGGATTCACAGGGTCTCGCGCGCAAGATAGAAGTGATCCGGGAGTCCCTGCGGGTGAATCATCCTGATCCGGCAGATCCGATCGATATTCTGGCATGTGAGGGCGGTTTCGATATTGCCGGCATGACGGGGCTCTTCCTGGGAGGCGCGGCATGCCGTGTTCCGGTCGTTTGTGACGGTTTCATTTCCGCGGTGGCTGCACTTACGGCGGTGCGCATCTGCAGGGAGGCAGCCGGCTACGTTTTTGCTTCACATCTGTCGGAGGAACCGGCAGCAGCCATGATCCTGGAAGCACTCCACAAGCAGGCGCCGATCCGCTGCGGTATGCATCTAGGGGAGGGAACCGGCGCTGTAATGCTCTTTCCGCTGCTGGATATGGCGCTTGATGTATATCATGGCATGCCGACCTTTGCGGATATCGAAATCGAACAATACAAGGAATTAAAATAATGATACACTTGATTACAGGAGGAGCGGGAAGCGGAAAATCCGCTTATGCCGAAAGCCTGATCATCGGATTTGGGGAAGGCAGGCGGATCTATATCGCTACGATGGATCCGGGAAACGATCCGGAAAACGAAGCAAGAATCGAACGTCATCGCGCCATGCGTGCCGGCATTGGCTTTGAGACGATCGAGTGCCTGCACGACCTGGCATCGGTGGATATTCCAAATGGCAGCATCGTTCTGATCGACTGCCTGTCAAATCTCGCGGCGAACGAAATGTTCCGCGCGGACGGCGCGGGAGAGAAAACGGTCGAGGCAGTCACAGAGGGTCTTTCACAAGTGGGAAGAAAAGCCGCTCATACGGTGATCGTAACCAACGAGATTTTTTCGGACGGATTTCATTACGATCAGATGACAGCGACATATCAGGAATATCTGGGGCGGATCAACAGAAATGCCGCGCAGATGGCGGATGCCGTAACGGAAGTCGTTTACGGTATACCCGTGCCGTTAAAACGGCCGTAAAAAACGTTAGGAGTTATTCTCATGAAAAATATCTTCGGCGGCATCGCTGTCGCTTTTTCCATGTATTCACGGATTCCGATGCCGCATTGGGAATGGACGGAGGAATCGATGCGATATTCCATGTGCTTTTTTCCGGCGATCGGAATCGTAACAGGCTGCCTGGAATTGCTCTGGCTCCTTGTCGCATCGCTGACAGGGA
>Ga0326513_10000587_pt1 | contig 31204 bp, 30 predicted proteins | sample 2_2465_0518_D_FD_203654 | JGI IMG/M metagenome (GOLD analysis project Ga0326513, IMG submission 203654) | Bovine rumen microbial communities from UC Davis, California, United States - 2_2465_0518 | ecosystem: Host-associated > Mammals > Digestive system > Stomach > Rumen | place: USA...
CCGAGGAAGCCCTGAAGAACCTAAGCAACGCAGAGAATGAAAGCACAGAAAAACCGGAAGAACTCGCAATAAACTTCACAGAAGATTCTACTAATACTCCTTCAGAAGAAGAGAATGTAGCAACCGCTGTTTCCGAGGATGCCGCTCCTAAAAAAAGGCGTGCACGCCGCAGCAAAGAGGAGATTCTTGCTGCTGCTCAGGCTAAGGTTGCCGCTCTTGCTGCGAAGAATCAGGAAATGGAGAATTTCACGGAAGAGGCAGCAGAGGCAACAGGCGAGAACATTCCAGACTTCCTCATGAACGACGACAATGCCAAGGGTGAGGAAGGCGAAATGCCGGAAGGCGAGGAAATGGCATCCGGCAATCTCCTTTCACAGTTCCAAGAGAAAGTAAATGCCCATAACGCATCAGGAGGTGATGTATGGGAAGGTGATCCGGGCGATGGTACAGACTTCATCGTGGTATTGGATCTCCCAGTAGAGGACCACTATGCAAGCGTGTCATACGATATGCTCGACAACCCTACGACCATCGTTGAACAGGTTGCTCCACAATCTATGTTGCGCCCTGCAACGCCACAGGAAGAGAAATACGACTTCACAGATATCATCTCTGCCAACGGCGTACTCGAGGTGATGCCTGACGGCTACGGATTCCTCCGTTCAAGCGATTTCAACTACCTTTCTTCTCCTGACGATATTTTCCTTACCGTACAGCAGATAAAGAAATACTCGCTGAAGACCGGTGATGTGGTACAATGTCGCGTACGTCCTCCTCGCGAGGGTGAGAAATACTTCCCAATGACAAGTATCGAGATGATTAATGGTCGTCAGCCTAACGAGATACGCGACCGTCTCTCATTCGAGCACCTCACACCTCTCTTCCCTGACGAGAAGTTCAACCTCACAGGCGATCGTCGCACAACGAACATCTCTACACGTATCGTTGACCTCTTCTCCCCTATAGGTAAGGGACAGCGTGCTCTTATCGTGGCTCAGCCAAAGACTGGTAAGACAATCCTCATGAAGGATATTGCCAACGCCATAGCTGCCAATCATCCGGAGGCCTACCTTATGATGCTCCTTATCGATGAGCGTCCTGAGGAGGTAACGGATATGGCTCGTACCGTAAACGCAGAGGTTATCGCCTCTACATTCGATGAGCCTGCCGAGCGTCACGTGAAGATTGCTGGTATCGTTCTTGAGAAGGCAAAGAGAATGGTGGAATGCGGACATGATGTTGTTATCTTCCTTGACTCTATCACTCGTCTTGCTCGTGCCTACAATACCGTTGCTCCTGCTTCTGGTAAGGTTCTTACCGGTGGTGTTGATGCCAACGCCCTTCAGAAGCCAAAGCGTTTCTTCGGTGCTGCTCGTAACATCGAGGGTGGCGGTTCTCTTACCATCATAGCAACAGCCCTCATAGATACAGGCTCTAAGATGGATGAGGTTATCTTCGAGGAATTCAAGGGTACGGGTAACATGGAGTTGCAGCTTGACCGCTCACTTGCCAACAAGCGCATCTTCCCAGCCGTTAACCTTGTTCAGAGTAGCACTCGTCGCGATGACCTTCTCCACGACAAGACAACCCTCGACCGTATGTGGATTCTCCGTAAGCATATCTCTGACATGAACTCTATCGAGGCTATGAACATGATCGGAGACCTCATGAAACGAACAAACTCCAACGAGGAGTTCCTTGTTGCCATGAACGGATAAGGGTTATATAAAACAAATAAAAAATGAAAAGTGAAAAATAAGGTCACAAATTGTGTACGGCTTTATTTTTCACTTTTTCATTTTATAATTTAAAGTATTCAAGTTTCGCAAGTTGAGAACTGTCTGGAAGACAGTACTATGAGTAACCCCGTACATACGAGTGAAACGAGGATGTGCGGGGATATGGTGCCAATGGTGCCAATACCGCCTAACTGCCTTGAGGGCAGTACATAGATAATCAGGTACAGCCTTCCAGGCTGGGAATGTAGTTGTTGTTTGCTATCCGTGGGTATCCTCCCCTTCGTCGAGTATGCCTACGGTTACGCATAGTGCTATCTTCCAGACAGTTCAGAGCTTGCAAAACTTGAATTAAAGTATTTATCAATCGCTTCTTTCAGATTCTCCGTTAAAGTCGATACAACCTCCGCTTCCCTGATACAAATAGGGTTATTCCCTGTTTTTACCCAAAAAACGATTCATCTGTAATCCTCGTTTACGGCATTGCTCTACATTCTTCTTGAAACACTTGGTATAAGAAACATTGTAAGCCATTATAATCCTAACTGATTGAAAAGGTCTTGCTTGTCTTTACACTTCACAACTCTTCCCTCCGCCTTATCCACTAAGGCAAGTTCCATTTCCGACTTTTTCCTTCGCGGCTGTGACTTTGCTATAGAAACACCACTAATAGCCCCCAAAATTTTCTTTAGACTTGGCAAAATGGTTGTATCCTCAATGTTTAGAATTTATAGTGTCATTTCTACAATTGTTTACTTTTATCAAAAATAATGATAATTATTCATTTAACCAAATTTTTCTCCTTTATTTTTGGATTTTAGATTAGTTTCTTCGCTGATTCGCCGTTCATTCTCCGTTCTTCCTCCTATGATCCTCCGTACCAAAGTCGGTGCAAAGTCGGTGAAGGGCCTATCTAAGAGCAGAGGATCATCGAGTTTGGTACGGAGGATCATAGGAGCGAATTAAATTACATTTTTCATTTCCCCGCTATGGCAAGCAGATCCTGAAGCCTGACGATCTCATCCCTATACTGGGCAGCTTGCAGGAAGTCCATATTACGGGCAGACTCTTTCATCTTCTCTGTAGTGTATTTGATAGAGTCCTCAAGTTGCTTGCGCGACATCTTCCCGACAATAGGATCGGCAACCATAGAGGATTCTTTCTCAATATACGGCTGATAAGCCTTGGTCTTCTTCGCATCAACAGCCTTAACATCTGTTTGTTCTGCATTAGCCCTTGCAAAAGAGGAGCCGCTGATGTTCTTGACAATCTGCTGAGGGGTTATGCCATTCTCCTCGTTATATTGCATCTGCTTCTTACGGCGACGCATGGTCTCGTCAATCGTCTGCTGCATGCTCTCGGTAATAGTATCGGCATACATTATCACAAGTCCGTTGACATTACGGGCAGCACGACCAGCCGTCTGGGTAAGGCTCCTATGAGAGCGCAGGAATCCCTCCTTGTCAGCATCGAGTATGGCAACAAGCGAAACCTCAGGCAAATCAAGTCCCTCACGCAGAAGATTCACGCCAACGAGGACATCATAAACACCAGCTCTCAGGTCGCTCAATATCTTCACACGATCGAGAGTAGAGACATCTGAATGTATATAGTTCGCATGAATGCCGTTGTTGAGGAGATACTCCGTAAGTTCCTCTGCCATTCGCTTGGTAAGAGTGGTGACAAGAACACGTTCCTTTCTTTCAATTCTGACAAGAATCTCCTCCAGGAGATCGTCCATCTGGTTCTCGCTCGGACGGACAACAATCTCAGGATCAAGAAGTCCTGTCGGACGGATAACCTGCTCAACCACAACACCTTCCGACTCTTCAAGTTCAAAGTCTGCAGGAGTGGCAGAAACATAGATAACCTGATTGATAAGCTCCTCAAATTCCTCGAATCTGAGAGGACGATTATCAAAGGCTGCCGGCAAGCGGAAACCGAACTCCACAAGATTCTGTTTTCTCGCCCTGTCACCTCCGTACATAGCCCTTATCTGAGGTACGGAAACATGACTCTCATCCACCATAAGGAGAAAGTCTTTAGGGAAGAAATCAAAGAGACAATAAGGACGCTCGCCAGGGGCACGACCGTCGAAATAACGAGAATAGTTCTCTATGCCCGAACAATGGCCAAGTTCCTTGATCATCTCCATATCATATTCTACACGCTCCTTGATTCTCTGCGCCTTTATCCCATCGCCAAGTTCCGTGAAATATTCTATCTGTTTAACGAGATCATCCTGTATATCATGGATAGCCCTTTCCGACTGTTCCTTAGTTGTCACGAAGAGGTTTGCAGGATAAATCTGATAATCATCAAAAGATTCCAACCTCTTGAAAGTTAATCCATCAAGTTCCTCGATAGAGTCAATCTCATCATCCCAGAAAGTAATGCGCACAATATTCTCACTATATGCCATAGAGACATCGACAGTATCACCCTTTACGCGGAAGTTTCCACGCTCCAAGGCAATATCATTTCTGACATAGAGGGCATCAACAAGTTTTCTCAAGAAAGCATTCCTGTCAATTTTCTCGCCCCTTTTCACGCTAATGATACTTCCTTGCATGGAAGAAGGTCCTCCCATGCCGTAGATACACGATACGGAAGATACTACGACAACATCCCTTCTACCACTCAGAAGCGAAGAAACGGCAGAGAGGCGAAGGCGGTCAATCTCCTCGTTAATGGCCAGATCCTTCTCGATGTACGTGTCGGTATGAGGAATATATGCTTCCGGCTGATAATAGTCGTAGTAAGAGACGTAATATTCCACGGCGTTGTCGGGAAAGAAACCCTTCATCTCTTCGTAAAGCTGTGCAGCAAGAGTCTTGTTATGGCTAAGGATAAGAGTCGGACGATTCGCATTCGCTATGACATTTGCCATAGTAAATGTTTTTCCCGAACCTGTTACGCCAAGCAAAACTTGAGAACGCTCGCCATTTCTCAGCCCTTCGGTAAGTTGCCTTATTGCCTCCGGCTGATCACCTGTCGGAGAGTATTTTGATGTTAATTTAAACTCGTTCATAGACATAATTTGTGCAAAATTACGGATTTCTTTGAAATAAATGTTATAAAAAACATTTTTTTTGTGAAAAATAATATATACCACTTTGATATTACGAGAATTATGTGTAATTTTGCACTCCGAAATATAATTATATTCATTTAATGAACAAAATTCTTCTTTATTCTGTTGCGTCGGCTGCATTACTTCTATGCAGTTGCAAATCAGAATTCAATGCTGTTTATAAAACAAACGACACATCATACCGATATGAATACGCAAAGGAGAGTTATGCCCTGCAGAAATTCTCACGCGCTTCTATTCTTTTCGGTGACTTGATAAACATCACCAAGGGAACCGACAACGGCGAGGAGTGTCTCTTCCTTTATGGTATGTCAACCTTCAATACAGGCGACTATGAGTCTGCCGCAGACATATTTAAGAAATATGTCCAGACATACCCGAAAGGAAAATTCGCAGAGAGCGCAAGCTATTTCGTCGGCGAGAGCCTTTACAAGAGTTCACCGGAGGTTCGCCTTGACCAGTCGGACACATACAACGCCATCAAGTCATATCAGGACTTCATGGATCTCTATCCATTCTCAAGCATGAAGGACAGAGCGCAAAGTCGAATGTATGAACTTCAGGACAAGCTCGTAGAGAAAGAGTTGATCAACGCAAAGCTCTATTACAACCTCGGCACATATTTCGGCAACTGCACGAGTGGCGGCAACAACTACGAGGCATGTATAGTAACCGCACAGAACGCCCTCAAGGACTATCCTTACTCAGCATATCGCGAAAACTTCGCATCACTCATTATGAAGAGTAAGTTCGAGCTGGCACAACAGAGTGTCGAGGAAAAGAAGCTCGACCGTTTCCAAGATGCCGAAGATGAGTGCTATGGCTTCATCAACGAATATCCCGACTCAAAGGAACGCCCAGTTGCTGAGAAATACATCGAGAAATGTAAGAAAGTCACAAAGAACGTAACGGAATAAAAACAATCACCAAAAAACAGTATAACAAAATGGATTACAAGAAATCAAAGGCTCCGGTTAATACCGTAACACGCAACATCATGGATCTCTGTGAAGACACAGACAACATTTACGAGAGTGTCGCTATCATCGGCAAGCGCGCTAACCAGATAGCTGCTGAAATCAAGCAGGATCTCAGCAAAAAGCTCGCTGAGTTCGCAAGCTACAACGACAGCCTCGAGGAAGTTTTCGAGAACCGTGAGCAGATTGAAATCAGCCGCTATTACGAGAAGCTCCCAAAGCCAACACTTCTCGCTACACAGGAGTTTATTGAAAAGAATATCTATTGGCGTGATCCTGCCAAGGAGCGTCAGTTCGAAGATGAGGACTAAACCATGATTCAGAGAAAACAGACAATATATCTTTTCTTCTGCATCATCTGCTTCATCATCTGCGCCGTAGCACCATTGGGAGTTCTCCAGCCAAAAGGGATAGGCGAATTCTCATCAGTAGTAAACAGCATTGGTATCATTGACGGAGGCATAGGAGCTCTCTCCTACCCTTATTTCGCCATTCCAATGTTCTTTCTCGCTCTCAATGTCTTCTGGAGCCTTGCTATCATCTTCATGTATAAGAACCGCAAGACACAGGCATTGAACTGCTACATACAGCTTGCAGCAATAATCGTAGAGACAATCGTATGCGCTGCTTTGGTATATTACACAAGCATTGACTCCAAGGATGTTACATTCCGCCCAGGACTTGCTCTCTGTACACCTATCATCGCTATGATCTTCCTCCTACTTGCCCACAAGGGCATAATGGATGATGAACGCCTCGTAAGGGCGGCGGATAGAATAAGATAAAAAAGCTCCCCATTGGGGAGTTTTTTTTTACATAAACAAAACAAGTAAAACCTAAACAATTACCTACAACATTATACAACTATGACAGAATTTGAAAAAATGCGTCACGAAGAGTTCTATGACTTTACAAACGAAGAAGGTTTGGCGAGCTACAATAGAGCCAAGCACATTTGTGCCAAACTGCAAACCATGACAACTGAAGACAAAGACTACAGGTCAATAATAGAAGACCTGATTCCTGGCATTCCGAAGTCATCAACGGTCGCTCCACCATTTTATTGCGACCATGGTCATGGAATAAAATTAGGAGAGAATGTTTTCATAAACTACAATGGGACTATGCTCGACGGAGGAATCATCACCATAGGCTCAAATACCCAGATAGGCCCTAATTGCCAATTCCTGACACCCAATCACCCTATAGACTATATAGAACGCCGTAAGCCCATTGAACGATGCTCTCCTATCACCATTGGAGAAGACTGTTGGTTTGGAGGCGGCGTAACAGTATGCCCAGGAGTTACCATTGGCGACCGATGCATCATTGGAGCAGGAAGCGTAGTAGTTAAAGACATTCCATCCGACTCTATGGCTGTGGGCAATCCATGCAAAGTAATAAAGAACCTGAAGTAAAAGCAATCAAATAAGCTCAAGCGCCCCTCTCGTTGGGAAGAGAATGTCCGCAGAACGAATGAGTGACTTCGGTTCGGCTATACGGAAAAAGGCTCATCTTTCGACGAGCCTTTTTATGTTTGTTTGGAATAAATTTTTGTTTGAATAAGTTTAAGCCTCAGCTTTTGTAGCAGGTATTACAGAAACCACGCTCTTGTCATACTTACCCTTGTGGAAGTTTACTGTTCCATCGATAAGAGCATAGAGAGTGTCGTCCTTACCCTGTGCTACACCAGCACCTGGGAAATGCTTGTTACCACGCTGACGAACGATGATATTGCCTGCTACTACAGACTGACCACCGAAGATCTTAACACCAAGTCGCTGAGCTGCTGATTCACGGCCGTTCTTAGAACTACCTACACCTTTTTTATGTGCCATTCTTTAGTTCCTCCTTGATTTAAGCTACAACTGATTTGATTACTACCTGTGTGAACTGTGCACGATGACCGTTCTTCTTGCGCTCATCCTTGCGACGCTTCATCTTGAAGACGATGACCTTGTCACCTTTCACGAGAGGCTGAACAACTTCACATACAACCTTTGCTCCTTCTACAGTTGGAGCACCTACTGTTACAGCACCGTCGTTATCTACGAGCAGTACCTTCTCAAACTCAACGGTCTGACCTTCCTGTGCATCCTTCATGTGGTGCACGAAGAGCTTCTTGCCCTCCTCAGCCTTGAACTGCTGACCGTTGATCTCTACAATTGCGTACATTTAACTTTTATGTATTAAATTGTTACTTCTGCCAGGCGGATAGCAACTCACTACCACTTATTTGAGCCCGAACAGACTAAATCGGGCACAAAGTTACAAAATTTTTCCCAAACACGAGCCTTACATCTTATATTTAGAAATATAATTAACAAGATTTAACATCATTGATTGAAGATTTCTTTCGTAAGCAGTAAGTCCGTTGTAATACCGTTACAAATCCGTTGTAAGTCCGTTCACCCTATAGTCAGTAGAACGGAGGAAAAGCGAAAGCAGAACGAAGGATGAGCGAATGATAAACTACCATTAATATAAAAACTCTCTGCCCCCAAAAACAAGGGACAGAGAGAATATCTTTTATCAGTAAGGCTTACGCCCTAAGGGCATACCCACATTATTTTACTTCCGTATCAATATCAAAGCTACCGAAATTGTAGATCTTTGAACGCTTCAACTCCAAAGTCTTACTGCTATGACGCTGGAACACTACTTTACTATCTGCACCTTCAAATTTGATAGTATAACCGTTTATCTTACTAGGAAGCACAGCGATGTAGTAATCCACACTTTCTTCGTTTGCAGGAACCTGAAGCTTCACGGTATGCTTTTTCTCAGCACTAGAAGAAGCGAAGAAGTTTATATTATCACTATTATATGCTGGACGAACCTCAAAATTACCTGACAGTCTATTTGCCTGATTATCAGCAACAATTTCAACGAACTTCACCTTACCAGCCACATTATTGCTGATGGTAACCTTTACAAGTGAAGGAATATTCTTAAAGTTGAAGATTCTTTCATCCTTGTCTGCACACGCAACCATCAACAAAGCATTCTTGTCATAAGTACGACCACTTGATACATACTGATTGGTTGGCATCAAAGAAGTTATACTATATGATTCAGGAATGAATGTTGTTTGTGAAGCATGAGGATATAATGCGTAATAGTAATTCCATGGATCAAACCACAATGGCAACACTTCTCCATAGTTAGTAAAAGTGGCAGTCTTACCATCAATAGAAGATGGAGTTATACCGAAAGTAACAGCCTGTTCTGCATTATCGCAAAACACCAAGATCTGATCATTCTCATCCCAAGTTACATTGTTGTCACTTTCAAGTGTTGCACGTGTTACGTCTGTAGAATCGCCTAAGACAATATTTGCTTTGAACTCAATTTTTCTTGCAGTTGTCTTTGCTTCATTCTCTGCATCTGCTTCATTCTCTGCATCGAAATCATTGTCAGAAGAACAAGAAGCTAACATAACCAATGAAAATACAAGGGCTGTATTTGAAAGAAATTTAAATGTCTTCATTTCGTCTTAATTAATTTTTGTTACCCAATTTGATTAATCATAAAGATTGTCAGTATCAATGTACTCCTCCTCATACCTCTCAGTATTAATTGAAGAATTGTCCTCAAATGGTTTTGCAGAATTCTGCAAAATGCTACCAGACTTCAACTGGTGAAGCTTCATAACTGGTACTTCGTACTTTTTCATAATTTTTTTATTTTAAAGTTTTACTTGTTATAAACAACACTACAATTATACAATCAACCCTTTCCTTACTCTTATTACCGATTTGAATAAATATATCAAATACCGTCTCCTTTCAAACATCATAAAACTGATGTTATTCTGAATACTTTTGTAATATTCGTCATTCAATCAAGAGTTGTATCGAAAAATTTGATGCAAATATACACAAAAAAAATGAACGAACAAAAAAATTAGCAGATTTTCTTAGTTTTTTGAGCATTTTTCCCATAAAAACTGACAAATTAGTGTATTTTTTCACTTTTTGTAATGATTTCATGTCATTTTTCCCTAAATAGCTAAATTATATTTTCTTATTTTCACCATTCAAAAATTCATCCGTATCTTCATTTCCTATCAAACAAGTGTAACTGTCACACCAAATTTTAAACATATCACATACACCTGTCGTTTTTCACAACAAACAGCAAACTTTACGAATATCAAAAAGGAAATCATAAAAAAAAGAGAGCCATAACAGGCTCCCTACACGAAATAACGTCCTTGAATTTTTGTTGTAGCTTTACCTCCAAATAAAACCTTACCATTAAAAGTCTTGAGTTTCACAGCATTGAAGATACGGTCGTTTCCTCCTTGCTCTATGGTTATAGGCGTACCGTCCCACATTTTTTCAGAGAGAAGATAGTTGGCAAATGCGCTATTACCAGAACCTGTGGCAGGATCTTCCAGATACCCGAATCTCGGAGCAAAGACACGGGTATGGGCAAAGTTTGATGCATCAGCGACCTGAAGTGAATAGATAAGAATTATGTCTATGTCATTAGCATCGCAGAAAGCTTTGAGCGAAGACAAATCAGGATAGACTGACACCTCGTCCTCAAAACGAGTGACAGGCACGATGAGGGTTCTAAGTCCGGCATCAATAATCATTATCGCCCTACCCTCTCGGTCAATACTCCCCTTGCGAAGGGTGAGAATGCGCTCAATATCGTCTATCGGAATGTTCATGACATGCTCAATAGGCGAAGGAGCCTCGATATACACGGCATCCTCAGTATCTATCTCATTATAGACACTTATAACACCTTTCTTATTAGTCTCAACAGACAGAACCTTTGTGTTCCTGAAAGAATCATCATCCTTGACAAACGAATACATAGTGGCAATAGTACCGTGACCACAGAAATCCACCTCACACTCAGACGAATAATAGGTCAGCTTGCACGCAGCCGTTTCAGAATGCGAGCAGAATACAGTCTCCATTACAAAGCCCTTGTGCTCAGCGGCAATCTGAAGCATCTGTTCTGGAGAAAGACAACCTTCATCAACGAAAATACTTGCAGCAGGATTACCAGTTGAAGCCCCGGAAGTGAAGGCATTACTCTTGATGTATCTGTATTGTTTCATATTCTATATGTTTGTTTCAAGTTTGAAGATTTTGACCATATCCTTGTCACCTCCAACGAGATTGCTACATTGGTGGAGTTTGCAAGTATCCTTGAAACCGCATTTCTGCATCACACGACCAGAGGCAGGATTCCTGGTGAAATAATCCGCCCATATATCACAGAAATGCTTCTCGTTGATTAAGTAATTGAGCAAAAGGCGTAATGCCTCCGTGCAAATGCCTTGATTCCAATACGGCTTTGCCACCCAATAGCCAACCTCACAGTCATTCTCCCCTATGGGGATATTGCTCACATCTTGCGTAAGATATCCGATACTGCCTATCGGCTCGTTAGTTTCCTTAAGTACTATTGCCCATGTGGCATCATTTCGGAAAAAAGTCCTGATAACCGTCAAACTATCCTCCACGGATTGATGAGGAGGCCACCCGGCACGTGTACCAATGTCGGGATCAGAGGCATATTTGAAAAGACTCTCAGCATCAGAGTCTTCCCAACGACGAAGTAGTATTCTGTCTGTTTGCATAATAATCACTTGAAATATTTTATATCAAGGAGTTTCTCCATCCAGATCATGTCGTACCACTCATCAAACTTATATCCACAACGATGGAAATGTGCCACACGCTTATAACCCATCTTTGAGTGAAAGTCTGGACTTTGATGTGTAAGATGTGAGTTCGGAGTTTCTATCCAAGCAATACAGGCATTCAGGTTAATGATGCCTCTACTCTTCAGTTCTTCTTCAAGAGCCTCATAAAGCTTTCTGCCAATACCTTGACCATGAGCCTCGCGGGCAACGTAAATGCTCGTCTCAACACAATGACGATATGCACATCGAGGCTTGAAAGTACCGGCATATGTATAGCCAAGAATCTCCCCGTCCTTCTCTGCCACGAGATACGGATAATCGGCAAGAGTATTCTTTATTCTATTTGCAAACTCCTCAACAGAAGGAACTGTATATTCAAACGTAATTGCTGTATTCTCTACATATGGCGCATAGATTGCGAGAAGTTTCTCTGCATCTGCCACAGTTGCTGTACGGATTGTGATCATAAAGAAAAGAGATCGGCCTCTCCCCCCGCCCTCCCCCGTAGGGAGGAAGCCGGAAGGCAAAAGGCGTTTCAATTATTAATTATTAATTATCAATTTTCAATTGTGTCCGCGCTCCGGCTCCCTCTCTACGGGAGAGGGCGGGGGGAGAGGCCTTATATAATCGTCATCTTTCCACTCGAATTTTATCTTTGAAGGCACCATATACTCTTCTATGCGATAGTCGATATTCGCCTTATGAGCCTGTGAAAGCTGAAAGCGACGTGGAATGCGATACTTCTTGCCGTCCTTGAAGAAATAGGCACCAGTCTGATGAAAACGGAAGGGAATATTATGCGCAATACATTGTTCCCTAACAGATAGAATCCACTCGTAATGGCAAGGACGGGCATAGACACCCGACTCGCCACTTACCGCCACCTCTTCTATTGTCTCGTCAAGATAGGCGGAGATATCTATCGCTTCAATCATCGGCGCAACAATAATGCTCTTATGCTTTATGGGCAAGGACTTGAAGATCGGGAGTCGATAATCTGCCATCTGCTGATTCTCTACGGTACATCCCACGAGCACGTTGTCATAGCCTTCTCCCCAATCTTCGGGAACACATTCCATGAAACGGTCTATTCGTTTGGTGAAGAAATAGAACAATAGGTCTTTTCTAATCTTCATCATCTTCCAGCATTCAGCTCGCCACGGGTCAGCATCTTTCAATAGGAAATCAGAAGTGAAGCATGTGAAAACCAACTTACCGCTCTCAATCTTCCACGTCTTGTCACGCTTGCGCTTGAGGGGGAGATTGAAAGCGGCTGTCTTGCGGCACAGGCTGCTCGAAGTATCACTACCGTACATCTCATCCTGACGATATACATAGCAATACCTGCATCCTGGACTTATCTTCGTGCATCCGTGCCACGGATTCCAGTCGGCATATACGCTCCAGTTCTCCGACATTATCTGCGCTTAAGCACGACAATCTCTGCATCTGCCCCATCCTTGCCGTATTCAGACACAAGAATGTACTTCTCATCACAGGCAATACCATAGCATCTGCCGTTGGAGTTCAGTTTCTCAACTTGAGTACCCCAATACGACTTGTCTTTATCGAGGACAAAGAAAGAATTGCCATTCATCTTGTACTCAAGACTGATGAAAGAGCCCTGAAGCACGAAGAGATTGTCAATAACAGGCATATCTGGGATATTGAGAGCGTTCACCTCGTCAATGTATTTCTGCTTGAGAGGAGAATTGGCATGCGGAAGCTGATCAGTTGGCGTACTCCAACGCTTGAGGTTTGGATAATACTGACGGAGCATAGCCTTATACTCGTCCTGTGTGAGGTTCTGTCCACTATCCTTATTATATTGTTCAACGAACTGAGAACAGAAGTCTATCATCTCCTCCATAGTGAAGTCGCCCGTGAAGGCTCCATCCTTGAAGCAGTATATGCAATACTCCTCGCTCTTTGATCCATCAGCATTAGTGCCGAGGATTTCATCAGTCAGAGGCATTCCACAACTCTGGCAAAAGTGCATTTCCTTGTCCATGTGATAATATTATTTGATTTGAATTGATTTGCAAGTGCAAAGATATAAAAAACGGCAGATATATGCAAGAAAAAACACGACAATGATGAAAAAGAACTTTTTCCTTCGCTCTTCTTCCTATGATAATACCATTATAATACCATAATATTACCATAATAATACCATTATATTACCATTGCGAATGGTATTTTAATGGTAATTTAATGGTATTTACATAGGAGTTACAACGGATTAAGATATTACTATCGAGGTTATCGCCTTTGGATTCCCATTTCCCTACACACATTTATGGATGTAGCTTGGATGATATTACCTGTTGGCGAAGAAGGATATGGGGCTCAAGGTAATATTGCCACCAACGTGGGAAGAACTATAACCGTAGCTCTTGCAATTGGTGCTACCATCTATTTCAAGCGAAAAAGAGGCGAGAAATGCCTTGATTTTAAGAAGATATAAAAAAAAGCCCTCGAAGCATTACTGCAACGAGGGATAGAAATTCGATTTTCTAATAAACGGAATTTAGATTATAGTATTTCTATTCGATTCTTAATGCCGGTTTTATCGTTCTGAAACCATAGACAGCTATGATGCAGAAGCAGATGAATGGAAGAATGAATGAGGCATTAACAGATGCCATACCAGCTACTGTCCCAAGGTCGATAATAGTTCCCTGCAACGGAGGCATCAAAGCTCCTCCTACGATTGCCATAACAAGGAAGGCAGCTCCAAGGGTTTTGTCCTTGTCAACTCCTTCAAGCGCGATACCATATATTGTAGGGAACATAAGGCTCATAAATGCCGATGTTGCGACAAGACAATAGAGGCCTCCCATACCGTCGATAAGGATTGTGCCAGCTGTAGTACACATAGCACAGAGGGCAAATATCATCAGCAAACGACTACCGTTGACATATTTCATAAGGAAGGTACTGATAAATCTACTACACAGGAACATACTCATAGCCACGATATTATACTTCTGAGCCGTTGACTTGTCAATACCAAGACGGTCAGCATACTGAATTATGAATGTCCAGCACATAATCTGTGCAGCCACATAGAACATCTGCGCAATAACACCCTCACGATAACGTGGGTTGGCTGCAAGACGACGAAGTGAATCCATTGCCTTTGGCTCCTCGCTTTCCTCTTTCTTGTCTTTCTTCACAAAGAAAGCAATCACGACAAGAACAAATACAACGACACAGCCAAGCGCAACATAAGGATCGCGGATTACTGCAAGGTCGTGAAGACGGATTGCGTCTTTCGTTGCCTGATCGAGAGTTGAGAATCCAACCGCACGAACAGCCTCGGTATCACTTTCGAGAGATGAGAGAATGACGTTACTTGCAATAAACATTCCGCAGAGAGAGCCCATTGGGTTGAATGCCTGTGCGAGATTAAGACGACGAGTGGCATTCTCAGGAGCACCAAGCGAAAGAATATAAGGATTTGCAGTCGTCTCAAGGAAAGCAAGTCCGAAAGTAAGCACATATAGAGAGATACAGAAGAAACTGAACATCTGGTATTCGGCTGCCGGAATAAACATGAATGCGCCTATGGCATAAAGAGCAAGACCAACAAGAATACCAGCCTTATAACTGTATTTCTTGATGAAGAGAGCAGCAGGAATAGCCATTGTGGCATAACCGCCATAAAAGGCAAACTGAACCATAGACGCCTTGGATGCAGATAGTTCCATTATTGTCTGGAATGCTGCCACCATCGGGTTAGTAATATCGTTAGCGAATCCCCACAAAGAGAAGAGTGAGGTGACGAGAATGAACGTAACGAGATTTTTACGTTCAACGAGTTTAGCTTTTACTTCGTTCATTATTATGTTTTAGTTATTATTTCCGTTTAGGTATTGGTTATATCTGCCTGTCGCGATATTGCTGAGGAGTAACTCCTGTCTGTTTTCGAAACAGACGATTGAAGTATGAGGAATCATCATAACCTAAAGCATTTGCTATCGATTTGACAGACATTTCGGTAGTGACTATGAGAAGTTCCGCCTTCTCCATCTTCCTAAGAATGATGTATTGGTTAGGCGTCTCACCTGTTTCCTTACGGAACATTCGTGTGAAATGATCCTTTGACATACATGCCATATCTGCCAATTTGCTTATCTCTATACGACTCCCAATATTATCCCTTATATATGAGATAGCCTCGCTAATACGGCTATCCTTGACATGCGACTTAGGAGTAGCCAATGAGATGAAGCGTGACAGCAACAGAAATACGATGCCTCTTGACTCCATTTTTTCTCCCAAAGGACGTATGAGATTGCTATGAAGGTTTTGGGACAAGGTCTGGTGATTGTCATATGTTGACGGATTAGACGCAGGCAAGGCACAATTAGGGAAGAGCTCACACATACGCTTGAAAAGATGCAAGTCGGCAGGTGTGGCTGGAATCTCCACAGGGTACTGCCATTCATCAAGCATGGACGTTGCCGCTTCCTCATATATATGAAGATAATAGTGGGCAAAGACTCCCGTACATATATTCGTATGCTTCGTGAAAGCCGGAATGAAATAGAGATGCTCGGGAGTAAGAGTATGGACAACTCCATCTATGTCTATCTTAGCCTCACCTTCTGTCACATAATATAAACGCGCGAAAGGACTTCGTACGTTCTGCCAGTTCCAATCAGCATTGTGATATGCGTAACCGACATTCAGAGTGAAAATATGTAATTCATCTATGGAATTATGCATTGAGAAGATTTACCGTCTTAGCTATAATTGTTGATGCAAAGTAAATAAAAAAACGTGAATTATCCAAATTATTATCGGAAAAATGCTACCATAAATTATATTTTATTACGTTTACATCGCTTTTATCCTATCTTTTGACGGAAAAATATATGGATATTATCGCAAATGTTCGTAACTTTGCACTCGTAAAAAAAATAATGTAAATAGTCAAATATAAATATATCTATGCTCTACAACGAAATCGGAAAAACAGGAATGAAGGTTTCAGCTCTTTCATTCGGAGCTTCTTCTCTTGGCGGAGTGTTCCGCAACATCAACGAATCAGAAGCCATAAAAGCTGTATTTACTGCCGTGGAAGGTGGTATGAACTTCATCGACGTTTCTCCATATTATGGTCATTATAAGGCAGAAACCGTATTGGGAAAGGCTCTCAAGGAACTCCCACGCGACAAATATTACCTTTCAACTAAGGTAGGACGCTATGGCAAGGATGGCGTGAATACTTGGGATTATTCTGCCAAGCGCGTGACTGATAGTGTTTATGAGAGTATGGAGCGCCTGAACATTGACTATATCGACCTTATCAATGTTCACGACATCGAGTTTCAGGCATCCCTTCCTGGAGGTTTGCAAAAAGTGGCAGAAGAAACTCTTCCTGCACTCGTAGAACTGAAGAAGAAGGGCGTTGTAGGACATGTTGGAATCACAGACCTTCAACCAGAGAATATCAAATGGGTGATTGAGAATGTGCCTGCCGGTACAGTAGAGTCAACCCTTTGTTTCTGCCACTATAGCCTCAACGATGAATTGCTCAACGAGTATTTCGATTTCTTTGAACAGAACAACGTTGGCATCATCAATGCCTCACCTCTTTCTATGGGCTTGCTGTCTTCACGTGGTGTACCTGACTGGCATCCTGCTCCAAAATCACTTGTAGAGGCTTGTCAGAAGGCGGTTCAGCATTGTACGGCAAAAGGTTACCCTATCGAGAAGCTCGCCATTCAATACGCTATCAGCAATCCACGTATTGCCACAACCCTATTCTCTTCAGCAAATCCCGACAACGTGAAGAAGAACATCGAGTATGCTGAGGCTCCTATTGATTGGAATCTCGTGAAAGAGGTTCAGGACATCATCGGAGATCAGATGAGGGTAAGATGGAAGAACTCATAGTTAGATTAATGTTGAAAGTAGAGAGATTAAAAATAAGTAAAGATGCGAATCATTGATGCTCACAGCCATTTGTGGCTTAATCAGAATACGGTGGTTGATGGTCAGCCAATACGTTCGTTGGAAAGCAATCCTTCCCGCTCGGAGTTTTTCGGCGAAGAAAGACAGATGCTTCCTCCTTTTATGATCGATGGTCGTAATACCGCTGAGGTATTCCTTTCAAACATGGATTATGCTCAGGTTGGTGCGGCTGTGGTCGTTCAGGAGATTATCGACGGCAATCAGAATGACTACCTCGCTATGGTACAGAATCAATATCCTGACAGATTCTTCTGTATGGGTATGCTGACAGACAATAACGCAAGGGAAGACCTTGCCCAACAGGCGAATGCTTTGAGCAAGACTTTCCGTGGTATCGCAATCCCAGGTCACAGAATCAAAGGCTCGCTTATTGAGCGTATGCCTCTGTTCAAGGCTATGGAAGAGCAAAAAATGATACTCTCCATGTGTCTTGGCGACGACGAGAAGCAGATAGCAGAAATGGCGGAGGTGATAAAGGAATGTCCAAAATTGAAGGTCGCTATCGGGCATTTCGGTATGGTTACGACACCATCTTTCCGTAGTCAGATTAAACTGGCTAACTGTGGCAAGAACGTAATGGTGGAATCCGGAGGAATTACTTGGCTCTACAATAGTGAATTCTACCCATTCCCTTCTGCCGTTAAGTCTATTCGTGAGGCTGCCGATCTCGTAGGTATGGACAAGTTGATGTGGGGATCCGACTACCCTCGCACCATTACAGCCATCACCTACCGTATGTCTTACGATTTCATTCTCAAGAGCAATGAGATGACTTTGGAAGAAAAAACCGCTTTCCTCGGTGGTAATGCCAAGGCTTTCTATGGTTTCGGCGAACTACCAGAACTGCCTTATATAAAGAATATGTCGGAATAATAGAGGTAGATAGAAAGCGAAAAGAAAATAAAAAGAAGAAATTTTAGGTTAATGAGTTAATAAAATGAAAGCAATTCAGATTTCACACAATCAGGAACTGCAGATCATCAACTTGGAGAATCCACAGCAGCCAAAGGCTGGTGAGGTTCTCCTAAAGTTGGTTTATGTTGGATTCTGCGGATCAGACATCAACACATTCATGGGCAGAAACACTATGGCTCTCAACCCTGTGATTCCGGGTCACGAGGTAGGTGCCGTTATTGAGGCTGTAGGTTCTGACGTTCCGGAATATCTAAAGCCGGGAATAGTTGTTACATGTAATCCTTACACTAACTGTGGTAAGTGTGCATCTTGTCGTAATGGAAGAGTAAACGCCTGTCAGCACAACGAAACCCTTGGCGTTCAGCGTAATGGAGCGATGCGTGAGTTCATCACATTACCTTGGGAGAAGATTATCCCGGCAGGCAGTCTTGATCCGAAGACAAGTGCCTTGATTGAGCCTATGTCAGTAGGCTTCCACGCAGTAGATCGCGGACAGGTAAAAGATATTGACGTAGTTGTGGTTATCGGCTGTGGTATGGTTGGTATGGGCGCTATCGTTCGCTCGGTTACCCGTGGTGCTACAGTAATTGCTGCCGACATTGATGACGAAAAACTAAGCCTCGCCAAGGAAATGGGAGCTGCTTATGCAATCAACACAATGACAGAGAATGTTCATGAGCGACTTCAGGAGATAACCAACGGATTTGGTCCCGACGTAATCATCGAGGCTGTAGGTAGCCCTATCACATACAATCTTGCAGTCAACGAGGTCGCTTTCACAGGTCGTGTGGTTTGTATTGGCTATGCAAAGTCAGAGGTTAGCTTCCAGACAAAGTATTTCGTTCAGAAGGAACTCGACATCCGAGGCTCTCGTAATGCCAATCCAAGCGACTTCCGTGCTGTTATTCGCTATTTGGAGCGCGGAACATGCCCAACGGAGAAACTCATAACAAAGGTTGTGAAACCAGAGGAATGTCTTGAAACCATGCAATGGTGGAGTAAGAATCCAGGCAAGGTTTTCAGAATCCTCGTTGAAATGTAATTATAGGGAAAAAGCCATCTCATTCGGGATGGCTTTTATCTTTAATGTAAGTCCGTTGTAAATCCGTTACAGGTCCGTTGTAAGTCCGTTATGAAAAGGAACCAAACTCGATGAAGGTCCTATCGGTAATAGGAGTCAGAACGGATTTACACCGAGTTTGGTTATACTTTATATATAATAAGGAGGGAAAGAGCATCCTAAAGAGATAGCAACTTATAATATTCAGCTTTTTTCTCAAGCTTCATTGGATAGGCTCTAGAAGTGCTTGGCATTCTCCACCAAGTGCCGTTCCATTGCTTGGATTTAATGTTAACGCTCTCCCCTACTTTCGGAATATCAACTTGAATGCCTCGGGATTTAAAATAGCCACAAATCTCCTCACTTGCCTTTCCGCCAGTTGTGACGACCATACAACATAAAGGCATCTGCTCAATCAAGGCAAAGACATCTGTTGGCTCAAGGATTTCAAGAAAGTTGTCAGAGGCATTATCCTTCAATCTACATACCCTTCTTGCCGTATCAAAGAATGCCATACCCTTTTCTTCGCAGAAAGACATAATACGCTCTTTATCAAAGCGTTTCTTTCCTTTTACCTCAAAATACGACTTGTCATTGAAATGTAACAAGCCTTGAATTCTCCAGAAGTCATTTATCCAATTAGGATAGAACCACTCCATACTCCATCGGGCTTCCGGTGGAGGGAAACTGCCAAGAAACAAAACTCTAGCGTTGGCAGGTAGAAAGGGTTGTAACGGATGTTCTTCTATTGTCATATATTCAATAAACGAAAAATACGGATTTTTCTTGTATAATCGAAAGATTAGTTGTAACTTTGCACTCAAGAAACAAGACGTGCGCCAGCCTTATGGGCTGACATGCACTTTTCCTTCGTGCGAGGATGCCTTTGCACGTTGCACTCAAGAACAATACGTATTATGGAAATTGTTTACATCATCATAGGATTGGTTGTCGGATGCATAATCGGGTATCTCATTGCAAAAAACAAAAGCAATGAGATTATGGCTGCGCGTGACGTGGAAAAAACAAAGACAGAGGGACTTACGCTCCAGTTGGATGATGTGAGGAAACAACAATCTGCACAGATTTCTGAGCTCAAAAGTCAGTATGACAAACAGATAGAGAGCATCAAAGACCAGAATGTCATTCAGATTAATGAACTGAAAGAGCAGCATTCCATGCAGATTGAACAGCTCAAGCAACAACATATCAATCAAATAGATCAACTAAAACAACAGAATTCCAATCAGATAGAGCAACTTAAGCAACAGCATAAAATTCAGCAAGAGCAGCAGATGGCTCTTCTGAAAGAACAGATAAATACAACTTCTGAGAAAATTCTCAAGGAGCGTTCTGAACAGCTTTCACAGCAGAACAAGGAGCAGCTTAGCGCAATTCTCAATCCGCTAAAAGAGGGAATCACACAGATGAAAGAGGCTGTTGAGAAGAGCGGTCGTGAACACTCTGAGACAATGGTGCGACTTGATGCGACTATCAAAACTAGTATTCAGCAGAGCAAAGAGGCAGGTGAGCGTGCGGATAAACTCGCCCAAGCACTCACAGGTGAGAACAAAACGCAAGGAAACTTTGGAGAACTTCGCCTAAAGCAGCTTCTCGAGGACATGGGACTTGAAGAAGGACTACAATTCGAAGAACAGACAACAATGAAGGATTCTGCTGGGCGTACCATCTATGATGAGGAAGATGGCAAGCGCATGATTCCTGACGTGATTCTTCATTTCCCTGACGAGCGCGATGTTATCATCGACTCAAAAATGTCGTTCAAAGCATTTGAAGACTATCATAATGCAGAATCAGATGAACAGCGTCAGGATGCCCTTACACGACATATTGCATCTGTAAGGCAGCATGTAATGGAGCTTTCGCGCAAGAATTACAACGCATATATAAAAGAAGGTAGAGGCAAACTTGATTTCGTTCTTATGTATGTTTTCTCAGAGAGTGCGCTTCAGTTGGCTCTCACTAATGCCCCTACCTTATGGAGAGAGGCATACGACAAAGGGGTAATCATCACAGGCAGTCAGAATCTATACTCATTGCTTCGCGTTCTGGAGATGACTTGGAAACAGGTTCGGCAGATTGAGAATCAGGAAGAGATGATGAAGACCGCCAATATGCTTGTGGATAGAGTGCAAAGTTTCTATGAGCGTTTTCTTGATGTAGAAAAGCAACTGAACAAGACACAAGAAGCATTTACTGAGCTTAAAAACATAAGCAGCCCTTCAGGAAAGAGCATAGAAGTTGCAGCTAAGAAACTGATAAAGTTCGGTGCACAGGAAAACCCAAAACGGAAGTATAAACTGAAGAAATCAGACGAAGAATTACTTCTTACTGATGATTCATCTGAAAATGAATAGAAAAAAATACGGTCTTGGTATTGTATATTCCGAGGATTTTTAGTAATTTTGCAAGCGGAAAAATTGAACTCCTTTATTTAGATAACAAAAATGGCTGGATTTTTTGGTGCCATAGGCACATCACGCTGTACTACTGATGTGTTCTACGGAACAGACTACAACTCCCACCTCGGCACACGTCGTGGTGGTTTGGCAACATTCTCAGAAGAGAAAGGTTTCAAACGCAGTATCCATCATCTGGAAAATACGTATTTCCGCACCAAGTTCGAGAAAGAACTTGATGAATTTGATGGCAACTCCGGTATAGGTATCATCAGCGACACAGATGCCCAGCCACTTCTTTTCAACTCCCACCTTGGTCGATTTGCAATCTGCACTGTAGCAAAAATCAACAATATGGAGCAGATTGCTGACACTCTTCTTGAACAGAATATGCATCTCTCAGAGTTCTCTTCTGGCAAGATTAACCAGACAGAACTTGTAGGTCTTCTAATCGTTAAGGGAAAGAATTTCGTTGACGGCATAGAGAATGTTTTCCGCGAGGTAAAGGGATCATGCACTATGCTTCTTCTCACAGAGAACGGCATCATTGCTGCACGCGACTCATGGGGACGCACACCTATTATTATAGGAAAAAAAGATGATGCTTGGGCTGTAAGTTCAGAATCAACAGCTTTCCCAAATCTTGGATATGAGACAGAGCGTTTCCTCGGTCCTGGTGAAATTGTACGAATCACAGCCAACGGTATAGAGCAGTTGCGTAAGCCAAATAAGAAAATGCAGATTTGCTCTTTCTTATGGGTTTACTATGGTTTCCCAACCTCTGACTACGAGCATCGCAACACAGAGGATGTGCGTAATGCAACAGGTTTTGCTATGGGTAAGGAGGATGACACACAGGTGGATTGTGCATGTGGCATACCAGATTCTGGTATTGGTATGGCTATAGGTTATGCCGCAGGTCACGGATGTCCTTATATGCGTGCTATTAGCAAATACACTCCAACTTGGCCTCGCTCATTCACGCCTTCAAATCAAAGTATGCGTAACCTCGTGGCTAAGATGAAACTCATTCAGAACAAATCTGTACTCAAGGATAAGAAGGTGCTTTTCTGCGATGATAGTATCGTTCGCGGTACCCAGCTCAGAGACAACACAAAGTGTCTGTTTGAATCTGGAGCGAAAGAGGTTCACATGCGTATTGCCTGTCCACCATTGGTTTACGGTTGTCAGTTCATCAACTTCACATCCTCTAAAAGCGAGATGGAATTGATAACGCGTCGTATCATTGCAGAACTTGAAGGAGAAGATAAGGCGCAAAATCCTGAAATACTCAAAATCTATGCAACAACCGACTCTCCTCAGTACAAGAAGATGGTTAGTATCATCCAAGAGCGTTTCGGGCTTACCTCTCTGAAATTCACAAAGTTAGAAACTTTAATAAAAGCCATCGGACTTCCAAAGGACATGGTTTGTACACATTGCTTTGATGGCAGTAGCCAATATACCCTTGAGGAAACAAATCTCGATAATGAATAAACGATTCTGATATACGAAAAGGGCGAACAAATTAATTGTTCGCCCTTTTTCTTTCAAGTGGAGCTGGAGGGATTCGAACCCTCGTCCAAACGGGGAAACCATACGCTTTCTACATGCTTATCTTGGCCTTCATTTTCGTGCAACAGCAAGACCCAAGCCACCAACTATTGCCTTATTCTCTAAAGTTTCATCACCGACACGAGACAAGCCGTTGACTATTCCTGATATTATTGCACCGCATTGGCCAGTCAGCCTCAAGAATTGGGCTCTGAGCGATGTCCCGTTCCCTCGCCTAGCAAGGGAATAAAGCTAATCTACTATACTTCGATTAAGCAGCGAGAGCGTAGTTGTTTTCGCCAATTAAATTGTTGACCGAAGTGATTATAGAGTTCACAGCCGTTACTCTGCATGCTTACGTACCATCTCGTCCCGCTGTCAAATCCAGTCAGCCCCGAATAAAATCGGGGATAAAGCCCCAATGGTACACATAAACGTTGCAAAGGTACATATTTTTCATGACATTTACAAACTTTTCCGTAAAAATTGCCAATATCATTCTTATAATATCATCTATACATGAATTTCAAGGTCCATTATTTGCACATATTAGTTTTTTTTATTAATTTTGCCACCTAAGAAATATTGAATTATGAAAAAATACCTTTTGATACTATTATTCGGAGTGCTCATGGTTTCATGCGGCACACCTCAAGATATTGCATATTTCCAAGATCGAAAGCCTGGTACATCAGCACCGGCAATAATCAGGAACTCAACACCATTCAAGGTTCGTCCTGGTGACCGCGTGAGCATATTCGTCAAGTCGCGCAATGAGAAATTGTCACAGCAATTCAACATGTATAGTGGCAATAACATGAATAATATGGGCTTGACCAATGGTCAAAGTGGATATTTGGTTGACGAAAAAGGAGAAATAGATTTTCCTGTACTTGGAAAACTGAAACTTGAAGGTTTGGATCGTAAGGAAATCACGGATACTCTTACCAATATCCTCCGCAATAGCAAACTTGTAGATGATGCAATTGTGAAAGTTGAATACACAGGTCTATATGTAACCATTCTTGGAGAAGGTGGTGGCAGACGTATTAACATCGATAAAGATCGTCTTACATTCTTTGAGCTCCTTGCTCAAATGGGAGACCTCGACATCAATGCCCTACGTAAGAACATCCTAGTCATACGTGAGGAAGATGGAGTTCGCAGTCAGTATGAGATTGATCTAACAAAGATGCAAAACGTCTATGATTCTCCGGCATACTATGTTCATCAGAATGACATCGTATATATAGAACCAAACGACAAGACCAAACGCAATTCAACAGTAAATGGAAATCTTTTCCAGACATGGGGATTCTGGACTGGACTTACTGGTCTTGGTATGACGTTATACTCAATCATAAACCTATTTGTCAAGTAAGCTATGAATAAAGTTCAGAATAAAGCGAAACAAATGCTCAATGAGCAGGATGGAGGTAGCAGTTTTGATTTCTCTGCCATTCCAGGTTTGTGTATCAGCAACTGGTTTTGGTTCGTTCTCTGCGTTACCATTACATGCTCTGCAGCATTTATATACCTAAGAATCACGCAGCCAATATATGTACGTAGTGCTTCACTTGTTGTTAAAGACGCAAAAGAGAGTGAAGCAATGGATAACGTCTTTACTAAGTTCAGAAATGGAAAGAGCATAATGCCCAATACTTCATTGAACAATGAGATTATCGCTTTCCGCAAGCCCGATCTCATGGAAAAAGTTGTTAAGCAATTGGATCTTAGCACAAGATATGAAGTACAAGGACATTTACGCAATACTGCGCTCTATGGTTCCAGCCTTCCAATTGTCGCAAAATTCTCTTCAGACAAAATCAATACGGTATTTGACGTTGAGATCAAAAATAACAAAAAGATTGTCTTGAAATGGGACAAAGAACATAGTGCTGGACATGGCAGGCTCAAATACAAAGGAGAATTCAACAAACCCATAAAAACACCTTTTGGATATATAACTATTAGTCCTTCTAAAATTTTCAAATGGCGTTCAAACGACCACATAACCGTAATAAAAACTACGGTAAATGCAGCAACACAATATTACCTCAGGAATCTGTATGTTACAAACACTGACGAAAGGTCATCTGTCATCGATCTTTCTCTGACCGACGTGAATATTGAGCGTGCAGACGATGTTCTCAACACACTTATTGCCGTTTACAACAAACAATGGATAGAAGACAAAAATCAGATTATTATCTCCACAAACCAATTCATTGAAGAACGACTTGTAGATTTGGAAAAAGAACTTGGTGATGTAGAGAATGAAATGAGTGATTACCAAATATCCAATCACACTCTCAATCTGGAGAATGAAGGCCAACGCTATATGCAGCGTTCATATCAGTATGATGACCAAGGATTATCATTCGAGAACGAACTTGCTCTCACCCAATATTTCCGCAATCATCTTAACAAAATAAAAGACTTCGATCACACTCTTCCGCTTAGTACTGGTATAAACAACCCTGCTCTTCAACAGCAGGTAAACGAATATAATGGTTTAGTACTTGAACGCAGTAATCTCATTTCTGCATCATCAGAATCCAACCCTATGGTTGGGGATGTCATAAAACAGATGGAGGTATTACGTCGAGGTATATTATCGACGCTTGACACACATATTGCGATGCTCAATACACAGGTTCAGATGTTGCATTCCAATAATCAACGCAATAACAAAGAAATAGATAAAGCTCCATCAAAGGCTAAAAAATACGTTGATATCGAGCGTCGTCGCAAAATCAAGGAACAACTGTTCACATATCTCCTGCAGACTCGTGAGCAGAACAATCTTAACCAGGCATTTGATGCATATAACACAAGAGTCCTTCAACGCTCAAGCGGTTCCAGTCAGCAAGCATATCCAAACAACAAAAAGGTTTGGATGATTGCCCTCGGAATTGGTCTTGGTTTCCCATTCCTTGTCATTGTACTACGTGAATTCTTAAATACAAAGGTTCGTGGACGCAAGGATATTGAGAATCTCCCTATTCCTTTTGTTGGCGAACTGCCACAGCTTGAATTCCCTGATGAAGAAAGTACATCTTACGTCAAGACAGTTTCTGAAAAGATTAAGAATCTTAAGCGTAATAGCAGCGTAAACCGCAAGAAACGTGTAAAGTCGAAGGCACATATTGTAGTTAAGCAAGGAAGCCGTAACATAATCAATGAGGCATTCCGTGTACTTCGTACTAATGTTGAGTTCATGATAGGTCAGAACAAAGATCTCAAGGTTATTATGACAACCTCTGCAAATCCTGGTTCCGGTAAGACCTTCATAAGCTACAACCTTGCTAAATGTATGTCACTCAAAGGAAAGAAGGTATGTGCCATAGACCTAGACCTTCGTCGTCGCTCTCTTTCTGATTATGTCGGTAAACCTGATCAAGGAGTTTCTGATTATATCAACGGAGCCGTATCCGACTGGCATGATGTACTTATTCCTGGTGAAGGTTCAGATACATTCTTCATACTTCCTGCCGGTACCTTGCCTCCAAACCCAGCAGAGATTATCAGCTATGATCGCTTCACAGAACTTATCAACGAAATTCGTGAAGAATTCGACTACGTATTCTTCGACTGTCCACCTGTTGAGATTGTTGCTGATACAAGTATTCTTGCAAAACATGCAGACATCTCACTCTTTGTTATCCGTGTAGGTCTTATGGAACTTGACTTCCTACCTATCATCGAAGAGTATTACGATGATCAGCGATTCAATAACATGGGTGTTATCCTCAATGGTACTCTTACCGCCAATTCACGCTACGGCTATCGTCGCTACGGTTATCGCTATGGATATGGTTATGGTTACGGATATGGTGGCTACGGTTACTATGGCAGTGGATATTCTGAAGGATATAGTAGTAAAGACTTCTAAGTTATGTGGCCTTTCCCAAGCAAATATAATCTGCAGCAATCAGGAATCTTTAACGGATGGACAGACCGTCATTCACACATTCTTCCTGGTGTGGATGATGGCATACAATCCGTTAAAGAGTCTCTTGCCATACTCTCAATGTACGAACAAATGGGAGTAAAAAAAGTGTGGCTAACACCTCATATCATGGAAGATTGCCCCAACACTCCCGAAAAGCTAAAAACACGTTTTGAAGAACTGAAATCTACATATCAAGGCAACATAGAACTAGCACTATCTGCCGAGAATATGATGGATGGACTTTTCATAAAGAGATTGGAACAAGGTATTCTCATGCCATACGGCGACAACAAAAACGAACTGCTCATAGAGACATCATATGTTCAACCCCCAATGGGTATGGAAGGCATTCTCAGGGATATGCAAAAAGCAGGTCTAACCCCCGTCCTTGCACATCCGGAACGATACCTATACATGGATGCAGAAAAATATGAAAGCATAAAGGAAATGGGAGTAAAGTTCCAGTTGAATATTACATCTCTAATTGGGGCGTATGGAAAACAAGTAAAGGAACGAGCAGAATACCTTCTTAATGAAGGTTACTATAACTATAGCGGTTCCGATTCCCATTCATTTCACGCTACCCAACGGGCTTTTGAGCATAAAAGTCTCAAAAAGGACATCGTTAGTGCGATTCGCACCAACATCTAAACACTAATCGCAAAAATCAAACCAACATACACTATGAAAATAGTTTATTTTCACGGATTCGGTTCTTCTGGTGCAAGTGGAACAGTAGAAATTCTGCGTAGAATACTTCCCGATGACGAAATCATTGCACCAGACATTCCTATAGAACCTCTTGAAGCCCTTCCCTACTTAAAGCAATATTGCGAAGAACAACAACCCGATATCATCATAGGTACAAGTATGGGAGGCATGTATGCCCACCAGATGAAAGGTTTTAAACGCATTTGCGTAAACCCTGCTCTAAATATGTCAACAGGAGTAGGGCTAAAAACTGGTGTTCATAAGTTCTTCAATCGCCGTAAGGATAACCAGAAAGAATTTAAGGTTACAAGAGAACTCATCCAGCATCATAACCAAATAGAACGGCAACAATTCAAGGACATTACAGATGATGACCGTGAGAAATGTTATGGACTATTTGGCATAAATGATCCAGTAGTCAAAACATACGACCTCTTTCATAAGTACTACCCAAATGCACAACGCTTTGAAGGCGAGCATCGTCTCAACGAAAAAGTACTTCGCAAAGTTGTTCTGCCATTAATCGAAAAGCTACGCCCATGAACTTCCAACAGATAATAGATCATTACTATGTTCCCGGCAAACTTCGTGAAATTCTGATGGTGCATAGCAGAAAAGTAGCGGATAAAGCTATGAAAGCTTGCAACAAACCAGAGATGATACCATTCATAGAAGCGGCAGCAATGCTTCACGACATCGGTATCATCCGATGCGATGCTGCAGGAATAGCATGCCATGGTACAGAGCCATATATATGTCACGGACGAATAGGAGCACAAATGCTACGTGAGGATGCACATCTGTTTGGATTATCCCAAGAAGAAATAGAGCCTTACGCACGTGTTTGCGAACGTCATACAGGTACAGGACTTACCAAGCAACAGATTATCTCTCAATCACTACCTCTTCCACATGAGGATTTCCTACCAGAAACCCTAGAAGAACAGATTATCTGCTATGCAGACAAGTTCTTCTCAAAGACACATCCAGAAATAGAAAAAACATACGAACGTGCATTAAAAAGCATTGAAAAATTTGGAGTAGAAGGAGCTGAAAGATTCAAGCAATGGCACGAAAGATTCAATAATGCCTAATCAAAACCTGCTCAAGGAAAATGCCCCCCATTCCAAAGGATTCAAAATATATGTTTGAGTGACTAACGAAGAATGTACAACATTTATGAAATGCGACGCTTATGCTTTATTTTTGGAATATTTGAAACTTTCACAATTGAGTATCAAACGTCTAACATGCAAAAGCTATATACCCCGCTTTCCATTATGTCGCTAATCATTTTAATAAATTCGACCTTGGGTATTTGTCGAACATGGATTCCAAATTATGTCAAACGATAAATTATTATCAACAACAATTAGCTATCTACGTTTCCCACTAATTGTAGGTGTCATATTTAAGCACACAAGAATGACTACTGTCGAAATTCAAAATGTGAAATTAAACTACGCAGATCTATGGCCATGGACAAAATACATTTTTGATTTTTTTTCAGATGTGATACCTATGATTAGTGTACCATTGTTCTTTTTTGTTTCTGGTTTTTTATTTTTTTATAAAGTAGATTTTTGCAAGGATGTCTATAAAAAGAAAATAAAGAGTCGATATAAGACATTACTTGTGCCATACTTGATATGGAATTTTATTGGTTTTCTAATTCTGATAACACAGATGCACCCAAGATTCCTATCATTATTTCCATTATTAAAAAACTACAGAATTGACATTACAGAATTTATTAGTTACTTTTGGATTAGAGAGCTACCAATGGACTCAGGAGAAAAAGCATTCCCGATAAATGCTCCACTTTGGTTTGTCAGAGACTTAATGCTATTGGTTTTAGCCTCTCCTATCATCTATCACCTTATTAAAAAGGCAAAAGCAGTATTTATCATATTAATGGGAATTGTCTATTTTTTTAGTTTAGCAAAACATTTTGGTATTCCGGAAATATGTCATCAATCTATATTTTTCTTCCCACTTGGTGCATTTTTTAGTATCAACCGCTTAAACTTTGTCAAATTAGCAGAGAAAGCTAAATGGACTCTATTTGTATATCCATTTTTAGCGATAAGCGATACGTTAACAAAAGGAGCAACATATAACTTCTGGTTCAACAAGACAGGTATTATGATTGGAATGATTGTTACGATATTTATTGTGGCCAATCTAATCAAGAAAGACAAGGTTCATGTCAATAAATTCCTAAGTGATGCAAGTTTCTTTGTCTTTGCCGCTCATCTCTTGTTCATGACTAAATACATGAAGGCTCTTGTCATGATAATACGACCGCAGTCACCTTATATTATTCTTATATTATATTTCTTAGTCCCAATAACAACAATTATATTTTGTCTTGGAACATACAAATTACTCTATAAAATATCCCCTACTGTAGCAAAAACCGTTACAGGAGGAAGATAATCAAGTCATTCACATTCGAGTAATTATTGGTGTCCGCAATAAATGTAAATAACAAATAACATTACCAACGAAATTGCATTTTATGATTACATAAATAATGCCGCTCACAGGAATTATCCAATGAGCGGCATAATCTATATATAAACGGACTCTATTTAATAATATCCAATTCCTTGAAGATTCCCTTAAGAATCTCAACAGAACGATCTACCTGTTCCTTTGTATGAGTTGCCATCAAAGCATATCTTACCAAGGTATCAGATGGAGCACATGCAGGCGGAACTACAGGATTGATGAATACGCCACGCTCAAAAGCCATTGCAGTAACAGCAAATGTCTTCTCCATATCACGGATGTAAAGTGGAATAATTGGCGACTCAGTATCACCTATCTCAAATCCTTCTTCCTTGAAGCGGCTAAGCGCATAATTCGTTACATCCCAGAGAGCCTTTATACGCTGTGGCTCACTCTTTATTATATCAAGAGCACACTTAGCGGCTGCAGTAGCAGCAGGTGTGTTGGATGCAGAGAACATATATGTACGAGCGGAATGACGTAGGTAGTTGATTGTATCCCAGTCGCCAGCAATAAAACCACCGATAGATGCAAGTGACTTAGAGAACGTACCCATAATAAGGTCAACCTCATCTGTCAAGCCGAAGTGGTCACATACGCCACGGCCCTGCT
>Ga0326513_10000588_pt1 | contig 31192 bp, 59 predicted proteins | sample 2_2465_0518_D_FD_203654 | JGI IMG/M metagenome (GOLD analysis project Ga0326513, IMG submission 203654) | Bovine rumen microbial communities from UC Davis, California, United States - 2_2465_0518 | ecosystem: Host-associated > Mammals > Digestive system > Stomach > Rumen | place: USA...
ATTCTCTTCTAAAACACCTATATCCCTCTTTTAGAGGGGGGATAGCCTACACACAGGCCGTAGTCATTACTAGATTATACTACTAATCTGATATCGGTTTATTCTATCCCTTTATTCGTACTTCAAAAGGTCTTACATCTATGGCTCGGCTTCATAGAATGCCCCTTTACACTTTATCTTTTTATACTCGCCCCGTGGGCGATTCGCACTTTTCCCTTTAAAATCAACACCTGTCAATTTTACATTTAGTCGTATTATTTTACATATTATATGCCCTTTTTTATATTTTTCTATGCGTATGTGTATATATATGATATATGTATAGATTAACAGTCCCTTAATAATAGCGTGTAGGTATATAGAGGGGGGGCGTGTCTTTGTTTCGTTGTCTTGTCTTCTCCTCTAGTCCTCCAGTTGCAACCCTCAACTCGTACACGTGTTCGCTTCCTATAATAAGCATTATGTTAACTTGTTATTATTTTTCTACTTTTATATTAATATTTATACTATTATTACTAGTACTTAGATTATTCTCAAGCCTAGATTTATCATAGAGAATTCCCAATGTTGTAGATAGTTGAGACAACGTTATTTTGTCGCCGTTCTCTATTTCATAATCTATTCTATTCAATAGTTTTTCTATGATTTCGTTGACTCTTTTGGTAAAGTTGCCTTGGCTTTCAGTTATACTCTTTTCGATATTCTCTGAAATATCACTTTTTGCGATATTGAATATAGTTTGCTTTGTAATGTTATAGTCTTTGCATATCTTTGCTATATTGTTTTTAGTATTATCTAGTTTATACTTAACTAGTATTTCTTGTCTTTGTTCTTTAGTTAACTTTTGCATATATATCACCCTTACAAAAACGGGAAAAGTCTTATTTATAATATATTATATTATATATTATCTTATATTACAATTATACCTCTAAAAAATCGGACTTTGAAGGACTTAGGGTCATTTTTTTACGTTGTTTTTTTCCTTATTTTTCAATGGTTTTAAAATTTTAGTAATTTTTTTTGCATTTTGTATTGACAAGCATTTTGTCATTTGATATAATTAAGGTGCAAGTTGAAAGAAGGACTATCAACTAGCAAGTACAATTCAATTATAACTTGTAAGGATTGCGACCTCCTATGATAGGTGATATTGCCCCGGTGATAGTGAACTATTAAGAGACAAAGAGCACATGAATTACTTTTTTTAAAATTATAATTGACAAACTACTTGTTATTTGATATACTGAATACAACAAGCAAGAAAAACATTTTATTTTAACAACTTTTGACAACCTACTTGTTATTATATTATAACGTGGTTTATTCTTTTAACCTATTAAAGAACGTATGCAAATCAACGTTAATGATTAGGTCTTTGAAAAACATTTATATATTATTAGATAGGCACTTTTTAAGGTATAAAGCCGATTTAGTAGACAAAGCTTTGTGGTATACCACTATAAAACATTTACTTGCTTACTTACTATATGTAGTTTTATGTCATAAGTTAGTTGAATAGACAACTTTAAAAAGATAAAAGACCTATTGAAAAACCTTTAAAAACCTCTATCCATACCTTATGGTATACCATATTGGCATATATTGGTTGGCTAATTGAAATAAATGATATATAAATCATATTACTAGTAGAGTGATACACGTGGAGAAATTAGGACTTTTTGTCCTCACGTGGAACGTATTAAAAAGTGATAAAGACTTTCTAATATTTAAATACTTAATGAGATTACTAAATTCTTGATAGGTGGAAACCCTATATTTTAAGTGCTTGAAACTCTTTAGAGTTTTAAATCTATACATTTTGTATGGACTATTAAAGGAACTGACTACTTAGTAATAGAACTACTTTTAGTAGTTTATAGTCTATTCTCTGAGTAGATTATAAAGTGCTAAAAAGCACTCTTAAGGAAGGAGAAAAAGAAAAATGAAAAAATATTATGCAAGTTATTTATCTGAAGGAGAAAAAGTGGAATATTCGCCACTTTTTTCTAATGAGGAACTATTATTAGACTATTTAAAAAATAATAATAAGTTTTTAGTGTTATTAAAAGTTTTTGGAATTAATAAAAAAGGAGTGATTTAAATGGAAAACTACACACTAATATTCGTAAATGGAGAACGTATTAATATTTCAGCTGAAGACTGGACTGATGCTTGTAATAAAGCCGAAGAATACGAATATAATTATGACTTAAAAATAAAATGGATATGGGAGAGATAAAAATGAATTATTTAGATATTAAAAATACTTTAGATAACCTATGGGACAAAATAGGATATGAAGAATTGATCAAAGGGTTAATGTCTTTTGAATTAGATGAAAAAGATGAAAATATATTAAATCAATTATATGAATATTATTATGCTTACTCAGAATGTTCATTATTAAATGACATTTTAGTAGATAAATATAATGAATTGAAAGGTGGTGAAGAAGATGAAAAAGTATATTATTAAAAGTTATGACAGTTATTTTACTGGAACTTTTGAATCTGGAGGAGTTATTTTAATGACTTGCTTTAGTACTGAAAAAAAGGACGCAAAGATATTCAACACTAATGGAGAAGCATTAGAAACATTAAATAGAATAAATCATAAAGAAGCATATATAGAAGAAATTTAAAAAAAAGAAAAGGAGAAAAGAAAATATGTTAAATCAAGTAATTTTAGTAGGAAGATTAGTAAGAGATATAGAATTAAAAAATGGAGAAAATGAAGGGAAATATGCAATTTTAGAATTAGCAATACCACGTAGTTTTAAAAATAGTGAAGGTTGCTATGACACTGACTTTGTAAAGGTTAAGATATTTGACAGTGTTGCAACTAATACAAAAGAATATTGTAGAAAAGGAGACCTTGTAGGAGTTAAAGGAAGAATACAAGCTGAAAAAGTAGATGATAACTATATTATAAATATTATGGGTGAAAAAATAACTTTCTTATCAAGTAGCAAAGGAGGAAATGAATAATGATAGACGCATTAACTAGATATTATAATTTTAATACAAAATGTAACTTTAAACATAATGAGAAAAAAGAAGGTATTGAGGTATATTTTACCTCAGTACCTACAAAAGAAGAAAGAGATAAATTAAAAGAAAGTAATTGGCACTGGAACCATAAAAAAGAGTGTTGGTATGTAAAAGAAAAATTATTAAGAGATATGAATATATTATCTGAAGAAGTTGAAGAAAAACCTAAAGCAAAAACTAAAAAAGTAGAAAAAATTGAAGAAACAACTGAACTAAATAAAACTCAATTAGCAACAATAAAAAGAATATTAAAAAATAAAAATAGACCAGTTTTAGAGTGCTATACACCTATGCTATCATTTGGAGATAGTAAACACTCTTACGGAGTAAATAACCCTCACTTTAAAGTAGCAATATGTGATAGTTATAGACTTGCTATATTAAATCAAGAAAAATTAGAAGGATATAAAGTAGCATTTACAAAAGATTGTAAATTCGAAAAAGATTATCTTAAAAAAATTAATGTAGAAAAAGAAAATAGTACATACCCTAACCTAGAAAATGTAATACCACATTCAGATCCAGAAGATACATTTATAGTGGATAGACAAGAAGTACTAGACAACGCAAAAGAAAACAAAGGGAAGAAAAACAAAGATAATAGAATTATGAAATATACAACTGATGAAACAAGTAGAGAAATACATATTGATAGTGAATATCTAAAAGATATGATACAACTATTAAATATAAAAGAAGATAAAATTGTAATGAACTTTTATGGAGAATTTAAACCAACAACTTATGAAAATGAAAATGGATACTATTTAGCACTACCTATTAAAACTTATTAATAGGTAGTTTTTTGATAAAGGAGGAATTAAAATGTCAAGTTATATAGTAGGAAACAATAGTTATAAAAATATTAAGTTATTAAGTTATTTATTAGTAAAAGAAGTTATAGGAGAAAATTATTATCAATATCAAAAAGAATATCATAACAAAGAAGAATTAAAAGACTTTATAGATACTGGAGTATATAACCTATACAAAACAAACGTTGCAAGTGTTGCTATACAATATGGAGATAAGATAAGATTTGCAACTGATAATTACTATGAAAAGTTTAGAAATGAGGTCTTAAAGTGTGAATATAAAGAGAATTTCCCTTTAAGTAGAAACCTGGTGATAAGTTTAGTATGTGCATTTGATAATATTAACTATCAAATTGAGATGGAATACGTAAAAGACTTTATGAATTATATAAAATTATTAGCTCTGGACTACTTAAAAAGAAATATCACAAAAGATATAGAAGAACAAGTTTATTCTAAAAATATAAAAAGAGAAAGTGTTGGCTATTATGCATGGGGACTTGATGACCTAGAAATAACAGCACCTCAAATATTGGAGTTTTAAATATGAAATATACTAGAGTTTATAAAATTTATGATTTAAGAGAACTAAAAGCAAGTGAAAGAAAATTAAATAATCTACTTAATAAATATGAGTATGTAAGAGTTATTAATGTAGGTTTAGATAAAATCAAAATAGCATATATGTAAAGGAGAAAAGAAAAATGAAAGTAAAAGTAACTAAAAAAATGTTAAAGGAATTTTTAGATCTAATGAACGATTTTGGAGAATATGTATTTGGAGATGAAAAGCAAATAAAAAAGCAATTAGAAGTATGTTTAAATAGTCAAGGTTATTGGAGTGGTTGCTCTGTTAGAGTTTACTACAATAACAAAAGATTCAGTGTAGAAAGTAGGTTTTAATATGAAAAGATATTTAGTAATAGATACATTAAGTGATTATAAAACAATAACAAATGAAAAAGGCTTGAAAGAATTGCTAGTAGAAGAAATAAATAGAGATATTGAAAGTAGTTTTGAAGAAAAGGATATTGTAAAAGAAAACATAAAATTATTAACTAAAATGGCAAATGAAGATTACTCTTTGGAAACTCTAAAAGCCGAATTAGGCAATTATAGTATGAAAGTAATTGATATGTTGCAATTTCAATATGATTATAACGACATTTTAGATTATTTAAAAGGCTCTTATTATGTTGAAGATTATAGAACATTAGGAGGACTTATTAAGGAGGTGATAGATTTATGAGATACACTGTAGAGTGCAAACAATATGGAGTTAGAAAAGCAGAAGTATATATAGGTTGTTTTGAAAGAATGTTTACAATACTTTTTAAAGATTCAAATGATATAGATATTCAAATAATAGAAGAAAACATGGAAAAAAACTACTATAAATGGAACGAAGACTTTGAAGGTATGTGTTGTGAAGAATATATTTTAGATAAACTACCTAAAAGATATAAAAATAAAATAGTAGCCGTTATTTATGAGGAGGAAGAAGAAGATGAGTAAAGAAAAGATCGAGTTATTGATAGAACAAAAAGTAAGACAATATGTAAACGCACAAAAACAATATCACGGAGATAGTTATTTAAGTAATAAATTAGAAGCTGAAATTGAAGATTTAGAAGAACAATTAAGGAGGATAAAATAATATGGTATTAAATATTCAAGAGTTAAGAGATAGAATACTATCAATAGAACATTATAGAAAATACATAAAGAAAACTAGAATAACAAAAAATGGGTTGTTTATATATGGAGATAAATACAAGACGTCTTCTGGAGATATCTACCCTATTTATACTTATATTTCAAAAATAGATATCCAAGAAACTAATTATATATTAGATTTATTAGATGCTTTTGTAGACTGTGAAGAAAGGTTGGTAAAAAAATATGAATATTGATAAAGAATTGCAAAAAATGAAAAACTACTTAGAAGACAACATAAAAATAAGACCTATTGAAATAACTGATTATTCTTTAGGTGGTAAACACTTAACTTTTTATGAGTTTTGTATGATTGATGATAAAATGACTAGATTAGATTATTCTTTTAGAATAGCTCACTTTGATAAACCGGAAGAAAACTATGCAAATGCAGAATATTTTATGTATGTTAGTGCCAATTATAAAAATGGTGGTAAAGGTTATGGAAGTGCTTATAATTCAATAAAAGACTTTATAAATGATGAGACAGTAAAAGAGTTAGTTGGTGGAGTCGAAGATATTGAAGAAGAAACTGAAGAAGAAATTGAAATATTAGAAGGACAAATGTCTTTGTTTGAAGAAGAAACTACTAAAGAACCTGGAACTATTGAAGAAATAAGATTTAATTTTGATGATTTAGAAGAAAACAATGATCCAATTGAAGAACTATTATCTTATGGTATTGATAAATATTATTATGAAATGATGAAAAAATATGGTTGCATGACAATTAATAGAGTTGAAGAAGAACTGTCTAAACTACCAAAATATAAGGAATATATGCAAAAATTAGGAAAGTATTTAAAAAGCAAGTTGCCAGTTATGACATATGAAGAAGTTGGAAGTGATTTCAATAAGAAATGTTTGATAGAAACTAAATCAAATGGTTATAGAATAAATGGTAATAGAATGCGATTTACAGCATTTTGCTTACAACAATATATGAAAAACATAGAAAACAAATCACTATTTTAGAAATGGAGGGATAATATGATAGATAAATTGCTTAAAACTTACGTTGATAGAGAAGATTATAAAAATAAAATACATAAAGTTAATCAGAAGACTTTAAACTACTACATAAATCAATGGACTAAAAATTCTTTAGAAGATGAACGTAGACTTTTATATAGCTATGATGATGAATCAGGACTATATATTGGAGTTGATAATTCAAATGGTGAGTGTTGGACTGAAGAGTTTGACTCAGAAGATATGTGTATTAATTGGTTGAATAATATTGACAAGTAATTTGTCATATAGTATAATTAGTCAAAAGGAGGAGTTAAGATGCCATTATCAAGAAAAGCATTAGAAAACAAAAGAAAATATAATAGAGAGAGGACTAAAGAATTATATAAAACATTTTCAGCTACTCTACCAAAAGAGGAACATAAACAATTATGTGAATATCTACAATCAGTAGGAATGAATAAAGCCGAATTTATTCGTTGGGCTTTTGATAAGTTAAGGGAGGAATAATATGAAGGGTAAAGATATTGCTATAATAATATTAAGCATAATAGCATTTATAGAATTAATTATAATTATATGTTTACTACCAATTAAGACTGTAGAAGAAGTTAAAAATACCTCACCACAATGGGAGAATATCCAAACTTATAATAATTAGAAATAAAACAAAGGAAAAGAGTACATTAGCTAAGTACTCTTTTTCTTTCTTGTATGGCTAATTTATACCACCTTCTAGCCGTTCTTTCATCACAATATAATTTAGCACCTATTTCATACCAGGTTAAATGTCTTTTCTTGCCGTATTCGTTTTTAAATTCTCTTTCTTTTAATAAAACTACTGCTTTATATTTCTCACCAAACTTGGCGAGTCTATCTATTTCTTTGTCTTTTAATATATTCAGATCTCTTATTCTACCCTTTATGTATAGGATAGTTGTTTCTAGTTGTTGTTCGTTCTCTATTTCTACATATTTAAGTAAGTTGTCTACGTGTTTTCCTCCATCTACCATTATTTTATCAAACTTAGTAGCTTGTGGGGTTACTAGGCTTTTTATTTCCTCTAATCTATTCTCATAATATTCGAGATTATTTTGTAATTCCTCTAGTTGATTATATACATCTTCTAGGTTCATTTTCCCCTCCTTAAATTATTTCTTCTAATTCTATTCCATATCTATATTCAAACATTTTCTTTTTTATTCGATATACTTTATCCTTAGCTGTATAAGGTGATTTAACATCTATTACATGAGTCTTTTTATCTCTAGTGTCATAATATACAAAGTCTGCACGGTATTTTATTTCTCGGCGTGTTTTGTTATTTAGTTTAAACTTATCCTGGAGAACGTACTCTTTTTGTAACTCTAGGTCTTTTATTATGCCTTTTTCTTGTTGCTCTTTCAGATTAAGATATATTTGGCTTTCTTTCTTTGAGTCAAACGTTATTCCTTCAACTACTACTTTCTTTGAGAAAAATTTACTCCTTAGTTACACCAGCTTTCTTTTCTAATTCCCTTATATACTTGTATATTTGATAATATATGTTTTTTGTGTCGTATTTTAGGTCATTACTATCCATGTCTACTACCATTGGTATTTTATTCAATAAATACTCTTTTATTGCTTTGTGATCCATTTTATTCACCTTTTAGCTTGTCTAGTTCTTGTTTGAGTTCTTTGTTTTTTATCTGCAACTTTTCTACTTGTTTTCTTGATGCAACTAATACATTTATCAATGTTTCTTTTGGAGTCTTTTCATAATGCCTTCTCATCACTTTTTCATCCACTGACTATCACTATCCTTTACTCTCTTTAGTTTTACTTCTTCTACTTTTCCATTAAATTGGTTTAGTATTTCTTTCATTTCTTTTAAATCTTCTAACTTGAATTTCTTATAATCTAATTCATAGTATAGTTTTATTAGTAGTTCGTACATTATTTCTCCTCTAACCTATATTCCATTTGTGAAAATTGTTCTTTTGTTACTATTCCTCTTAAATTTTCTATCGGGAAAAATTCTATTTCAAAATCTCCAGTAAAAACTCCTATTGTTTTTCTATCATTGGGAATTGCTACAACTTCAAATGTGTTAGTATCTTCTTTATCGGCATCATCTTCCATAAATAATCTAACTAAATCACCCAACTCTATTAAGTCTATTATGTTTGGACTTGATTTGATTATTTTATCTTTATCAATATCTCCATTTTCTGTTTCAACCACTAAATTACAATAAGTATTTAAACTTGTAATTTTAGTAATTCTCCATTTAGTTCTTATATAATCTCCTACTTTCATTTCTTACCTTCCTTTTCACATATGGTTTTTGTAGTTCTACATACATTATGCAGTCATTTCCCCTTACTATCATTGCTTCCTGATATATGTTTCCGTCTAATGTATCTAAAGCAGTGTATTTATAACTTTCATCATCAAAGTTAAATATAAATTCATAAGGACTACCTACTCCATTTATTGCTCTTTTTCTAGCCCAAAGAGAATACATCTACTTTACCTCCTTGTCTAATATTTCTAAAAGTTTTGGTATTTCTCCCCATAAATCATCAATGCAATTTTCTCGTTCTGTATCATAAGCATTTTCATATATAAACTCTTTTGCTTCTTTTATGATAGTGTGTAGTCTTTCTATTTCTTTATGATTTATGTCATTTAATTCTTCTAAACTAAAAGCATGCATTATTAATTGTGAATAATCTAACATCATCAAATTTCTTATTCTATCTTTTTCACTCACTCTTTATCACTTCCTTTTCCTAAAAAATATCCTGCAAAGAATGATATGTTTGCTTGTAAAATTAATGCTAATAATATTTTCACTCTTTATCACTTCCTTTTAAAATATCTCTAATTTCTAGCAATCTATTTGCTATACATGAAGTACTCCAAAATATAAGTAATAAACCAATAAATATCACTCTTTATCACTTCCTATTTCACCATAAGTACAAATTATTCCTTTGGAACTATAATAACAATGTGTATCGGCATTACCATTTATGACATAGGTAAAAATAAAAATAATGATTACAACTAACACAAATATTCCTACCAATTCAAACAATGTAAAACCTTTTTTCACTCTTTATCGCCTCTTTCTAATACTGGTATATATGTTTCGTAACCTTTACTTTTTAAAATTGCTTTCAATTCATTTATGATATTATTTAGTCTTTCTATTTCTTTGTCTTTATTGTTATATTCTTCCCATTGTTTTACTCTAAAAATAGGTACAAATTCAATTCCATTAGAATAAATTTCTTCCGTGTCAACTACTTTATAACATTCCATAAATTCATCTAAACTTTTAGTTACTGCTTCATCTAAATAATTCACTCTTTATCAACTCCTTTTAATATATCTAATAATTGTCTTGCTTCTATCCAAGTCAAACCATTGCATTTCCCATTTATATAATCTTTTTCCATAAATTCTATTGCTTTATCTGTTCTTCTGGTTGCTTCTTGCCATTTTTTAAACTCATTATTATGTTCTTCTTCATATCTATCGCATAGTTGTTTTAATCTTTGGTTTTCAGTAAATAAGTCATCTAGTCTTTCTTTTAATATATCTAATCTTTCTTTTGTACTCATATATTTTTCTCCTTTACTTGTGTTAGTCCATCTTTCACTTTTTTATCACCTTCAATTAACCTTTTAAGTTCTTGATAATTGAAAGTAACCATTATAAAATTCTCTTTATCAATTAAAAATGATGTTGTTGTAGTCTTTCCAGTCTTTCCTTCTACTGTGTAATTTACTTCCATTTTCATTGGCTCTAAGTTCTTTAAGGCTTTTATTTGACCTCCGTATGTTACGTCTATATTATTTTCCATTTAAGCCTCCTCATTATAAAAATTATTTGTTATTCCATATACTCCCTGTCTATATACCATACGACACATTTCATGTGCTTTCATCAGAATCTTATATTTTTGATAACAATAGTTAGTAAATTCACTTTTAGTTATTTCCATTTGTTTAGCATACTTAACACTATCTAGCATTATTTCGTTCCATCTATCAGCCGTTATAAGAGCTTCTTGACTTAATACATAAGCTGTTGAATAATCGCTGCTGTCTAGGCTCTTAAAGTCTTCCATTAGCTTGTTATAAAACTCAATATCCTCATTCAATTCCTTCATTTAATATCCTTATAGTTCTATTTCTATTGTAGACATAGTCTATATAACCTTTCCTTTTTAATATCTTTAAAGATGTATGGATAGTAGCTGGACTATTTACTCCACACTCTACACATATTTCTCTTATCGTAGGACTATACCCATGTTCTTGGATATAGTCTTTTACTACATTTAAAGTTAATCTTTGTTTTTCAGTTAATTTTTCAGTCAAGTTTAATCAACACCCTTCTTTTTTTGCTTTTTTCTCCTCTTCCTCTTCTTTTGTATTGAGGAGTCTGATAATAACGTATTGTATGTTCATTTACTCCCATTTGTTTAGCAAGTTCTTCTATTGTTCCTATACCTAAACAATCATCGCCTTTATATAGGGCGTATTCTAATTTCTTTCTTGCCATATACACCTCTAAAATGGGAGATCTTCGTCTTCTATTTTTATTTGTTCTCCTATTTGACTTTCAGTCTTTATATTGTCTCCAAAGTCTTTAAATGGATTATTAGAAGTGTTTTGAGGTTCTTTAAATTGTTGTATTTGAGTTAAATCAGTTATTACTAGCTTAAACTCTACATTTCCATCTTTCTTTTCGTAAGTTGATAAGAATCCGTCTATATCGTATAATCCATAATCAACATCAGTTCCTTTTGGTAATTGTAATGATAAGTACTTTTCAGTATGCTTTCCGTTATAATCATTTTGTATCTTTGTATAATATCCATTTCCTTCTTTATTCTTGCTTATTACTATTTTCATTTTTTTCCTCCAAATTAATTAATTTTCCTTTTTTTCCTTTAGGTAAGTGAATCATATAAAACTTTTCTATTTTTTCTCCTGTTAGATATTCAATAGCTTCTGCATACATTTTTTCTTGTTGTAAGCATTTCTCTTTATTCTTCTTAGTTGCTGTTGCAAACGTTTTGATATCAAAAATAGCCTTTTCTTCAAACTTTTCACTCTCAGTAGTATAAATGTCTAAAAACTCATAAAACTCGTCCGTAAAGCCTTTTATTTGATGCTTTAAGTAATCTTCTATCTCTTTATGAATTAGTGTTCCTCTTAATCTAGCACTTTCTAATATATCTTCGGGTACACCTACGTAAGTTCCATCATCTAATAGTTGAGTTACACTTGGTATTATCTTTCCTTTATATCTATAAGTGTGCCAAGTTTCATTATAAGTAAGGTCAGGTGTATCGAAGTCTTCTATACCTGTTAAAATGTCGATACAACCTCCAAACTTATCAGTATTAACTATCTTTTCACTTAGTAGCATTTTGTTTTCTCTCTATAACTTGTTGAGCTACTGAATAAGTCATATCTTCAATTTTATCTAGCTTGTAATAGTTAAGCATAGCATCTATATCATCCACTAATTTTTTGATTTCTTTTATTTGATCCTTAGTTATTAAAGTTTCGTTTTGTTTTGCATATTCGTCAGTATCTGCATCTTTTGTATCGTCTATTAAGAATAGTCCATTTAAAGCATATTTACGTGCATAGCTTGATGCTGTTCCAGTTATTTGAGAACCATCCATTCCTTTTTTGTATTCTTCTTCTCTAGCATAAGCTGTATTAGACATTGTTGAATTATCTTCAATATCAAGTAATGTAACTGTTGCTTTTATGTAATATCTTTGATTTCCTGATACAACAGTTCTTTCGTTTTCTCTCTTTAAGTCTTTATCGTAATAAACTTCATTGTAAGTTGTAGGAGTACTTTCTCCAATAACTACAAGTTCATCACTTATTTGCATAGATAATTTGTTTTTAATTAGAATCGGCTTTACTGCCTCTAATATATCTTCACAACTCCTATATTTGTATTTTCCAAAACTATTATATTGTCCTTTTGGTGCTTTTAATTCTTCTTGTACTTTAGATAATTTTTCATATATTCCCATAATTAATCCTCCTTTGGTTTAGCTAGTATTGTCATACTATCTCCATCACATATAAATTCATAAAAATCAAACCCCTCTATACTTTCTAGAGTCAAAGCTCTATAATCAAAACTCATCCACATTTTTTATTTCTCCAGTCTATATCTTTTATATTTTATTTTTTTGCCTATTCTATTAGTTCCGTTTATCCATTTATCCGTTATTAAATATCCTTCATTTCTTAGTTCCATTATGTAGTGTTGAGGATCTGTTATTCCTAACTTTAATACACTCTCTAAAGTTGTTATTGTTTCGTGTTTTTCTAAATATTCAAGGATAGTATCTTTTTGAGTCTTACTCACTTTCGCCCACCTTCTTTAATTGGCATTCTAATTTCATTATCTTTTTATCTCTTCTTCTGATTTCTAGTTTTTGTTTATCTAATTGTATGTTTTGTTCTTCCCATAATTCTTTATACGTTTTTTCAACTAATTTATCTTTTATATGAATTAATAATCTATTAAGCATCTTCGTACTCCTTTATTAAATATTTTATTTCTTCTATAATGTCTTCTTTATCTCCATCAGCATAGGCTAAGTCTTTTATCATCCCTATACATCTTTCTAATCGTTCTAGTTTTTCACTTACTTCCATATAATTCCTCCACTATTTTAATTTTTGTTAAGTCTTTTTTATTCCTATAAGGTACTCCTCTATAAGTTGGTAAATCTTTCATAAAACAGGATATAAGTAATTCATCAGGTAATAAGTTTTCTAAAATTACTATATCTTTTCTTACACTAAAATGTAATTCTATAGGTCCGTATACTTTTTCAAATAACTTTTCAGTAGGTAAAGCTACTTTATACACTCCATCCTTCTTTCCTTTTTTCTTTAAAGCAGGATAGAATTTGAATATTAAATACTTATATGTTTTCATAAAGTATCTTCTTAAAGCACGTTCTTTTTTTCTATATTCATTTTCATCTAAATAAGTTAGAATATTCATCTTCTACTCCTTTTGGTGGATATTTTTGTAATAGTTTATCTATAACTTCCTGTTTACAATTTTCTAAATCTTTTCTAGTAAACTTTTCTCCCCTCTCTTTAGCTACACTCTCTAAGTACTGGATATCTAAACATCTACCATAGTGATTATCAAATTCTAATACTTTCATCCATCTACCACACATTCGGCAATAAACTCTATCGTTTTCATAATCTACTACTTTAGGTTCTTTTTTTTCTTGTTTATCCATTTAAAAGATTCACTCCTTTATTGCCTATTTGTAAGTTGGTAATATGTTTATCTTTTAATGTATTGTATTCAGCTATAAATTCCTTCTTATTCCATTTTTGTTCATCTTGTGTTGATGTGCATATTCTATAAAAACCTATGTACTTAACTATTTGAGCTGTATAAGGATTTAAACTTTCTAGTGCTTCTTTTTCTCTATATGATCCGAATTTTCTAACTGCTTTAATAACTTTCAACCACTCATCATTTGCATCTGGAATATCTACTTTGCTAGTAAGTTTTTCTTTAATAGTTGCTACACTTGGAAAATATTGACTTGTATATCTAATTTCATTAATTGCTTTATTAAATTCATCTTTTGTGCTGTCTTTAAAATCTTGATACCAAATTTCAACCATAGCTTCTAAATCAGTAGCACTAAAATCTTTTAATGCTCCTGGATAAGTCATCTTTAAAATTGTAATGGTATCGACTATATCTTTTTTAGTTATCATATTCATCTCTAATTCCTTTCATAATCTCCATAAAACTTTTTTGTTTACTCTTTACAGGCATATTTAAGTAATTTTCAAAGTTAGTAGGTCTAAATAATGTACTAGGTCTTAAATATGCTGTCATATCTTTTTCGCCAGGTTGGTGCCATAAATAACTCATCTTCTCAACCACTAGCATTAAATCTTCTTCAGTGTACCCATCTTTTAATCTACCTTTAATAAGCTTTAATGTGCTATCACTTGTAGAAGAGTATCTAGTATTGTTTAATTCATTAAGTTTATCTATAACTCTCTTGCAGATCTCTTTTTCTTTATATATTTCTTTTATACTTGTATTATTAATATTACTTGTATTATTCTCTTCACCTTTTTGAATACCCCCCTCATATCTTTTTGAATAGGGGGTACTATCTTTTTGAATAGGACCTATAGCAATTATTCTTTTAATTATTTCTTTGCCTGAATATTCATAATCAACTGTTATATATCCTTTTTCTTTTAAATTCTTTATCCAAGTTATTACTGCATTAGGTTTTACTCCATATAATTCACTAAAATATTTATTAGTTGCCCAACACTCACCTGTTTTTTGTGCTAATGCTGTTATTTCACCATAAAGTAACTTTTCATTAGCTTTTAAAGAATTATCATATCTAACATTCGCAGGTATTATTGCATAGTAGTTTGGCTTTTCTTCCATTTTCCTCCTAACTCTTCACTCCTTCCTACTTTTGTGTTATAATTAAGTTGAGAACTTTGATACTGGGTTCTCTTTTTTTTATTTATCTTTTTTAAATAATTCATAATAATCTTTTTTATAATATTCACAAATCTTATCTATTTCACTTATCGACCACTCAAGTTTTCCGGTCATCCTTCTACTTATAGATTCTCTACGCAATCCTAAAAGTTTAGATAAGACTTCCTGTGTTTCTCCTCTTTTAGCCATTTCTGCAACTAATCCAGGATAAATTACTTTCTTCATTAACTCTCCTTTCCGGATAAACAAAAAACCCAAGACATCAGTCCTGGATTTAACTTCTTGAAATTGATATTATGTTAACTTCCCAAGACCGATAACATTTTTGTTACCCTTTACATTTACCACTATACTATTGTCTTGCATTTAAGTCAACACTTTTTTTAATTATTGTCATTTTTTGTTATTTTATTATCAAAATCAAGAAGAAGGATTGCAATTAAATACCTAAGAAAGTCTTTAAGAAACTTATCACTATTACTGATATGAAGTAATAGAAAAATGTTTTTATTTCTCTAATAAATAGTTCCTTTTTTTCTTTCTTTTTTAAGGAATTTTCTCTGCTTTTATGTACTAATTTATTGAATTCACTTTGAGTATAATATTTGTTATTGTATTCATATTCAATGTTTAATACTTTCCATCCCATAGATGTTGTATCTCCAATTTTATATGGTATCATAGAATTTCTATATCTTTGGAATATACAACCATCTCTTTTTTGGTATGTAATTTGCATCACTTCTTCTCCACCTCCTTTAATAGGGGAGTATAATACCACATTTTGTTCGATATTACAAGAAATACTTTTGTAGTATAATAATAGGTAAGGGAGGTAATATAAGGTCAAAAAGAAGTAAGGCTTGTGATATTCCTCAAGAAGTTAAACGTAGAGTATGGGAAAGAGATCATCATCATTGTATTTATTGTGGTAGTCCTTATGCTATGCCTAACGCCCATTATTTAAGCAGGGGGGCTCACGGAGGGCTTGGAATAGAAGAAAACATAGTTACTTTATGTCAAAATTGTCATCACAACTACGACAACGGAAAATCTAAAGAAGTAAAAGAGGCTATTAAACGCAAAATAGAGGCTCATTTAGCCTCAAAATATCCTAACTGGGAAAATATATCACTAACATATAAAAAGAGACCTTAGAGTCTCTTTTATTGCTCTTTAAACATTGAACCTATATTATTGTGTTCTGTCATAAATAATTCAAACAACATATTACTTACAGTCATATATTTTTGTTTTAATTCTTCATTATCACAATCAGCTGCCATCATTTTCCATTTATAAGCATCTACCATAAGATCTAATGTTTGCATAGCATATTTTTTAAAATTACATATTTTTTCTTCCATTAAGCAGTCTCTACTCCTCTCTTATTTAAGCATTCACAACTTAATATAACAAACTGTCCGTTTGTATATCCTGCGTTTTGATTACCATATCCTATTGGATAATTTACTCTACGATTTAATTGATTTGCTAATACTTGATTTCCATATTTGCATAGCACAGGGATATTATTCTCCCCTACTTGTATTGATATAGGATAGTTAGCTGTTGCTTCAGGTATATTTGTAGCGATTATTAGTCTATAATTTCCTAAATTAGTAACTGTTTTTATAGCTTGATTAGGTATTAATACCACCTCATCTGTACCTGTTGTTAGATTTGAGCACACTATTGTATTACATCCGCAATTCATATAAAATTCTCCTTTCTAAAAAATAATCCCAGTTTTTTACAATATTTTGTGTATTTTTGCCGTTTTTTTGCAAATTTTAACAAAAAAATTGGTTTTTTTTGTGTTTTTAAAAAAAGACTAGACCTATAGCCTAGTCAGTATAAGTCAACTCTCTAATATAGAGAGGAATTGCATCCGCATCCATAATAACATGGAGGCTTTGGAGCAGTAGTTGCTAAATTACTTAAAATATTATTAGTAATTACAGCAGTTTGGCGAGTATTAGATAATTCATCACGAGTAGTTGCTAATTTATCTCTTAATTCACTGATAGTTTGTTCATTAAATAAGTTAGTTATAGTTGCTGTTTGATTAGCTATTTGATTTCCTAAAGCAGCTACACTATTAGACATTTGACTTGATAAATCTTTGATTAATACAGCATTGTCATATTTATTATTTAATATACTGTCATTTACCATAGCAATAGAACCTTGTAATTGTCTTGAATTAGCGTCTTGAGTCTGATTATATAGACTTGCTTGAATATCAGCTAAACCTAAAGCAGTTCCAGTATTTCCACCCCATCCAAAGCCATTTCCACCAATAGCCATTAAGAAGATAAATAATAGGATAAATCCACCTACTCCACCAAATCCCATACCATCTTCACTTCTTGTGATAGCTAGTACATCTGATGCAGTTAATCCACTTCCGTTCATAGTTTCCTCCTTTCTCTATTTCAAAGGCTATTTTAAGCCTCATATAGCGAGTTTTACTTTTTTCCTAGCATTTGTATTACCTGTTGTAATTGTTCCTTAGAGATGCCAATTTCATTACATTTACGAGCTATTTCCTCAGCTTGTTGTTGTGAAGTCTTTCCTTGAAATAAACTAACCATCTGTTTCTGGTTCGGATTCAACATCCCCAGTAGCATTTGCATCGGATTCGTTGCCCCTTGAAGTTGACTTAGTATGCTTTGTATGTCCATCATTTAATCTCCTTTCTAGTTCTTCTACTTTTTTATTTAATTCTTTTATCATTTCGTCTTTCTCATCAATAGGGTAGTATTTTTCTATGTTATACTTCTCTATCGTTCCATCTAGTTTTTTTATTTGCATCTTAGTAGTTCCTAGAAATACAGTGTCTCTAAATACATAAATATTTTCACACTCATCAGTATCATTTAGTTTCTTTAATTCACATAGATTATCCTTAGTTTGATAGTTTCTTATTAAATCTTCTAGTTCTTGTCTAGTATTCATATACTCCTCCACTAAAAAGAGAAACCATAAAATGCGTTTTAAACATTTGTCTAGTTTCTCCTTTCTTGATTACATTTTCCCACAAAAAAAAGAGAGGGAATTGTCTTCTCCCTCTCTAAAAAATGTCATATTACCTTCATTATTTTTCTTTTTACTTTTCTTAGTTCTCTATTTATAGTGCTTTCACTTACATTTTCTAACATAGCCATTTTAGTTATACTATATTCTTTAAGCCTATATTCAAATATTCTTTCTTGAAGTTCACTAAGATATATTTTACTTTTTATTTCTTCTACTTCACTTTTAGTAAATTCTAATTTAAACATTTATCTATCCTAACAAATGTATTGTATAACATAAAAGACATAAAAAGGCTAGAAAAGTAATTAGCCACATTATAAAGAATTTATTTGTATCAGCTTTAAAGGTTTTTAATATCTCTAATGCACCAGTATTTTGGTGTATCTTATTAGCATTTTTCTCTATTCTACTTATGTTTTGATTTATCTTTTCTTCTAATTTTTCTATTTCACTTGCCATTATTTCACCTTTATTTGGTTAGTTCCAACTACTTCACCATTTAATTGTTTTAATTTTTCTTCATCTACTCCAAACTTTTTAGCTACATCTTTTAGAGTTTCTCCAATTCTTAAAGTGTAGTATTCAGGCACGTTTGCGTCTTCTTTTTCTTTAGACGCATTTTCTTCAATTTTTGCCTCTTCTACTTTTTCTTCTTCAACTACATCTGGTACTCCAGAAGTTCCTTCAATTAATTTTTCTTCTTTCTTTTTCATATTAATTCCTCCTATTTTTTATATTCGTTTTAGTGCTTCTTTTTTATACCAACCTATTGGTGCTCCATTAGATACTAAATAAGGATATTTAGCACCGTTTATAATTCTTGTAATAGTTCCTGTCATACCTGAACGTGCTGTATTGGCAGAACCATCACTTGCACCATTTCCTTTGCCAACAGTTTTTACTTTATCTCCTACTTTAAAATCAGCATATACAATACTATTAACTATATCTTGTACAGCTTGATAATCATATCCTGCTTCAGATAATCGTTTCTTTCTCTCTTCTCCGTTACCCCATTTACCTTCAATTACTTCTTGAGCTATTTCATTATTGCTTTTCTTTGGTTCAAGTGTAGGTTCAGGACTTGGTTTTGGAGTAGGTTGTGTATTTTTAGGATAACCATTAAATCCATTTTTTATAATTGATGGATAATCATAGTAACAATAATCTTGGTCTACTATTTGTCCTGCTAAATATGGGCTTCTTATTTTGTTAGTTTCTCCACCAAATTGCCACATACGATCTCCCAAATATGTTGATGGTTTATTGCTCATCCATGCTGCTAACCACTTATCGTAGTCTTTTACTCTATCTTGATTAATCCAATTATTAAACCAGTCTAAATTAGCATAAATACCTACATAATAGCCTAGATTTTCTAATGTTTCGCAGAATCCTATTATTCCATCAGTTATTGCTTCTTTACCAGCATTTCTTAGCCATCTACGGCCTCCTGTGTCGTCTTCTACGTCAATATAGATAGGATAATCAAATTGTTTCCCTTTTAAGCAATTATTATACATCCAATTAGCTTCATCAACACCTTTTTGATAAGTGTTAGCACAACTAAACCAATAGGCTCCAACTCCTATTCCTCGTGCCTTACATTGATTGTAAAAATTATCAAATTGAGTATCTTTTGCTTTAGATACTCCATCACCATATCCAGTATATCCTGCTCTTAGGATAGCAAATTCGACACCCTCATTTTTAAGAGTGTCGAAATTTATTCCTGCGTTATGATGACTTAAATCTATTCCAAATTTTTTCCTTAGTTTCACCTTCTTTTATTATAATAATTGGCTTGGTTTTATAGCATTGGTTGGGATATATGACAAACCTAATTCTATCTGCTTTTTAACCATCTCAACAGTATCGGCAGCCCTAAAACAATAGTCAACTCCTAAACCATTTAAGGTTGAGTTTAGAGTTGATGGAACTTGTGTCATGTCAGTATAATTGAAACTTCTGCCAGCATTACCCATAACTGACAAGTCTTCAACATGTGTCATTTCCGTTGATGATGTATTAATCCAATGAACAAATACATTACTTAGTTTTCTTGCTTTTACGACCAAATTCCAATCAAATGATGAAATAACTGCTATGTTTTCCATCCCGTAATCCTTTAGTTTTTGAATAACAGCAGCAACAATATCTTCTTTTAATTCTATAAATGGGACTAAATTATAGTATCTACATATTTTTAAGTAGTCATCAATTGTAGGTATTACTAATTCATCATCAGAATATTGCTCAACATTAGTTCCTGTATCAATATGATACTGTTGGATTTGTGCATAAGTCATGCTACTTATAGTACCAGTTCCGTCAGTCATTCTATTTATAGACGAATCATGCATACATACAATTACATCATCACTTGTTGCCCATAAATCAGTTTCTATTCCCCAAAATTTATATTCTCCAGCAAGTCTAAAAGCAGGAATAGAATTTTCTGGTGCCTCTGCTTGATAGCCTCTATGAGCATATAAATGTGGTGTATTAACACTATTTAATGTGTTAAATAATCTTTGATGATATAATTTTAAATCAGTTTTCGACTTATTTTTTGATACATAATATAAAGATATATACCCTTCATCTATTGGTGAATTAAATGTAATAGTATCAGTGCTGTCAACTATATCAAAACAAATTTTATAATAATATAATGGATTCGCTTCAAATTCAATTACATCATCGTATAGTCTTTGAACAAATGTCTTAGTAGAATCATAAATGCAAAGTTTAACATGGTACAATTCAGGATCAAAAACTATTTTTACTATTCCTTTTTTAAACTGTAAAAAGTTAGATGTTGTGAGAGAATACTTTAAGTCTTGGAAAAGCCCGTTACTTAATATATTTCCATAGTCGAATGGAGTATAATCATCAAAATTAATTTTTAATTTTGTATCATCTTCTAATGCTTCAAAGTCATTATCTCTATCGTTATCAATTTTATCAATGCTAGAAAAATATAAATCGGATTCATTTGTGTCAGTAATATCATAAATTTCATAAAGCAAATAGTTTGTAGATTTTAATTTTCCATAAATATTTAAATAGTCATAATCATTTGATGGAGTAAACTTGATATAGTAAGTATCTTGTGGCATTTCCACATCCTCTTTTTTTCTTATTCTTAAGAAAAACTCTCCATTACTGTCGGTTGGATCATTTGTGCCTTTAATGCCTATTACTGAGTTATTAGTCAACTGAGATTTGACTGCATTTTGATCATAATTTTTAAATTGTATCTTAAATAAATACTCTTTATCTTTTTTTACAGGATGATTTACAAAGTAATCTGTTCCAGTTGTTCTTGAATTATTTGCATAAAAGCAATCCATTTCCATAATTTCTATTGAAATGTTTGCTGAAGTATTAGTGTGTACAACAAATCTTACTGTTGTAGCATCTAAATTTAATAAATTTAAATAGTATTCTTCTGTTCCTGAAGCGACATTACCTTTTTTTCTAAAAATGTCAACATTGTCAGTTTGGACTGTGTCGTAATATTGCAAGCAAAATGATGTAGTATTGCTATACGTAATTGCAGTATTAGTAACAATTATTTTGTATTGCTTGCCTCTACTAAAATTGTACGTAAAGGTTGTATCCAAATTTGTTACTCCAGTAAAATCATTTTTTTGATAATTAAATGTATTAAGTTTTTTTACTGCATCAGTATCAGAGGATGCCTGATATACTCCTCCATCTTCCCAAGAATCACCATCATACCAATACCAATGACCATCAGTTGTATTAACATATACTCTCGTTGTATCAGTCATATTTGTCGTTGAATCGGCAACTAATGGAGTAGCACTTGTTAATGTTGATAATTGGTCGGAAACTTCATCAGTAACATCACTTGATAGTGTCTGTTCCAATTCGGCAATATCAGCAGCAGTAAAATAATCGGTACCTTTTACTGGTGTATATCCATTATTTCCAGTTTCTCCTTTATCTCCTTCATCACCTTTATCACCTTTTTCGGCCATTAAATCCCAATATGCTGTATTTGTTGGAAGATTTCCTAATGTGTTACCTTTAGCACAATAAGAACTTCCCTGATAAGTTACTACGTTAAGTTTTTCATATTGTACAGTAGCATCATAAGCCCCGCAATGCTTTATACCTACTATACCTAATACTTGTGTTATTTGTTCAGCCATTAATAAACCACCTCCAATTTGTTATCATCTAACTGAAATGTAAAATTATCTCCTATTTCTTGTCTTTGTCTTGTACCATTCATTATTAATTTTCCATCAACAACGTCAAAAGTAGCCATGTCTACGTTACCGACATCACCTTTATCACCTTTGACACCTTTAGGTATTCCAAAATTAAAGTAAACTATATTTTGCTCTTCATCAAAATTTGATGATACAGTTGCCGGAAGTGATGGATCTAATGTTTCAACATTACCTATCATTGGTTCATAGTCATTGCCTGGATCTCCTTTATCTCCTTTAAAACCCTGCAAACCTCTAGTCCCAGCCTGTAATTCTAATTCAATTCCGTTTATTAATTCTATTGCCCTTGTTTAACACCTCTCTTTATAACAAAATACAATGAGTCTCTTCCTCTAGGAAGAAATGTATCTCTTGTTCCATCAGCTCGTATTCCTACTAAATCGTATATATAAGTACCTTCTTCGATATTTTCAGTGTCAGAGGAGTCAATTTGTATGACTCCCCATCCATCTTCAAATTCAGTTGTAGATTTTTGTAGTAATATGGTAGAATCTTTATTTTTTCTTAAAGTAAAATACAATGTAGTGCCTTCTTCTAATAGATAGTCGCCAGTTTCTTTTACTGTCGGTCTTATAGGAATAATTCCTGTGTCCCTTCGATTAATCTCAATATCCATTGTTACTGGATTAATTCTTATCCTTTAATCACCTTCCTTAAATTTCCATCCATAGCCTTCAACTATGCTTTTTATTGTACTATCAGAATAGCCTTGTTCTCTTAAATAAGAGATTGCCTTTTTCTTTACACTTCCCTGAATTGATTTACCACTAGAGTCTTTATCGGCTTCAAGTCCTGATATATAGTTATCTACTTTAGTGTATTCGCCTATAGATAGTCCAGAATTATTTATTGCATCCATTTTATTTGCTGACATTTCTTTCATTTTTTTATTTCCATAAGAAGTTACTCCAGGTACATAAGTCTTATCTCCTATAGTTACTACACCATTTTCTTCTTTAGCACCTTCAATATCTTTCATTACTTTCTTCATATACTCAACAATTTCTCTTTGCTTAGCTTTATTTTGTTGATATTTCTCAGAGTCAGATAATTCTTTACTATTTTGAATTTCTCTTTGCTCTGCATATAGTGATGATAAATGGCTCTTAATTTCACTATATTCACCATTCATATATTCATTTTTAGCTTTCTTTAAGTTAGTAGCATCGTGGTCTCCTGAATCAGCAAGAACTTTACTCTTTAATGTATAATAATCACTTACAGTCTTATTATTTAGAGTAGAATTAGTAGTGAATTTGCTCTTAAATGGATTAGATAAAGCACTAAATCCTGAGTCTTTTTCACTTTCTGCATAGTTAGTCATGCTAGGAAGTACCAAATCTCCAATAACTCCAGAATATTGATCTATTAAATAGTCTAACTTCTTAGGCGACCTAATTGCCTCTAAATATGGCCCAATAAATGCAACGTCCTTTAATTCTGTGTTTCTTAATTTTCTACCTACCCACTTACTAAACTCACTTGTCTTAGCATCATATTGCATATATGGATTTTGTTCTGATAAATAATCACTAACTATTTGATTACCACTCCAAGATTTACCTTTTTCTGATGCTACACCAGCTATAGGTGCTAATAAGTTGTTATCCAATGGGTTGTTAGGTGCAATTTGATTTATAATCAAACTATCATAACCTTTAAAAGCATCTTTATCTCCAGTTGCTTTATTTATTGTTCTTTTTGCACCAGAATTAAATATACTTACTGCACGGCCTTTAGGTATTCTTACAAATTGATCTTCTGCTTTGTTTTTCCATAATGTTTGCCCTAATCCAGGCACTTTGTTCATTTTATAAACGTAATATTGGTCTTTTACATAATCAGGCAACTCTTCATACTCTTTATCATCTTTATACATTATCTTACCAAGTAATGCAGGCGCTAATCCTAAAGCCATAGCCCTAGCAAATAATCTTTTAGCAGCTCTAAAGTCTCCATTTCTAGCATCTCCAAAAGCCTCAGTAAATGTTCTTCCAAACTTAGAAGCACCCTGTACTGACGCATTGAAGAAAGTAACACCATTTTTATCTACTGTCTTTGCAAATTCACCACCACGTTTGAAGTTAGTAGTTATTTCAGCAGCATTATAATCGGCTTCTGATAGTACCTTATCAAGCGATTTAGTAGGTTCTTTTATCTTGCTTGCCTTCTTTTGTAATTCAGCCTCAGACATTTTATCTTTATTTTGTTCTATGAATCGTTCTTTCTTAGTAACTAGTTCTCCTTCACTATTAAGGTCATATCCATTTTCTCTTATAGTGTTGACAAATTCAGTTATTCTAGGCATTGATTCAATAAAGTTATTTGCTTTTTCTATCGAATTAGGTACGAATTTTACAACTTTACCAACTTTACCACTTTCCTTTTTGAATTGTCCTTTATTAAATATCGAATTAGCTAGATTACCTCTATTTTCGTATAACTCTACCCATTGTTGAGTTCTATTTATGTTATTAGTACCATTCGTTTTATTTTGAATAGCATTTATACCTTTTCCAAATGTCCTTCCACCAAATAATTCAGCATATGTTCCTACACTTTTATATATAGGATACTTAGAATAAAGCATCATATCGTTAAAGTCTTTTATTGCATTTGTACCAGCAAAGTATATGTTTTTATTTGTCAATAGTTCTCTTTGTACTGACGTTAAATCAGATAAGATTGGTACTTCTGTTATCTTTCTTGATTTTAAAGACTCATATATTCCTTCATTTATAGGTAATGTAATAGGTCTTCCTTTATCAAATATAGTAAATGTATAGTTTCCATCTTCACCATTTAATACCTTTTCATCAACTCCAAACATATCCTCTATGTTAGTTAATTCTTTACCATCACTACTTACACCTACAGTCTTAGCATATTCTTGCCCAAACTCATTAAGTTTAATAGCTTTCATAACTTCTTGTGTATATTTTGCTTGTGTTTCTTTTAAAGGCATTATCTCTAATGTACTACCTTTAATCTTTTGTACTGGGTTTTTAATTTTAGCATTTTTACCTTTGGTCTCTAAAGCAGCACTACTGTTGTCAACATTTCTTTGTATTCTTACATAATGAGGATTGTTTTCTAAGTATTGATTTGCAACTTTTTGAGACCTAAAACCAGCATCAACCATATTTTGTAATTGGTTATGTCCGTAAGTCCAGATGTTTTCTCCCCATTTATCTATGTTTTTGTTTTTCTTTCTTAACTCTGCAACCACTTTTTCTGATGTTTCTAAAGGTATTTCAAATTGGTCTATACCATTTTTCATTTGGTCTATATTTCTCATGTGTACTAAAAAACTAGCTTTATCATTATCAGGAATACTTTTATACAACTCATAAGCCTTTTTATACCCCATTGATACTGTGTTACCCTGTTCATCAGTAAAGTTTTTATAGGCTTTACCATTTATGTCAGTTTGTCTTTTGTCAATCATATTTTGAGCCCAACTATCTGCCGAATCGATTGCATCCGATTTATGGTATAAAGTTGGGTTATTATATTCTCTAGACATATCGTAAATTGCAGCTTTATGGTCTGTGAATTTATGTCTTATCTTATAAACGTAATTCTTTAATTTTTCAGTAATTTTAGGCTTTCTTTCTTCAGGTATTTTGTCCATTATCTTAGACACTTCTTTGTCTTGTTCAACATTTTCTTGCATATCTACGTCTTGCTTTTTCTTAGGCGCATTTTCTTTAGTTTTTGCCTCTTGTACTTTTTTCTCGTTTTCAGCTACTATTACAGGTTCCTTTTCCATTTCTGCTGGTATATTATTGTTTTCGACTTTTGCATATTGTCCTTCATCTCCGTTTATCCAAGCAACATCTTCTATAGGTACTTCTTGAGAATATATTTTATTGCCACCAGCATAATCTCTAGCTTGGTTTTGAGAAGTAGATACAAATGCTCCCTGTTCTATTGGCTTAGAAGAATAAACTGTTACTGTGCCTTTTTCTAAGTCTCTTTGTGCATCTTCTTTAGAATAATCTCCCCACACAAAACTTTCTTCATCATTTATAGCTTCTTCAAATGTTTTTATGTCATCTTCGCTTCTTATTCCTGTATGATATTCATCTTGCATAGGATTATTATTGCTTATAATATCAAATTGCATTTGTTTATTATTTGCTTGTGGAGTTTGTTGTTCAGTTTCCACACTAGACTGGACTGCTTCCGGACTAGACTGACTTTGTGCTGCTTTTTGCACTGCATTTACCCATTCATCTACTTTAAAACTTACATATTTTTGACCTTGTCTATTTAAATTCTCTTTAATATTAGGTCTTTCAGATTTAAAACTTTCATAAGCATATTTCTTTAATGCTTCAGCATCCATTCCTTTAGATTGCATACCTATATTCTTGGCTACATCTAGCCACTCTTGTTTAGTTCTTTTGCCTTGTTTATTGGATGCTATTGTTTCCTTTGCTTTTTCAGTTATTGTTGAGTCATAATCTTTTAGATTATTTTTCTTATAATATTTATCATAATCAGATTGCTCCGTATTTTGCGTTTTTCTTGTCTCTAGGGCTTGATTTATTTCTTCTTGCTGTCTTATTCGTTCTTGCTCTTTTTGACTTTCTTGAGCCAATTCTTGAGCCTTTCTAGCTTCTTCTTGACGTTGTTGTTGAATTTTCTCAAATTCTTCCTTACGTTTAGTATTTTCTTCAACTCTTTTTTCGTTTTTAATACGATTTTCTTCTCTTTGATTTTCCCATCCTTTGTAATCAGGGTTATATTGTTCTCTTCCTTCTGCATACTCAGCATCTCCTAACGCATTTCTTATTTTGTTTTCAGTTTTTACATTTTGAAAATCTTGGGATGTTGAAGGTGAGTTTAATATTGCTCCTGTTGCTGCTCCTGTTAGTCCAGACTGTAGGGCTTCTCTATTTACTTCATTCCAGTTTATGTCTTGCCCTAATATTCCAAGTCTTGCTAAAGCATCTAAATAAGTTCCTGCTGATTCCTCTAACCCTTCTCCTAATGCTCCGTATCCTGCTCTTAGTAAAGCATTTAGATATCCGTTAGTATTTCTATTAATTAAAGGCTCTACAAATTGGTCTATACCACCTTTACCTTCTAGTCCAGGTACGCCTCCAGTTAACATTTCAGTTAGTTGTTCTATTCCAGCATTAGTTAAACCATAGGCTCTAGCTCTATTCATACTAGCACCATCATTTAAGGCTTCTTCCATCCCACTTCCATAACTAGAAGCTCCCAATATAGCATTAGATGGTAGTTGAGCCATATATGTTTTTCCTACATTTCCTAAAGCAGCAGCAAGTTTTTCTTTACCTTTTAAACCACTTATATTGGTTAATTCTGGAGTACCTCCCCATGCTTGACCTAATACTAAGGCAGGTACCATTCCTCCTGTACCCTGAAATACTTGCCCTAAAAAGTTGTTTCTCTTTATAGCAGATCCTTCTTCTAGTTCATCAGCAACGTCATTATATCCTGTATCTTCTAAAAACTTCTCAGTTCTATTCTTCTTGATATCTCTTTCTTGCATCTTCTTTAGGTCTGCTAAGTTTTCATCTGCTGTTTTCTTGCCTTTAGTTAAATAATCAAAAGCATAATTATATCTTTGCTCTATTGGGTTGAATACTAAATCGCTTGCTGCATCTGCTACCTTTTCCATAGTTCCTACAGCACCAGTAGCCATATTAGTAGCTAGGTTAGCAGCATTTTTTCTTCCTTGATTTTGAGTTTTATAATAATTACCTATTATTGGGACTGACTCTAATAATTGTTTATTAGCACCACTCAAATTTGCTAAATCGCTTATAGCGTTAGAAATATTAAATCCTTGATTATTTACAGCACTATTTTTAATAGTTTCTTTATAATTATTAAGAGCATCTTTTAATGATGTCTTTTTCTTATCGCTTTTGTTTTCTTTCTTACTTTCTTTAGCTTTTGCAGTTGGTTGAGTAAATGTTTGAATTTTACTTGATTCACTATTAAAAGTTTGAGTAGTAGGTTTAACAGTTTCAGCGACTTTTACTAGCGCTGGTTCCTCTTCTTTTTTTTTCTTTCTAAGAACAGAATTGTCAGGATTTTCATTTATATGAAATATTTTACTGTCAGTACCTATATAACCTAATCTCGCCATTTAATCACCTACTTCTTCATTTGTACCATTTTACCTTGTGCATTTTTGTAATATTTCTTACCATTTTTTGTATATACAGGAGTATCAACTACTACCATACCTGCTACACTTCTTGTTGGTTTTCCAGCAACTTGTCCTATAGCTCCTGCAACAGTATCTCCTGTTTCTTCATATGTTCCACTAGATTTCTTAGTAGAACTGCCACCACCACTACCACTGTTAAAACGAGAGTATAATTGTTGTCTTTGTAATGCTAAGTTCTCGTTAAATTGTCTTACTGACTCTTGGAATTGTCTTTCTGCTAAATCTCTTTGCAAGGCTTTATCTCTCTCGTTTAATAAGTTTTGAATATAATTAGCTTCTATTTGTGCATTTGCTCCTGCTAGACCTGAATTATAAGCATTATTTGCATCAGTTGTTCTACGATTTATATCAGCTAAAGCACTTGCTTCACCTGCATTTAAGTAATTTAAGTTAGTATTTAAGTTATTTGCATTTTGCATTCTTGCTTGAGCACTTAGCCCTGAGTTAGCTCTTCCTGTTGATGCTAAGTATTCTTGAAAGTTTCTAGCACTTAATCTATTTTGAGCGTTAGCAGTTGAACGTTGTTGATTAAATGTAGAAGCGTTTTGATTTCTTTCGGCTTGTAGGTTGCTTAAAGCTTGATTACGTGTGTTTTCTAAGTCAGCTATTGCTGCATTCTTTTGTGCATTTTTTAATCTATTTAAATCTTCTTCGTATGCTGCCCTCTAAATCCCTTCCTTCCATTGTCCGTTTACTTTTATATAAGCAGTTGCCTCTTTCCATGCCCCATTTACTCTTACATAAGGAACAGCCTCTTTCCATTGTCCGTTTACTTTTATTCTAGCCCCTTTACTTCCTTTAGTCATTGTGTAGTCTTTATAACTCCACGATATTTCATTTCCATTATCCAAAGCACATACTGTCTCTCTTACTGGAAGAGTATCTCCAGTCATTAAGGCTCTTAAAGAATCTCTTTCAGCTTGTGTCAAATGTATTGTATATCTTTGCGATGACTTACTCGTTAAGTCTCTTGTTACTAAGCTAGTATTGCCTCCAGCCTCTAACTTAACTCTTAAAGAATATGTATTATATGCTGTTATATTTAATGTTGGATCTTCAGTGTCTTTAAAATTCATACCACTTATTAAAGTTGGATAACGATTTATTTTAGTTAATCCTAAAGCACCTGAACCACTCCAATTACCTAATCCTGAGTTAAACCACCAACTTAATACAGCAGTTCCACTTCCGTCAGAATTATGCCCTACCCATATATCATTACTTACGATATTATGAGTTCCAGCACCATAGTATTGATAGCCTAGACTGACACTTTTATCATTTACTCCAGCAGATATTCCTGAGGCAGCAACGTGCCCAGCAACGTGTAAATCTAACCACACTCTTACTTTAGACCTATTATTAGTAGTATCTACCTCTATTTCTTGCCCATTTAATTGAAAGTAATTATATCCATCTATATATACTCTATTTCCTATTTCAGCCATTTAATCACCTACTTATATAAGAAAAATATTGCTCCATTATCGGCACTACTTGGTAATGTTGTTCCATATGTTATTTTTAAATTAGTTCTTGAAGTATTCCAATTATCAAATGTGTTATTACATTTACGTGAATTTGTTAGTCTTGAATCACTAGTAGTTACAAAATTGCTTGAATCTGGTATAGTTTCAACTATTTCATCTATTTCTTCAGTTAATGTTTCATTTATATAAGTCTTAATATCAGATCCTGCTTTATCAAATAATTCTTTTAATTGTGATGAAGTTAATCCATCAATTGTATTAGGTCTATCTGATAAAGACTGGATATTGTTTACTTCTGCTGTTAATTTTGTTAAAGCCATATTATCCTACTCCTCCTATCTCATCATCCTTTTTCTTTAGTTCTTGTTGTCTATTTTTTTCAAATTGTGTACCAAAATAAAAAGCAATTACTATTTGAAATATTGAATAGAATTGCTCTCCACTTATATACTTCATAGCAGTAAATGCTACAAATGCTATTGTCATAACTACTGTTACAAATGATTTGATGTCTTCCAATGCTTTCTTCATATAACCTCCTACTTAATTCCCATTTGATGGATTATATATCCAAGCAAAGCTGCTATTATAAAATAGAATAAATAATCTATTAGTTTATCCCACTTTTTGCCTTTTTCAGTTGATTGATTATCTAACTTATCATTTATAGCAGTTACACTCTTCTCCATTTGTTCCATCCTATATTCCATTTTCTCCATTATTGCATACGTTTTTTCTAAATTGTTTAATCTTTTTTCGTGTATTTCTATCGTTTTGTCTACACTATTAAAATGTTCTTTAACTGCATCATCACTCATATTTATTCCTCCTATTTACTTTCTCCGAAAGATTCAACTTTTAATGCTAATTCTAGTATTGTGCAGTCAGTATCTTCAGTATTATCTATCGTTATTTTCATATTTGTAAACTTCTTTGCTTTTAATTTTAATCTAAATGGTTGTGTATTTCTTGATATGCTAAATGAAAAGTTTGCAAAGTCTACATCTTCCATTAATAAAATTTTATACTCTATATGTTTTCTAGTTTTTGACTCATTTCTATTTGTTACG
>Ga0326513_10000589_pt1 | contig 31183 bp, 28 predicted proteins | sample 2_2465_0518_D_FD_203654 | JGI IMG/M metagenome (GOLD analysis project Ga0326513, IMG submission 203654) | Bovine rumen microbial communities from UC Davis, California, United States - 2_2465_0518 | ecosystem: Host-associated > Mammals > Digestive system > Stomach > Rumen | place: USA...
AGTAATTTTCATATCAGTGATCGGCGATCCGGTCAGAACGCCCAGATGCTGTTTTTCAGTCAGATGCGATAAAATTAATCTCTGCCAATTCCTGTCGAGCAGATCTTCACGGCAGATGCTGGAAAATTTCAGTCCCGAACCGGCCGGAGCAGGTTCTAATAATAATCTGACTTCGGCATAATGTCGGAGCGGTTCATAATGCCCCATACCCTCGACAGTATTTTTGATAGTCTCTTTATAAGCGACTCCTGCGGACTGGAATTCAACAGGAATCTGAAATCTTTCTTTCATGATATGCTGAATCACAGCAAGCTGAATTTCACCCATTAATAATACATGAATTTCCTGTAACTGTTTCGAGAAGCTGACATGCAGAAGCGGGTCTTCCTGTTCGAGTTTCCGGAAAGCCATCAGAGCCGTATGTATCTGAACAGATTCCGGCAGAATCACAGAATATTGAAGAATCGGCTCTAACAGGGGAGTATCTGTATTTTTTTCGATTCCTAGGCCCTCGCCTGCGTAAGTATGCGATAATCCGGTGACTGCACAGGTCATACCCTGAAAGACTTTTTCAGCAGGCTGGAATTTCGCACCGGAATATAATCTGATCTGATTGATTTTCTCCTGCCATTGAGTTCCATCGGGAGCAGTATCTTCCAGAAGATCACGGACATGTAATTCACCGCCTGTGATTTTCAGATGAGTCAGACGTTTTCCCTGATCATCTTCAGTAGTTTTATAGACTTTTGCACCGAATTCCGGACATTCCGGAAGCGGAAGCGTATACAGATCAAGCAGATTCAGAAATTTTTCTGTTCCCTGAGATTTCAGAGCCGAGCCGAATACACACGGAAATACATGTCTTTGCAGAATCGCCTGTGAAATCGCTGAAATATCAGCTGTTCCGGAATCAAGAATCTGATTCATGAGAGTTTCGTCACAGGTTGCAAGAGAATCATAGAAATCCTGATTCTGTTCAGAGAAATCAACGCAGTTTTTATGCAGATTTGTCTGTAATTCCTGCATGAGTTCAGTTCTGGATTTCAGCGATAAATCCATTTTATTAATAAAAATAAATACCGGAATATGACTATGATGCAGAAGTTTCCAGAGCGTTTCCGTGTGACTCTGAATGCCTTCTGAACCGCTGATGACTAAAACAGCATAATCCATAACATGAAGAGCACGTTCCATTTCAGCAGAGAAATCGACATGCCCAGGGGTATCGAGCAGAGTAAAATCAGAATCAGGCAGAGTCAGGCGAGCCTGTTTCGAGAAGATCGTAATACCCCGTTCCCGTTCGAGTGTTTCAGTATCTAAAAAAGCATCTTTATGATCGACACGGCCGAGTTTTTTCAGGATTCCCGCATGATAGAGCAGAGCTTCGGAAAGTGTAGTTTTTCCGGAATCGACATGTGCAAGAATTCCGACAGTAAGATATTTCAAAAGCAGTCCCTCCTTTCTTTATTAGATTTATTATAGCACAGAATGTTCCGGAATGCAAGACTTTATTCCGGAAACTGTACATGTCCGGTCTGAATTTCATCCGGAGTCAGCGGAATATCATAATCAATAATCACATCGCCGTAAATATCCGTAATCCGGAATGTAAAAGGCCCTGCACCGAGATTCATGCTCTCGAAATAATTATAATTTCTTCTGGGAATTTCAATAAAATTGCCGTCAGAATCAAGATATTCGAGTTTAGTAATCGGGTATCTGTGATTTCTGACCTGCACACCGCACCAGAATTCTGAACTGCCTTCTTTATATTTATAAGAAACAGGAGCATTTTCAGCACTGTCAAGAGGGAGAATCTTCCAAGTGACGGGCACACGGCCTTTCTCGACAGGAGCGATTAACGGGAATGCATCTGTATACAAATCCAGATCGCCTTTTTTACCTTCGGGGAGTAAATCCGTTACAAGTACATGAATCGTACCGGATTCGCCTGTCACTTCCAGATACGCTCCGGCGAGCTGGGCAGTATTATAATCTTCCAGATTCATAGCAGTAATCCAGTAATCGTCTTTAGAAATCGGATCGAGCATGGCACATCCGCCCTCATAACCACCGCCGTAGAAAGTCGCATCTCCGGAATGTACAGTATTTTTAGGTTCGAGAACATCTTCTTCCGAGGGCAGGCCTCGGCGTTTGAGCAGAATCCAGTCATAAATATTGACCTGATTATCATGATTTAAATCATATGCCTGAGAAACAGGTTCTGAACGCTTTAACAATCCGTCCTGAAGCGACCGGACAGAAAGCTGTTCCGCACCTGCCGGAAGCGTTCCCGAAAGCAGAAGCAGACCACAGAACAGACCTGAGAGCTTTATTATTTTTTTCATATTCTGATTCCCTTTCTGATAGTTAAAAAACTGCCGCAGGAATACGGCAGTTTTCTGAACAGGCATTGCTTGTTATTTCTTTCTTTTGAAAGCGTTGTCAAGTCTTGCCATTTTTTTCTTTTCCTTTGCCTGCCGCATCATATCGGCATCATTGGAATTGCTTGACGAAGAAGCCACTTCATCAGGATCGTCCATGAAATTGGCGAGCCGGTTTTTAAAAGTCGAGCCGTCACTCTTGGCCGGAGCAGTACCGGTCTGAGAATAATAATTCGACTGCTGATAAGCAGAAACCTGCTGACTGTGTGCCGCCGGCTGACTGACATACATGCTCTGCGGCTGATTGGGCTGCATATACATGCTCTGCGGCTGATTGGGCTGTATATACATGCTCTGCGGCTGATTAGGCTGCATATACATGCTCTGCGGCTGATTGGGCTGCATATACATGCTCTGCGGCTGATTGGGCTGCATATACATACTCTGCGGCTGATTGGGCTGCATGTAGACACTCTGCTGACGCATATATACACTCTGCTGAGACTGCTGTGCATAGCCATACTGCTGTGCATAGCCATACTGCTGTGCATAACCGTACTGCTGCTGAGGCTGAGGATAAGGCTGTGCCATCGTCTGCGGAGCGGCATTCGGAGCAGCTCCCTGCTGATAGAAAGGATTGCCCATATCAGCAGGAGCAGACTGAGGCTGAGGCTGTTCTTCTTCCGGTTCTTCGGGAGTTTCAGCAGCTTCAAAGCCAAAATCACCATCTGCGGAAAAACCGCTGAAATCATTGGCAGAAGCCAAAGGATTCTTGGGGGCTTTGTTCATTGCAGGAGGCGGAGCAGCAGCAGCGGATTCAGCAGCAAAGCCCTCTTTCGGAGCTTGAGACTGTTCCGGAGCAGAAGCAGCTGTACCAGCCATCGGAATGGGAGCAGAGTCTTTTCCTTCATCGGGTGTAAACAGTTCCGAAGCCTTGACAGTCTGATCAGGAGCAATAAAGACTTCTGCATTTCTGTTCTCCGGATTTGCACGATAAAGCAGACGGAAGCATTCTTCACAGGGCTGTTTGATTTCCAGTGTGCTGAAAGAAACAGTCACCAGTTTTTCAATTAAAGTTTCCCCGAAAGGAATCATTGACATGATTGCGTTGTATTCCGGACAGGAACGCATGACTTTTCCTGCCTTGACCTTGACGCTCGTCACGCCTGCATAAACTGCCTGTTCTTTTGCAGTAACAAGCACACAAAGTTCAGAATCGCTGCCGGAAACCAGCTGAGGTTCAATATTTTTAATATCCTCCGTCAGTTTTACAGCAAGCTGATAGAATTCCTGAGATTCCATGAAATTACCTGCCTTTCTTTGAAATATTGGATTTATGCCTGACTAAAGAAGCAAGGCATGTTTTTGCCGTTGGCCTTGGCGCGATAAACTGCAATAATTGCATTATCAAGCAGCATGTCCGTATCTTTGCCGTCACGGGGATGAGCTGCAATGCCGTAACTTGCAGTAATGGCGATACTGCTGACACCCATAGGGGCAACCGGTCCGCCGAGTATTTTCCGGAGCTGTTCGATAATATTAAGAATATCGGCTTCTGTAGAAGTTCCGGTCAGAAGAAGAGCAAAATCATCACCGCTTGTTCTGGCACAGAGGTATTTGTTTCCGCAGTAGGCTTTCAGTCTGTCAGCGTAGATTTTCAGAGCACTGTCACCGACTTCGGGGCCGAATTTGTCATTGACGGTTTTAAAATTATCCAGATCCATATAGATCATGGTAAATTCTGTATTTTGCCGGATTGAATTTTCAATCTGTTCACGGAACCAGACAAGATTATGCATACCGGTCATTTCGTCCTGATAGGCAAGAATCTGTAAAGTTTCGTCTTTTTCCCGCATGAGACGGTTAGAGTCAATCATTTCTTCGTATTGCTTCAAAAGTTCTTTATGCTGTTTTTCGCTTCTGTTGATAAAAAGATAAATAGCGCACAGAATACAGATTGTTACGCCGGAAGTCAGAACGCCGACAATTGCAATTTTCGTTCCCATAATGAATCCGAGAAAAGCCATAAACATACTGTATGCACAGAGAATCAGTGCGGTAAAGAAGCCCATTTTCTTGACACTGATAACGAGAACCGCAGCAACAAGCACTTGAAGTTCTGTAATAATGCCCTGATAACTGCCGTCATGGACATTGCTCATAAGCATGGATAAAGACAGGAAAAGAATGACACCAACTGCTAAAATTATAATATTCAGAACTTTATTTTTTTCTTTCATAAAAAATAATTACCTCGATATTTCAAATTTTAAAAATAATTACGCACGGCTGAAGAAACAGAACGCATTTTTACCGCTTCCCTTGGCTTGGTATGATGCCATGATAGCGTGTTTAATCAGAGTATCTGCCGTACCGCCGTCACGAGGAAAAGACACAATGCCATAGCTGGCTGATAAATTATAATTCTGCATCTGCACATTCACAGGACGGTTGACAACCGCACGGAACTGTTCGATTACGGAAAGAATTTCATCATCGGAGTGTTCGCCTTCAAGAAATACAGCGAATTTATCGCTTTTCATGCGAACACAGACATAACGGTTCTGAAATGCCGACTGAATGCGTTCGGCATAAGTGATAATTGCCTGATCTCCGGCTTTCGGGCCGTGAATATCATCAATCTGTTTAAAATTATCAATATCAAAATAAATGACATGAAAGGGCTTGCTGGTTTGAATGGCTTCATTCATTTTCATCTGCATGTAATGCGCATTATAAATGCCTGTGAGCTGATCTTCATAGGCGAGCTTTTTCATTGCATCGTCTTTTTCCTGAAGAATTTTTTTAGTATTTACAAGATCTTCATACTGTGTCTGGAGTTCCTTATGCTGTGACTGACTTGTTTTCATATAGAAATACAGAATAGATGTCAGAATGATTGTGATAATATAAATAACAAATCCGACAGAAGTACCATGCTTGCTGAGCATATCAAAGATTTTATAAATTACTAATGCGCCGTTCATGACAACAACACTGAGATAGCCTATGCGCTGATTGGTAAGAACCAGCACGACACAAAGGGCAACCTGAATCTGTGACAATACGCCTTTGTACATCATGATGCTTGTGGAAAGCGACATGGTAAAAATAATAATAAACAACGCAATACAAGCAATCAGAATAATAGTCTGCAATGTTTTATTCTTCATTTTAATCTCTACCTCGATATTATTTTTTCTGATTTTTTATGCCTGACTAAAGAAGCAGGGTCTGTCCTTGCCGTTAGCCTTGGCATTGTAAACAGCCATGACTGCACTGTCAATCAGAGTTTCAGAATTTTTTCCGTCACGGGGATGAACGACAATGCCATAGCTTGCAGTCAAGCAGAGATTAGCTCCCTGTACGCTGACAGGTTCGCCAAACATACGGCGGAACTGTTCGATGATATTCAGAGTATCAGCTTCGGTATGTTCACCGTTCAGCATAACAGCGAATTCATCGCTTGTTCTTGCACAGATATATCTGTTGCCGCAGTAGCTGGTAATGCGTTCAGCAAAGATTTTCATAGCGGCATCGCCGGTTTTCGGCCCGAAAGTATCATTAATGCCCTTGAAATTATCAATATCAATATAAATTATTGTAAAAGGCATCTGCTTGCTGACGGTTTCGTCAACCTGTTCGCGGAAATAATGCATATTATACATACCGCTCTGACGGTCATGATACGCAAGTGTTCTGAGCACTTCATCTTTTTCCTGAAGCAGACGGTTGGAGTCCATGATCTGTTCATACTGTCTGGAAAGTTCTTCACGCTGATTTTCGCTTCTTTCCAGAAAGTAATAAATAATATACAGCATCAGGATAGCAATAATATCAATTGCGACACCCTGCAAAGCAGTAACCTGTCCGTTCAGATAGCCCACCAGAGCCATCAGCGTAGCAAAGGCATTCAGAATACAGCCGGCGATAAAGCCTCTTTTCCGGTTGGTAACAACCAGTACAGTAGAAATAGCAATCTGTATTACCGAACCGATACCGACATAGTTTCGGAGCGACTCGGGAAGCAAAGGCCCCATAAGAATATACATGATAAGATATAAAATAATACAGATTACCATTACTATAATATGTCGGGTTTTGTTTTTCTCCTCCATTGTAATTACCTCAAATCTTTTGAATTATCCTGTATCTGTCAGCCCTGCGGACTGACAGAACGGGAGAAAAAGCATAATTTTAACTGAAAAAGCAAGGCCTGTCTTTTCCGTTTGCCTTGGCATTATAAACGGCCATGACAGCATGATCAAGCAGAGTTTCTGCATCACTGCCGTCTTTCGGAGAAGTGACAATGCCAAAACTTGCAGTTACACTAAGAGTTGTCATCTGGGCAGTAATCTGTTTGCCGAAGATTGCCCGAAGCTGTTCGATGGTATTCATAATATCGGCTTCGGACTGTTCGCCTGTGATGATAATGCCAAACTCGTCACCATTGGTACGGGCGCATACATAGCGGCGGCCGCAGTAGGCAGTCACACGGTCGGCATAAATTTTCAGGGCGGCATCACCAGTTTTCGGCCCGAAAGTATCATTGATACTCTTGAAATTATCAATATCTACATAGAGAATACTGAATACCATTTGCAGTTTGAGTGCTTCTTCTATCTTTTCACGGAAATAGCGGGCATTATACATGCCGGTCAGAGCATCTGTATAGGCAATTGCACGGATAGCCTCATCTTTTTCGTGCATGACACGGTTGGCATCCATGAGCTTTTCATACTGCTCTTTCAGTTCCTGACTTTGTTTTGCACTGATATTCAGATATGTTATAATAATAGACATTGTAATAATATTGACAATTGGTGTGAAAATACCAGGCAGACCAGTGGTAGAATGCGAACGAAGCACAGCAGAGACCGCGCTCATGATACTCATAGCAGAAAGAACACAGGCAACAATAAAACCTCTTTGACGATTCGTCACGACCATGACAGTATTCAGCACAACCAGCAAAGAGGAAAGTACGCCCATATATGGTGAAATTGCATCAAGTTTCATCGGCCCCATAATCAGAAACAGAATCAGATACAAGATAGAACAGATCACCATTACTGCAATATTTTTCCCTTTATTCTTTTCTTCCATAATTACCTCGAATCTTTTTGAAACATCCTGCCTCTGTCAGCAGAAACGCTGACAGAACAGGAGAAAAATTATAATTTTAACTGAAAAAGCAAGGTCTGTCTTTTCCGTTTGCCTTGGCATTATAAACAGCCATGACAGCATGATCGAGCAGAGTCTCTGTATCACTGCCGTCTTTGGGGAAAGATACAACGCCAAAACTTGCGGTTACACTAAGAGTTGTCATCTGAGCAGTAATCTGTTTGCCAAAAATTGCCCGAAGCTGTTCGATTGTATTCATAACATCGGCTTCAGACTGTTCGCCTGTGAGGATAATGCCGAACTCGTCACCATTGGTGCGGGCACATACGGAGCGGCGGCCGCAGTAGGCGGCCACGCGGTCGGCATAGATTTTCAGAGCGGCATCCCCTGTCTTAGGCCCGAACGTATCGTTGATAGTCTTGAAATTATCAATATCTGTATAAATAACAGTAAATGCCATGTTGAGCCTGATCGCTTCGTCAATCTTTTCGCGGAAATAACGCATGTTATACATGCCCGTCAGCGTATCTGTATAGGCAATTGCACGGATTGCCTCATCTTTTTCCTGCATAACACGGTTGGCATCCATGGATTTTTCATACTGATCTTTCAGTTCCTGAGTAATAGTCCGGTTCTGGGAAAGATTTGTATAAATAATCGTAATCGTTGCAATTGTAATAATCGGAATGATCACACCAGGGATTGCTTTCGGATTATGCAAAGCTCCCGAGAGACCGCTCAGCGCACTGAATGCATTGACAATACAGGCCGTAATGAACCCTTGCTGAAAACAGGTCGTTACCATGATAACAGAAAGAATCACCTGTACCTGTGCCAAAACGCCGTTATAGATCGTAGTCTGTTCTGTAGAAAACGGCCCTGTGATCATGGCAAGAATGACATGAATAATTGCACACAGCACTAAACCCAGAATGCGCAGTCCCTTATTCTTCTCTTCTTTCATAAATTATCTCACTCCCTCATGTGCTCCGGATCTTGTGAGTTATTCTTCTACAGCAAGATTCGGATTCCGGCGGAGTTTGTTTTTCAGACGCTGTTTTGCAAGTTTTGCCTGCTGTTCAGCTTTGCGCATTTCGGCGCGGGCTTTGTTCTTCTCTACTTGTCTCTTGAGCGACTCAGCACCGTCTTTGACAAGCTGTTTGTCAAAAATGCAGGACAGGGAAATATCATCCTGTGTGCCGAAATTGGTGCGCTTTGTCAGATTGCGGACTACGATCTTGTCAAAATCAGGCATATGCTCTAGATGACTTGCAATAATCGTATGATAATCCAGAAAATCCTCACTGCTCCGGAATGATGTGAACAGACCGTCTGTCGATACAAATACCGCCATCGGAATTTCCATCATGTAAAAGCAGTTGAACATGTCAATTGCATTGGAGTTGCTCATGGAAGCCGTCATGTTGGCCGGTGCAGATTCGTCATCTACAATCGGCATCTCTGCTTCGCCGTCCTCATCAAGAACAACCAGACTGCCGTCACCGATCTGTATGCCGAATACATAGTCCTTTGCCATTACAACAGCAATCAGTGTCGTGCCGTAGATGGATTCCATCTTGATGGCCTCCAGCTGTTCATCTGTGAACGGGGCGCGTTCTTCATCAGTGACAGGATTTTTTCTGTAATGCTTGGAAACTTCACGATTCCATCTGGAGATGATCTGCTTTTCAATCTTGCGGATGACATCTTTCGGATTCTCCATGAAACTTTCCTCAAATTCTTCAGGATCTCTGTAGAAATTTCTTACTGTTCTCAGAGTTGCCCTGACTGCGAGCCGTGAACCGACATCGCTTCTGAAATGCTTTTTGCTGCCATGACCGTCAGCAACAACGGCTATTGAATATGCCTCTGTTGACTGAAAATTTGAGAAGTCTTGGCAGACGGTACCTTTCGCTACGTGGCTTGCGCCAATGACGGAATGACAAAATCCCTCATACATAGCGAACACCTCCTTTCCCTTTCGTTACCATCTGCATCTTACCATCCGGCATCAAAGGGAACATTGTCGCCATAGCCTTCGGATTTGATGATTTCCTGAATCTGCTGACCCAGCATTTTCTGCTTGGTTTCAAATACGTCTTCCATGCCCAGTTCGTGGCCGGAGTCGTCAGAGAGCGTCATGCTCTTGCTGCCTATCTGCGAGGATGTTACGGCAATGACTTTGATCAGATGCGCCAGCTGTCCGCCGGAATAGGCATGTACTACTGTGTCTTTTGTGCCTGTGAACTCTGCAAGCATATCGTCATCGGCTTCTTTTCCGATGCCCAGTGCAGTTTTCAGACCGTATTTATACCAGCTGTTCTGCTGGAGTGCTGCCAAACCCTCTTTGTAGTCATCAGACGGATAACCGTCTGTCATGAGGAAAATAACAGGGGCAAAGGACAGGGAAGGAGAATTCAGAAAACTGTTGCGGGACATTCTGATATTCAGCTCTTTGAACGCTGCTCCCATGCTGGTGACACCGTCTGCACGGAGTCTTGTCCATTCAAATTCTTCGATCGAAATCGGCTCTGAGTACATCCACATTACAGATGTCGAGAACGTCAGAACGGCAATTTTGACATCAGTATCTGCTTCGCCGACACGCCGGATTTCGGGAATCAGTTCTTCCATAACAGCATTGAGTTCGCCCATTTTAGTGCCTTTCATACTGCCGGAAGTATCAATCAGGAAGAAGATGACCAGACTTTTTCTGGAAACGCCTGTCGCATTCAGCGGGTCGTCATCATCGAAATTCATGAAATCATCGAAATCGCCGAAACCGTCATCGCCGCCGAAACCGCCGAGGCCGTCATCGAAGTCCAGATTGTTTTCCATTTCTTCATTCATAGTTTTCACCTTTTCTTATGCTTATTTTTTGCCGGAGGTTAATCTTCGATCTTGGCAGTAATGCCGTCACCGAAGTCGATTTCCAGCTTTTCCCATAACGGGAAGCCCTTTCCGGAGGGAGCGGCGTAGAAATTGCCGTCAGGCATTTTCACGCGCCATGACTTGCCGGAACAGTTCTTTACGCCCATCATGCCGGGGCGGAGCTTGTTTTCTACCACCTCGCCGGTAACGGTCTCGAAATCATCAGAATTCTTGACAGTTTCGCAGGCATAGAATTTATAGCCCAGATACAGCGGCACACGATAGTCACGGTTGTTGAATTGCAGGCTTGCAATGTAATTTCCGCATCTGGGACACATGAAGAAATTGGGGTTGTCTTCGGCCTTGCGGAACATGGTAGTGAAATTAGTTCTGCCGCATGTGCAGGAAACAATTTCAGAACGCAGACGGATAAATAATCTCTGCCACTCGTTTTCGATAATTCTCTTGTTGGGGTCAGAAATGCCGACTGTAAACGAATGAATAAACGCTTCACGGACATAAGGCGGATAAATTTTCCAGAATTTAATGACATTGTCATGAATGCCCCTGACAGGTCTGTTGGAAGTATCATTCGGGTCATAGACAAAGACTGCATTAGAGCCGTAATGCTTTAATTCAGAAGTCTCTGTCAGGCAAATGTCTTTTACTACTTTTTCGCCCTCCATGGGGTCGCCTCTGAATAATAATTTGAACAGGACAACTGCGAGGGAATATTTATCAGTCTGTACATCAGGCTTTTTCAGACCTCTTACGACTTCCGGAGCCATATACCCTGGTTTGCCGCCGATACCGAAGTTACTGCCGTCCGGTGCGATGTTGTCGCAGTCACAGACCAGAATATCGCCTGTTTTGATATTGATAAAGAAACCGCCGTCATTCAGATCCTGATAGCTCTTGCCGGCTCTGTGCAGCTGACGGAACGCATTGACGATATTGATCACTGCCGTTACCATTGCATACAGGCTCTTGAACTGAACAGGCACTTTGATGGCCTTGCCTGTCAGCGGATCGACATCCAGTTTGTAAGTATTGAGAATATCTACAAACGAGTCATAGCCCTGAGGCCGGAGATCCATCAGATACCCGAATGTATCTGCGCCGGGGATCTGCTTTGTCAGATATTTCGGCCACAGAAATTTTTTGCTCGGAGCACCGTCATTGATATTGCTTGCAATGTTCTGCCGGAATGCTTTCGGATTACGCATCTTGTCAATATCATACCATTTGAGAGCATAGTCCATGTTATTGAATTCTACCAGATAAACAATACCCTGACCGCCTTGTCCGAGGACTTTCTTCACTCTGGCAGCACCGCCGTATTCCATTTCGACATACTGCCCGATTTGCAGTTCAACCATGTTTGAACTCATCCCTTTCTGAAACTAAAATTATAAACAGCAACGCTTGCTCTGTTTCGTAGTAATATAAAAATAAAAATAAATCAGAATAAACCGCCCTTGCTGACAACTTCGGTTTTAATGCCGTTGTCCAGACAGAACTTGTGTACATAAGAATTATCATAGCATTTGACTGTCAGATAAAGGCACTGTTTGAACGCATCGTCTGCAATCTGCTTTACACTGTCCGGAATAAAGAGCTTTCTCAGGCTCTCACAGCCCTGAAATGCACCGTTGCCAATGCTCAGGAGCGTGTTGGGCAGTTCAATAATCTCCAGATTGTGACAGAATTCAAACGTATTATCTGCAATCTCAGTCACACCGTTCGGAACATTGACTCTCGTCAGCTTGCCGCAGGAACTGAATGCACCCTGACGGATAATGCGCACGCTCGGCGGAATTGTAACGGATTTCAGACGCTTGCACTCGGAAAATGCATAGTCGCCGATGGTAATCAGCGTTGCCGGCAGTTCAATCGTCTTCATGAAGCTGAAGCCGTCAAAGCAGAAGTTATCAAGTGTAGTATAGCCTCCCGGAACTTTGACATTGCCGCGGAGTCGGGAACGTGCGGCATCGGAAGCAGCAAAGATAACCGGATTTTCTTCCGGCTGTGCCGGCTGAATCTGCGGAGCAGTGTTCTGAATCTGCGGAGCAGGAGCGGCCTGCGGAATTACCGGCTGCGGGGCAACGGGCTGAGCCATCGGGGGCGGAGCATAACCAGCCATAGGCGCACCGCCGAACGGATTCGGGGCGGCTGTATACTGCGGCTGTGCGGGAAATGCCTGTGCCGGAGCGGCAACTGCACCCTGTTCGGGCATAGTAGTTTCATAATTCCAGTCCAGCAGATAAGTAAAGCATACCATTACAAATTCCACTGCACCTTCTGACAGGAACATTTCGTTCATCATATATTCTTTTGCTTTCATCTGAGCGATATTTTGATTATCGCTTCTTCTCATTTTTGTCAGCACATCGCTTTTGACAACATTTTTCAGAAGCCTGCGTTCTTTTTCGTATTCCGGAATGAAATCATTCATTAAAGAAACGAATTTATCAGGATTGTTCAGAATATCATCACCGAACTGCTGAACCATGCCTTTGAGTTTCTGACTGACAGCGATTGTGTTTTCAAAGCCTGCTACATTGACCATAAAGATATATCCTCCCATTCAACTTATTTGCAGAACCGGACTCCTGAAAAAAAATACAGGAATCCCGTAAAGGCAGACTGCCTGTCCGCTGTATAGTGATTACACATTTATTAAAATTATAGCATGGGTTCATGAAAATGTCAATAGATTCTGGATTGTTTTTCTGAAATTTTCCGTTTCTCACAAAAAACCGGAATAAAAATATTGCATATCGCACCAAAGACGGAAGACACACAAAGAACGGGGGAAAAAATAGACAGAATTTATATTTTATTTTCGTCATATTTGGCACTTGTATTTCAGAAAGAAATATGCTATAATAAACAATGAATATGACTGCATGGAATTAAAATAATGTGCGGAATTTTATTTGTTTTTTTATTTCTTAAAATTGTACAGAAAGGAGAGTTTTCAGGTTATGAGCAGAAATATGAGAAGAAATATCCGAAAAAGCATACTCACTTTTCTTGCCTTTTCCATGAGCCTGAATGCTGCCGGCTGTAACAGACACCCTAAGCCGAGTTCAGGCAATGGCGGCGAAATCGCTGTGATCTGTAAAGCACAGGGCGTACAGTTCTGGGATGCCGTCCGCAGCGGTGCGGAGGACGGCGGTGCTGAACTTGGCTATACAATCGCTTATCAGGCAACTGCTAATGATACAAAATTAAATGAACAGATAAAAATGGTCGAAGATGCTGTTTCAAGAAACGTCAGTGCAATTATCATCGCCCCCAATGACACGGAAGGCCTTAATGTTACGCTGGATAAGGCAGTTTCCAAGGGAATCCCCGTGATCACAATCGACTCGGATGTGACTTATGAAGGCAGAGTTTCTTATATCGGCTCGGATAACGTTTCAGCCGGTGCTGTGGCCGCCCGTGAGGCGATGGAAGTGCTTCCCGATGGCGGCGATATTGCAATTATCGGCCATGTGGAAAAATCACAGACTGCAATCGAGCGAATTAATGGCTTTAAAGATGAATTGGCTGGGCAGGAAGTTTCTGTCAATGTGCCTGTCAGTGACGGCGGACAGAAGAAAACAGCAAAAATTTCAGATTCTAAATATCATATTATCGCAACAAAATACTGTGAAAATGAGCTGGAAACCGCAAACAAACAGACAAAGGCAATTCTTCAGAATTATCCGGATGTCAAACTGATCTACGGGACTAACGAAAACAGCACTACCGGTATCTGTGATGCCATTTCAGAAATGGGAAAATCCGGAGAAGTCAAAGTCATCGGCTTCAATGCATCTACTAAAGAAGTGGCCTATGTACAGAACGGCACGCTTTCCGGTACGATTGTACAGAATCCCTATAATATGGGCTATCTCGGCGTGAAGTATGCCAACTCTGCAATCAATGGTCAGACAGATGACCTGCTTCCGGAGCTGATCACCGGTGTGACGCTGGTCACAAGCGATAATCTGAATAATGATGATATTCGCTTTCTGATCAATCCCGTACAGAATTGATTTTATTATTATTTATTTGCATGTAGGAGGAATATTTGTTATGAAAAGAAAATCCGGAATTTTGAAATTGGCTTTGGCTGGAGTGATGGCCCTGTCCATGATGCCTTTCACAGGCTGTCAGAAATCTCCTGAAACTACTGAAAAAGCCAAGAATATTGCTGTTATTGTAAAAGCCATTGATTCTACTTACTGGAATCCTGTCTGGTCTGCCTGCGATGATATTGAAGCCGAACTGGGTTCAGCCGTGAATATCATGAGAATGGGGCCGGCTGAAGAATCCGCCGAAGCTCAGATTCCGATTATTCAGGATGCAATTAATAAAAAAGTAGATGCCATTGTATTGGCCGCCTGCGATCCCGAAGCGGAAAATGAAGTGCTCGCCTCTGCAACTGCCGCCGGTATTCCGATTATTACAATCGACTCGGATGTGACTTACGAAGCAAGAGTTTCTTATGTCGGTACAATGAATAGAAATGCCGGTCAGTCTGCGGCAAGACGTGCCGCAGAACTGCTGGACGGCGAAGGTACAATCGGTGTGATCTATCACGGAGCCGCTTCTACTGCGACCGAACGCCGTGAGGGCTTTCTCGATCAGATGTCCGGAAATGTAGAAGCTCCCCCTGAAATGGCCGCCGGCTCAGGCTCGAAACAGAATAATTCCCTTCCCGAAGAAACTGACGAAGAGGGCAATCCCGTGGAAACCGAAGAAGCAACTACTGAACCTCAGGCTTATACTAATATCAAGATCGCTGATGTGCTCGATGGCGAAAGCGACTGGGAGAAATCCAAAGAATTGGCTGAAAAATTAATCAACGAAGATCATGTCGATCTGATCTTTGCAACTAACAGAAAAGGTACATGGGGTGCTTGTGAGGCCATTTCTGAACTCGGCAAGCAGGGCGAAGTCTATGTTGTCGGCTTTGACTATTTTGAAAATGACGGAAAAAGTGCGGAAATGTATCTGAGCAAGGGCATCCTGAATACAACTCTGGTTCAGAATCCCTATAATATGGGCTATCTCGGTGTCAGATATGCGGTTGATGTGGCAAACGGCTTGCCGATTCCCTCTCTGGTTGATACCGGTGCTGTGCTGGTAACAGCTGATAATATCAATGATAATGATATACAGTTTCTTATCAATAATTAATATCTAACGAAGGAGAAATTCAAAATGGCAAAAAAACGCAGAGGCTTTGACCTGAGTTTAAGACGAGACAAAACTATCCGGAGAATCAGCAGAATGTACGGCATCGTAAGTATGGTTATCGTAGTAGTAACTTTGCTGAATATGATCGTACAGCACGCTGTATATACCAGAACCCGTAATACTTTTGAACAGAATCTCGCTTCCCTGACACAGGTTTCTGAAATACAAAGCAAATTTGATGACGTAAACGAACATGTACTGCTTCTGATCAACTCTTTGGGAACGCCGGAAATCGGAAGAGTTTCCGAAGAAGTGGTTGAAAATATCACAGCGGACTTTGCTGCAATTGATACTGCTTCTGCTGCATATAAGCAGATCAATGCAAATGCAGAACAAGACCTGCTGAAAAGATTCAGTCACGCAGAATATGCAATTTCTGCTTACAGAAGAAAAATCAACGAAGTACAGGACGAACTCGGCACACTGGATCATAATTCCGGTACGAATATCTATAATCAGGAACTTGCTCCGCTTCAGACTACTGCCGCTGAAATGCTTCAGGCAGTTAATGAAATCGGCGGAAAAGCCGGAGATATACAGGTTTATAATGCCAAGAACATGCGCGCCTGGGCACAGGGTATTCTGACCATCATGCTGGTGTTTACAGTTGCCTTTCTGTGGTATGTCGGAAGCTCGCAGATCAATTCTATTATCGAAATCCGTCAGAAAGAACAGGAAATCACCGAAGCCGGCAACCGTCTGACAAAGTCCAAGAAAAAACTTATGGACTCTGCTATGACAAATATTCTGACTGGTATGAAAAACAGATATGCTCTTGATGAAAGCCTTTCCCAGCTGATCGGCAACGCACAGTTCAATATTGCCGTATTTGATATTGATAACTTCCGTATGATCAATGATATGTATGGCTATGAATTCGGTGACGAATATCTTGCAACTGTTGCAGAACGACTCAAGACAGAATATTCTGAATATGCCGAAATGTTCAATATCTCCGGCAATGAGTTCTGTATGGTATTCTATGAACATGTATCTGACTTGCAGGCACAGCAGCTCTCTGAACAAATCCGTCAGGGTATCGGTCAGCCGACTCTGGTAGCGAATATCCCCGTACAGACAACAGTATCTTCCAGTCTGTATCACTATCTGCCCAGCGATAATCTGGACATGAATACACTCCTGATGAAAATGGACTCCGCTCTTCATGCCGCAAAGCGTGACGGCGGCAACCGTCTGTATCAGATTCAGTAAAAACAGGAATCTCTGTTACATGAAAAAACCTCTCAGGCACAGAGCCGAGAGGTTTTTTATATAGAAATCTTGCATATTCTGTACAGGATTTTTCAAAATCCCTTGACAAGAACTATATAAAATGGTAAAATAAATCTGGGAGGAGGTTATCATGCATGTTTTTAGTCACAGGCGATATTCACGGTTTGCGGAGCATGGATGACGTAGCTCGGCTTTCTACAGCCCATCAGGAATTATTTGATATGATGACAAAAGAAGATTATTTAATTATTACCGGAGATTTCGGCCTTGTATGGGACAGCTCCGTAGAAGAAATACAATTGCAGCAATGGCTCGAAGAACGTCCTTTTACAACTCTGTTCGTAGACGGGAATCATGAAAATTTCGATCTGCTCGAACTGCTCTACCCTGTGGAACAATGGCACGGCGGAAAAATCCGGCGGCTTTCGCCGAGTGTGATGCAGCTCATGCGCGGACAGGTCTATGAAATTGACGGTAAAAGTTTTTTTACTATGGGCGGTGCAGAAAGTTATGATAAGCAATTCCGTATTCAGGGTATCAGCTGGTGGCCGCAGGAAATCCCCAGCGACAGGGAAATGCGTGAAGCAAGAGCCAATCTTCTGGGACATCGCATGAAAGTGGATTATGTGATCACACATTGTCTGCCCAGCAGTGTACAGCATCAGCTGTTCGGCAATAACAGCATCTATCCGGATAACGCTCTCACGGATTTTTTTGATGAAATCAATCAGAAAATGACGTATCAGCAATGGTTCAGCGGTCATTATCATCGTGACGGAACTGTCATGACAAATCCGAAAATGCATATTGTCTATCGTAAAGTAAAATTATTATAATCATGAGAGTATTATTTGAAACTATCAGGCAGGCTTTTAATCTGTCCGGAAAAATTATAAAAGCTGATCGGCTTACTGAGGGCAGTATTCATGAAACTTACAGAATCGGACTTGATACCGGAAAAATTTATATTTTTCAGAAAATACATACAGGAGTGTTTCAGAATCCTGATGCTGTGATGCAGAATATCATAATTATTACTGAATATCTGCAAAAATATTATCCCGATATGCAGACTCTGCATTTTTATCAGACAGATTCCAGAATGTATTTCTATCAGAACTGGAGAGTCATGGATTGTATTCAGGGACAGAGTTATAAAATTTTTCATGATCTGCATCAGATTCAGAAAGCCGGTACGATGTTCGGAAAATTTCAAAATGCCGTTTCTGGTATTGATCCAAATCTGCTGAAACCTGTGATTTCCGGATTTCATGATACAAGAAATTATTTCGATCAGCTTTTAAATCTGCATTCTGATCTGCCGGAAGCTCAGATTCTCATAAAATGGCAGGAACAGGCCTGTGAAGTCTTTGATTATTATCAGAAAAATAAAAATTTATTCAAAATTACGCATAATGATATGAAATGCAGTAATTTATTATTTGATTCGTCCGGAAATCCGGTCGCTGTGATTGATCTCGATACCGTCATGAACGGAATTCCTGTCTATGATTTCGGCGATGCCGTAAGATCATTCGCCTCGAATACAAACTCTTCAGAATCAGATTTATCAAGAGTCGGCCTGAATCTTGATAAATTCAGAGCGTTCGCTTCCGGATGGCTCTCACAGACGGAATATTCATCCGAAGAAAGAAAGCTCCTGATTCCGGCAGTTTTCTCAGTGACTGCCGAATTAGCCGTCAGGTATCTGACAGACTATCTACAGGGGAATCTTTATTTTAAAACTCACGATCCGGAACAGAATCTGATCAGGGCAAGAAATCAGATCAGATTAGCTCAGGAGATTTTAAATCATCAATCAGAAATGGAGAAAATTCTATAAATTTAATATATAGAATCATTTTATTTACAGGAGGATTTTTTATTATGGAATTTACAGAAGTAATCAAGAACCGGAGAAGTATCAGAAAATATACTGATCAGCCCGTCACAAGAGAAGATCTCGAAAAAATCATTGATCTGACCAGATTCGCTCCCAGCTGGAAAAATTCTCAGACATCCAGATTCTATGCGATTCTGACTCCGGAACTCAAAAATCAGATCGCCGAAGAGGGAACATGCGATTTCTCTAAAAACAAGCTCAATATTCAGAGTGCTCCGGCTTTAGTCATCCAGACGACTGTGAATCAGATCGCAGGCTACGAAAAAGACGGTACTTTTACGACATCCAAGGGCACACATTGGCAGTCATTCGATGCCGGAATTGCTTGTCAGACATTCTGTCTCAATGCGCATAATATGGGCTTCGGAACGCTGATTATGGGAATTTTCGATGAAGAGAAAATCCGGAATATCATCAGTCTCCCTGAAAATGAAAGCATTTCATCTCTGATTGCAATCGGCTGTCCGGCTGAAAATCCGAACGCTCCGAAACGAAAAGAACTCGGCGAAATCATGCAGATTATCTAAATTTTTCTGAAACACTTGCTATTTTCGACAGAATGTGCTAAAATAATAATAGTCTCTATTATTAGAGAAAAATATTTTAGTATTCGGAGGCATTCCGCATGGATAAATTTGCTGAACAGCTTGTGAAAAAACAGGATTCTACAAAAGATGCAATGAAGCGAGCCTGTGTGATCATACTCGCTGTGACAGTCACAGTGATCTCTCTTGTGATGGTCGTGATGGGCTTTGCATTGGCGATTGTATTACCAGTCTGTGCGATCTGGGGAGCATGGTATTTTCTGAAAATGCTCAATATCGAGTATGAATATTCCTGTACGAACGGTATTCTTGATATTGATAAAATCATGGGTCAGTCGAAAAGAAAACAGCTTCTGAGTATCGAAGTCAAGAATTTCACAGTCTACGGCAAGGCCGGTACATGTCCCGAAGAAGATCAGCAAGATGACAGTATGACAACATTTTCCGCATTAGGATTCTCTCTCATGGGCGAGAATGACGATGCAGAAGAATATTATGCTGAATTTGAACATCCGGAATATGGTAAATGCTGTCTGTATTTCAATCCGGATTCCAATTTCAGAGAAGCTCTTGAACCGTTCTTATCAAGAGAACTGAAAATTAATTTAAATAAACATTGAATTAAAGCCCTTTCTGGAGTTCAGAGAGGGCTTGTTCTGAATCAGAAAGGATGAATGTGATGTTAGTAACTCCGAAGCAAATGCAGATTCTTGAAAAATTAACAGACGAATCCGGTGTATCTTACTCTGAAATGATGGAACGTGCCGGACATGCTCTTGCGGATTTTTTAATTCAGAATTATGCTGATTATGATAAATTTTTATTCTTAGCCGGAAACGGCAATAACGGCGGTGATTGTTATGTATCTGCTTATTATCTGAATTTTTATCATAAAGAAATAAAAATACTCGCTCCGATGGGCGAGCCGAAAACAGAGATTTCTAAAAATGCATATCAGAGAGCGATCAGGACAGGAATTCCGGTGCAATTTGATTCTGATTCTGATTTCTTAGAAGAAGCTGAAATTATCATAGACGGTCTGTTCGGAACAGGTTTCAGAGGCAATCTGCCGGAGGAGATTCAGAAATTATTGATCTCAAGAGAAGATCAGATCAGAATTGCCTGTGATATTCCCAGCGGTGGAAACGGTGCGACAGGAACAGTCAGTGCAGGAATTTTTGATGCTCATGAAACAATCACATTCGGAGCGGAAAAACTCGGAATGAGTCAGTATCCGTTAAGAAAATACTGTGGTCAGATTCATGTCATGGATATTGGGATTCCTGAGAATGCTTTTCAGGAAATAGAACCCGTTCACAGACTGAATCTCTGGGAAATTCGGGAGAATCTGCCGTATCGTCAGCCGGATTCTTATAAGAATCAGTTCGGACATGTGTTAGCCATTGCCGGAAGCGTTCGCATGAGAGGGGCTTGTATCTTAGCCGTCACAGCCGCTATGCGGAGCGGAGCAGGTTTAGTAACATGTGCCTCAGCAGAACAGGCCTTGACTGCGATCGCCTGTACTCTTCCGGAAGTGATGTGTCTGCCTTTGCAGACTGATCAGAATGGATTTTTTTTAGATACAGAAAATCATGAAATCTTATCGCAGGCACTCAGGAATAAACAGGCATTATTGATCGGCTGTGGCATGGGAGTCACTGAATCGACAAGAAATCTGATAAAATTCTTATTTTCAAACAGTTCCTGTCCGATTATTTTGGATGCAGATGGTCTTAATTGCATTTCTGACTGCATAGAATTAATACCGGAAGGACGAACTATTCTGACTCCGCATATGGGAGAAGCCGCCCGACTTCTGAAATCAGATATTTCAGAGATTCAGAAAGACAGAATATCAGCGGCTCGGAAACTTGCAGAACTCACAAAAGCTGTCGTGATTCTGAAAGGTGCAGGAACGATCGTTACAGATGGAAAACAGACAGCTGTCTGCAATCTGGGCAATGCGGGTATGGCTCGGGCCGGAAGCGGTGATGTCTTAGCCGGAATTACAGCGTCATTCGCCGGACAGGGAATGGATTTGTATCAGGCGGCCTGTACAGCTGTGACTGTCCATGCGACCGCCGGAGATCAGGCCGCTGAACGGCTTCCGGAAAGATATATGCTTCCTCAGGATTTAATTTGTTCTCTTCAGGATATTTTATAAAATTATCATCTGCAAAAATACAGGATGCAGAATCAGATTATTTTTTTCTGAGGTGATTGAGAGTATGCATATTAAGAAGCATAGCAGATGTATTTTTGCAGTGATCAGTCTGGGAGGGATTTTATTCAGTACAGGATGTACTGTAATGCAGTCCGTTTCCGGAAAAATAGCGAATCCTATGACAGGCGGCTTTACATCGGAAATTACAATTACAGATGCTGATCTCGAAAGCAAAGCGACTCTGACTCGATACGGTACAGATGCTTGGTGTGTTGTATTCAGTGAACCGCAGACCCTCGCCGGAGTTCAGCTTGATTTTCTGGATGATGAAGTCAAGGCATCTTATAAGGGACTGGAATTTTCTGTTCCGCAGTCAGCACAGGCCATCCGGACGGAACTGGAAGATCTGATGAATATTATTGATGATATGGCCTTGTCTCCCGATCTGGACGGGAAAACTCAGGAAGATAAACTGATCTGTGAGGGGTCTGTTCAGGATGGAAGCTATACACTGACGTTCTCACAGAACGGCATACCGGAAGAATTTTCCTTACCGTGCTATCATCTGAAAATCAGCTTTGACAGCTTTACACAGCAGACCGGAACAGTTATGACTGAAACAACAATTCCGGTCATGACAGAGACAATTCCTGTTATATCAGAGACAGTACAGACGCAGTCAGAAAGCATCGCAGAAGAAGCAATGATTCCCGAACCCATTCCGGCAGAACCGGCCGCTGTTATCGAAGAATCGCTTGCAGAATAGAAAATAAGCCTGAGGAATCAAGATTTCTCAGGCTTTTAATATTATTCGATTTCTGAAATATTGGCCTCTGTGAACTGTCTGAACGGCAGGCTGATTTCAGAAGAACTGCCGATATAGGAAATATGCCATGTCTGATAATTGGTAATATCCAGAGGGTCGGAGAGCGATGTATTTTCCTGATCAGAATGGGAAATAAAATACACATAGCCGGAGTTGCTGACATCTGCATATTCCGGATATTCTTCCTGTATAGAATCATTTTCCTGCATGGCCTCTCTGTTCCATGCTTCGACAGAGGCGATCTGGGAATAGATTCCGGCTTCGGAATCGTACTGATACAGAGTATAACCGCAGAAATCACCGCTCAGGGGAGATTGATAGGCAGTATCAGCTTCAATAATGCCATTGCTGTAGAAACGCATATAAGATGTCGTTTTGAGCTTGGTATAAATATTCCCCTCGCTGTCATAGCCGTAGACAACACCGGAAACAGAACCGGCAGAAGTATTCGGCCATCGGATGACAAGTTCTTCCGTACCGTCATTATCAATATCATAGACAGCGAATTCATTTTTAGAAATATCAGAATCATTGAGCGTTTCAAAAAGATCGTTCTGGAAACTCTGTGTTCTGAGAATAGATTCCAGTACAGAATGATATGTGATTTTTTCAGCAGAACCGAGCGTTTCTGTAACGGATTCCGGAATCGTCTCTGTGACAGCCGGAACGGAAACTTCTGTAACGGATTCTGTAATTTCTGTTATTTTTTCAGTTTCTGAAACGGATTCTGTTTCAGATTCAGATTCTGTTTCGGATTCAGATTCAGATTCGGAAACAGTTTCTGTGATGATGATTTCAGATTCAGATTCAGAAACAACAGGTTCTTCAGACGGCATTTCAGAAATGACAGTCTCCGGTATAAAAACAGTTTCCGTCACGGTTTCAGAAGCCACAGGCTTTGAAGCGCCTGAGATCATATCAGAAACTTCTGTCTGAACAGAAGCGGCCGCTGACAGGTCAGTTTCCAGAATCTTAGCTTCTGTAGCGGGTTCAGGTACGGAAGATACAGGCTGTGCTGTCTGCTGATGATTCCGGAAGAAGAACAGCATACCAGTTATCAAAGCGAGCATAGCCGCTGAAAGTGTTATAAACAGAGCCTTTTTGTTCTGCATAGATGAATTTTTATCCTGATCCGGTAAATTTTGCTTCATGATAAATCCCTTCTTTTTTGAGAATCTGTGGGCTTACTTTACTATAGCACATTTTGAACTGTTTGTCAAGCAATTATCAAAGATTCTGAAAAAATACAGAAATTTCCCTGCTGTTTTCAACACAGCAGGGAAATCTTGTTAAACTATACAAAAATCTGAATTTCTGAAAAATCAGTCGTTAGCCTTGCCTACAGAACCGAACAGAGTCATTTTTTCAGCAACTTTTGCTTTGATGGCTTCAAATCCGGGAGCAAGCAGTTTTCTCGGGTCAAAGCCCTTGCCCTGCTGATCTTTGCCCTCTTCGATGTATTTTCTGGTAGCTTCTTGGAAAGCCCATTGGCATTCTGTATTTACGTTGATCTTGGCAACACCCAGAGAAATTGCTTTCTTGATCTGATCGTCCGGAATGCCTGTACCGCCGTGCAGTACCAGAGGCATCGGAATTTCTCTGCCGTCATTGACTTTCTTGTTGATGGCATCCAGAGTTTCAAAGCTGAGACCTTCCCAGTTTTCCGGATAAGCACCATGAATATTGCCGATACCAGCGGCTAACATAGTAACACCCAGATCAGCAACAGTCTTGCATTCTTCAGGATCAGCACATTCTCCCTTGCCGATTACGCCGTCTTCTTCGCCGCCGATTGCACCGACTTCGGCTTCGAGGGAAATGCCCAGTACATCGCAGGTATTGACCAGAGCTGTTGTCTTTGCAACATTTTCTTCAAACGGCAGATGAGAACCGTCAAACATGATAGAAGAGAAGCCCGCATTGATGCATTTTTTAGCACCCTCGAAAGTACCGTGATCAAGATGCAGAGCAACCGGAACAGTAATATTCAGTTCTTCGATCATGCCTTTTACCATGCCGACAACAGTCTTGTAACCGCACATATACTTTCCTGCACCTTCGGAAACGCCAAGGATAACAGGGGACTGAAGCTCCTGAGCTGTGAGCAGGATAGCCTTTGTCCATTCCAGATTGTTGATGTTGAACTGTCCGACAGCATATTTGCCGGCTCTTGCCTTGTTCAGCATGTCTTTTGCAGAAACTAATGCCATAATAAAAATTCCTCCTAAATTCAGTCTGCACGGAAATTTTTTAAAAATCCTGTGCATTTTCACAGTTTTAGTATAACACAATTTCTGAATTTTGTCAATAGAATTTTTTTATTTAGAATGATTATTCAAAAAAATAAGTTCCGGAGCTGATAAATTGCATAAATTTAAAATAAAATAATAAAAAATATTGGCATTTTATGCAAAAATACGGAAAAACTCTTGACAATATAGTAAATATAGTTTACAATATGAGTATAAAAATCATGATACAGGAGGTATTTTATCATGTGGACAAATCAGATGCTGAAACAGAATGCATGGAATTCCCTCAAGCCCTATTACTGGACTGCATTTGGTGTCACGCTTATTACCAGTCTTCTGGGAGGTAACAGCAATTTCACAGGCGGTTTCAGCGGCGGAAGCGGAGCTTCCAATACTTACTCTGACAGTGGAAGCGATATGAGCAGTGCAGAAGCAATCGGCGTATTAATCGGCGTATTGATTGTTTTTGTGGTTGCAATGGGAATCGCTCTTGCCATTTACTCTTTTCTGGGCGGTGTCGTCAAGTGCGGAGAATGCAAATTCTTCTGCAAGGCAAGAACAGGCGATGTCAATTTTGGCTATGTATTCGATAATTTTCAGGGAGGCAGATATATGCCGACTGTAAAAGTCATGTTTCAGATGCAACTTGAAATCACACTCTGGAGTTTATTATTTATCATTCCGGGGGTTATCAAGAGCTATGAATATGCACTTGTGCCGTATCTGATGGCAGAAAATCCATTTCTTCCGAAAGAACGTGCATTACAGATTTCCAAACAGACAATGGACGGCGAAAAGATGAAATTCTTCGGCTTAGGCTTATCATTTATCGGATGGCTTTTCCTCGGAGCGATGGCCTGCGGTCTTGGTGTGATGTTCGTAACACCTTATATGGAAGCGACATATGCAGAATTCTACACCTGCATGAGAGCTAAAATGCTTGCAAACGGCATTACTACTGAAAGCGAACTGACAGGCTATAATGATTACAATAATTTCGGCGGTGGTTATCCTCAGCAGGATAATTACAACAGTTATGTAAATCAGAATCCGTATCAGAATCAGAGTCCTTATCAGAATCCTGCCGATCCGTATCAGAATCAGAGTCCTTATCAGAATCCTGCTGATCCGTATCAGAATCAAAATCCTTATCAGAATCCTTATCCGCAGGACAATAATATGCCTCATGTAAATCTGGATAAAAATCCTTATGATGATCATAACAATAATTCTTACTGATTAAAAAAAATCAAGAATCAGCTTGTCAGTTGACAGGCTGATTTTTATTCTTTATTTTGAATTCTGATTTACGGGTTTGTCAGTCCGTCAGTCTTTTTCAGTATCAGTATGAGTGACAGTGACAGTAACAGTATCAGTTATTAGTATCAGTATTAGTATCAGTATCGGTGTTTTTGGTGTACGATCGTGCACGTTCGTGCTTTAATAAAAAAGAATTTTGTTCTGAGAGTTTGTCAGTCCGTCAGTCTTTTACTCATTCTCATTCTCACTGACATTGACATTGACATTAACATTATCATTATCAGCTTTTTTTGCTTTTTCAAAAAAGCATATGCTTTTTATAAAAATCAGCCTGAACAGAAATTAATCTGTTCAGACTCGCATTATTATTATTTATAATAAGAATATAACTGACACTGAATCATACCGTTATATAATTTTCTTCTCTTATCGGCTTTCCGGCCGAAATAATCTTCAAATTCGGCATCTCCGCAGATGATGTATGCAGGAGAATTCAGTACTTTTCCCATAGTCCGGTAGATTCGCCTTGCATCGTTCAGTTCCAGCATTCGTTCTCCGTAAGGCGGATTACAGATCGTGACAGCATCAGGAATCGGCTTGAAATCGGCAATATCTCTCTGCTGAATCTGAATATATTTTTCGACTCCGGCTTTCTTGGCATTAGCCATTGTCAGGGCAACGGCTTCGGGATCGAGATCAAATCCATAGCCGATGAAATCAACATCATGTGTGATAAGATCAAGAGCTTCTGTCCGAGCGTCTTTCCAGACAGTTTCCGGAATGCAGTCCCATTGTTCGGCGATGAATCTCCTGTCGATTCCGGCAGGAATATGACACGCTCTCCGAGCCGCTTCGATCAGGAATGTACCGCTTCCGCAGAACGGATCACAGACAGCCATATTGCTCCGGAGTCGGGCGAGATCGAGAATTCCGGCTGCTAACGTCTCACGAATCGGCGCAAGATTGGCATTCCGGCGATAACCTCGTTTATGCAGACCCGCTCCGGAAGTATCTAGATAAATACTCACCTGATTTTTTAAGATCGTGAATTGTAACTGATGCAGACTTCCTGTTTCGGGGAGGAATTCTGAAGTATGATAGGCTTTCTGCAAGCGTTTCACAGCGGCTTTTTTCAGGATTTTCTGACAGGCCGGAATGCTGGTGAGCTTGGAATTCAGCGAATGGCCTTTGACCGGAAATGCATCCTGTCTGGAAATAAATCTTTCCAGAGGAGCATTTTCCATGCCGTTGAATAATTCATCGAAATTTTCTGCATGATATTCGGCTAAGAGAATCTGCACGCGTTCGGCAACGGAAAGATTGATATTTGCTTTAGCAAGCGTATCGAAACCGCCCTCCCAGCTGACACGGCCGTCCTGTACGGTAATATTTTCACCGCCGATGCGGGTCACTTCAAACCGGAGTACTTTTTCCAATCCGAAGTGACAGGGGGCAGAAAATTTTATTTTCTGATCTTGATTTGACATCATAATTAATTCTCGCTTTCTGCTGTTTCAGGAAGTGTAAACGGATGACTGGAAATTGTCTGATATTCGTTTTCAGTCTGAGGAGCGTTATAATTTCTGCTTCTTCTCGAAGAAGAATAACTACAGCTTGTGCAGACCGGAGCATTTGTAGATTTCCAGTAGCCTGTCTCGCCTTTCGGACAGTAAGTGCCGGCCATAAGTCCGGTATTCGAGCAGATAGGGCCTTCTACGATAGTATCGCATTCAGGATATTTTGCATCAGTATCCAGATCGTTGGCATATTCGCCGATGACGTTATACCACATCTGAGCCGAACTGATCGAAGTATCGAGCTTTTCACGGTCTTTATAGCCAATCCAGACACCGGAGACGAAATCTTCTGTCAGGCCGATGAACCATAAGTCATCCCAGTTCTGAGTAGTACCGGTCTTGCCGACAACTTCTTTATTGGCAAGCTGAGCCTGTGCGGCAGTACCACTGGAAGATACAACGTTCTTCATCATACGGTTCATGACATAAGCAGTTTCCTGATCGACAGCTTCATGAGGCTGACCGACATTTTCATAAACAAGCTCATGATTTCCCTGTTCCAGACGGCTGACAATATGGGCTTTGAAATACGTTCCGCCGTTACCGTAGGGAATATAGGCATTGACCATATTTTTCATAGTCACGCCGTAGGTCAGAGCACCTACGCTCAGAGGCGATAAATCTTTATCAGTCATGCCTTTCGGATTGAGTTCAGTCAGTTCCAGACCCATATTTTCTGTTGCAAATTTGAATACGGCATCAGGAGTCAGAGAATCGACCAGTCTTGCTGAGATGGTATTCAGGGATTTCATCAGACCGTAATAGATAGGAAGCTGATTATAAGAATAGTTTGTCGAAGTAGAGTCTGAACTATAGTTCTTCGGCCATGTCGAGCCGTCAGGCATTTGCAGTCCGGAGTCCTGTAATTTAGAACCCCAATGGAATTGATCTGTATAAATTCCATAGCCATAGCCTGCTACGGGCTTGATCGTAGACCCCGGCTGACGGGTTTCCTGTGTGGCATAGTTCCAGACGATAGAGCCTGTCTTTTCGCCGACTGCTCCCACACAGGCTAAAATTTCGCCCTGATAGTTCATAGCAATAAAGGCACTCTGCGGATAGATGACTTCATCACGATCGTCAATAATATCATCGCCGTTGCTGTCTTTATATCTTGCGGAGTTTCTGGTATTGATCAGATTGCTCAGACTCAGATATTTTTCTTCTACATATTCCTGCATTTTCTTATCAATCGTGACATAGACCTGATAACCGCCCGTATTGAGCTTTTCAAGAGCTTCCTGTCTGTTGATCGCATAGGTATCCATGAGATAGTCTTCTACTTCGAGAATAGCGGCATCGACTACCCATGAAGTCGCTTTCTGAGTATAATCATAATCTTTTGCTTCCAGTTCGGGATGCATTTCTTTATATTCTTCTGTATCTGTATAGATAATATGCTCGTTCATGGCTTCCTGATATTCATCGTATGTGATAGCCCCGTGATCATACATCTGCCAGAGTACATAAACCTGACGTTCACGGTTTCTTTTCCGGCCGGTATTGACCCATTCACCGGTCTGATCATCACGATAGCCTGCAAACGGATTAATCACCTCCGGTGACTGCGGAATTGCCGCTAAGACACTCGCTTCGGCAACGGTCAGATCCTGTACGTTCTTGCCGAAATACTTGATAGAAGCCATTTCGATTCCGTTTGCCTCGCCGCCGAAGCCGATATAATTCAGATAATTTTCAATAATTTTCTGCTTCGGATAATTTTTCTCCAGAGTCATGGCACGGAAAATTTCTCTGATCTTACGGGATGGAGAACGAGTATCTTCACCAGTAACGTTCTTGATCAGCTGTTGTGTGATAGTCGAACCGCCTCGCTCGGAATCCCAGAAATGCAGTACCATGTTGACACATGCGGCGATTGTATTTCTGTAATCGACACCATCATGACTGTAGAATCTCTCATCTTCCGTATAGACAAAAGCATCTATGACATGCTGGGGAATTTTATCAATCGTCACCGGAATTCTCTGGTTCTGATTGGTAACCTGATAGAGCGTTTCCAGATTGCCATCTTCATCATAGCCGTAAAAATTCGTATTATAGCTCAGTTCCATTTCTTCGAGCGTAATTGTAGAGGCTTCGTCCATGAAGTTCAGAACATATACGGCTACGGCACTTGCTACGATCGTACCTGTAATCAGGCAGATCAGAAAAATAGAAAGCAAAGTCGTGAGCAGAATCGAAATCAGCTTTTTGAGCACACGAAGTTTCCGGCTTGGTTTTTTTCTGTTGTTCTCATGATTGTGAGTTGACATAGCATCAGAAATCCTTTCTTATATTTTTAGTCATGCAATTTTATTATAGCACAGAATCTCCGATTTGTTAAGTCTTTTTTGAAAAAATTTTGATTTTTCACGAAACTTTCATGATTTTGATTCCCGAATGCCGGAAATTTGCTGTTTTTTACAAAAATAAAAGCAGAACCGGTATAAATTTCCGGAACTGCTTCATACTGAATGCAGAATTTATTTTTAAAACAGGAGAGAATCAAAATGGAAAATACAAGAATCCCGATTGCTGTATTATTAGTTTCTATGACAATTTCAGCTGTTCTGCTGGTTGTTTCGGCCGGAAATGCAATGCGTCAGCAGAAAGAAATTCAAGTCGAGAAAGCCGCGGCTCTTGCTGAAAAAGAGCCTGTCGGCTTTATACTGAAAGAATACGAGGGAAAAGCCGCTCTGTTCCGTGAAAACAGTGAAAGACCCTATCAGATTCTTGATCTGGAAGTATGGCTTCTGCCGGAAGCTGACAGAATCGCTCTCGAACAGGGCATTTTCGCTCAGGATGAAGCAGAACTCCGGAAAATTCTCGAAGACTGGGAAAGTTAAAGTTTTTCCATTTCTTCCTGCAATTCGATGATGAGATGATGAATTCTTTCATCATTCATCATTCGTTTTTCCATTGCCAATCTGTGGGGAGACTGTGGCTTTGGATCAAATTCCGGTTCATGCAGATTTTTCTCTATATATTTGATTAATCTTGCTATTTCGGTTTTATTTTCAGACATGTCTTTAATTACTTCCAAAACGATTTCTTCGCTTGGATATTCACTGAGCTGTTCTTGTTCGTTCATAGTAAAGCCTCCATGATTTAATATTGTATTTACTTTATTATACAACAATATTTGTGATTTGCCAATAGCCATGGCACTTATATTGTTTATTTTTTCAATTCATGTATGATATAATATTGCATGGCGGTGATGAAAATGATTGTATGGGAAGATGAATTCTCTGTCAGACTTGCAAAACTCCGGACTCAAAAAGGCGTTTCCGCAAGAGAAATGAGTCTGGATATTGCACAGAATGCAAATTATATCAATCATATTGAAAATAAAAAATCTTTTCCGACTATGTGTACTTTTTTCTATATCTGTGATTATTTCAAGATCACTCCGGCTGAATTCTTTCAGGAGGAAAATCAGAACCCTGAAAAGCTCAGTATTCTGATGGAAAAACTCAAGAAACTGGACGAAAAACAACTCGAAATTATCTGTGCTACAGTTGAAGAATTCCTGAAATAAAATAACAGCAGTCTTCTTACAGACTGCTGTTATTTTTATTTTATTATAAGAAATATTTTACACCGTTTTCAAAAATCTGCTGATCTTTTATACCTGAAATATTCTTGCAGATGTCCGTGCCCTTACGTTCACTGTGACCCATCTTGCCGAATACACGGCCATCCGGAGAAGTAATGCCCTCGATTGCACTCATGGAAGTATTCGGATTATAGCGAATATCCATAGTGGGTTTACCATTCAGATCAACATA
>Ga0326513_10000591_pt1 | contig 31167 bp, 49 predicted proteins | sample 2_2465_0518_D_FD_203654 | JGI IMG/M metagenome (GOLD analysis project Ga0326513, IMG submission 203654) | Bovine rumen microbial communities from UC Davis, California, United States - 2_2465_0518 | ecosystem: Host-associated > Mammals > Digestive system > Stomach > Rumen | place: USA...
AGCCGGATGCTCAGTGATCTGGATGAGAGAGCCCCGGCAGCAGCTGCGTCAGCTTTGTACGATGGCGCCGGCGTCATGCGGGACAAGATCCAACAGGGCACAAAGGATATCGCGGTAGCACCGTTCCGGTTCGCGCCGCCGGGGACCAGGCGAGCACCGAGCCCGGAAGAAAAGCAGGTTTTGCTGGATCACGGAGTCGGTATCGCAAAGTTCGACAGAGACGGTACAGAAGTCAGCACGTCTGTCGGTCTGAGCGGCAGCGGATATGTTGACTGGTTCGGAAAACAGAAACCAGTGGCCCTGATCGCCAATTCAATCAATTCCGGAACGAGTTTCATGAACAAGCAGCCATATTTCCGGAAAGCTGTCAGCGCCGGGAGTGCGCAGGTAGAACAAACGATAGTCCAGGCGCTTGAGAAGAGCCTGGGAGAAATAACGGGAGGTAAAACATGAACGCAAACGTTGGGATGCAGTATCCTGTTTTCGCCCCGGTGGACACTTATACGCCGGGGACTTCAATCACTTACGAAGCCGGTATCGTTATCGCGGAGGCCGTGAGCGCCAGCATCAACTGGGAGCGGGCGGACGGCAGCTTCTACGGGGACGATATCCTGCTGGACAGCGACAACGGTGTCCTTGGGTACACGATTGACTTCGAGCCCTCCGGCCTGTCTGATGCAGCCCGCGCGGCGCTGCTTGGTGAAGTGTCTTCCGGCACCGGCAGCGAATACTCCATTACCGAAGACGCGAGCCCGGACGGCGGCTTTGGCTACATCCGCGTCATGCGGAGCAACGCCGGCGGCACTGTGGCGTACAGTTATGAGGGCTGGTGGTACCATAAGCTGAAGTTCGGCGTCAGCTCCGAGGAGACCAGGACGAAAGAGCGGGGTACCGAGTGGCGGGTGCCTACGCTGAACGGCGTCGGCGCCGGCGTGAGCCTGGACAACACCGGCAAAATGAGCTTCGCGGTGCACAAGACTTTCGACACTCTTGCGGCTGCCAAAACGTGGCTGAAAGGCAAAGCCGGAATCACCTAAAGCTGCAATGTGGGGCGGGGATTGCATTGGGTCCCCGCCCTTTTTTGATAGAAGAAAGGGGCAAAAATGATTACTATTACGCTTAGGGGAAGAACGATCCCGCTGCTTTATACGACTTACGAAATGAAAACCATTCAGGAAGAGATCGCACCCATCGGAGAAGCCATTCCCATGGTCCTGGGCCGGAACCCGGACGATAAAACAGACATGAGCCGGTACGGAAGCGCGGAGCACCTGGGCGCCATGGCAAAGCTGATCCGGATTTTGGGTAACGCTGGGCTGGAAGAAAGCGGCGAAGAGCCGGATCTGACCGACAAGAAAGTCATGAGGGCCCTCCGCCCGGCAGAACTTGCCCAGGCCATGAATCGGTGCATGGACGCCATGAATGCCGGCATGGAGAGCGAGATCCCGGAAAAGGATTCCGGGCCGGTAGATGTGACGCTTGAGGAAATGAAAAAAAAAGAAGAGAAGGGCGATTGACCTATCTGGCAGTGGTCAGCATGGGGCTGATCGCCGGGCTGAATCTGGCGGAGATTAACCGGATGCGGCCGGGCGCGGTGGTAGATCTGTACATCTATCGGCGCAATTATGATGATACCCAGCACGGGATCAAAAGGGAGAGGTGAGCATGGCCGGCGTAAATGTCAAAATGGGCGTGACTGGTGTCGCTCAGTTTAAGCAGAATATCAACCAGGCGCGAAACAGTCTGAAAACGCTGGATGCCCAGTTGGCCCTGAACGAGAAACAGTTTAAGTCAACCGGCGACTCCGAAACCTACATGAAGCAGAAGAGCGAACTGCTTCAGAAGCAGATGGAGGAGCAAAAGTCCGTCATCGAAAACGCTGAGCGGGCGTTAAAGCAGATGACGGACAATGGCGTCAGCAAGGCCAGCAAGGCATACCAGGATATGCAGCGGCAGCTGGCCCAGGCGAAGGGCGACCTGCTTGACTCTGAGAGCGCTCTGAACCGCATCGGGGAAGCCGGAGAGGATGCCGGAAGCGGCGTTGACGCCATGAATACCCAGCTGAAAAGGATTGGTGACGGCGTCAATTACCAGAACGTGATCAGCGGCCTGGACAGCATCACGAAAGGGATGCAGACGGTCGTTAAAAAAGCGTGGCAGATGGGTGAAGCCATCGTCAGGGGCACGCTGGGCGCGGGCAGCTGGGCGGATGAGCTGATGACCACAGCGGCACAGTATGAGATCAGTCCGGAACAGCTTCAGCGGATGCGGAAGACAGCCAACCTGATTGATACTGACGCTGACACGATCGTCAGCGCCCAGCAGAAGATGCGTCAGGGCATCGGCAAACGCGATAAGGAAGCCATGGGCGCATTTGCGGCGCTGCTGGGAGATTATGACCCGACAATCAAGGATGCGGAAGACGCTTTCTGGGATGTCGGAGAAGCGCTGATGAACCTGGACAACGAATATGATAAACAGGTTTACGCGCAGAAACTTTTTGGCAAAAGCTGGCGGGAGCTGATTCCCCTTTTCAGCACCGGCCGGGAAGAATACGACAGGACCATGGCGTCCTGGAATGTGCTCGAACAGGATCAGCTGGACGATCTGGGGAAGATGGACGATCAATACCAGAAGATGACCAGCGAGTTTGAGACATTCAAGATGGAGATGCTGACCGCTTTCTCCGGACCGATGACGGAGGGCATGGAAACCATTACCGGGCTATTCCGTGAGCTGAACGCCTACCTGGATACGCCGGAAGGTCAGGCCATGCTGCAACAGATGGGCGAAACGATCAGCAGCCTGATTAAGGACCTGACGGAGATCGATCCCCAGACGGTGGTTGGCGGATTGCAGGCCGTTATCAACGGGATCACGGATGCGCTGAAGTGGATTGCGGATCACAGTGGAGAGGTTGTGACGGCGCTGGAGGCCATGGTGGCCGGGTGGGCCGCGCTGAAGGTCACGGGCGGCGTGCTGAAAGTGCTGGAAGTGGTCAACGGCCTGAAGTGGCTGAAGTCGAATCCGAATGTGAAGCTGCCGAGCGACATCGGCACCAACGGTGGCGGAAACGGAGGCACAAACGGCGGCACCTGGAAGACTGTCGGGAATGTTTTCACATCGACAGCAGCGAAGGTCATTGGCGGAGCGGCCGCATTTGGCGTGACACTGTTTGAAAACGTCATTAAGCATCAGGGAAACGATGATATTTATCAGGACGCAAACGGAGAATATCGCCGGGTTGATACCAACGAGCTGGCGGAAGAGGGCCATGACACGGCCGGCTTTGTGATCGCGGAGATTGATGACGAAAGTGTCAGAAAAATCGCGGAACAGACCGCGGCACAGAATGCCGAAGAGGAAACGGTCCTGGACGATGAGCCTCTGCTGGACATGAATCAGCGGCAGATCGAAGCGGCACAGGAATACTGGGACAGCCGGCGCCTCGGTATGGGCCCGGAAGAAGTCGGCGAAAGTATGCGGTGGCTGGCGGAAACCATGCAGGATGAACCGGCCATGCTGGATAAGCTGATGTCGCTGATTGAAGATTTCGAAAAGAGCCCGATGTGGCAGAGCGAAGACTTGCCGGACTGGTGGTTCCCGGAATTGCAGAACGGGCTTGACGATGCTTTCGACAGCATGGAGTCCGCTGTGGATGATCTTGTCGGAGATAGCGGGAACAGAAAACAGGCTACCAGCGACCTGAACAGCGCAACGGCCAGCCTGAGCGGGCTCCCTGGTGTGATCCAAGCGGCGATCCAGACCGGAATGAGCGGAATCCGGGTGTACATTGACGGCCAGGCCGCGGGCGGTATCCTGACGCCCTATGTAGGGGCACAGATGGCCGGAATGATCCAGGCAGTATCTGGATAAGGGAGGCGGAACATGATCCTTACAAGACGGGCGGCGCTTGGTGGCGTCCAGCTGGATGAGATCCACAGCGGGATCATTATTCGGCAAACGAACTCCGGCGCATCACGGCAAACGACACAGTACACGAGCCGGATGGGTGACGCTGGCCAGCGGATGACACATCAGCACTGGGAGGATCTGGAGGCGTCCGTGTCCTTTGCGATTGATGTGCCTAAGACCAATATGGCCATGAGACGGCAGATCTTCGAGCAAGTGATGGCGTGGGCCAGCAGAAAGGGCTGGCTCACTTACAACTGGATGCCTGACAGGCGGCTTTATGTGGACCAGGTGGTTTATCCGGGGGCCGGTGATCTGTGGCAGTGGACGGATGAGTTTACAATCGGCTTCCAGTCCCACAATGTCCCCTTTTGGCAGACCGCGACACCGGCGACAGCTACCCAAACCGGAACGAGCGGGACGGTACAGATCACCGTTGGCGGAAACACGGAGAGCGTGCTGGACGCCGCATTCGTCAATTCGAGCGGCGCGGCCATCAACACTTTCAGCATCAGCGCGAACGGGAACCAGATCGCGCTCAGCGGTCTTGGACTCGCAAACGGGGCAACACTGAGAATCCACCACGGTACGGACGGTCTTCTGCGGATCGTGGCCGGAAGCACGAGCGTATATGATAAGTATACCGGCGCGGATGATCTCTATGTTAATCCGGGGGCCACAACGGTCACATTCAGCGCTGGCGGGGCCGGGACGCTGACTGTGCAGAACTACGGGAGGTATGTGACATGATCCTGCTACAGGGACACGGGCTGACCAGGGCGCGGAAGATTCCGATGGAAACCCTGAGCCTGAGCCTGAGCGAGCGGGCCAGCACGGCCAGCATGACGCCGGCGGATATGACGGGTATCGGGATCGGCAGCTGGATGCTGGACGAGACTGATCCGGGCGCCGGGATCGTGTGGCGGGTGAAAACCATCACCCAGGCTTATGCTACGGACACGCCAACGGTGCAGCTGGAGCATGTCATCAATACGCTGCGTGACGTGGTGCTTTTCGGAGAACATACGCCCAGCACGATCTCCGGCGGAGACACCTGCACGGCAGAGCAAGCGATTCGCTACATTCTGGCCAGACAGAGCGACTGGGTGCTTTACCGGTTCGATTATCCCAGCGTCAGCAATCCATACAAGTTTGACGGAGATACGCTTTTTGATGCATTGGAAACCGTAACGAACAGCCTGGATGACGCCTGGTGGGAATACGACATGAGCGTATACCCCTTCAGGCTGAGCATCGTACAGAAATCGGCAGATGTGCTGACAGAGATGCGGGCCGGGCGGAACATCCGGACCATTAACCGGAAGGTTGATAAGACGGGGATGTACACCCGGTTTTATCCGATTGGCGAAAGCGATTTGCACATCACCGGAGACTATGTCGAGCGGAACGCGACCACATACGGCGTTATCAGCAAGGTCGAAACGGACAACAGCATCGGCACCGAGGCAGAGCTTCGGAGATGGGCGGAGGAACGGCTGCGGGACCATGCTGAGCCCACGGTATCCATTGATGTGGACGGCGTGGAGCTGGCGGACGCGACCGGGGAAAGCCTGGATAAAATGCACCTGGGCGCAATGTGCCGGATTCCGCTGCCGGAGTTTAACACGACGATCCTTGAGCGGATTGTGGGGCTGAGCTATCTGGACAAGGTACACCAGCCGGAATCGGTGCGGATCACGCTGGCCAACAACCGGACGGATATCACCCGGATTGTGGCTGACGCCATTAAGAGCGGGGCAACCGGCAAAAGCGGACGGGCAAGCGCCAAAAGGGCAAAGCAGGACAATGCATGGTTTGAGGATACGAACGAACATGTAGCCATGTGCGCGAAGGGCATCATTGGTGTTGACGCCCAGGGCAATCCGAACTGGGAACAGCTGGCACAGATCATCGTTGACGGCACCGGCATCCACCAGCGAGTCACCGAAACTGAGAATGGTATTGTTACCAATCGGACCGCTATTGAGGCGAACTCGAGACAGATCACGCTGGAAGCGGAAGCCAGGGGCGCGGCGGATGAAGAACTGAGCAGCGCCATCCTGCTGACGGCTACCAATATCCGGGCAGAAGTCTCCGCATCAAACTGCCAGATATACAGCTATATCGAAGAGACGGCCTGTGGCATCATTGCCCGAATCCACAACCAGCAAAGGCAGATCTTTACCGGGCAAAACAGGCCGGGAAGCGGATCCGGCGAAACGGTCGAGGAGGGTGCTCTCTGGATTAAGTACCCAAAGGCCCGTACATGGGAAGAGGCCGAAGATACACTGACATGGGTAGATGATCCCACATACAACTGGAACGAGCTGGGCGGCTCTATCATTTACGAGTATATCAACGGTCAGTGGGTCGAAAAACTGAACGAAGCCACATTGGCAGAAGATGCCTACGTAGAGGATACCGCCCACAGTCTGCATCGTACCTATGCCGCCGTCACGATTGATGCCCAGAAACAGGCCCATGCGTATCGGTCAGAGTGGCAACAGACTGCTTCTATGCTCTGGAACGACATAGAGGATAGAGCGAATGATCTGGGGAGCCGGATAGAGCAGTCCACGACACAGATCCGGACGGAAGTCCATGCGGCGAAATCCTCCTTGTACTCCGAGATCAAACAGACTGCCACCAATCTCGTCCAGCATGTGGCTGATGAGAAGAAGTCAATTTACTCGCACATCGAGCAAACGGCTTCATCCATCAATTCGTCCGTTGTGGATCTTGAGCGTGGAATGTACTCCAACATCCGGCAGACTGCCAGCGAGATCAGAGCGCATGTCAAGGATGTCAAGGAAGGGCTGGAATCAACAATCACCCAGACTGCAAGTGAGATTCGGCTGTCTGTTGAAAGCGCGAAGTCAGAGATGGGTTCCAGCATCACTCAGACTGCCAGCCAGATTCGGAGCGAAGTACATGCGGCAAAATCCTCGCTTTACTCATCTATCACCCAGACGGCAAGTAGCATCAGGCTTGAAGTAGCGGATGCGAGGAGTGATTTACAGTCCAGCATCACTCAGACGGCAAGTTCGATCAGAAGCGAAGTGTCGGCGGCAAAATCCTCGCTTTACTCATCTATTGTCCAAACCTCGACACAGATCGCTGCGAAAGTTGGCAAAGGCGATGTTGCGACTCAGCTTGCGGTTGAAATGGGAAATGTCAGCGTTACTGGCGGGAATCTTACTGTTGATGGGATGGTTACGGCTGCTGCTGTCAAAACCGCTCTTGCCAGCGTCAAGGATCTGTACATCAGTAATAGCGTGGAAATAGAGGGTGGGGTGAGTTGCGACAACATTGACACAGGCTCAATAGACGCGACTTACCTGACAACAAACACTGGGGACGCAGACATAGGCGGAACCCTCGACTGTGGAGCACTAACCATTAACGGGGCCGAAGCGAAAGTTTTGGATATAAGTCTTAGCGGCAACACGTTAACGATAACCAAAACAGACGGCACGATAACTTTTAGCAAAGCTACTTCGCTCAGCGGTGCGTGGAGTAGCGGCACCCACACAGTCACCGCAAAGCAGAACAACGGCGGCACGCAAACCACGGTCGCAACGCACACGACAAACAACCAGATCGTCTTTGACGGCAACAGCAGTTCTAACTTTTCCGTGAAGCTACAGACTCGGGAAGGAAGCGCAAGCACATTCACAGACCGGCTATCAAAATACTGTTACCTCGTATTGAGCGGAAGCGGAAGAAACCAGTCTGTAAAGGCTGGGGCAAATTCCGATGGATCTGGATCTGTCGGGAGCATCAGCGTTTCGTCTGTGTATGACGATGGCTGGGCGGCGGCTTATGCAAAGGTGCTTGTTCCTTCAGCCGGAACCGGATCGTCCGTGACAGTCAAATGGCCCGGATCAACTCAAGGTAATCAGGGACAGAGAGTCTACACCTTACAAAACAACGGCAACAACGAGGTGATCCTGACTTACCCGGACGGATCTGATACGATTACGGCGGCGAAGTTGACCCACAATAAGTATTCAGCAGGAGAAAGCAGTGTAACGGTATCCATCAGCCGGAACGGGGGGACATTCACGGCATCAGGGAGCAACGGAGCAAGTGATAGTTACACTCTCGGTACTTACAACTTCACCAAGGCATACGATACAAGGGATAATGTTTACTACGGGAAGCTGTACGACAGCAATGGAAATGCTTTGACAAGCAGTTCATATTACTGGTACGGGCTTGGTAGTAACGAAGGAACCGGAACAAGCGTAGCATTTTACAGATAGAGGAAGGAGCGCACAATGAACACGTTAACCTTGGAGGATGTCCTGCGGAACACAGCCAGAAAATTGGGAGAGATCCGGATGCCTGTCCGGGAACGAGATGCGATGCTTGCCATACAGGACTGTATTTCGGATCTGGCGGCTTGTATCGAAGCTATCCAGATGCACGATAAACAGGTGCAGGAACAGACGGAGGTTCAGCCGGAAGAAGTGAAAGCGGAGGTGGAGGATGGACAGTCCGAAACTTGACATTATCATCACCCACTACAACGAGCCTTGGGAGGTTGGGGAAAAGCTCTTTGCGATCCTCAACCTCCAGCGGGGTGTGGATCTGGACAGCTTCCGGGTGACGGTGGTCAATGACGGCCCTGACTGTCACATCCCTGATGAGCATTTCACCGTGCTGAAGTATCCGATCCGGCAGATCGACATCGAGCATGGCGGGGTGTCGGCGGCACGAAACACGGGTCTGGATGCGGCAGAAGCAGAATGGGTTATGTTCTGCGACTTTGACGATACTTTCGCCGGGATCTACGCCATGCGGGATATCATGCACGTTCTCCCTGCGAAGGGGTACAACATGCTCCACGGGAAGCTGATGGCTGAGTATATCTCCGATGATCGGGATCTGGTTTATTATCCCAGAGAAACGCAGAAATACGTTTACTGTCATGGAAAGCTCTACAGACGGCAATTCCTTCTGGATAATGATCTCAGGTTCGACACGGAGCTTGTTTTTAACGAGGATTCAGAGTTTAATGCCATGCTGATCACCATGTGCCACTACAAGACCATTGGTGATATCAAGAGCGAAATGCCCATTTACTGCTGGATCTCCCGCAGTGGGAGCGTTACCCGGTCGGGTCGGGAAGATGAAGCGGCGTGGGGGCAGTTCCGGCGAAACATCAAAGTCACTCAGGCCAACAAAAAACGGGGCGAAGATCACTATTGCGGGATGATCACCCGGACGGTCTACGATACGTGGTATATGGTTCAGGGCAAGCGAATCAGTGACCGGATGAAAGCCCAGATCATGGATCAGTTTATCCCGTGGATCAGCGATCCTGAACATCTGGACAGGCTAGGGCGGGTCAATGAGACTATTTTGAGACAGATCATCGACATCGCCCGGTACGAGCTTCTGGAGCCTGATGATGTGGTATCCGACAGTCTGAGGATCGTCCGGGCATGGGTCGAAGCCAATATTGCAAAGCATAAGGGGGTGGCATGATGTCACAGCAGACAAGCGGAGACATGGGGCTGACGCTTCCGGAGACCGGGGAAAAAGTGAGAGTCAGTGTTTTTAACACCAATTTCAGCACGATTGATTCGTACTGCACTCAGGTGAAGGATAGTGTAACTCAGATAACATCCGATATGACAGCAATCACCAATGCACAGATTGATGCGCTGTTCACATGAGGGAGGTGATGAAGATTGGCTTTTCTGGATCTGACAGGGCTTACACGGTACACCAACAAAATGAAAAGCTGGGTCACGGGGAGGTTCGCCAACAGCCTTGGTACAACGGAATCCGGATATGCTCTGGATGCCAGACAAGGCACTCAGCTGATGGTATACAAAAAGGACTGCGGAACCATCAGCTCATTGCCAGCAACCATCAACGATACCGAAATAACGAACGATATGGTAGTTGTGCACAGCGAGCTTGGAACACTTGCCGCTCAGGTTGGCTACTGGACGGTAACCACAAGCAATGGCAGTCTCAGGATTTCCGGAACCATTGAAGGAAGCACGACAGTAACGCTTTATCTTGCGAGAGGGAGGAGTTAAACATGGAGACGAAGTTTTTTCTGCATCAGATCAAGAGGACGGACGGCCTGTATGACAAGGGTATTGTGGTAAAGGACAGTTATGAGGCGGCGAAGCAGAGTTATCACGCCTATCTGGGGGCTTATGCCTACGGGCAGAACGCTAAGACTGACTATGTCAGCGTTGCGATCACCAACATGACTGGTATTACGCTGATGAGTGAAACATGGAACGGGATCGCTGAGAGCGAAGAGCCTGAAGAGTAAGAGGTGATACGATGGCAACAAGTATCATTCCTGCACTGAACGTGGCATATAGGGGCCGGAGCATCCTCCCGGACGGAACTGATCTTAACGATGTTTTTGAGCATGGCCTGTATGGGCTTTCGTCAAGCTACACTTATTCGAACATGCCGACATCAACATGCTATGAGCTTTTTGTGGGAAGAGTAGGAAACGGAACTGGTGGTATACAGCTTGCCTTCCAGCACACAAGGGTCTTTATCCGGTTCAGGTCTGGTACCGCTCCGTACTGGACAGAGTGGCATGTGTTCGGTACAGATTGGGCTGTAAGAAGGCCCGAGATCGTAATCCCAGCAAACTCTGATTTTAATACTTACACTACACCGGGATCTTACAGAGTTGCATCAACCGCAGATATGGAAACCATGACTAATGTTCCATTTACTTCGACACCGTGCAGACTCGATGTATTTCAGACGGCAGGAACCGGTACTGACTATGTTAAACAGATTTGCTGGACATATGCAGGCGAAGGAATTTACATCCGGACGAAATTTTCTTCTAGCTGGTCAGATTGGGTAAGTTTGGACCATCCATACAGGTACCGTTCCAAAGGAACGTTGACCGATGCGAACTACGGTGGTTTTGGATGGCTGACAACAAGCGGAACACAGCTGTCATTTTACATGCCTTGCGTAACAATAAGCGGTGCATCCTTTAGCTCCATTACATCTGCAAAGATTCAGATCCGCAAGCCGACAGGTGGGTATTTAATGTCAAGCGGGTTTGATATAGCACCATACATTACGTACCAAGCCATTAATTCCCAAGGCTTTTATATTGTAGCGATCAAGTCGGATGGTTTTGGGGATGTCCCGAATAATATCCCACTTGTTGGGGCTATATCGCTAACCGCAGAAATTGTGTGAATGGGAGGGCCACCATGAGACAAGGAACCACACCAACCTACACGCTGGTGGTCGAGGGATACGACCTGACGGATAAAACCGTCTATGTCACTCTCCGGGCCGGGGGCAAGCGAGTCACCCTGACCGGAGACAGGCTGACGGTCGTGTACGATGACACGGACAGCACGATAGCTTTCCGCATGACCCAGCAGGAGACTTTTGCCCTCCCGCTTGGGGATGTCGATGTGCAGGTACGCTTTATCGACAGCAACGGCGTTGCGATGGCAACGGTCATTAAACAGGTTGACAATAACAGGGTGTTGCTCAACGAAGTGATTGATTATGACGGAGGTGATGACAATGGCTGATCCGATCAGACTCCCGGTGGATGCTGACGAGGGAAATGTCCAGTTGTCCGTTGAGGAGATGCGGGTGGTCGAAGCCGTGTCCCCTACGGTGACGGCAGAGCGAGATGCGGACGGTGTGCTGATCACTGTCCACGATCTCAACGGAACCAGAACGGCTCATGTGGATGACGGCGAGACTGGCCCACAGGGGCCTCAAGGCATCCAAGGCCTAAAGGGAGACAAGGGCGACAAAGGCGATACTGGTGACACAGGCCCTCAAGGCCCGCAGGGGATTCAGGGCGAAAAGGGTGATAAGGGCGATACCGGAGACACCGGGCCGACCGGGCCACAGGGGCCGAAGGGCGATCCCGGGTCTGTTCCGATTGACGATACTGCCGGAGCTGGCGATACGACAAAGGTATGGTCAGCGGATAAAACTGCCGGAGAAGTTTCTGACTTATTGAGCGCAATAAATGTTTTTAATTTACAAAAAAATTGTATTCTTGCAAAAGATGAAGATAAAACGATTAACGTAGCCGCACAGGTAGCGAACAGCACAAACACAGATATATATATTGCCGAAGTTTTCCCGACAAAGACCCTACTTGTTGAATCGTCTCCAAATTGTGTATATGCCTTTTTTGATAAATACCCAGAATCTGGTGTTATTGGTATTGGGGGTCGGCAAAATTTAAACTCCGGCGTGAATGAAATAACAATACCTTCTAACGTATCGTATATTGCGGTGCTTGATATAAAGAATCACACCCCCAATATAGTTTTTAAAGATAGTATACAAGACAGACTAAACAAAGCAGAGCAGGACATAGACTATTTATCTAATAGCCCAATAAATGGCGGAAGAATAATAGATCATACCATTGACAATGAAGCTCTGTCGGAATTAACACATTATGAATACTCAAACTATATAGATAAAAACAAAATCACAGCTGATGCATATATCGGGGCAGATGGTAATATACATACTGGGGCAACAAATTTTTTTGCAACAGATAAAATATATCTTTCTGCCAATAAAACATACTATGAGTATAATTTGTACTTAGGTTATTTAGCTTTTTATTCTGCCGACGGCACTGTTATTGCCGGGTATGGCGGTAGCGATTCTCCATTTGTCGAGTTTGATGCCGTGCATTCAATTTATTCGTTCACCACTCCTGCAAACACAAGCTATGCACGTTTTACAACACGTGGAAGTGATAGAGCGGAATCATGTTGGATATATTCAGAACCAGAAAAGCCAATAGATTATGCGAGTTATCTTCCAATATACGCAGAGGGGGCATTCAACGAGCCAAAGCCAACTGATTACGATGGGAACGAAATCTGTATTTTTAGGAATTGCCTTTGTATAGGTGACAGCTTCACAGAAGGCGGATTTAATGCTGATGCGCATGACCCGGACATGGATACGGGCTTTGCTGATTATTCCTATCCGACAAACCTTGCAAGAATGGTCGGATTTAACGTAACAAATATGGGACACGGCGGTGAAAGTGCCCAAAGTTGGAACAGAACCTATACAAGCACAATTGGAACGGGCTATGATATGTGCATTATCCTGCTTGGGATAAACGATTGCGTAAACTATGGGTCGTTTACACCGGAAAGTTGTGCGGCACTTGGAGATATTATTGCAAAAGTTGAGGAACAAAATAACCATATAAAAATTTTCGTTTGCACAATTCCTCTTTCGCCATCTTATAGAACCCCGGCGATTATTACATCAGCGCAAATTATCAAGGACTATGTCACATCACTTGATGATGAAAACTTGTATATCCTTGATTTGGCAGAATATGGGCATTTGTCTGATTCAATGGCATATACGTATGGGCATCCGACCGCATACGGTTATCATGTTATCGCAGACGATATAAGGAGATACGTTTCTTATATAATCGATAGAAACAAAATGGATTTCAAGTTTATTCAGTTTATCGGCACAAATATGACACATGATACACCAATTTAACTTTTGGATAACTTAAATAACACTTATGTTGGTTGCCCGTGATCAGGAGATGGCAAAAGGGAGCGGAAATCCTGCCCTGATGTATACGTATGCAATTTATTCAAAAGATAGTTTGCATTGGAGTAATAAAATACAAATCGGCGATAAAGGCGCGTCATATGCAACGCTTGGAAGATATGCAAATGGCAAAACGATACTTGTTTATTGCATTGAATCAGGGCAACGTGGCAGGTTAATGATGAGAAAAATGTATGGAGCACCAGCCTTAAATACGCTTAATGAATAACCAGCATTGGTGTCTTATTGTGACCATTAAATCATAATAACGACCGACCTTATTTTAGAAAAAACATATTTCCCATAATAAAAATCAATAATCCGGAGGTGTGCAAGGTGCTGTTGTTTGTTATTGGTTTATTCATCGGCGCCGCCGTGGGAGTCACCGTTGCCGGGCTTATGCTTGCCGTAAGCGAGGAGGATGATCACCGTGTCCGTAAAGGTAAGTGACTTCCTGGCTCGCGTCGCGGAGATCTACAACGAGGGCCCTAAGTATGTCAACGGAGGCTATGGCAATGACGGCACCTGCGACTGCATCGGGCTGATCATCGGCGCGATCCGGAGGGCCGGCGGGCAATGGCGTGGTCTGCATGGCAGCAACTACGCAGCCAGGCGCGAACTGGTCAAGCTGGAAAAGATCACCAATAGTGGCTCGCTGGTGCCCGGGGAGGCCGTTTTTAAGGCTTATGATCCGGGCGTCGGCGGGTACGCGCTTCCGGCCAGATATGATCCGGGTGGAGAGTATTACACTGGGGACCTGCGAGACTATTATCATGTGGGGGTTGTGGTGTCGGCCAGTCCGCTGCGGATCTATCACATGACTTCACCCAAAGCTAAGATCGATACCAGCATCGGCAAATGGGCGTATCACGGGAAGCTCAAAAAAATATCCTATAGTGAGGAGGAGATTCCAACGGGCCAGACAGTTAACTATCAGGCCAGGGTCATCGGCAGCGGGGCGCTTAATCTGCGCCGGGAGCCATCAAAAGAAAGCGCCCGCATCATGCAGCTGCCGGTCGGCACGGTGGTAGCAGTGACGGAAGAGACCAACGCAGACTGGCGCCAGATCACCTATAACGGCCACACCGGATATGTGATGGCGCAATACCTGGATAATGATGTGACAGCAGCCAGTTACATTCAGGTGGATCGAACGGTCCTGGAAGCAATCTATGACGAAATCGGCGATATGCTGGGGCTGAGGGGGTGATCACAATGGAAAGCCTGATCGGGGCAATCATTACGGCGCTATGCAGCCTGGCCGGCGTGTATATCGCAAACCGCAAAAGCGCGGCCGTCATGGAACTGCGTCTGAAGATGCTGGAAGAAAAAGTCGGCAAACACAATCAGATTGTCGAGAGAATGTATATCGCTGAAGGAAAAATTACCGAACTTCAGCACGATGTAACTGATCTGAAAGGGAGGGCATAATTATGGGGCGTTGGAACTGGAGCGAGTGGTGGAAAGCAGCGTTGATCCGGGCAATCAAAACTTTCGCACAGACGGCTGCAGCGAGTATTACTGTGGGTGCAGCTGTCTCGGAAGTGGACTGGCTCCGTGTACTCTCTGTGAGTGGAGTGAGCTTTGTCCTCAGTGTGCTGACGAGTCTGGCCGGTCTGCCGGAGGTCGAGAGAACAGACCCGCCTGATCTGTTAGGCGGCGAGCCATAAAACGAAATAACCACTTAAGTAGTAAAGTGTTCGTCTATCGTTTCGGCAAGTCCACTTGACCGTACTAAGCGAACACTCGTCCGGTACGGAAGGAAGATCGGCATATTTTTGTCGATCTTCTTTTTTTATGCGGAAATATACCAGGATATGGTCCGCGTGAACCTCCGCCCGGGTGACAAAGGCATCCAGCAGCCCAGAGCGAGTGAGATCAGGATCTGTGTATCCTTCACGGAACAGCTCCAGGAAGCTGATGATGTCATCCTCTGTCGGCTGATCGTTCAGCAGCTTCTCCCCTTCCTTCACCTTTTCTGCTAAGTCTGCCTCTTCCCTTTCAAGCCGCAGCAGTTCGTCTTTGGTTGTACTTGTGAAAATACCGGCTTTAATGGCGTTTAGGATGTTGGCTTTCTGGGCCCTCACCTCCGCGAGAGAAAGACGAACGATCTCCAGATCAGAATCAGCGCGGATCTTGTCCTGGTCGAGGATCGTCTGGTGGGCCATCCACCTGATTGAGTCATCCGACAGCACATCGTCCCATATCGCGTGGCAGATTGTATCCTCCAGCTGATCCCTGGGGAAGCTGCGCTGGTCGCATTTGTGCACACGGTGGCCGTGGCAGGTGTAGTAATAGCAGAGCCGTCCGGATTTGGATGTCCCGCTGGTGCCGGTCATGGCCTCACCGCATAGGCCGCAAAACAGCTTGCCGGTAAGGCTGTAATATCCATTTGGCGTCCGGCGCGGACCGGTCTTTGTATGGCTGATTGTTTGCACCTTGTAGAACAACTGTTTATCCACAATCTGGGGGATGGCGTCTTCCTGGATGTGGTATTTGCTGATGTAAGTCCCGATATACCGCTGGTTCCTCAGAATCGTGTTAAATGATGAACGATTCCATGCGGCACCGTGCCGGGTTTTGATCCCTCTGGCGTTAAGATCCCGACAGATGCCGGCATAGGTTTCACCGGATCCAACACGACGGAAAATCTCCCGGACGATCTCAGCTTCTTCCGGCATGATCTCATAATGCCCATCAGCTGACCGTCTGAAGCCGAACGGCACAGATCCGGACGCCAGGCATTTTTTCGCATTGTCCTCATAACCGCGCCGGATCTTCTGTGCCAGCTCCGCACTGTAATACTGAGCCAACCCCTCAAACACGGATTCAATCAGGATTCCGGACGGATTGTCGCTGATCGGTTCTGTGGCTGACACAACACGGACACCGCTCTGCCGGAGTTCGTGTTTGTATCTGGCGCTGTCATACTTGTCACGGGAGAACCGATCAAGGGCATACACGATAATGGCACAAAAACGGCCCTTCCGCGCGTCCTTTATCATCTGGAGGAATTGTGGGCGGCGGTCTGTGCGGCCCGTCAGAGCGCGATCTGAGTACGTCTGGAGTATGGTATAACCCTCTCGTTCTGCAAAGGCCGTGCAGACGTTAATTTGCTGTTCAATGGAGGCTTCGCGCTGGGCGGAGGATGAGAAACGGGCATAGATTACGGCGTTCACTTCAGATTTTCCTCCTTCATGGATTCCAGGACGGCGATAGCTGCACGTTTAGCCTGGATGGATGCGGTGCGCCACAAGACCACCATCTGAGCATCTTCCTTTGGAGTCTGTGGGCGGGATCTCTCGACTAATGCGGATAGAATAGAGGGGTCGATAGAAAGGGACGGGCTGATCAGGCTCATGAAGCGGCTACCGTCCGATTCCGGCCTCTCTACGATCAAATCATCTGTCGCGCAGCCGAGCACGTCAGCAATCCTCTGAATGGTATCTATCTCCGGAAACGCTTTGCCGGTTATCCAACAATGCACAGCGGATTTCGACATACCGAGCGCTTTTGCAAGGTCAATCTGCTTCATCCCTGCTTTTGTCATGTACTTAGGAAGCTCTCTTTTGAAAATTTGGCGCTTATCCATCATGGTCACCTCCCGTAATAGAATAACAGACAGTTGAAGAAAAATCAAATTTTTCTGAAAAATGTTGAATTTAATTCTTGACAAGTTGGTTGAATTCGTTTAAACTATCGCACGTGGCCACAACATCGAAGAAAGGAGGACAAAAGCAAATTGGAAGGGAAACTTAGAATCACCCTGGAGGCGGCGAGAGTCAACGCCGGATTGACTCAACCGCAAGCCGCTCAAGCGGTAGGTGTGTCTGTTGCTACTATCCTGAAGTGGGAAAAAGGAACCACCGTGCCGCCCGTAGATAAAGCCGAACAGCTGATAAAGTTGTACGGTCTACGCTTCGATGACGTTAATTTTTGCCGTAAAAGTTGAAACAAAACGAACCAGAAATAAGGAGAAACCAATGAAACTGACACCCATGCGGGCCATCCGCGCAAAGTGTCTCGACTGTGTGGCACAACAGGCCCAAGAGGTACGCCTCTGTATTGACGAAAAATGCCCTCTGTGGCCGTACAGAATGGGACACAGGCCGAAGGATGACCAAGAACCCACGGAAGATGGCGGAGGTGAAAAATCGTAAGCTACGCTGGGGTTTTTCACGAAAGACGATGCGTCTGAGGGGCGCAGGATGGAGGACTCATGCAAAACGACTTGTCCCTCACCTTCGAGCGCAGCCTGTACCGGGCTGTCATCCGGTTTAAGGAAGAGCATCCCGGCGTGCTGGAAGAGCGAACGAAGCAACGAAAGGAGCACCATGAACGTCAGACCGATTCACACCAAGTGCCGCAACTGTGGCCGGCCGATCTTCCTGGTTAAAACAACCAAGGGCAAGACGCTGCCATGCGACAGAGCGGAAAAAATGTTCGTTATTTCCGCCAGCCATTCCGGCCGGTTCGTCACCCAGAGCGGTGAGGTCTACACCGGTACGCTGGCCACAGGCGGAGATAAGGACTACGACCGAATGACAGGATGGCCGTGTCACAACGACACCTGTCCGAAGAGAGGAGCGAAACAGTGAAAATCGAGTTTTTTATGAACGCAAGAGAGATCCGTGAGGCCATCCGCGATATGGCGATGGATGAGATCAATAAGATTCTGACCGATAGCCAGCCCGATAAGCTGCCCCGGATCGTGGGGATGCTGGATTACATGCATCGCCTCGGCGCGGAGTGCCAGGAAGCGGAGGAAGACCATGCGAAAGATTAAGCGTTTCCGGACCCACAGCGGGACAGTCTGTTATCACCCTGTGGACGCTGATGAGCGGACAGCGGCAGTCCGGTACTGGCTGGGCGTTCCGGCCGTTGCGGTGGCCTTTATGGCGATCTGCTGCGTGGCAGCGGGGATTGTGTAGGAGGTGAAGTCGATGCCTGACCGGGAGAAGGTTATCAAAGAATTTGAATTATTCATCAAAGAATTTCATCCTGCTTGCACAAGCGAAGGTGTTGAGTTGGATATGCTTAGAGAAGTCCTTTCTCTGCTGAAAGAGCAGGAAGCGGTTGAGCCGAATGTTAGTGATATAAACGATCATGACGCACATGGCAGTTGGTGGTATCAATGCGGTAAATGCAAAATGCCGATAGACTATGGAGACAGGTTTTGCAGACGATGCGGAAGGGCTGTGAAGTGGACATGACTGAGCTGTACTTTGACCACTGGATGTGGAGATGTAAGAACTGCAAGCAGCCGATCGCGCTTCCGGGCATCGCGCCGTCTATTAAAACGCTAAAAGATTTTGGATGGAAGTTTTGCCCATATTGCGGAGAGATGATCGATTATCAGAAGACGCAGGAAGGATCAGAGGCGGTGAAGTGGGATGGTTGATCGGGAGAAAGTATTAACAGGGCTTGAATGCCTTATAACGGACGAGGTTCCATGCAAGGAATGTCCATACGACAAAAAACGTTCGTACTGCATTAAATCAATCGCTATAGATGCCAAACGACTGATAGAAGAGCAACAAAAGCTTATTGATGAAATAACGCAGAGGAGGGCAAACAATGGGGCTTTCGATTGACCGGGAGAAGGTTATTAAAGAATTGATGAAATTACACGGTACACAGGAAACCATTGCCATTTTTTTCGACGCTATCTCCCTGCTGAAAGAGCAGGAATGGAATAAGATTACTGAAGATGCTGATGGCGCTATTCACGGCTTGCCGGGAGACGACGGACAGTATCTCATGACGGACGGTAAAGACATCTGGATTGACGATTATGTGGACGGTGTAGCAGACGGAGTTATCCTCGATAGTGGCAGAGATATCAGAGAAATAACGGCATGGATGTATATGCCTGAATTGCCGAAGGAGGATAGGCGGTGAAGTGAATGGACAGGGAGAAGGTTATAGAAGGGATTGAAGCAATCCGCGAGTTTTTCGGCTTTGGATTGCCGAGCCAATCGCCTGTATTTGAAGCGTATCAACGTATTCTGACAGACGCCATTTCCCTGCTGAAAGAGCAGGAAGCGGAAAAGAAGTGCTGCCGTGATTGTGAATATTACGGTGCTTGTCATGACGAATAGCAGGAAGGTCGGTGAAGTGAATGAGCGCAACGGTTTATAAGTGAATTATTGTCTATGAAGGTGGATACACGGAAGAAAAACACGGAACCTGCCCTGCTGATTTTGCTGACGATATCGTAGATGTACCTATTGCGATTATAAGAGAAGGTTGGTGGAGTGGGAATGAATATATTGATGTCAATCAAGCCGGAATGGTGCAAGAGGATCATTTACGGAGAAAAAACCATCGAGGTCAGAAAGACGAAACCTGAACAGATTTCTGTTCCGTTCAAAGTCTATGTTTATGCTACGTTCGGCGGCGAAAACTGGTTTTCTTTCGGGAAGCAGAAATCGGGACATGTTATCGGGACGTTTACCTGTGATAAAATCATTCGCTACGATATCCCTTACCCAGCTTATTGGAAAGAGACGAGTCCTGAATTACTTGAAAAATCTTGTGTTCCATACATGAAACTGCACCGTTACGCAGACCAGCAGGGCTATGTATATGGCTGGCACATCCGTGACTTCGAGAATTGGGATACTCCGCTATACATCAGTGAATTTATGGACAGCAAGGGAAACCCCTTCAAACGCCCACCCCAATCGTGGGCATATGCAATAACAAGGCGGTGAAGTTGGATGGCTGAAGCAGAAGCATGGGTGATAATTCCGAAACTTGACAAGGACAAAACAGGGTGCGTCTTTGATATGCGTCCGTTGGTGCTGTGCAAGGATTGCAAATATCACGATGAAGAAGATGGAAAAACTTCTGTGATTGCGGAAACAGACCGGATGATTGGTTTTGTGCTGGCGGGAAAAGGCGGTGAAGTGGGATGACATTAGGTGAATTAGCTGATTACGCAAAATCACAGTTTACACTTACTCAAACCAAAGTTTCAGATTGGCGTCCTGCGGGTGATATGTATGTTGATGACCTTTGCTTCCCGTTTGTGGCAGAAGGAAAAGATTGGGTTAGCATACCAAACGGGATACGATTCTGGCTTGAAAATGGTGATTCGATCATTTATGTCAAAAACAAAAAGGTCGGTGAAATGGAATGATTGATCCTGTTGAGTGGCTCGGAACCTGGGAGCCGGCACGGTATTTCGGAAAGCATGAGCATTATGAGCCTGTAACCGGCCCGGGCGGATATGTGTACGACTATCAGACCAATGGCAACCTGATGACGGCGCCGGTGATCCGGGCGATCCCCGTGGATGGTCGGGTCGGGCTGTCGTGGACGCAGAGCCCGCAGGTTAAATTCTGGCTGGACAAACCGGAGCCGACGATCCTGGAGCGGATCATGGACTGGCTGAGGAGGTAAATGATATGGCACCTTGGGTTAAGACCGGAACGACCATAAAGGCGAATGGAGAAAAAACGATCAGGTACGAATCCTTCCGGAATCCGAATGCGATTGAAAGCCGGAAGGAAGCTATCCCGCACGCGAACCGTACCGGAGTCTGGTTCCATACTTCTTACTTCCTGATCAAGCCGGACGGCACTGAGAAGGAATACTACTCACTGCGGGACGCTAAGGTCGCCGCAGAGATGAAAGGAGCGAACAGTGAAGAAGCGCAATTATATGGGTGATTCCTGGGTGCGCGGCTTCTATTACTTCCTGGTGGACAATTATGTGGTGGATGACGATGCGGCCGGAGAACTGACACGGGCCGCGATGGAAGACAAACACTTCCCCAGGAAGAGCCATAGCCGGGAATATATTCGGAGTTATCTGGAAGATAACGACTACGACCAGGCTCAGATCGATGTTCTTGACGAGCTGTTTGATTCGTATATTGCTGAGCTCTACAAAATGGCGGAGGAGGATGAAGAATGACACTGTACGAGATTGACAGCGCGATCCTGGCCTGCGTGGATCAGGAAACCGGCGAGATCATCGATCCGGAAGCGCTGGACGCGCTCCAGATGGAGCGGGACAGGAAGATCGAGGGCGTGGCACTCTGGATTAAGGACCTGAAAGCCGAGGCGGAGGCCATCGGAAACGAGATCAAGGCCCTGACGGCCCGGAAGAAAGCTGCGGAGAATAAGGCTGAGCGGCTGAAAGCCTGGTTGGGCGAAGCACTGGAGGGCGAGATCTTCAAGAGCGCAAAGGTGCGCGTCAGCTACAACCATAACACCCGGCTGAACGTGATCGATGAGATGTCTGTGGTGAAGTATATCGAATCGCATTACACGGAGCCGGAGGAGCTGCTTCGCTACCAGCTGCCGGAGATCCGGAAGGACGCCGTCAAGGCCGCGATCAAAGAGGGCGCTGAGATCCCTGGGGCGTGCATCGAGGCGACGGAAAGCGTGGTGATTAAGTAATGGGACGCTTTATCCTGATATATGGGAAGAGCGGCAGCGGGAAGAGCCGGAGCCTGAAGAACTTCGGCGAGGATGAGATCTTCCTGGCGAACGTGATCGGCAAGGAGCTGCCATTCCGGAACCGGTTCAAGTACGTCAGCGTGACGGATTCCGTGGACACCATCATCGCGGGCCTCCAGCGAATGCCATGCAAGACCGCCGTGATCGATGACGCCGGTTATCTGATGACCAGTCAGTTCATGGCGGGTCATAGTCAACCAAAGAAGGGGTCCAACAGCTTCGACCTGTACAACGACATCGCGGACAGCTTCTGGCGGCTGATCCGGGCCATTAAGGATCTGCCGGAGGACGTGAACGTTTACGTCATGCTGCATGAGGAAACCAATGATTACGGGGATACAAGGCTCCGGACTATCGGGAAGCTGTTGAACGACAAGGTCTGTATTGAGGGTATGAGTGCGATAGTTCTCCGCTGCGTGACGCTGGGAAAAGAGCATTTCTTCCAGACGCAGACAGACGGGAGCGATATCACGAAAAGCCCTGAGGAGATGTTCGACGGCGAGAAGATCGAGAACGATCTGAAGACCGTGGACACGAGGATCCGGAGGTATTACGGTGAGGATGTGAGCTGATGGCAGAAGTAAAACCAATTGAAACGGTTTATAACGGGTATCGTTTCCGATCCAGGTTGGAGGCGAGATGGGCGGTCTTCTTCGACAGTCTCCACGTGAAGTATGAATATGAGCCTCAGGGGTTTCTGCTCCCATCTGGTAGGCATTATTTGCCAGATTTTAAGGTCAAATGTTATGGGACAAGAGGCGAGAAGGGACTGGTGGAGCCGTTTGATCTTTATGTAGAGGTGAAAGGGTTTATGTCAAATGAAGACGCGGATAAAATCATTGAATTTGCCACCAGAACAGATAACCCATATTTGATCGATAACCCGGTTTTGGTAGTCAGAACAATTCCGCCACCGGGCTGCTCAACTGATAGCTATTTCACGGAATCATATGACTGCATGGACGGAACTAAAATATGCCCTTTTAATTATCAATTGATTGATGGCGATTATTTTGCGGCATACCCAGCAGCTGATAAAAACGGGCACTTCTATCTATGGGGCGACGATAGTAACTATATTAACTTTGAAGACATACAACTTGTAGAAGACGCATATACCAGAGCACGCCAGGCACGATTTGAACACGGCGAAATGCCGAGAATTTAAAGGAGGATTAAACAATGGCTATAAATCGTTTCGGTGATTTCGACAAGGTGCAGGGATATCAGGATCGGCCGCAGCTGCCCGTTGGCGGCTATGTGATGCGGATCATGGGCGCGGAGGTGAAGGAAAACAGGATCGGCCAGTATGTCCATGTCAGCATGGATATCGCGGAGGGCCAGTATAAGGACTTTTTCGCGGAGGATTACCGCGCCCAGGACACCGACAAAAAGTGGCACTGCAACTATCTGCTCAACGTTCCGCTGGATGACGGCAGCGAGAAGGATGGCTGGACGAAGCGGCGCTTCAAAACCTTTACGGATGCGCTGGAGGCGTCCAACAGCGGCTATCATTTCGACTGGGATGAAAAGAAATTCAAGGGCCTAATGATCGGCGGGTTGTTTAACACCCGCGAGTATAAGACCAACGACGGCCGGCGCGGCAGGTCTACCAATCTGGCCCAGGTTTGCAGCGTAGATAAGATCCGGACGGGCAAGTTTAAGATTCCGAAGGATCAACTGCTGAAAGAGGAATCTGGCGCCGCGGAATCCAGCTCCACCAGCACGACGCCCGGCGGGTTTACCGTTGTCCATGATGATGATCTGCCGTTCTGATGCGGCCGAAAGACATCAGAGCTGTCCTTAGTTCCATGACTGTGCTGGTGGACAGCCGGGAACAGGACACAGACCGCGCCCGGTGGAGGTACGCCTCCATCGGGCTTCCGGTAGAGCGGTGTGTACTAGATTATGGCGATTACAGCTATAACGCGACGCTGCCGGACGGGCGGATGATCTACGACACGTCCGACCGGATCCGGCCCACGGTGGCCATTGAACGGAAAATGAACCTAGATGAACTGGCCGGGTGCTTCGGATCCAGCCGGGAGCGATTTGAGCGGGAGTTCCGGCGGGCCGGTGATGCCGGCGCTCAGATGTGGCTGCTTGTGGAGGGCGGGAGCTGGGAGAATATCTATGATCATCGGTATCAATCCCAGATGACGCCGAAGAGCCTGGCCGGATCCATTATCGCATTCTGCGGACGGTATGATTTGCGTCTGGTTTTCTGTTCGGAACGGACAACCGGGCGGATTATCAGGGGGATCCTGGAGAGAAATCTGAAGGATCGGTTGGAAGGGGGTGAGTTTGGTTGAGTGATATCGGGTGGGTAAAACTGTATAAACAGACACTTGATAGTGACTTATGGAATATTACGGAACCTTTTACAAGTCGGTCAGCGTTTATACACGTTCTTCTTTCCGCAAACTGGAAAGACGGTAAGATCTACCACGATGGGAAAACTATCACAATAAAGCGCGGGCAATGGCTGACCAGCATCAGAAAACTTTCGGAAACATTCCACTGGGGTATTCGCCGTGTTTACAGATGGTTAGATATGATGGAAAAATTCGGAATGATAACAAGGGAAAACCTGAAATTCGCAACACTTCTAACCGTTGTAAATTATAGCAAATATCAGGATCGGGGGAACACCAGCGACAACACCAATGACAACACCAGCGATAACACCAGTGATAACACTAACGACAACACCAGCGACAACACCAATGACAACCGATCTAAGAAGGAAGAAGAAAGAATAAAGAAGGAAGACAGTAAATCACCCGCTGCCGCGGGTCCGCCTCCGGCGGTCAAAAGAGAGCCGCCGATCGGATCAAAAGAGTGGTTAGCGCTACACTACGACGATTAGCGAGGTGGCACATGTTCTATGGCTAACATTTACGATTTCTCGCCGGAGGACGCGGAAAGGTTCGCCTCGCATGTTGGAATTAAGGCCAGGCGGCGCGGGGATGAGCTGACTTTTAACTGGTGTCCGTACTGCTACGGAGGCGGGAAAGACAAGAACACATTTTCGATCAATCTGGAAACAGGAGTTTTCAAGTGTCTTCGGGCCAGTTGTAGCATCCAGGGGAACATGGTCACTCTGGCGCGAGATTTCGGGTTTTCGCTGGGCCGTGACGCTGATACTTATTACGGCCTGAAGTGGCAGCGCTTCAAAGCGTTTACTAAGACAGCGGAGAACATCCAGATCCGGGAGCCGGCGGTCGAGTACATGGCGAGCCGGGGCATCAGCCGGGATGTGACGGAACGATATCACATCACAACGCTGAAAGAGGATGAAAAAATTCTGATGTTTCCGTTTTTCGACGATGAAAACCGAATGCAGTTTATTAAGTACAGGAACACGGCCTATCAGAAAGGTCAGGAAGGATCAAAGGAGTGGTGTGAAAAGGACTGCAAGCCGATCCTGTTCGGGATGGCTCAATGCAATCCGGAGAACAAAACATTGATTATGACAGAGGGCCAGATCGACAGCATGAGTGTGGCGGAAGCTGGGTATGAAAACACTGTTTCTGTGCCGACAGGGAAAAACGGGTTCACATGGGTTCCGCATTGCTGGGACTGGTTACAGCAATTCGACAAGCTGATTGTCTTCGGGGATTTTGAACATGGATCCATGACGTTACTTCCGGACATGAAATCACGGTTTAATGGCCAGGTATGGCACGTTCGGCCAGAGGATTATCAGGGCTGTAAGGACGCAAACGAGATACTCCAGAAATACGGGGCGGCCGGGATCCGCGCCTGTATCGAAAACGCAGAGCGGGAAGCGGATGTGCATTTGATTCGGATGGCGGAGGTTGAACCGACGGATCTGATCAACAGGCCGCACATATCAACCGGATTCACACAGCTGGACAGACTGATCGGCGGGTTTTATTTCGGACAGGTGATCCTGGTAAGCGGGCGGAGGGGCAAAGGGAAAAGCACGCTGGCATCACAATTTGTATGCGGCGCATTGCTGGCGGGCCAGAGCTGCCTCGCCTACTCCGGAGAGCTGACGCACTCCAATTTTCGCGAATGGATGGACAGGCAGCTGGCTGGGCCGGAATGCCTGAAGCTTGTAACCAACGACATCGGGAAAGATGACTGGACGCTGCCTGACTGGAAAAGGCAGCGACTGCATGACTGGTATTATCACAGCATGTGGCTGTATGACGAATCGCAGGTGTCGAACGAGGAAACCGAAAGCCTAACACAGACCGTGGAAAAGGCCGTGAGGGAATATGGCATCCGGGTCGTGCTGTTGGATAACCTAATGACAGCGCTGGAGGAAAACCTGAATGCGGATCTGAACCGGCTGCAAAGTAATTTTGTTCGGGAACTAGCCAGAATTGCACGGGCTTATAACGTGATCATTATCCTGATTGCACACCCGCGGAAGAGGAAGGGCGACGGCGGAGAATTCGACGCAGACGATGTTATGGGCAGCGGGAATATCACCAATGCCGTTGATGTGGTACTGAATTACGATACCGGGCCGGACAAGTTTGGGAAGCCGGACAGGATCCTGGCCGTAAAGAAGAACCGGCTGACTGGTGATCTGGATGACGGGATCGATCTTTGGTATGACCCAGCCAGCAAACGGATATCCGAGCGGAAGGATGATTTTTCCTGGCCGTCTGACCGGGAAAAACAGATGGAGATTCAATACGACGTGGATCTTCCGTGGGAGGAAAGCAAATGAGAAACGACAAATACCGGAAAGCATTCTCTGATATTTATCGGCTTGTCGAAACCTATGAAACCGTTCCCGCCAGTAACGACGATTACTGGAAAAATCTTGTCATGGACGCGACAGAGATTGACAGAAAATATGATGGCGATCCTGTAATCCGTAAATGGCTCAATGGCTTCATTGACGGGTTCCAGGCTGCATGGGAAACCACTTACAAGGGGGAGAAATATGAAACCACCATATGACCTACCAGAATCCGAACGTTTTCCCCTACGCCGCTATGAGCGTGATCACATGGAGTTCCTGCTATGGTCGAGCATATGTGTCGAGGAAGCGCTAAAGCAGATCCCTGACCGTGTGGCCTGTGCTCCGGACGGGAAGCGCCGGCTGGCTGCCATCAATGGGCTGCTAACGAGCCTGATCCGGGACATCGCCGGAACGATACCTGAAAAGCAGCGCAAGATGCTGCGGAACCTGGCGAAAGACAGAGAGCTGCGTATTGTGCCGAAGTTCACTCCGGCGCCTGTGACCGCGACTTTTACTAAGGATGTCGCAATGGAGCTTGTGGACGCAGCACAGACAAAATGCCAGCACTGTGCGGAGTTTAACGAGGACAGCGAGAAGTGCAAGCTCCGGCAGCTGCTGGAAGTGGTTGTGCCTCTGAATGACTACGGCGGATTGATCTGCCCGTATAGCAAATCAGAATGGGAGGAGGATGATTGATGGCACTGGAAGCAAAAGTCAGCTTGCTGAACCAGATCGAGGCCAGGATCGGCAGCATCGTCAGCTATGACAGTATGCCGAAAATTATGTCGGCAATATCGGACGTGCTGCAAGGGTTTTCTCTGGCTGAGCTGGCAGGTCACCAGGATGAAGCCGATGATCTGCTGCAATACTATCTGGACGCCCTGAAGGTACAAGGCCGGAGTCAGAAGACGATCGACCGGTATGCTTATGTAATCGGTCGGGTGATGGAGTCCGTAAAGGTACCTACGCGGCAGGTCACTGTCTACCATCTCCGGGCATACTTGTCCAGCGAGCAAAAGCGAGGCATCCAGGACAGCACGCTGGAAGGTACGCGGGAAGTAATCAGCGCATACTTTAATTGGCTGCATCGTGAGGGCCTGATCGACAAAAACCCAACAGCGAACCTGGGCGCGATTAAACGCCCGAAGAAGCAAAAACAGATCTATAGCGAGGTCGAGAAAGAGAAGATGGACCGCTGTGATTTGTGCATCAGAGACAGGGCCATCATCTACTTCCTGCGCTCGACCGGGTGCCGGATCAGCGAGGCTATGGAGCTGAACCGCGACCAAGTGGATCTGGCCAGCAGATGCGTTGTGGTCCATGGAAAGGGCAATAAGGAGCGGCGCGTATACTTTGACGATCTGACGGAAATGCTGCTGCGGGAATATCTCGCGGATCGGCATGATGATGAGCCGGCGCTTTTTGTGAGCTTGAAGACAGGCGCCAGGCTTAACCCCGGCGGCGTCAGGGTTATGCTTAATCGGGTGGCTGAAAAGGCCGGCATAGAGCATATCCATCCGCATAAGTTCCGGCGGACGCTGGCCACCAACCTGGCCCGGCGCGGAATGCCAATTCAAGAGGTCGCGTCTCTGCTGGGTCATGATAAGCTGGACACGACAATGCAGTATGTTGTACTGGACGAGCGGGACAAAGAATATAGCTATAGGAGGTACGCCGGATGATTGCTGTGGATATCCCTATGCCGAACAGGTGCATCAACTGCCCTATGTCGTACATGATCCGGACCGGAGATCATGCCGGCGAGACGATGTGTGAGGGGCTTGAGGCCAATGGTTTTTCTGTGTCGAATTGCATCGTTAACGAGATGCGTCCGGCCAGACCGGCAAACTGTCCGATCAAATGCCTCCTGGACGATGATGGGAAGTGAGGTGGACAGATGAAGACATTTGATGCGAGATTTGTGCCATCAAAATACCTGGACAGAACAGCGCATGAGGAACCTATGCGCATCCAGAGAACCAACAGCCTATGCACCGACTGCGAGCGATCCGTCCGTGGCCGTTGCTCATGGCGGGAAAGATTCGAACCATATCCGGGATGGGTGGCGGAACGGAATGATATCAAAGTCGGGCCGCGCCTGGAGAAAGCCGAAAGCTACTATGTGAAGTCGTGCCCTGGCTTTGTGGCATCACATGAGACAATCCGAATCCTCCGGGAACGGAAGAAGGGCGTTACCGAGCATTTTTACCTTGTGCGCCGGATTAAGCTGAAGCCTGAGCATCTGGATGATGAGGGCTGCACAAAACTCTTTTCAGCGGTCATCAAAGCTGTTCGGGTGGACTATGTAACGATCAAAGAGCACCGGGCAAAGCTCCGACAATGGATCAGGGAAAGTCCGTACTTTGCCGATCCGGAAGCGGTTATTGAGGCGCTTGAAAAGGTTGCTAAGATCTGTGATGCTGATCATATCAAGCGAAAGAATTACATGCGCTGGGGCAGTCTGGAGCCGCCGGAATACAAAAAAGATCATGGGAGGATTAAGTATCCGAGGCCGGTCAAGAGGCGGAGCGGACACTGGCTGATCTTTAACCCGCACACGGATCAGGAGTTTGCAGAATGCTCAATCTGCGGCCATGAGCATCCGAAACCGGACTATCCAAGACTTTGTCCCGATTGTGGGGCATTTATGGTGGAGCGTGAGGAACATGTTTGATTTAGCCAGGATGCGGCAGCTGAACGCCCGGTATTTGGATCTTTACTTCCGGGTCGAACAGGCGGAAGCTAACGCCACTCGGATCACATCCAATATCACCGGGATGCCACGGGGAGGAAGCGGGAACCGTCAGGAAGACGCTATGGTGGCATACGTGGATGTGAAGGAAGCATACCGGGCGGTGCTTGCTGAGTTGGAATCAATGCGGGCCCAACTGGCTCCAGCACTCGACAAGCTGAGCGAGGAAGAGGCCGGGATCATGCGTCTTCGGTACATGTATGGTCATACCATCGGAGAGATAACAAGAATGCGAGGCATGAGCCGGGCCACTGTCTATAGGTATCTGAAACAAGCAGAGGGAAAAGTTGTTCAGATAATTGAGACACTGTGAGACGAACATATATGGTATTATGCTATCGTGCAAAGATAGCACAGAGTGCTTCTTCATTGGGCCGCTCCTTTCTTCGTGGGGAGGCACGAGCTAATCGTGTCTCCCCTTTCCTATCGAGGTGTCATGAATCGAGATCCAGCAATCGAAAGGTTCTACACGAGTCATGCATGGCGGAAGTGCCGTGATGCTTTCCTGAAAGATCGCGGAGGCTTGTGCGAGCTGTGCGCAAAGAAGGGTCTTATTGTACCTGCAAATCATGTGCACCACGTGACGCCAATCAGGCCAGAGACGGTGGATGATCCACTGATCACTCTGAACTGGGATAACCTGATGGCTTTGTGCGAAGATTGCCATCAGGAACAGCACCGGACGAAGCGCTGGCGGTGCGATGCGATGGGACACATAAACTTAGGAGGTGATTAGTTGGATGTTGCATTACTAATGTCGTATGTTGAACAAGGTATGACACGGCAACAGATTGCTGAAGCGATGAGCTTACCACGAAGTACGGTTAATAATTACTGCTCAAGGCATGGAATAACAACAAAACGCCCGGACATGACGGGAAAGCGACCGTTGAGGGACAACGTTAGAAAAACACTTGAACTTCGAGAAAAAGGTATGAGCTATCGAGAAATAGCTAAAACGATGAACATACCGTTGCACAGGGTCGCAAGTGCTTGCCAAGATCATGGAGCTGGTGGCGCAAAAGTTGAACAACGATTAACAGATGAACAAGTTGCTGATTATGTCAGCAGATCGGGCTTTGATTATGTGGCTGGGTATCAATCGCAAAAGAAGCCGATCACGGTAAGGTGCAGACGATGCGGTCGAACATTTGAAAGACAATTCCATATTTTCAGGGACGTTGCAACAGGGACGTGGGAATGTGGAAATGAATGTCCGTTTTGCAGATCAGATCGACTAAAAGAAGAACGAGAGCGAAAACAGACAGAGAAAAAAGCAGAACGCGAACGTGATGCGCGGATCAAGGCAGAACAGCGAGCAATAAGGCAGGCTGATCTGATTAGTCGCCAGATGGAAGAACGACTGGCAATTCATGTTTGCAAGAACTGCGGGACGGAATACTGCATCGAAACAACAGGATACAACAGTAAGCAGTATTGTTCTGAGAAGTGTATGAAGCGCTGGGCCATGCGGATTAAGAATGATCGCAGAATCAGGCGGATGAAAACACGACAGCACGACACTGACATCACGTTGGAGCTGTTATTCAAAAAGGATGACGGTGTTTGCTATTTATGCGGAAAGCAATGTGACTGGAACGACGTGGATGCTGATGGGAATGCTCAGGGGAATTATCCAAGCATTGATCATGTTCGTCCATTGTCAAAAGGTGGAACGCATACGTGGAACAACGTGAGATTAGCGTGCAGGAGCTGCA
>Ga0326513_10000592_pt1 | contig 31153 bp, 51 predicted proteins | sample 2_2465_0518_D_FD_203654 | JGI IMG/M metagenome (GOLD analysis project Ga0326513, IMG submission 203654) | Bovine rumen microbial communities from UC Davis, California, United States - 2_2465_0518 | ecosystem: Host-associated > Mammals > Digestive system > Stomach > Rumen | place: USA...
TGCACGGAAAGACACACTGTCTGTTTTATTTGAGCAGGAATGCAGAATGAAAATCAAAGCAACATGTAAAATTTGCGGAAAAACATATATAAAACGCAACGGCAAAAGCCTTTATTGCTCTGATGAATGCAGGGCTGAAGCTGCTCGCAGAAGGATGGCGAAGTGGCGGGCCGAACATCCTGACTATCATAAGCAGTATCATGCAGATCATCCGGAAGCCGCAGAGCGGTTTAAAGAGAAACATCCGCATTATGATAGAGACCGTTGGCGGAAGATACGCGGCACGGTGATATATAAGAAGACGTGTATTATCTGCGGTAAAGAGTTTGAAACGCCGTTCCCGCAGGCTACTACATGCTCAAAGGGATGTTCCAAGCTGTACAAAACGTACAAACACGACAACAGGCTTGATCGTTTGAGGAGTAATGGCGAGGTAGATGCTGACATTACGATCGATAAACTCATAGAACGTGATGACGGAGTTTGTCATATCTGCGGAAAGAAAATCGATAAAGAGGATTATCGTTACCAAGATGGCCATCGGATTACTGGTCATAATTATCCTACTATAGACCATGTCATTCCTGTTTCGAAGGGTGGCACTCATACATGGGATAATGTGAAATTAGCGCACATGGTTTGCAACGCTCAAAAAGGAGCAAAACAAAATGCCTGATTACAAAGGAATTGACTACTTAAGAAACAAGCTGACGTTGAAGAAAACGCGCGTCGGCTTACGCTACGATTATTATGACATGAAGAACATTGTCCAAGATTTCGGGATCAGCACCCCGCCTGATCTGCGGTTCTGGATGGGCGCGCTCGGCTGGTGCGGTAAGGCCGTTGATACTCTGGCAGATCGTCTGGTCTTCCGAGAGTTCGACAACGATGTCTTCGACATGAACGGGATCTTTAACATGAACAACAAGGACGTGCTGATTGACAGCGCGATCCTCGGCGCTCTGATCAGTTCATGCGACTTCATCTACATTACGACTGACGAGGACGGATTCCCGGCACTCCGCACGATCGACGGATCACACGCAACAGGAATCATTGATCCGATCACGAACATGCTCAAAGAGGGCTATGCGGTGCTCGAATATGATGATTATGACAACGCGATCACGGAGGCGCATTTCATGGCCGGAGAGACCGTGATATATCAGCGTGGACGTCTGATTAATTCGGTCAAAAACTCCGCGCCATATCCTCTGCTGGTTCCGATCATCAACCGCCCTGATGCGGTCAGACCGTTCGGTCACTCACGGATCAGCCGTGCTTGCATGTCGATTGTGGACTCGGCTATTCGTACAGCGAAAAGGTCGGAGATTGCATCCGAGTTCTATTCATTCCCGCAGAAGTACATCCTTGGCATGGACCCTGACGCGGAGCAGATGGATAAATGGCGTATGTCGATGTCGTCGATGTTCCGGATCGACAAGGACGATGACGGAGATCATCCTGTGGTCGGGCAGTTCCAGCAGCAGAGCATGACGCCGCACGTTGATCAGTTGCGGATGTTCGCAGGGCTCTTCGCTGGAGAGACAGGGCTGACTCTCGACGACCTCGGCTTCCCGAGCGTGAACCCGTCGAGCGCTGAAGCGATCAAGGCCAGCCACGAGACGCTGCGTCTGACCGCCAGAAAAGCGCAGTCGTGTTTCGGTACCGGCTTGCTTAATGCTGGTTATCTCGCAGCATGCGTCCGCGATAAGTACCCGTACATGAGGCGCCAGGTATCCGAGACGGTTTTGAAGTGGGATCCGATTTTCGAGCCGGATGCGGCTATGCTCACGAATATCGGTGACGGCGTGATCAAGATCAATCAAGGAATCCCCGGATACATTGACGAAGAAAAGATCAAGGATCTGACTGGTATCTGATATGGACAGAGCGAGAGTATTAAAACAAATTAATACAGACTATACACAGTACATAAATGCCGATACTAATATTCAGCAATTATATGGACGGCTCCAGAAGGGAAAGGCAAGACAGGCTGATGCTCTGGAGTTTGCGAAGTTGAGCGGGAGTGAATTAGCTGATGTGGTCATCGCGAACATGGGGGAAGAGATCGCGATAGAGGATGCGCTTGCGGTTATCCCCGGAGCGCTCAAGACGAATCATGAGTATGTTATATCGTATGTGACAAGGCTCCAGACAAAGCTTGACGAGAAGGCGAAGATCGGCTTGAAGCCGTTGACCGCTCCGTTTGATGCGGAGAGGGCAGCAGGACTTGCGGAGGCCGTGGTTGCTAGTTCGCCGGATGTCATGAAAGGTCAGATCATGAACTTCTCCATGCACGCGGTCGACGAATCGATGCGGATGACGGCGGAGTCCAGAAGCAATGCTGGCCTGAACGTGCTCGTCTCCCGAAAGTATGACGATGTTGGCGTCCACAACCGCAAGGATCCTTGTCAGTGGTGTCTTGATCGGGAATGTTCGGAGATACCGTATCAGGAAGCCTACGAGATGGGTGTCTTCGAGCGGCATCCGGGCTGTGAATGCCTGATCACCTACACGAACGATCGCGGCGACACGACATACCAGGCGTCAAAGGGCAAGTGGTACGAGTCGTCGGAGGAAGCGCTGAACCAGCGCAAAAACTACGGATTATGATGAAATGGCACGGCATAGCGTCGTGCTTTTTTCATACATCAAGCAGGAGGTATCACGATGGAAGCACGTAAGGGCAACCAAAGCCCGACCGTGTCCGTGATCCTGCCTTACACGAAGACATTAGGACAGGAAGCTGTCGAGATTTACGATGCGACTGAGCGATCGGCACTTGAATGGCAGACCGCACTTCTCTATGATCTCATGGCCGTCAATGATGAGGGCGTGTGGATCCATCAGAAGTTTGGTTATGCGGTCCCGCGCCGGAACGGGAAGTCCGAAGACGTGCTCATGCGCTGTCTGTGGGGGTTAAAGAACGGCGAGCGGATACTTTATACCGCGCACCGCGCTTCGACCTCTCACGCGGTCTGGGAGCGTTTATCGAGACTCTGCGCGAAGGCCAGTATCGAGATCGAGTCCAGCTTCAGAGCATTCGGAAAGGAGCATTTGTATGTAGCGAATGATGGTGCTATTGAGTTCAGAACGCGAACATCCACTGGAGGGCTTGGTGAGGGCTACGACCTCTTAGTTATCGACGAGGCTCAGGAGTACACACCGGAGCAGGAGACGGCATTGAAGTACGTTGTCACTGATTCCACAAACCCGCAGACGATCATGCTCGGCACACCACCGACTGCGATCAGCGCGGGGACTGTATTCCCGAAGTACCGCGATCGAGTGCTGAAGGGCGATGCTTTCGAGTCCGGCTGGGCTGAGTGGTCAGTCACCGAAATGACTGATCCGCATGATACCGATGCGTGGTACAAGACGAACCCGTCGCTCGGGTACATCCTGCAGGAGCGGACCATCCGATCAGAGATCGGCGATGATGAGATCGACTTTAACATCCAGCGCTTGGGGCTGTGGTTGAAGTATAACCAGAAGTCAGCGATCTCTCCGAGGGAATGGGAGGCTCTGAATGTCGAAGAGCTCCCGAAGCTAACCGGCAAATTATATGTCGGCGTTAAGTTCGGGCATGATGGCGCGAATGTGTCAATGTCGATCGCGGTCAAAACGCGAGACGGCAAGGTTTTTACCGAAGCGATTGACTGTCAGCCATCCAGATCAGGCGTGGCATGGATTGTCAACTTTATCGACAAGGCCGATGTTGCGAAGGTGGTCATTGACGGAGCGAATGGCTCGCAGATCCTCGCGGACGCTATGAAGGCGGCGAGACTGAAAAAACCGATCATCCCGAAGGTCGCGGAGATCGTCACGGCGAATGCATTGTTTGAACAGGGCATAGCATCAGGAAACCTCGTTCACATGGATCAGCCAGCGGTCACGCAGGTCGTCGGGCACTGCGAGAAGCGCAGGATCGGCAGTAATGGTGGTTTCGGGTATCAGTCACAGCTTCAGGGCGCTGACATTTCAATCCTCGACAGTATGATCTTGGCGTTCTGGCTTGCGTCAGAGTGTAAGGAAAAAAGGAAACAAACAGTTAGTTACTAATCGGCGGAGCTTCGGCTTCGCTTTTTTAGTACAGTCACGGACACTGCCCGGTCAAGCAGGGAACAGGAGGTAACACTATGTCAGATTTCACACCTATTGAAACGCAGGAGCAGTTGAACGCAATCATCGGCGAGCGAATCAGTCGAGCAGAACAGAAGGCCGCTGAGAAGTATAGCGATTATGACGATGTTAAGAAGCAGAATGACGCTTACGCGAAACAGCTTGCTGACCTGCAGGAGCAGCTTAAGAAGCAGGACGAGACGATGAAAGGCCGTCAGGCCGAGGTCGATGCTCTGACTGCTAAAGTGCAGAACTTCGAGTCGTCCTCGCTAAAAACGCGCATTGCACTTGAAGCAGGGCTTCCGTACAAGATGGCGGAACGGTTAACCGGCACGACAGAGGAAGAGATCAGAGCCGACGCCGAGATGATGGTCAAGCTTATGGGCGCGCAGACGCCTGCTGCCCCGATAGGGACGAACGATCCAGTAATTACGACAGATTCAAAGGACGCGGCACTTAAAAAGCTTGCCGCTCAATTAGGAGGTTAATAATGGCTACAAGAACAACTGCGGGAACAAACTTCCCGGCTGAACTTGCTTCTGAAATGTTTAACAAAGTACAGGGACACTCCGCGCTCGCGAAGCTGTCTGCTGAAAAGCCGATCCCGTTCAACGGACAGACCGTCTTCACGTTCTCCGCTGGCGGAGAGGCTGCCATCGTTGGTGAGGGCGGAAACAAGCCCGCCGGCGATGCTGCTGTCACACCGGTCACAATCCGCCCGGTCAAGTTTGTGTATCAGCACAGAGTATCAAATGAGTTCGTTTACAGCGCAGAAGCCCGCCTGAACTATCTGCAGGCGTTTGCTGATGGCTTTGCGAAGAAGATTGCTCGTGGTCTTGATATCGCTGCTATGCATGGTCTCAACCCGTATGACAGGAGCGCCGCTTCTTTCCAGGCGACGAACAGCTTTGACGGCCTTGTAACCGGCAATGTGGTTACTTATGCCGCTGCTAGTATCGACGCTAACATCGACGCAGCCATCCAGGCTGTTATCGCTGACGGACGTACCGTCAACGGAATCGCACTTTCCCCGACAGCCGGTTCTGCAATGGCCGCGATCAAGGTTAACGGCGTTGCTCAGTATCCGGAGTTCAGATTCGGCGGAAACCCGGATGCATTCTACGGCATGGGCTCTGATGTCAACGACACCGTCTCTGTCACAGGAACCGCTTCCGGATCTCAGACAGATCACGTTATCGTCGGTGACTTTCAGAACGCTTTTCGCTGGGGCTATGCGAAGAACATCCCTCTCGAGGTTATCGAGTACGGCGATCCGGATGGCCAGGGCGATCTGAAGCGTACAAACGAAGTCGTCCTTCGTGCAGAAGCGTTTATCGGATGGGGCATCCTCGACGCTGACTCCTTCGCTCGCGTTAAGGCTTCGGCGTAATGCTGTACCGGAACGATAAAACTGGCGCGGTTATCGATGTTCAGGCAGAACTGAGCGGAAACTGGAAGAAAGTGGAAGTGAAAAAGCCTGAAAAGGTAGCGCCTAAGAAAAAGGGGGCGGCTAAAAAATGAGCAGTTTTGCGACATTAGCAGAAGTCATTACGTTGACTGGCAAGTCGTTCACGGCTGCAGAGCAGAATCGCATCGAAGCGCTCTTGCCGCTTGTGTCTGATCTGATTCGTTCAGAAGGCGTTAAGGTCGGCAAAGATATAGACGCGATGTTCGAAGAGTCCATGACTTATGCGAGTGTCGTGAAGCTTGTCACAGTCGATGTGGTTCTCCGGATTATGCGTCAGTCAAACGACACAGAGCCGATGAGTCAGGAATCACAGTCCGCGCTCGGGTATAGCTGGTCAGGGACTTATGCGATACCAGGCGGAGGCATGGCGACAGCCCTGCTTAACAATGACCTGAAGCGGCTCGGCCTTAAGCGGCAGAGATATGGAACGCTTGAGATGTTCGGAGATGACAGCGATGACGAAGATTAATGGCATAACAGTTATTTTGCATGACAAGGTTCAGACGGGTACGGACGGATTCGGCGACCCGATCTACGCAGAGACCTCGGAGTCGGTGGAGGATGTTCTTGTTTACCCTTCAACGGCTGCCGAGGTTCTCGACACGGTCAACCTGTACGGACGCAAAGCGGTCTACACGCTTGCGATCCCGAAGGGCGATGACCACGAATGGGAGGACCGCATTGTCACGTTCTTTGGTAAGAACTGGCACACGTTCGGGATCCCGACACAGGGCATTGAGGAAAACATCCCTCTGCGCTGGAACATGAAAGTTACGGTTGAAAGATATGAATAGTGTTGACTTTGATCTTGATCTTGGAGGCCTTCGGGAGCTGATGAACTCCGGCGAGATGCAGGCCGAGTTGCTTTCCGGTGCTCAGTCCGTCGCATCGATGGCTGGCACTGGTTATGAAGCGTCGGTGCATGTCCCCGGAGTGGTCCCGATCGCGACGGCGTATCCCGCGTCAGCGGAAGCCGCGCACGACAATTACGAGAATAACACGCTCCTGAAGGCGCTCGGAGGTTCAGGTCTGCCGACACGGAAAGGCTAAAGCATGATTGAGAAGACCATACTGGACTATCTGAATGCAAGCTCGTTGACCGTAACCGCTTATGCGCAGCGCCCGGCGAATGAGCCTGCATCTTACGTCATCATTGAAAAGACAGGCTCGACACGAGCCAACAGGGTGGATACAGCGACAATCGCGGTCCAGTCCATCGCGCCGACTCTTTACGGAGCCGCAGCGCTTAACGAAGAGGTGAAGGCCATCATGGACAACCTCGTGGAAGAAGCCGATGTTGGAAGTGTCAAGCTTGTCTCGGATTACAACTTTACAAACACGGCAGCCAAAAGATACCGCTATCAGGCTGTCTATAACATTACTCACTATTAGGAGGTATACGCATGTCAACAGTTGCAAATGTGTCTGTTGGTAAGCCTAAAGTCGGGGGCGCTATTTACCGCGCCGTAGCCGGGACAACTCTTCCGACTGATGCCACAACCGCACTGGCCGCTGACTTTAAGCAGCTGGGCTATGTGTCGGAGGATGGCCTGACGAATACCAACAGCCCGGAGTCTGATGAGGTCAAAGCATGGGGCGGCGACACAGTCCTGACGCTTCAGACCTCGAAGTCAGATACATTCCAGCTTACCTTGATCGAATCGCTCAATGAGGAAGTTCTGAAGGCCGTTTACGGCTCGTCGAACGTCACCTCTTCCAGCGGCGCTATCACGGTAACTGCCAACAGCAAAGAGCCGGAAGAAGGCGTCTGGGTGGTTGATATGATTCTCCGCGGCAACAAGCTGAAGAGAATCGTCATCCCGGATGGCAAGATCAGCGAGCTCGGCGATATTGTCTACAAGGATGATGAGGCGATCGGTTATGAAGTAACGATCAATGCGCTTCCGGATACAAGCGGCAATACTCATTACGAGTACATCGCTTAGAGTTCGTCCAGCTAATTGATTGCAAAGGAGTATGAAGAATGGAAAAGAAAATAACACTGCAGAACGGTTTCAGATGTACGGTCGATGACGCGCGGTTCGACGACATGGAACTCCTGGAGGATCTCGCAGAGGTCGACAACGGGAATGTCCTGAAGCTTCCGGATGTGATCAGCAAGATGATAGGCGCTGAGAACAAAAAGAAGCTATACGACACAGTCAGAGACAAGAAGACTGGAATCGTTTCCAGCGTGGCGGTAGGCGATGCACTGCAGGAGATAATCGAAGCGATGAGCGAAGAGGATCCTGAGGATTCAGTAAAAAACTCCTAAACCTTGCCTACCTGCTCGCACGACATAAGAACGCACTGATCTGCGATCTCGCAGAGGTTTATCAGATTTACGACTGGCGGCAGATACCTGTTAAAACACTGGGTATCCTTGCCGCCGGTTTGCGTCATGATTCGAGAGTGGTTCTCGAGCAAGTTGGCGAGGAGTTCCCAACGGACACAATGATCCTTGCATCGATCGCTGATTCGGTGAGGGGTCTGCTATATGCTCTCACGGCGAAGAAGGGTGACAAGCTTCCGCCGTCGGTCGTGGAAGCACTAACACATAAACAAGAGGATAAACAAGAGCGAGGGTTCATGTCTGGCACTGATTTTGAGAGAGCCAGAACCGCTCTTTTAAAGAGGTTGAATAATGGCTAATCTCGGTACAGCTTATGTCCAGATAGTCCCTGCGGCTACTGGCATAAAAGGTAAAATTTCAAAGGCGATCGCTCCTGAAGCCGCGCTTGCCGGTTCAAAGGCAGGAACCACGATTGCAACCGGTATCGGAAGTAAGATGGCCACGCTCGGCAAGGGGATCCTGAAAGCCGGGCTTATTGCTGGTGCGGTCGCGGTCCCGATCATTGCGGGTGTTAAGAAGGCGATGGGCGCTTATGAAGTCCAGAACGCGGCAGAGACGAAGCTGACGGAAATTTACAAGACGCGCATGGGCGTGAGCAAAAAGGCCGCGCAGGCGACCATTGACTATGCGGGTGTTCTGCAGAAGTCAGGCGTGGTCGGGGATGAGGTCATGCTCTCAGGCGCTCAACAGCTCGCTACATTCGCGAAATACCCGAAGACGGTCAACAGCCTGCTGCCTGCTATGAATAACCTTCTGGTTCAGCAGAAGGGCCTGAACGGGACACAGCAGGATGCGACACAGATCGCTAACCTGATGGGAAAGGTCATGCAGGGACAGACAGGCGCTCTGAAGCGTGTCGGTATCTCGTTCACGGATGCCGAAGAGAAAGTCTTGAAGTACGGCTCCGAGCAGGAACGCGCCGCGATGCTGGCAAAGGTTATCACGAATAATGTTGGTAACATGAACAAAGCGATGGCGCAGACGCCTGAAGGCAAGATCCAGCAAATGAAGAACTCTTTCGGAGACCTCGCCGAACAGATTGGCGCGACACTCGCTCCGGCACTCGGCAAGGCGGCGTCGTGGATATCGGCGAACCTCATCCCGAAGGTTCAAGAGTTCATAACAATGATCCAGTCGAGCGGGATCGGTGAGAAGATCTCTGCCGGCATCCAGATGGTGTTTAATGCGATCTCGGCTGTCATGCCGATTGTCAGTTCTCTGGCAAGCTTCATCATGGAGATCGTCACGACTGTTATGACCGCATTAATGCCGGTTATGCAACAGTTAATGCCGATCATCAGCATGATAGGAAGCTTTATCGCGTCGATCATGAAGTCTATTTTTTCTTCGGTCGTTCCTGTGGTTAAGAGCATCATTGCTGTGGTCGTTCCTGTCGTGGTCAGGATCCTGTCCATTGTTGCGGCCGTGCTCCCGCGCGTGCTTGCTGTGGTCAGTAATGTTCTCGGCAGAGTCAAGGCGGTCTTCACGACAATCTGGAATGCGATCGGCCCGATCGTCAAGGGTGCCATCGATAAGATCAAGTCATTCATTGATGGCTTGAGGGTCATTATCGGCAAGGTGCGCGACACGTTCAACCGCGTCAGGGATGCGATCAAGGCCCCGATCGAGAAGGCAAAAGACATCGTGAAAGGTATCATTGACAAGATCAAAAACCTGTTCCCACTGAAGATCGGCAAGATATTCGACGGCATCCAGCTTCCGCATATCAGCGTTGAAGGTGGTAAGGCCCCGTTCGGTATCGGCGGCAAAGGATCACTTCCGCACTTTAGCGTAAGATGGGCGGCGAAGGGTGGTCTTGTCGACGGTGCGACGATCATCGGAGCAGGGGAGAAGGGACAGGAGGCCATCGTCCCGCTGGATCCGTTCTGGAATCGTCTCGACGAGGATCTGAGCAATTCGCGCATCGATTACGACCGTTTAGCGATGGCAATGGTCACGGCGCTCCAGAGCATGACAATGGTCAACGAACTCGTCTGCGACGGACGCACGATCGCGAAGGCGGCAGCTCCGTTCATTCAGACGGAGACGGACACACTGACAAGACGCCAGAACCGCAAGCTCGGTTACGCATGAGGATAAAAGATGGACAGAAACGATTTACAACATGATGCATTCAAGCTGAACGGAGTGTATCTCGAGGATGTGATCAGCGGGTACACGACAGCAAAGGCGGTCGGACGTGAGGGCCTTGAGAAGACGATCACGACCTACGAGAACGGCATTGACGGCGCGACAATCCAGCGGACGAACTTTCCGATCAGAACGATCGAGATCACGTTTGCGGTGGTCGGAAGCAGCCTGGCGGATCTGCGCGAAAAGATGCATAACCTCCAGACGCGTCTGAACGTGAACGGCGCGGAGATCGTGTTCAATGATGATCCGAATTGTTATTACATCGCCACGCCAGTCATGGCAGGCTCGATCAGCGAAGCGAAGAACGCCGCGTTCGGAACGTATAACCTTGTTTGTCATGATCCGTTCAAGTATTCGAAGACGCTGACCACCGTCCAGACCACCAACTACACCGAGACGGTCACGGATGAGGACGGGCACACATCGAGCGTCACTTCCCTTGTTTTAACGACGGATAACTCCGGAGGGTACAAGACCTTCCCAATCTTCTCCGTGCAGTTCGCGACCGATGAGAACGCGTCCGGAGACGTCGGATCCAACGCTGACTGTGGTTATGTGCTCTTTGCAAAGGGCGGCACGGATTATTCAATCCAGATCGGTGACGACGAAGAGAAGGATACGACCACCACAACAGTCGTCTCGCATAACTTCAAAAAGTCCAATAAGGGAAGCTTCACCGACACTAACACGCTGACACCGTTCAAGGATAACTTGGCATATAACGGCTCGACAAAGGCGGACTCGCTGGGCCTGAGGATCAATACGACCACGAATGTCTCAAAGAAGTTCCACGGGCCGCTTGCCGTGTATACGATCGCCAGCGCTGACAGGGCGTCAGCAGATTTCTCTCTGACATGGCAGCAGGTTATGGCGTGCGCGAAGGATACCGCGACAGGCAAGAAGCAGGCGGGCGCGTTCTGGATCATGCTCATGGACGCTAATAATGTGGTCAAGTTCGCCTACGGCATCGAGAAGAGTTCAACAAGCAGTCTGGATGGCTATGAGTATATTTACGACTATAACAACGGCTTGTGGAAGTCCGAAAAGATCAGCCTGAAATATACTGGCGATTTTGGCTATGAGGATAAACAGGATATGACCGGGAAGCTGTCCGGTTTAAGCATCAAGCGCGAGACAGTGAGCGTGGACGGTGTGACGAGCAACATGGTCTCATTCAACTCCGTGACATTCTCGAAGGGCGTCACGGAACCGACAGCCAGCACGATCGCAAAGATCGGGATCTTCCTGGGGAATTACGGTTCAGCTCAGGCGCTGCACTCCGACAGGGTAGCAAGCGTTAAGTTTGTCAATGGCGCAGCCGAGATGCTCAACTCGTTCAATTCCGGAGACCTTGCGGTGGTCGACTGCGGGAAAGCGGAGATCATGCTCAACGAGCAGAGCGCAGCCGATCTTGGCGATGTCGGGAACAACTGGGAGGACATGTATCTGGATGTCGGCACTAACACGATCTATGTCCAGTATTCCGACTGGGTAAATGCAAACTACAAACCGACGATCACAATGGCCTACAGAAAGCGGTGGTTATAAATGGTGATTTATATTGCGGACCGCTACGGCGCGGTTCAGACCACTGCGTCGTCCGATCTGCCGGAAAACAAGACGCTGATCAGCGATACCATGACCGACGACCTTAACAGCGGCGTCAAAACGTATGAGTGCGAACTGATCGCAACGGATGAGATCAAGGCCGCCGCAGTCGCAAAGAACTATGTGCTTGCGGACGGTCAGCTGTACACGATCATCTCGGATGAATACGACAACCGCGAGCAGATCATTAGTTTATATTGCGAGGACGCTGGGCTTGATTTGCTCAACCGCGTCTGCGGCGAGGTTTCAAAGACCTCAAAGACGTTCGAGGCATGGATCACGAACACGCTCGGCTCATCGAGTAAGTCGGGATGGACATATAACTTCGGCGGCGTGGACAAATCGAAGACGAAGTCTCTGGAGTACACGTCGGCCACATCAGCCACGGAGCGGCTCCTGGACATTCTCGACAACTACGACGCGGAGATGTACTTCACGTATGATATCGACGGGTTGAAGTGGATCACCAGAACGATCAACTTTACGGATGCTCGCGGTCAGAGCGAAGACATCAAGAGCCTGTACATGAACTACGATGTCGAGAAGATCACGCGCAAACGCAACGTGGAAGACCTCGCGACCGTCTGGGTCATGTACGGCAAAGATAAGAAACCGCTCAAGAAGCTGACCGGGTACGCATCGGCCACAAAGGACATTGAGAAGAAGGGGCACACGTTCCAGGTCGTGGGCAATGAGGTGCGCTGCATCGATGCGATCGAGAAGTGGACATCGAGTCTCGATAAGGACGGGCGCGTGGTCCAGTATAAATACACGAATTATTCCGGAGCGACCGCGTGTATCAATTATGCCGTCCGCGAAATGTGCAAGATCGTGGACCCCGTGACCACCTACGAGGTCGCCTTGCGGAACATCTACGACGGAGCGCAGTGCGGTGATCAGGTAAAGGTACTTGACGCGCATAACAACGTTCTGTTGCAGGCGCGGATCCTCGAGTTAACCAAGTCGTTTGTCACGGGTAGCGCGTCGGTTAAGCTGGGCGACTTTAAAGCACTCAAGAGCTCAAAAGCGGAGCTGAACGTCGATGCAATCTCGCAAATCTTCACTTTGTCGATCACGTCCAGTGCCGGGCTTGTCGGGAACGGCTCGATCGAGACTGTTCTGACCGTTACGCTGTACCTGAACGGCCAGACGATATCCAGCGTGGACGAGCTCCCCGTCGGGCATCTTGTCTGGTATGAGGACGGAGTTGTGGTGTCAGATACGGATCCGCGCATCAGTGACAGCGGGTTTACGTTCTCGACGGGCGTGCTGACCACAGGCCACACATATAAATGCGCATTAGAGGATTAATCAATGGCTTATGCAGAAAATCAAGTCACTATTGAGATTGTAAATGACGGATTCAGCCCGATCGTTGAGGTTGACCAGTCAGATAACGCTGCGACGATCACCGTCACGGATGTCACGGGCACGAAGACGGATGTTGTCAGGAAGAGACAGGTCTTTGTCACGGAACCGACCACGCCGTACAGCGTCGGCGATTTATGGGTGACGGCTGGAGGCGATCAGGAGATTGTCGAGTCACTGATCACTGATGAGGGCGATTTTATCATCGATTCCGCAGAGCAGTTCTTCGAGGTGCTCACGAAGGGCGTGGCTGTGTATGTTTGCATGACTTCAAGGCCGTCCGGAGCATTCAATGAGTCTGACTGGAGCCTTGCCGCAACGGATAACACCTCAGTCAACGAATTACGGGAGTGGTTCTGGCACGACGCAAACGGGGCGCACGTTCTGGGCGATGCAACGGGGTTCAGGAATGACATAACCTCGACGGGCATGAAGATTGTTGACACCGAGACAGAGACCGACGTTGCGGAGTTTACGACGGACAGGGTCATGCTTGCGAGCGGAGACGCGCTCCTGAAATACGTTGAGGACGGCGCGGCATTCGGGCTTGAGGACAGCCACAGAGTCGTCCTGTCAAAGAACGCTGACGATGTGGGCTACAGAAACGACGCTACTCTGTCCTCGAGATCAGTTCCGCCGTTTTCCTCGAGTAGCCCGATGGGATTTGTAAATGCGACGCATAAGCAGTCGGGCGCGGTCAAGTACGGACAGGCGGCGATGTACGTCTGGGGCGGAAGCGGTCGGATAGCCCCGTATTATGTAATTCTCACTCAGGGCGATATTGGCTCGGAGGATTTAGGCACGAGTGACGCGCTTGATATTTATGTCAAGAAGCTAGTTGTCAATACGGACGATTTTTCGATAAACGGCGGCTATATTGCGAGCAGTCAGATCAGCGATCTGGAAGAAGCCGCCGCTATTGCCAGAGACACGGAGAGCAATCTTAATGCTTTGGCGTCTAGGCACGCCATTGTTGATTCATGGGGTACAAGCGGCAACTGGCGTTGGCGCGTATGGGGTGACGGCTTTACCGAAGCATGGTTTAGCGGTTCAGTTACGAGCGCCACGGGCGCAAGCGAAGTCACGGCTCCGATCTATAGAGGCACATGGAGCTTGAGTATACCGAGCGCAATCGGCTTTACGTCCGCGCCGAAGCTATTGATCGGGAGCAATTATGCTGCAACACAGGTTATCAGTATAAACGGAGCGGCAACGTCAACAACAGCGATCAGCGGAAACTTCTTCCGCGTTGGACCGCAGTCAGGAACGATCGAGTTGTACCCGAGAATCTATGCTTGGGGCGTATCATCATAAAGGAGATATTCTATGGCAAACGTAAGAATTAAAGACATTACCACGACGGCGTCAGCTCCTGCCGCAGATGATTATCTGGCTATTGACGGAGCGACAAGTGGAACGCGGAAGGTTTTAGCAAAGGATTTACAGACGGAAACAGATACGACTCTAACCGTAGCGGGGAAGGCGGCGGACGCAAAAGCAACAGGGGATGAATTAGATAGTATAAAGGAATGTATAGAAACAGGCGACATCCCAATCACTAAAGAACTCAATTGGATTAATGCATTTATTAATATATCTGGGGTTATAGTATCTTCAGGCGCATCAAAAGTGTGCGTTGTAAAAATGTATGAGGGTGAGACTGTTAACATCGGGACCAGAAATACATCTATTACAATAATTGGATCTACCGAAAATGAAACTGTTGCAGTTGGAGATAGAGTAACGGTTATCCAGAGAACATCTAATATTGATCAGTTTGAGGAATATAGCTACACCGCAACCGGAACAATTAACATTGTATTGTGCGTAGGGTGGTCTGAATACAGTTTATCATTTTACAAAAAAAACGATATATTAAAAACGGTTGAAACACTCAATGAAACTGCTGAAAAAATGCTCGCTCCAGAGCTAATAAATGGTAGTGCATTAAATCATGGAAATGTGAACTCCATAACCAATAAAACTGTTATTGGAATTAATGAAGAGTGGACGGGAATTATAGCAGAGCTTGAAATCAACCTTCCGTTAGATGCTTATATTATTTGGGTTGTAAACGGATTCACAAAGGACGCTGTAGGGCTTGATTCTGCTGTTGCAAATAGTCTTGGTTATTTAAAACTTAATAAGGAAGCTCGGCAACCGTCGAATTACACCGCAATTAATTTAATGCCCATAATTAATGGCCTTGGTGGTTTTAGCGTTAGTCCGTTTGTGTGGCAGGCCGGCGGCTCGGAAAGAATCCCATTAAGAATTGACAATTATCAGTATAAAATTAAAATACACACGTCAAAAGCTCCGCGCGATTATTATCGATCCGGCTTTGATGATTTTAAAAATGCGGTGTTAAATGCACAGCACATTGCAGGAGGTAGCATTGCACCGCTCACATTATTGCACTTTAGCGATTTACACAGCGATAAAGAGGCGTTAACGCGAATTATTAAAGACGCGAAAGCGTCAGGATTATCAATAGATGATTATATATGCACAGGAGACATTGTAGCAGGTACTTATGAACAAATAGCAAGTTGGTGGCCTAATTATATATTAACCTGTATCGGCAACCATGATACAGCGTCATATACTAGCGGTTCTGGGTATGACTGGACGGCTTTAAGCATGGCAGACCGTGACGCTTATTATATTGCGCCATTCGAGAGCAATTGGGGTATTACTCATACTTCTGGGACATCATATTATTATAAGGACTATCAAAGCGCGCATGTAAGATTAATCGTTATGGATGCTATGTTATACACCGACAACGGCGCAGAAGCAACGGCGCAGAATACGTGGTTAGAAAACTTGCTAGCCGATGCAATTACAAATAGCTTACACGTCCTGATCGCAATACATGCTCCGCACGGCGGGTCGACCGCAAAAGCATGTAGTTTCAGCAAATATAATGAGGGCGTTATGCCTACATACGCAGATTGCAATACGCCGCAAACGGTTATTGATATTGTAGAAGCAAAGAAAAATAACGGTTTAAAATTTATCGGTTATATCGTAGGGCATACGCACAAAGACGATATTTGGGATTGTGAAAACAACGGCTCACAATTGATGTATTGTATCACTTGCGCGAATGTATTACAAACTGCACAATGGTCAAACGCTGATATGCAAAGAAGCGCGGCACAAGACGCTTTTAACATGGTGGTTATTGATACCGCTCACACGTTGGTTAAACTAATACGCGGCGGCGGCGCTAATATCGATAATGTAATGAGGCCGAGAAAGGGTATTACGTTCAATTATTCGACGGGCGAAATAGTCGGCGAAATTCTTTAAAAGTGAGGAGGTGAGGATATGGCCGGTCAGCGACAGCCGATCGATTTAGTAATTGCTAAAGGCAAAAAGCATTTAACAAAAGAGGAGATCGAGGAGCGGTTTTTCACTAGCCCTCAGTGCATCGTCAAATCAGACTACACTAATAGACACCTATATTGCATCGTTTTATATTAAGTCACTCAGGAAGATGACAGGCGGAAGCTCGGCTTTCAATGATGCATACAAAATAGTAATGCTTAATTGCAATATGCCGGAGATATCTAAAAGCGATTTAATGGAAAATGAAATCGCGATTGAACGCTATAATACGATAGCATAAGGAGGTAAAAATGAACTGGAAAGCATGGGCACGCGCCACAGCAATCAGGTGCGTGAGAACTTTTTGTACGACAATTCTCGGCGTATTCACAATGGGCAAGCTGGTCACGGAGGTCGACTGGGGCGCAACGCTTCTGGCCGCCGGGTCAGCGACATTCTATATTTTTATTCTCTGTTTAGTTGCTGGTCTCCCGGAGGTCGATCGGGATCCCGCGTTTGACGACTTCCTTGACGACATCGACAGGATCGCAGAAGAGCGGACTGACGAGGACCGCAGAGACGGATCGGAGGCTGACCATGCCGAAGATTAATTACATTATTCCGGCGTCGTCTTACTGCCACGGCGGCAGCAGGGCATTGACTTCGGTCAAGTACATCGTCCTGCATTACACGGCGGTCAAGGGTGACACCGCCAAGAACGAGGCCACATACTTCAGCCGGAACACATCAAGATATGCCGGAGCTCATTATTTTGTTGATCAGGCCGGAGAGATCGCGCAGTCGATCGGGATGAACCTCACCGCGTGGTCAGTCGGCGGATCCTTGTACTACGGCACAGATCCGGCGTACTACGGGAAGTGCACGAATTTTAATTCCGTCAGCATTGAAATGTGTGACCAGGTTGACAAGGACGCGTCCGCAAAGCAGATCGCGGCGGTCCGCTGGCTGATCAAGCATATTCAGTCCTGCTGCCCGAACGCAAAAACGATTATCCGGCATTACGATGTGAACGGCAAGCCATGTCCGGCGAGGTATCTTGATGCAAGGAAGTGGCCGGAGCTGAAGAAGGCCGTCACGGCTTCCAGCGCGGTCCCGTACAAGGTCAAGATCGTCAAGGCCGTCAATGTCCGCAAGAGACCGACAGGCGCGTCGAAGAAGGTCATGACATTGTACCCGGAGGGCGTGTACACGATCGTTAAGCGGTCGAAGAATAAGAAGTGGGGCAAGCTGAAGAGCGGTGCCGGTTGGATTAAGTTAAGTTATACCAAGAAAGTGTGAATGAGATGATGGGTCAGGTTATTGTCGCTGTTTTGGCGTCGAATGCGGTTTTTGCGTTTATCCAGTTTATTATTACAAGGCATGATACGAAGAAGAACATGTCCGAGAAGCTGAGGATCCTTGAAAAGGACGGTCTCCGAACACAGCTCTTATTATTGATCCTGATGTGTCCACGCGAACAGCAGGAGATCATGACGATCGCAGAGCACTATTTCGGCAAACCGCCGAAGGGGCTGGACGGTGACTGGTACATGACCTCGATCTTCAATAAATGGTTATTGAACGCCGACATCGCAAAGCCTGAGTGGTTCGACAGCGACAAATAATTAAGACCGGCAAGCATCACAACTTGTCGGCCTATTCCTCGGACGCTTGGCGGCGTAGCCGGGGATTGTACTCCTTTTTCATAGGGCGGGGTCTTTTTGTGGTGTTTTTCAGCCCCGCCCTGCGGGTTGATTTCGGGGCATTTTCGGGGTAAAATACACCTACAGAGTGTTAGGTTCTGTTAGTGCAAGTACCGAAAATGCGCGATTCTGTTAGATTCTGTTGCTTTTTCAATGCACACCATCCGCATTAAATGAACCCCGAGAAGTGGCGTTTTTTCGCTATTCCTCGGGGTTTTCTTTTATTTTTCGGGGCAATTTCGGGGCAATCTTCACTAAAATGGTTTTTAACCGATCAGATTCACGGCTCTGATCGCGTCGTCCTCGGCCTGTTTTCTCTTCTTCGTGACGTGGATGTATATCTCCCTTGTGATCTTGCTATCCGCGTGCCCGAGCCTCCGACTGATCAGGTCGACCGTGATCTTCGGGTTGTCGATCGACTGCTCCGCCATGAGCGACGCATGCGTGTGTCGTAAGGTGTGCGGGGTGACTTTCCGACCGAGCACGCTCTTTGACGTGCGCTCGAGGTATATCCTGTACGCGTCATAGCTTGCGTACGCGCCGTCAGGCTCGAAAAATAACAGAGGGGCTACAATCCCTAACGTATGCCGCCAGAACTTGTTACGCGAGCGTATAGAGCGTGTCAGGCGGTACAGATCGTCCTGCATTGACACCGAGCGCGTCGAGGACGTGGTCTTTGTCGTTCCTGTCATCCCCGATCGGGTGTTCAAGGTCTTGTTAACGATGATCTGGCGGTTCTGTAAGTCGGACTCATTCAGCGCGAGAGCCTCGCCGATACGCAGTCCCGAGAGGATCAGAAACTCCGTCAGGTCGCGCCATCGTTCTTCTGTCATCGCGTCGAGCAGCTTCTTGCACTCTTCCTGTTCGAGAAACTTGTCCTGTATCTTCTCGCGGTGCGTCTTGTCATGCATCTTTGTCAATTTGTCGAGCCAGTCCACGCGCTCGACGTAGTCGTTCGCATATCCCCAGCGCATGAGAGCCTTAAACCGTGTAATATATTCGTTTACGGTGGTCGGTTTTTGTGTGTGTGCCAGAAACCGCTGTTTGACGATCCCGGCGGTGAGCTTGTTCACGTCGCAGCTCTCGCCGAAAAGCTTCAGAAACCTCTTGCAGGCGTACTCGTTCCGCTCGGCGGTTGACGCCTTGACGGTGGCCTTCTGATCGGCGATATACAAGGAGGTGAGGGTCTTGAGGGTCGTCCCTTCCGGGGCGTACGACATCTTTCGGAGGATGATCGCGTCGATCTCTTTTCCGGCCTTGTTCCGTTGCTGGGGCGTGTCCTTTTCCATTGTGACGCTGACCTTGTGCCTGATTCCGGTCAGGGGGTCTTTGTAGTAGGCGAACGCCCTCGGCTTCTTTCCTGTCTTTTCTATCCACATATCAATCCTCCTGGTATTTTTCTGCCTCGAGCATCATTGAAGCACGTTCCTCTAATCTCGCGCGATCTACCGCATCCAGTTTGTCCACAATCTTTATCAATGACTTGAATTGCTCGTAGTAGTCTATCATTCTTAGAATTTGACGATCTTCAGCATCGCCGATCAGCATACTCTTCGGTATTTTGAAGTATTTTGATATTCTCTCGATCGCACCTATACGAGGGTATGCGGTCTCACTTTCCCATGTGGACACCGCCTTGTCTGAAACTCCCGCAATTTTGCCGAAGTCAGTCTGCGTCATTCCGTGTGATTCTCTCAATTGTCTGATGTTTTCACCTATCCCCATATCGCACCTCCATGCATGGGATTATACATTAAAATTAGAAACTGAACAACAAATAATTGCAATTATTCTAAAAAATCTAGCATATGTGCTTGACACTCTATTTTAAATAGAGTAAGATAAACATGTCGAAAGAAACACAAAGCTTTGGAAGGAGGGTAAAATGCAGATAACCATGAAACAGGCTCGGATTGGCGCGAACATGACACAGGCGGTCGTCGCTGATAAAATGGGCGTTCATCCGACCACGTATTTACGAATGGAAAAGCATCCTGAAGACCTGACAATCAAACAGGCTTTTCTGTTCTCTAAAATCGTTGGAGTCAAATTCGACGACATTCTTTTTGCGGAGAACTCTAATTAAATTAGAGTCAGGAAGGAGGACGGATGAGAGAAAACTCAATCGAATGGATCACAGGCGAAGACACGGCGACGGTCACACTCTCACAGCTCAAATTCATTAACCTCGTCATGAAATTGGCTGAAGCTGATCCTGAAGCAGTCGAGATCATCGAGACACCAGAACATAACGACGGTTATTTGGTCGCGCACATAGGAGTTAATCGAGTGAAATTCAGCACGAGACCTAGACTAACCGACGAAGCGAGGGAATGTTTGGCTGAACGTGCAAAACGGAATTTCGGGCAAAAAACGTAATGAAAATAACACTAGAAAGGAGAAACCCCATGACACTCATCGACAACATTTTCTTATCAATCGCCGCCTTCACGGATGTCAATTAATATGCAACATTAAGTTATCATCCCGGCCCTTTGATACGACCGTCTGAACCTTACTAAAAACACAAGCACAACGAAAGGATAGTACTTCGTGTAGTAGTAAATCTTTATTAGTCGTATCAATTATCAGGCGGTCATATGAGAGGGTCGGGAACAGAAAGAGGGAGAGCATGGACTATCAAGCATTTTTAAAAACAAAGGAGATTCAGTCAATCAATGACGGACTGAAAGTCGATCCGGGCGATCTGAATGACAATCTCTTCGAGTTTCAGAGAGACATCGTCTCGTGGGCGTTGCAAAAAGGCCGCGCGGCCGTGTTCTCTGACTGCGGGACTGGTAAGTCACTTATGCAGTTAGAGTTTGCAAGGATCGTCTCAGAGAGACGCGGGGGAAGAGTTCTGATCGTAGCTCCGCTGTCAGTTGTAAAACAAACACAGAAGGAGGGCAATAAGTTCGGCATCTTGACGAACGTCTGCCGAAGCCAATCAGACGTCAAAGACGGCATAAGTATAACAAATTATGAAATGTTATCACATTTTGACGCTGACGCGTTCGACGGCGTCGTCCTTGATGAATCATCAATTCTAAAATCATTCACATCAAAAACGCGCGACGAATTAATAGACAAGTTCCAGCGGACGCCGTTTCGGTTATGCTGCACTGCTACTCCGTCACCGAATGACCAGTCAGAGATCGGCAATCATGCTGAGTTTCTCGGGATTATGAGCAGAACAGAAATGCTCGCGACTTACTTTATCCATGACGGGTCTGACACATCAAAGTGGCGTCTTAAGGGGTACGGAGAGACAAAGTTCTGGGAGTGGGTCGCAACGTGGGCCGTATGCGTTAGAGATCCCGAAGACCTCGGATACTCAAAAGAAGGATATGATCTGCCGAAGCTGAACATCATCGAGCACATAGTCAAGAGCAAGGTTCAGGACTACGAGCTCTTTGCTAGAGTTGCCGAGACGCTGTCAGAACGCCGTGCGGCTCGCAAAGAATCGATGCGCGACAGAGTCTCAGTTGCATCTGAATTGTGCGAGTCTAGCGCGGATCAGTGGCTCGTGTGGTGCGACTTTAATGCAGAGTCAAACGCACTCGCAAAAGCAATCGACAGCAGCGTCGAGGTCGTAGGGGCTGACAGTCCTGATTATAAGGCAGAAACGGCTATAAGGTTCGCTGACGGACAGATTCACGCGTTAATCAGCAAGCCGTCCATCTATGGATTCGGGATGAATTTCCAAAACTGCCACAATATGATATTCTGCGGTATTTCAGACAGTTATGAGCAATTTTATCAGGCTGTTAGACGATGCTGGCGTTTTGGACAAGAGAACGACGTAAACGTTCACATCATCATATCAGAAGCAGAAATGAACGTGCTGGAAAACATCAAGAGAAAACAGGCACAAATGGACACTATGCAGAATAACATGGTTTCACTTATGCGCGATGTGACGATGTCAGAGATTAAGCACACAACGAGAATAACAACGGAGTATAAACCACAGCAGAAAATGGAGTTACCGGCATGGATTGCATAAACAAAAAGATTGAAAAAGACTACGCATTATACAACGCAGACACGGTCGAGTTAATAAAAGAGTTCCCGGACAACTCGATGCATATGGAGATTTATTCTCCGCCGTTCTCGTCACTGTACACATACTCAAATAGTGATCGAGATTTAGGGAACAGCAAGTCTGACGATCAGTTCTTTGAGCACTTTCACTTTATTACAAAGGAATTGTTCAGGATTCTGAAGCCTGGGAGAATCATGGCCGTGCATTGCATGAACCTCCCGACGTCAAAAGAGCGTGACGGATACATCGGCATCAAGGACTTTAGGGGCGACCTAATACGTGAGTTTCAGAGCGTCGGTTTTATCTATCATGCGGAGGTCTGCATCTGGAAGAATCCAGTCACAGCAATGCAGCGCACAAAAGCACTCGGGCTACTGCATAAACAGATAAAAAAAGATAGCTGTATGTCTCGGATGGGCATCCCTGATTATGTCGTCGTTATGCGCAAGCCCGGCGACAATCCAGAGCGCGTTACGCATACAAACGAGACGTATCCGGTAGGACACTGGCAAGAAGTAGCAAGCCCGATTTGGGAATACGATTACAGCCCTGTCTGGTGGGATATTAACCAGTCAGATACGCTGAACGCTCGCGCGGCGCGCGACGGAAGAGACGAGAGGCATATTTGCCCGTTACAGCTTCCTGTAATTGAACGAATGCTCGACTTGTATACAAACGAAGGCGATACGGTATTCACTCCGTTCATGGGCATCGGTTCAGAGGTTTATCAAGCGGTCAAGATGGGCAGACGTGGAGTCGGCATTGAGCTTAAAGAGTCTTATTTCAAGTGCGCTTGCGACAATATGAGCAATCTTGAGATGGAGCGCAAACAGGTCTCGCTTTTCGACTTCATGGATATGTAGAAGGAGGGAACAATGACATTTTTAGACTCGATCTTTTTATCGATCGCCGCCTTCAGTGCGGGCATATCGATCGTCGTTATCTACTCGGTCATCAAGTGGTTTATCACAGGAGAGCAGTTCTGATGCTTTACGCAAAGAGCAAAAAGCTCGCGGACGAGTTCAACATCAGCCTGACAGCCGTTCGGGAGGTTCGGCGGTTCATAGCAGAACACCCGGAGCGGTACGGGCCGTACGGTCTGATCGGCAACCTGATCTACATTCCCGCGTTCATTGACGCGTACAAGTGCCACAGGACGCCAGAGAACGCTGTCAGGCCGCCGTATATGCCCGAACAGGCGTTGGAACTGATCAAGGGGGTGAATGTATGACCTATGACGGCAATCTCGCCGCGCTGGACGCGTACGAGAGACGACAAGCGGATCAAGAACGGCTGAAGTGCGATCTCTGCGGCAACGCGATCACAGAGGACTTTTACGAGATCAACGGCGAGAGGTTCTGCCAGAGGTGTTTTGACGATCTGGCATGGGGATGGAGGCGAGATATCAATGAATATTAACGGACACGTCGCAGAGCAGCCGCGCACGGTGCGACAAGGCTCGTACGGCGACGGCTACGACAGGCTGGTCTTTGCGATCGTCAGACTCGCATCGAGCGACGTGGTCTACGGTTCGCCGTCAAAGTGTCTTGACGCGATCAGGTTTTTCGAGAGTGCATGGTTTGAGACATTAACAGGATTAGATGGAGAGGTGATTTTGTGCAAATTATTAAGTATGAGAGCAGAAAAGAAGGGTATGCCCTGAAGCTCTGGTTCGAGGGCAAATCGATCAAGGCAGCGGCGGCGGAGGTCGGGATCACTCCGGCGGCTCTGACAAGCGTGATACACGATCTCGAGTGTCGGCATCCGCTCTGTACGGAGAATCACGCGTGCCGCGCGTCGAAGCGAGCGAGCAAGGGCATCATGATCTGCACGGCATTAACGGACACGGACTTCGACGATGTCTGTCCGTTCTACAAGACCGATGCGGAGTACATGGCAGAGTTCACAGCGAGCAACAAGCTCGACTTCAGAAAACTATTACAACTTGGTTATATCTAAAAGGAGAGTCAAACAATGGAAAAACACAACGATAACATGACGATTTTCACATTCAACAAGACGGACACGGTGACGGTCAATTCGTCCGCTTATCACGAGCTTCTCGAGCAGAACACACGCTACAGACTACTGGTCAAGATGCTCGAACAGTCGATCACGCTGGACGGCTGCGGCGATCCGACAATCGACTACGACGGCCGCAAGATCATCAACGCGGCGTTCAAGTTCATCGAGCCGGAAGCGTACGCGTGGCGGATAAGACAGCTTAAAAGCGAGAAGGAGGTCGCCGATGCTTAAATCATGGAATGAGCTCTGCGCTCTTGACGTCAAGCCGTTCTGCAAGAGGCGCGACGGGTACGACTATTTGAACTGGGCGCGGTGCATCGATCTACTGCATAAGAACGGAGCGGAGAAGGTATATTTCGTTCCGATCCAGAACGAGATCACAGGCGGATCGCTCTTTGAGTCAGAGACAACTTTCAAAGACAAGTCAGGCAATACAAACCGATGCTATGAGACGCGTATCGAGGTGCATATTGACGACGATGTCTACATCATGCACTCGCCCGTCATGAACGGCACGAATCCGGTCAAAGACAATTCAATGAGCCAGCAGAGGGTATGGAACTCGATGACGCGCTCGTTCGTGAAGTGTGTCGCGATCAACACCGGCCTCGGCTTTAATCTCTGGCTGAAGGAAGAAGAGCGCAACCTCGAGACGCCGCTCTATGACGAAGCCGCGAAGCCGTCCCTGGCTGATATGAGAATCATGAAAAAGCTCTGCGATGATCTGCACATCAACTTGAAGAAATGGGTCGCGCAAGAGGGCAAGACGCTCGAGACGCTGACGGCCGACGATGTCGGGAAAATACTCAGGGCATTGAACAAAGAAAAGGAGAAGCGCGGTCTATGATCTGCGACAAAATGGAATGTTATCTCTGCGGTCAGACTGGCACACTGCACCGGCATCATTGTCTGCACGGATCGCGGAGAAAAGCGGCGGATAAGTACGATCTGACCGTCTATCTCTGCCCGGAGTGCCACACGCGGCTGCACGATCACGGCGAAAAGGACTTGTACCTGAAGCAGCTCGCTCAAGCGCATTTCGAGGACAGATTCGGACACAAGAGATACATGGAGGTTTTCGGCAAAAACTACTTATAGCGAGGTGAGGCCGATGTATTAGACAAGGACGGCGGCCTCCCTGAGGTCAGAGCACCGAAACAGTTTACCCCGTATCACAGTCGGGAGGCCTGAACCGTCCGCATGAAAGGAGAGATCAATGAACAAGCCTAAAACATATTGGGAGATCATGCTCAAGTTGTGGGAGCGCAAACCGTGGATCAGCAACGAGGATTTCAGGAAAGCGACGCACGGATCGCCGAAGTTTACCAGCCGCATCTCGGACATGAGAAAACGCGGCGTTGAGATCATCAGCGCAAGGCGCGGCAAGTACTTTGTGTACGCCCTGATGACGCCGCCGGAGGACGTGGCGAAACTTATGTCAAGGAGAAGAGCAGCATGAAAGACAGTTTCATTTTCTACACGGAATACAGAGAAGCGATCGAGGACATGACCGACGAAGAGGCGGGAATGTTGCTCAAGGCTCTGATCAGCTACGCCGAGGGCGAAGAGATCAAGATCAAAGACAAGGCTGTCCGCATGGTGTTCTTGACGATCAAGCCGAGACTCGATCGGGATCGGGCAAAGTGGCAAGAGACAGTCGAAAAAAGACGCGAAGCCGGCCAGAAGGGCGGAGAAGCAAACGCAAGCAAACGCAAGCAAACGCAAGCAAAAGAAGCAAGTGCTAGCAAAAGCAAGCGAAACGTAGCAAATCAAGCTGTTTCTGTTACTGTTACTGACTCTGATACTGAATATATTAATAACTCCGCGTGCGCGCGTGCGCGCGAGAGCCAGACGCAAATGTTCGATCGACTGATCACCGGCAGAGCATTGTCAAAGTCGACAAGCGACAAGCTCCGCGAGTGGATCGAGTACAAGACAGGACGCAACGAGCGATACAAGGAGAAGGGCATGACCGCTCTGATCACTCTTGCGGTGAATAAATGCGCTGAGCATGGACAGAACGCTGTGATCGACTTGATTGATCAGGCGATGGCGTCGGGGTACAAGGGCATCACATGGGATCGGTTAAAGAAGCAGAGACCAGCTGCGAAGTTTAACAACGAGGTGAGCAGAGGAAAGATAACGCCTGATCTCGAGCGTGAGCTGCTGGGGGTGGTGTGATGTTAGGACAGATCGAGGAAGATTTTATAAACCACAAGGAGAAAGAACAATGTCAGAAATAATCGTAAAACTGACCGGTTCTCGCATAAAGCTGAAGGGCGGAGAGTATGTGAGGGATTTGGTCAGATGTAAAGACTGCAAGTATGACCATAAATGCTCACACAATATCATTAGACCTTCAAAAGGCGGTGGCATTATTTATTGTCCGTTGGAGTATTGCAGTGAAGGAGAGAGGGCAGAAGAATGATGTGCGAAGATGAAATTAAGCAGGTCGATGCATGGTTTGAACAGCATACCGAGTATTACGGAACAAATCATGTTGATAACGAATACACAGTGAGTTCGTATGACCTAAAAGCATTTACGGATTTCCTGCGAAACACATTTCCAGACTTATGCTATTTACGATGCAATCTAGGAACAGGCGATGAAAACATTTGGTTTCATAAGGAAGATTTGAAAAAAGCAGAGTTTTATTGAGAGGTAAAAGAAATGAAAGGCGAACGTACAATTGTTGATAAACCGTTCAGATATGCAGGAATACAGAAAGACTACGAAAAAGACGCAGATGATTGGGCAGAATACCTGCCAGACGTAATGAGCAAATGTTATATCTGCGGTGGCAAGATGGGGAACATTGTCATTAACGGCACGATGCTTAAAAAGACATACCCATACATCGGATCGTTTCGTATCACGAAAGGCAAGAATAAAGATAAGTTGAAGTTTCATGTCATGTGCAGGGCGTGTGCGTACAGTCTCGGCAAAGGTGTGATTGAGATGGATGGGTATACATATCATGACAGTTACGAGTTTAATGAGAATAGTTTCAAGGAATCACTCAAAACAGGCATTTGTCACAACTGCAAGCATTTGAAAAGGCATAATGGAGAACTTGCAGAATATGTCTGTGACCGTAAAGGCGCAGTAGTGAAAGACACAAGAATCAGAGAATGTGATGATATGTGGGAGCAGATATGAGAGGGCAGACAAATGAGCAGATACATTGACGCGGACAAGCTACAAGAAGTATTCAAAGAATTGCATGGTGGCAAACGGTCGTTATTAATCGACATACAGCCGACCGCCGATGCAGTTGAGGTTGTTAGGTGTAAGGATTGCAGATACATGACGGAACATTATGACGTAGATGGAAATGCACCGTATTGGACTTGTTCTGAATGGGATTCTGGAACGGATTACGATGGATTTTGCAGTTACGGAGAGAGGAAGGAACAATGAGCAGATACATTGATGCATATAAGATACCAAGACACGGCTGTCAATTTCATCGTGGGAGCATTTGGTTCAGCGGAAGTTATTGTAGTTGGGGAGAGAGGAAATCATGAAAGAGTATTATGTTTCAGGAAGAACATTTGAGCCACGGAAGTTTAAAGATGAAAAGTCGGCGGTAATGTTTGTGAACAGGATGAATAATAACTGGCTTAAATATGACGGATTTATCGCTGTGGTAGAGGTTGACGGAGACAAAGAGAAGGTTGTGTATGAGCCATGAGCAAACGATATTGAGAGGAGAACAGGATGAACGATCTAATCAGCAGACAGGCGGCGATTGATTTGTTTGATGTGCCAGATGCAGACGGGATGTTTACATCGTGCGGTTATGCCATGAGAGAGTTAAAGAAATTGCCATCCGCACAGCAATGGATACCATGCAGTGAGAGGTTGCCGGAAGAATTAGAAGAAGTCAATGTTACATGGGTAAATCACAAACCCGAACCGTATTACGATTTTGTAAAAGACAAACCATTTACAGCATCTGCGGTTTATTACAAAGGCGATTGGTATTGGTATTCGAGTGTTTGTACGGACTTACTTGCTGAACGTGGCGAAAACGAAATCGACAAGATTGACGATGCAATAGAAATCACGGCATGGATGCCACTACCTGAACCATACAAAGGAGAGGAAGAATGAGAAGATACATTGACGCCGAAAGTCTTTTGACAAAAATAAAGGCATATCGACCATACATGTATTTGGGCGAAGATGCATTAAGCTATGCAATAAAAATGGTTGAATTAGAACCGTCAGCCGATGTTCGGGAGAACGTCATGGGGGAGTGGATAACGCCAACAGAAAAGATGTACAGCATGGACGGGGAGGACATTACTCCTGCATACAAGGAGTGCAACCGATGCCACAAAGTATACGTGCGAACCAACGACAACTTCTGCCCAAACTGCGGAGCGGATATGAGAGGAGATAAAACATGAGTAATAAAATCGAATGGCGTAAAGAATTGATAAAAGCAGTGGAACACATGGGTCGTGATGTGACGCAACATGCAACAGAAATTGTCGGGGATATGAATTACATGACAGATTTAACAATCACATTACATCCAAGTGTAGGGTTAAATAGTGCGCCAACGATAACTATCGAGCATGAATATCTTAGTCATGAAAAACTGAAAAGCGGTGCAGATATGAGGAGCAAATCATGTTGATAAGAGTCACAACTGAGATCAGCTTCAAGTCAACGGATGAATACAAAGAAATGTTAAAGTTCGAGTCTGAAAATGACATGACCGAATGGCATAAAAAGAGGTCAACGATCTACACGACTTTTTGGAAGGAAGAAAACTGGATGGCAGATATGAGAGGAGAGGAAGCATGAAGAAATTAATCAGGGGGTTGCTACTAATCATACTTGCGGCGATCCTTCTGACCGCTTGCAGACCAATGAAAGCTAACGCGTTTAACGCATTAAACACGATAGAAAAACGTTACGCAACGCAGAGGCTTGCGTTAAGAGACAAAGCGAAGGGCAAAGTCCTGCTCCGCGTTAAGCGGAACACGAAGCTATACCTGAAGCGTGAAGGACGCCGCTGGGCGGTCGTAAAGTACAAAGGCGATAAGTATGTAACCATTAAAAAATATTTGAACACAGAGAGCCTGACGACGCGTAAGGGCAAACGCTACTATATCAACTATCTCAAGACAAAAGGCCCTGTACACTGGAGAGGGCGCAAGTACACTTACTACACGTCAAGACTCTGTCCTATATACAAGTTGCCTGTTCCGGGGCTACATCTCGATAAAGAAGGTATGTGGTGCGACAACAAGGACTACATCGTGCTCGGGTCGAGCGTGGCGAACAAAGTCAACAGGACGGTGATCGCGACGCCGTTCGGGAAGTATGGCAAGGTCTACGACACGGGAGGTTATTCGACGCCCGACTGGCTCTGCGACACGGCGACATCATGGTAAAGGAGCACAGATGGAGGTGGAGCATGAGCAAATATACAAAGCTACAAGCGTTTGACAAGAAGCAAACAAATTGGCTGGGGTTATGGTGGCATCCTGAGTGGAACGGCTTTTATTCAGGAGTAATAGATTTGTCAGAGTTAAGAAAGTTTAAAGGCAAGGTTAGAATGTGCGTCAGGAAAAACAAGTACTATAACGGCGGAGAAAACAACAGACCTAATTATTGTTTTGGACTTAAAGAAGCCGATGCTGATGTTTTTAAGCTGCTTGAAGTTATTGACGATGATATGGAATACGCAACGAAGGACGATTCGGGATGTTGGCACACAAGCAACGGAGAACGGCTGTATACATATGATGAAGTTCGTTTTGTTAAAAACAGGGCGTGTGTTGACGGGCATCAAGGCTATCCGCCTGAAGAATTACTTGTTGAGGATTATGTATAAAGGAGGCAATCATGATGGCATTTTTAATCGGACTTTTTATCGGAGCGTTCCTCGGTGTTATGTGCATGGCTTTATGTGTAGCGGCCAGAGATGACAAGGATGATTAATCTTGAGACGATCAGACAACTGAACGATCAGATCATGTTCTCGCTTGAGCGGATCGACGCGCTGCGCTGGAAGGCTCTGCCCGGTGCGATCAGGTACGACGATACCGGTGCGAGTCGCCCGCAGCCAACAAACAAGCTCGAGCGGATCTTCGAGATGATCGACACCGAAGAGCGCAAGGTTAACCGCCTGATCGATAAGCGGTACAAGCTGAAATGTGAAGCGATCGAAGCGATCCAACACAGTGACCTCGATGTTGCGGAACGGCACATCCTGTACCTGCGGTATCTCGGAACTGACCGCGATGGCTGCAACATTACCTGGCGGACTACCATCTACTTTGTTAACAAGTACCACAACATATCGGCTCGTAGGGTTTATCAATTACATCATGATGCGGTGCAGAAGCTTAATAACCACAAGATATAGTTGACTGATTGCAGTAGTGGTGGTAAAATTTGTGTAGGATGAGAAAGTGTCTAAAGACTCTCCTTTCTTACTATAGGCCAACTTTACTACTAGCCGTCGCAGGTGTCACAGCCTTCGGCGGCTTTACCTTTGCAATGCTTGATGACTTTACGCTGATTCAATAGGTGAAACAATGGCAGTAAGCAAAAGAACCGACCGCCTTCCCGGAAACCGAGGTGCGTTCGAGAAAGCCAGACAGAAGATCCTCAAGACTCAGACCGTGTGCGGTATCTGTGGTAAGCCCGTGGACTTCAGCTACCACTACCCGCACCCGCTGTCCCCGACAGTCGATCACATTGTTCCGGTCAGCAAAGGTGGTCATCCTTCAGACATAAATAATCTTCAGCTTGCACACCGATGCTGCAACCGCCAGAAGGCGGACAAGCTGATCGATTCGACTAAATATATTTCTGAGGAAAATAAGCTTATTAGTAATCGATTGCTGCCTCAGCACGCAGATTGGAAAAATTATCGAGCATCTTGATTTTTGCTGGGGGGGTCCCTCCCGCCGCTATACCTCGCGCGGCACACAAACCCG